>SWCF01004371.1_pt1 | contig 64145 bp, 58 predicted proteins | sample 4690081 | NCBI WGS metagenome assembly SWCF01 (sample SAMN10267280, study PRJNA491770) | bioreactor metagenome | isolation source: DHS bioreactor inoculated with | place: Japan: off Shimokita Peninsula
TTGTTCTGCAGCTTCGAATGCCAGGAGCGCTTCCTGATTGCGGTGGGTGGGATGGGCGCTGGTAGGATACGGCTCAATGCCTTCCGACCGCATGCGTTCAATTTTCTCCAGACGAATTTTTTCCAGTTCATTTCTTTCCATGTTGATAACCTCAAGTTGATTGTCTATTTAACAAAATACCCCGCCTAATGATATCACGGGCGGGGCAAAGTTATTAATTTTCTAGTTACTCAAATTTTATAATTTTAACTTTATACGCGCCAGCCGGTGCATTCACGGAAACCTTATCACCCGCCTTATGATTCAGCAAAGCCTTCCCTAAAGGTGATTCATTTGAAATCTTTCCTACACTGGGCTTCGCTTCGGCAGCACCAACAATGGTATAGATTTCTTCCTCGTCAAGGCCGTCCTCTACAACGGTGACGCGTGAACCAACCTGAATACAATCTGATTTATGGGCTTCCGTCACCACACGGGCAGTTGCCAGCAGATATTCGAGCTCTTTGATGCGGCCTTCAGTAAATGCCTGTTCGTTTTTGGCTGCTTCATATTCAGCATTCTCGATCAGCTCTCCACCTTCCATGGCTTCATGTAAACGTTGAGCGACCTCTTTGCGTTTGATTGTGCGCAGATAATCTAATTCACTTTGTAATTCATCATAACCTTCTTGCGTCAGAAATGATACAGACATGTCTTATCCTTTTTAAATTTTATTAATGATTTATCCCAATTAAAAAGAAATAAACCACTCCATACGGAGCGATTTGATCTCTTATCCCTTATTATCGGTAGCAAGATATTATCATAAATCAAAATGAAATGCAAGTAGTTTATAACATTTCAGGATAAGCGGTCCGGCGAGTTCCTTTTGCCCCGTAATCAAAAAATCGAAGTCTTGTATAATAAAATTGAATTTCTTAGCGGAGAGACGAAATAAGCAGATCGATATTTTTATGTTTGCCTGAAAATTAATAATCTCGGGAATGGTATTGAAAGACGGAGGTCTTCATGAGAGAGAAGAAAAGAAACACTACTCATTTTATTTGGCTCATTTTGATCGTTTTAATCATGAGCGCAGCCTGTCAATTACCAACCAACCAAGCAGAGGATAAATCTCCCGGACCGGATTTGGAAGCGACGATTAGCGCCTTACAAACTGAAATGTTTCAACAAACCACCCAGCCAGTAAGCCCAGCTTTACCCGAAACACCCGTTCCGACTGAAGCAGCCAACTCTCCGCAACCAGATTCCCCGCTCAGTGGTTTGTATCAGGGATTCTTTGTTCTGCAAAATGGCTTGTTTCGCGCTTATGATTTTAATGGATTGGCTTCAGGGGTGGAACTTCCTGCTGGTAGTTCAGAATGGTTTGGTGAAAACCAAATAGATGCCTTCAGCGATGAAATTTTTTATACCCAATTCAATGAAAACCCGGGTGCCTTTCGGGTGAATGTGCAAGGGGCTCAAAAACTTGATTTTATCGACGCGCAGGACCCGGTGTATATTGCCATTTCTTCAGAAAAACAAAAAATTGCCTGGTCAACCAGCAGTTGGGGAGAGGGTTCTCTCAAAACGGAAATTTTCTATGCGAACCTGGATGGCAGTAATCAACAATTGATTGATGACATTACTGCCGATGAACAGGTAGACCTGAATGTCAACTTCTTCCCGGTGCGTTGGACGGATGATGGCCGTCTGATTTATGCGACCGGAATGACAGGCATTGGCGGGTATATGTTGTATTGGGGATACAACGGTCTCTATATTTTCAACCCACTCAATAATTCCATCCGGACATTGGTGGATGACCAGGAGCGGTTGGGTATCTGTTTGAGCAGTATTTCTGATGATCTCACAAAAATTGCGATTGTGTGTGGTGCCGAACGAAATGTGCGGGTAAGAACAATTGAATCAGGCATTGAAACGAGTTATCCCATCCTGGAAGATCAGGTCATCGCTGGAGCAGCTCGATTTTCTCCTTCCGGGGAATGGCTGGCATACGTGATCCAGCGGGCTGATCCGGAGCAGGAGTTGGGAAAAATCGTGGTTGTGCCGGTGGATGGTAGTCAAGCGCCACGCGTCCTGACCACTATTGAAGGTGGGTCGTTTGATGTGGAAGGATGGCTGAATGAGGAGTTTCTCCTGGTCACCAGAAGTTACCTGGAGACTCCTGAGGTGAATGTATTAAAGTTAAGCCGCGATGGTAGTGTAGTGCAGCAGATTGCTGAAGGCAGGTTTATGGATTTTATTCCATAGATTTTTTGGTTCTTCAGATGAGCAAAATCTAATTCTATTGAGTCTGGCTCGTTCAAGATTGTACGGGATGATCCGAACCGTTGACAGCCATCGGTTACCCATTATAATTGAAAATGAAAACGATTTTCAATTAGGGTTGAAATTTCGATTGGATTGGGATTGAAATTTCATTGAGGCAGGAAGAATGGGTAAGATAAACAAGATTTTTTTATTGGCAACGATGGCTCTCTCATTGCTGTTATCTGCCTGTCAGGAAAAGCCTGTATCGCATCAGGATCAATCATCCGCGATCCGGGTGATTGCGGTTGAGTCATTCCTGGCCGATATTGCTCAAAACGTCGCTGGTGACCGGCTGGTGGTTGAGACGCTCATGCCCGAGGGGTTAGACCCGCATTCTTTCGAGCCTACTCCCAAAGACGTAGCCAAAATCAGTGATAGCGATCTTCTTTTTGTTAATGGTGCCGGTTTTGAAGCCTGGCTCGAAGATATCGTTGAAAATTTACCACCAGATCAAATCGTGGTGGCAGCATCGGCTGGTTTAAAAAGCAGAACGATCGAAGAAGGACATTCAGCGGATGATGGACATGACCATGAAATAGACCCTCATTTCTGGCTTGATCCGACTCTGGTCATCACCTATGTGGAAAATATCCGCGATGGTTTGACGACAGTCGATCCACAAGGAGCAGCCGAATATGCAGCCAATGCGCAAGCTTACATTCAGCAGCTGAAGGAGCTGGATGTGTATATCCAGAATAAAATTGCAGCCATACCGCCAGAGCGGCGTTTAATTGTGACCAATCACGAAAGTTTTGGCTATTTTGCTGACCGGTACGGATTCAAGGTGGTGGGTACGATTATTCATAGCGTCAGCAGCGGGTCTGCTCCTTCTGCCCAACAAATGGCGGAGCTGGTAGATAAAATGCGAGCTTCCGGGGCGATTGCCATCTTTATGGAGACGGGAAGCAATACACAATTAGCAGACCAGCTTTCTACGGAAACGGGTATCAAGGTTGTGTATGATCTATATACTCATTCGATCAGTGCAGCGGGTGGGGAGGCGTCATCGTACATAGATTTGATGAAGTATAATGTGGACCAAATGGTCACAGCACTCAGTGAATAACAGAAAAACACTTGATGAAAACGGTCACAGAATTAGCACATCTCGAAGTTGAAAACATCGAAGCTGGTTACAACGGCGAATCGGTTTTGAAAAAAATCAGTTTCTCCGTACCAGCCGGTCAGTCATTGGCTGTGGTGGGTCCGAACGGGGCGGGAAAATCCACCTTATTCAAAGTATTGGTAGGTCTGTTGCCCATCCGATCAGGAACGGTGCAGATTCACGGCAAACCATTGGGTTATCATATTGATTGCGTGGCGTATGTACCCCAACGGGAAGTGATCGATTGGAGATTTCCGGTAACGGTGCTGGATGTGGTGGTGATGGGGCGCTTTGGAAAATTAAAGTGGCTGCAAAGACCTGGCAAAACAGACTTTGAAATCGCACTGCACAGCCTTGAACAGATGGGGATCGCAGATCTGGCAAAAAACTCCATCGCCGATTTATCTGGTGGTCAGCAACAACGCGTTTTTCTGGCGCGGGCTTTGGCGCAGAATCCCCATATACTTTTATTGGATGAACCATTCACGGGTGTGGATGCCAGTACGCAGGAGACTACCATGAACCTGTTGGAGGACCTTCATCACAAAGGAGTGACCTCCATGGTTTCAACCCACGACCTAAACATGGCAGCCACCCGGTTTTCGCAGGTATTGTTGATCAATCGAAAATTAATTGCCTATGGAAGTCCAGAGGAAGTATTTACCCCTGAAAATTTACAGATTGGATTTGGCGGGCAGGTACTTGCGATGCATGGCGTGATGGTGGTGGATGAATGCTGTCCACCGGATGAACCCAGGTAACCATGATTGAGTTTATCACCTCTCCCTTTACTTACTCCTTCATGCAACGTGGTTTTTTAGCCGCCTTGCTGGTCGGGGTACTGTGTTCAGTGGTGGGGGTCTATATTGTTTTACGAGGGATGGCGTTCCTGGGGGATGCGCTGGCGCACGCCATCCTTCCGGGTGTAGCCATCGCCTATTTGCTGGGCGGGAATCTGATTCTAGGTGCCTTTGTGGCTTCCATTGCTGTCGCCATTGGGATCGGATTTTTCTCAAATGAAGGCACGATCAAAGAAGATACCGCCATAGGTATTCTTTTCTCGGCTGCTTTTGCGTTGGGCGTGGCATTAATCAGCAGTATCCGCACGTATGCTGTGGATTTAAGCCACATCCTGTTTGGAAATGTGCTCGGCGTTAGCGAGAAAGACCTGATTTTCACCGCAGTGTTGACGGTCATCATTCTGATCATTGTGGCTGTCAATTACAAACAGTTCATGGTAATTTCCTTCGACCCCATTCTGGCAACCATGATGCGCCTGCCGGTGCAATTTTTACGCTATTTGATGCTGGTCATGTTGGGTCTGACCGTGGTGGTGTCCATTCAGACGGTCGGAGTGGGGCTGGCAGCGGCTATGCTGGTGACGCCGGCAGCTTCTGCTTACCTGCTCACCAGCCGTTTACCCAGTATGATGATTGTTTCAGCGATTATTGGTGCCATCTCAAGCCTGGTGGGTTTGTATATCAGTTATTATATTAATATTGCTTCTGGTTCAGCGATTGTATTAACTGCCACGCTTATATTCATGTTGGCTTTTGCCTTTTCACCTCGTCGCGGCAAGATAGGTCATGCCTAACATTTCATCTAAAAAAATGAGGTGAAGAATGCGCAGTGAAGAAGTTGTTTTGAAACAGATCCTGGATTTTGCAGAACAGGATGCGAACATTCGTGCGGTGGTGATGAATGGATCACGCGTCAATCCGCATATCAGGCATGATATTTTTTGTGACTTTGATATTGTCTGCTTTGTGCAGGATCTGGAGAAATATGTCAGGGATCAAAGCTGGATTGCATCATTCGGTGAGCGGGTGATCATGCAATTTAATCGTGATGACGACTTTCCGGAAAGCCAGTTTGTGTATTTGATACAATTCGTGGACGGTGTCAGGATTGACCTGTCGTTTGCCGCGATGAATCTGATACCATCAATTGTGGCAGATAGCCTGACCGTTGTTCTCCTGGATAAAGAACAATGCATTCCACCCATTCCAGCTCCCAATGAATCCAGTTATATGACCCAAGCACCTGCACCGGCGGATTATAATCTGACGGTAAATGAGTTCTGGTGGGTTGCGACGTATGTAGCCAAAGGACTGTGGCGCAATCAACCGGTGTATGCCAGACACATGTTGGATGTCATCGTTCGCGATTGCCTGAATAAAATGGTCAATTGGTATATTGCCATGCAGCAAAACTGGCAAATCAATGTGGGTAAATACGGCAAGAATTTTGGAGAATTATTGCCTCCTGATCTGTGGCAGGAGTTACTTTCCACCTACGCTGGCAGTGACGAGCAAGAAACCTGGCAGGCATTATTGATCGCTGGCAAACTCATGCGTAAACTCAGTATTCCTGTCGCTGAAAACCTTGGCTACACCTATCCCATGGAAGATGACGAACGCGTGACCGCGTATTTGCTAAAAGTCAGGAATTTACCGAAAGACGCGCAGTCATTTGATTGATATGGGGTAAGCACCTGTTAATCATCAAAAAAATTTACGCAGCAATAACCTCAGCAGTATACGCTGCACCACGCTGCATGGCTTCTTTGTTGAGGGGTAATAATTTGTGATGCCGTTCGGGCAGGTGTTCTTTCAGTGCTTTTTCGACAGAGGCTACTGGCAAGATATCCAGGTTGGCTAATAATGCGCCCAGTAAGACCATGTTGGTCATGCGTTTATCGCCCAGTTCTTCAGCAATCGAATTGGCTGGTACCATGGCAACTTTAATATCAGTGCGCCGAACATCGCGATCCACCATGGATTGGTTGATCACCAGAACTCCGCCGTCCTTCACTTTGTCTTCATATTTATCCAGTGAGGGCAGGTTCATGGCAATTACTGCACTGGGGCGGCTGACCATGGGGGAACCGATTTCCTCATCGCTGATCACTACGGTGCAATTGGCAGTACCGCCGCGCATTTCCGGTCCATAAGAAGGAATCCAGGTCACATGCAGCCCCTGATCCATGGCGGCATAGGTCAACAGTTGACCGGCAAATAATACACCCTGACCGCCAAAACCTGCGACAATAATCTCTTTTTGCATTTGTTCCTCCACCTATATCTTTAATTCTTTGAGCGCTGGATTGACTTTGTAATCACCAATGGGGTAGTAGGGGATCATGGCTTCTTCCACCCATTTGAGCGCCTGTATGGGTGTCAATCCCCAGTTGGTGGGGCAGGTGGAAAGTAATTCGACCAGTGAGAAACCCAGTCCATGCTTTTGTGTCTCGAATGCCAGGCGGATGGCTCTTTTTGCCATACGTACATTCTTAGGATCATGCAGGCTGCGCCGAACGACATATCCAGCACCATCCAGGGTTGCCAACATTTCCGCAGTGCGGATTGGGAACCCGGCTACTTCCACATCACGGCCAGCAGGGGAAGAGGATGTCTTTTGACCTGGTAATGTGGTCGGAGCCATTTGCCCTCCGGTCATGCCGTAATTGGCGTTGTTTAAGAAGATAACGGTGATGTTCTCCCCGCGTGCGGCAGCAGCTACAATTTCGCCCATGCCGATGGATGCCAGGTCACCATCACCCTGATAAGTCATCACAAAGCGCTGTGGCAGAACACGTTTGACCCCGGTCGCCATGGCTGGCGCACGTCCATGCGGTGCCTGGACAAAATCGAAATCAAAATAGTTGTAAGCAAACACAGAGCAACCGACAGAGGCAACACCAATGGTATTCTCTTTGATGCCCATTTCATCGATTACTTCAGCGACCAGACGATGGGCAACCCCATGTGTACAACCCGGACAATAATGGGTCTGGATATTTACCAGGGATTCTGGTCGATCATAAACCAATTGTTCTTGCATTGAGACTTCTTCCATTCCAGACCTCCTAATTCATCTTTCCAAAACGTGCTAACCAACGATCACGTGGATGACCCTCACTTGCAGTTGGTTCCTTGACCATCCGATCGATTTCTGCTTCTATCTCTTCCGGCATCGGCAGAATACCACCCATTCGTCCATAAAATTCCACCGGAACCTGATTGCGGGTGATATTTAAAACGTCATCCAGCATCTGGCCGGCATTCATCTCGACCACCAGCAGTCCTTTGAGACGTTTGCTGAGCTCGAAGAGTTCTTTTTCAGGATAAGGGGCCAGGCTAACGGGTCTGAATAAGCCAACTTTGATGCCCCTGGCTCGGGCTGCTCTTACCGCTGATAAGGCAATGCGGCCAGATGTGCCAAAACCAACCACGGCATAATCCGCATCATCCAGAAAATATTCTTTATATTGCACTTCATTGGCTTTGATTTCCTGCCAACGGCGTTCCAAACGGAAATTTGTCGCTTCCTGTTGGGGAGGATCAAGATAAATGGAGGATAAGAACCGTCGGTCCCGGCCTTCTGAACCGTATGTTGCCCAGTCTGGTGTGCGCATGATGACTGGCTTCATTTCTGGCAGTTCTGCTGGCTCCATCATTTGACCCAGGGACCCATCCGTCAGAATGACGACAATGGAACGATATTTTTCCGCCAGATCAAAAGCACTATAGGTCAGATCAATCGCTTCCTGGATGTTAGCAGGTGCCAAAACGATGGGATGGTAATCACCATGGCCGCCACCATGGACAATCTGGTTGTAGTCTGCCTGTGCCGGGGCAATATTTCCCAGTCCAGGACCACCACGCATCACATCCACCAGGACGACTGGCAGCTCTGTGCCGGCGATGTAAGAAACACCTTCCATCATCAGGCTCACACCGGGGCTGGAAGAGGAACTCATCACGCGCGCTCCGGTGCAGGCAGCGCCGTAAACCATGTTGACAGCCCCCAGTTCGCTCTCAGCCTGTAAAAATACGCGCCCCAATTCAGGCATCCGGGCAGAAAGGTATTCAAGTAGTTCAGTTTGAGGGGTTATGGGGTAGCCAAAATAAGCATTTAATCCCGCGCGCACCGCTGCTTCGGCAATGGCGACATTGCCTTTCATTAATTCTTTTGCCATTTTTGCTCCTATTTCCTATTGAGAACGGCTCTTGACTTCACGATAAACAATAATCGCAGCTTCTGGACAAACAATTGTACAAATTCCACATCCTGTGCATCCCTGTTCAATCAACTCCACTGGATGGTAGCCTTTTGCGTTCATGCGATCAGGAGCTAATGCCAGAACACCTTGCGGGCAGGCAGATACACAAATCTCGCAACCCTTGCAATAAAGATCTCTTACTTCAATTCGTCCCTTAGGGGGCATAATTCCTCCTTGCTAAGAATTTCCGATATCTCGGACAATATCAGTAAACAATCTGGTAATTTTATTATCGGTTCAAAGGAAAACTTTGGTAAGTGTCTATTGTCATTATGGGTATCACCAATTTTCCTTGCTTCTATCATACTCAATTTTTTCTATGATTAGGTAATAGAATGTCTATTTGTTTGGTAGCAGGGATTAAACAGTTGAATCCTGACATCTCACCCTGGTCATTTATTGTACTATTTTTTCTCACAACTCGTTTTTAAATGGATTTTTCGCTTGGCCAGACTTCCGAAATAATCGGGCAGACCAACCTTCAAATCAAGATGAAGCTTTACAACATCTTTTGCTAAGGCATTTTCCAAAGCGGGGATTGTTCTCAGAGCTGTGTCGATTTCAGATATTGGAAAATCATCACGGTTGACAAACACGGTGATTGAGAGGAGGATGGGCTGCTGATTGAGCACCTCCACACGAAAATCCAAAACAGGTGACAATGAAAATAAAGCCTCATCCAAATCAGCCAGAGTCAGCAGTCCTTGTTCAAATTGGAGCGTATCATTATATCGGTAACGAATCCAATCCATGGTCTTCAGGGTTGTTCCACAGGGACATGGCTCTGGAAGAAAGCGTGAAATATCACCGGTTTTATAGCGAATCAATGGCATTCCCTCCCTGGTCAAGGTGGTAAAGACAACCTCTCCGTAATTTCCATCCGGCAAAACCATCCCGGTGATTGGATCAATGATCTCAAAAAATAAATCAGCTTCTCGCATATGCATACCATAGTGCGCCTGACAATCCACACCACCACCCAATCCCATCTCCGTCATCCCTAAATGGTTGAATACTTCACAACCCCATGTTTTTTCAAGGCTTTGAATGATTGCTTGTGGTGCATGGTCTGTGGATAAGAGCACACTCTTTATGCTGCTGGGGAGGGGATAACCCAAAACCTGTGACCTGCGTGCCAGTGCCAGTATCTGGCTTGGGGCACCAACCAGAGCAGTAATTTTCTGCTCGTGAATCAGATTCGTTACACTGGACACATCTTTGACCGCCCCGTATTTGAGCGACTCAATCTTCTTACGTTTCAGACCCGCACACAATAAATCACCGACACTGCCTGGTCGTTCACCCGGTAATAAAATCAAAACCTTATCGATTTTAGAAACCAGGCAGGACATGCCAACACCAAAAAAATCTATGGTCAACTCCTGATCCGCTTTGGTAAAAAAGCATCTTTTTGGGGTGCCACTGGTCCCGGATGTATCCAAAGTCACCACGCGCTGGATGTCACCCTGCGGGACAATCAACATTTTCAAGCCATTATTCTGTAATTCTTCTGCGGTGGTAAATGGGATCGAATGCCAATGCTGTATGGTTTCAATATCAGCAGAGAAATCTTTTAGTTTTTGTTGATAAAAAGGACTTTTTTCCTTTACCAGGCGTAGATTTTTTTGCAATTTTTGGAGTTGGTATGTTTCAAGATCAGATCGGTTGAGAGCTTGGCTGCCTGACCCGATTTTTCGTGCAATCCATTTTTCCAGGGGAGTTCTTTTTATCATCTGCTTAGTAATGACCCCGATACATACTCTCACCTTGTTGATTGGTCAGATTATAGGCACAGAATGGAATTAATCGCTGATCGGGGGATAGGATGAAGATCTTACACTGGCGCAATCGATCTAAATCCAATGACCAGGCATCCTGGAACGCCATGCCGGATATGGCCAACGAATGTGTTTTACTTCTTTCAATAAAAATATCCCATTCTCCGAAACCTTCCAGCGATAAATTTTGCTTTTCAACCCGGGTTGGCTGACCTGACCAGGTTCTTGCTACAAATGATTGTCCTTTCACCCGGGCTTCCTCCGCCTGTATGGGTTGGCATCCACAGCCCCCTGGTTGGAAGCGTGTCAGTGGGCGAATCGTTCCATCAGGCATAACCACGAAATTTCCATTGAAGGTACAGCGAGCGTGTTCTGCGAAGGCAGCTTTAAAATGTTCCTTTTTAAGCGATCCCTGGCTTTGCTCTTCCAATTTTGTAATGATCTCGGGCAAAGTAATGCGATCCTTATCTTGCGGGGCGTTGGGAAAGCGGCCAAAATAACTGATGGGTTGAAAATGAATACCGCGCACACCCGGATGATACTTGAGCGCAAACCGCAGAATGTCCCCAATTTCCTGATCATTGATGCCAGGGATGATCACGGGAACCAACACCACCCCAACGCCTATCTCGATACAATTTTGAACAGCGCGTTCTTTTAACTCAAACAATGTTCTCCCGCGAATGGTTTTGTAAACCTGATCAGTCACCCCGTCAAACTGAAGAAAAACCGAAGACAAGCCTGCATTTTGCAAATCCTTCAGGAAACTGATCTCTTTAGCCAGTCGCAGACCATTGGTATTTAACTGAAAATAGGGAAAACCAGCCTGTTTCCCCAGCGCGATAATTTCTGGCAGGTCATCCCGAACGCAGGGTTCTCCGCCGGATAGCTGGATATTCAGGCTGGTTTGGGTTTCCAATAAGCGTGCATACCAGCCTTTTATTTCTTCCAGTGAAGGATCACTGGTAGGGCTGAGATTTGAATCAGCAAAGCATACCGGGCATTTTAAGTCACAGCGTTGGGTTACTTCCAATAATACACAGCAGGGATTTTGTAAATGTTCTTCACAGGGACCACAATCATATGGGCAACCAGTTCTTATTTCCGTAAATGGATTTTTGGGATGGGAGTGTACTTTTTCCACCCGCCAACTTTCAAAAGCCGGATCACCGCGCCAGATGATGGTTTCAAATACACCATGCAGTGGACATTCTTTATGCAAATAAACGTTTTTCCCTTTTTGCACCCTGGTTGCTGGAATTTTTTGAAGGCAAACAGGGCAGACACTCTCCGTTGTATCGATTGGGTGAACAATTTTACTCATCAAATGTTCCGGATAAATCAAACCCATTTTCAACCAGCAATTCTTTCACCTTATTAAATACACCTGACACCATCAATGGACAGCGGGTCATCTGATTCATAGAATTGCCTGCCAGTAATTCTTCGCAACGGATACCACCAAATTCCTCTCCATATTCCTGCTTAAACCATTTGACCAGATCCTCGATCATAAACCTCAGCAGCGGGTTTTCCTCATCCTGTGGATTTTGTTTGCCGGCGTACAAACCTAATAGACTTGCGCCACCGCTCAAAGCTCCGCACAACTCACCTGAAAAACCCAGCCCTCCTGCCAGACCCTGCATACTTGCTATCAGATCTGGATTTGTTTTGCCCTGCAATTCAAGCCCCATGATCATCAGGATTTGACTGCAATAATAGCCTTCTTGAGCTAATTCTCGCATTCGTTCTTCATCCATTTTTGCTCCTCTTCATTTTTTTAATGCGATAGCAACATAGTACCCTATTTTTAGTTGAGCAATTGCCAAAAAGAAATCAAAAATATCTTTTTCAGACTCTTGTGGAACTGGGGGATCCTGAGGATTTGTCTGTCCGAATAAATGGGGACCCCAACATAGGTTATGGAGATAGTTTCCCTTCTCTTTCAGTACCTGGCTCTGGTCTTCCCAACAGAGTATCTTAAAGCCGGCAGCTTGTATTTCCTGGGTCAACTGGGGTTGGTTTCTTAAATATTTAAGACTGCAATCCTGCCCAATGGATTTTAATGAGGGCCCCGACAAATTATTTCTGGCATATAGCCCATGGAAAATTATTTTTCCATCCGGTTTGAGGACGCGCCGAACCTCAGACAAATGCCGATCCAGAGCTTGGATTAATGAAAATGTACATTCAGCAAAAACCGCATCAAAAAAATCAGTACAGGCGGGGATATCGTACCAGTTTGCCCTGGCATAGAGCGATCCTTCGGGCATTGCTGGCAAATCCTGCAGGTTATTCAGATCGATTCCGAGCGCCTGATACCCTGACTCTCTTAAAAATTGAACAGTTATTCCAGACCCACAACCAACATCCAGAATGGATGCATGATGAGGAAGTTCACTTTTTTCCAAACAATATTTTGTGAGGTTCAAATCCCCGGGGTGAGGTTGATCCCCGATAAAGCAAATGCTTTTGTGGGTCGATGCTGGCATATTTTATTTGTCTTCCAGGGATTGCTCCACTTCTGCCATTTTACCTAATGCCAGTTTCTCCGGGATAAATACAAGTCCACATTTTGGACACTTGGGAAGATCAACTGGAAATGCATTCCCCAGGTATTCAATTTTTGCTGGCTGCATCACCAAAGGCACTTTGCAGCGATGACAGATCCAGCCTTCCGCGTCTTCTGGTTTTAAATATTTACTCATTCTTTGACCTCATCTTCAATTGTCATGCGGTGACAATACGCAGTGAATACCTCAAATCCACCTTCCGCAGGTTGATATTCGACCCAATAAGTGACACTGGCGGGGCAGTAATGAGCCAGAAAATTACCACTGGTGGAATTTTGTAATTTGTTGTGTGTTCTTTCCGCGTATTCAATTACTTTTTGTACATCTTCCACTAGTATCATGCGGTCTTCCATTAGCTTTCTGACATCGTCTGTCAGGATCAATTTAATTTTTTCATAAGGTTCAGGTTCCATTATCATTTCTCCCCAAAGCGTTTTTTTCAATTTATTCTTTAATCGGGCACGATTTTCATGCCGGAAAGAAAAATCCGGAGCAGCTTTTAATTTCCTTTCGGTTAATGAATCAGAATGAAATAATAGATCCAGAAGGTGTAGGGTCCCCTTTCCGGATTTTGCAAAAAAATCACGGCACATGGCACAATAGGTGATGTAGTCCAATGAACTTTGGTTTATCCTGCGTTCAACCACTTTTTTGGCTAAATCACGATTTGCCACCCACATATTTCCGCCATAACTGCAGCATTCTGTATGCTCACGATTAAGCGGTAATTCCTCAATCTGGATACCGGTTTTTTCGATCAACTGCCGCACACTATCCTGAATTTCGCGTTCATAGCGGGTGGTACAAGGATCCTGTATGCTGAGAGCCATCCTTTTTTCTGATAGATCTGGCAATTTCATATCAAGTTCATCCAGATATACCCACAACGATTTCAATTTTAAATCAGGGTAATATTTTTTAAAAATATGAAAACAACTGGAGCAGGCGACCAGCAGCAGGGGGGTACCTATGGACTGATACGATTCAAAGAATTTTTTCTGAGTTGTCTGGAAGAGATCTTCCTGACCTGCCCACTCTGCCGGTGCACCACAACATCCCAATGCAAGCCCGATTCCCTCTCCCGCCTCAGATTGGAAATTTTTAATTAATAGTTTGTAAAGCGTCTCCACATCCTCAGGTGCCGATGCACATAACTGGCAACCAGGGAAAAAAAGGACACCACTGGCAGCAGTACCGGGTTGGTGCCGGATCATCGAAAAATGATCACTATTGCTGAATTGCATATCCTGCAAAGCAAAATCATGGGCAGAGGGAGGCATTCTTTTTTGGGTTACCATGGTCCGGCGTGCTTCAAGACAAACATCAGCCATATTTAAATCTTCCGGACAGATTTCTGCACATAATCCACACAAACTGCAGGAGTTAATCATCTGATTTTTTCCCCTTGTACCCGAAACAATGGATAAATTGTTGTAGATTTCACGTAAATATCTTTTAGGGTAACTGCCATATTCCTGTAAAAAGACGCAATCTTTCACACACTCCATACATTCACATTGAATGCAGCGTTGCGCTTCCTGAATTGCTTCTGTATTTTGGTAAATACCGGACGGGTCCTCCGGGAAGATTACCGGTTGGGATTCATAACGTTCAATATTCGTGAATAGCCGTGTTTTGTATGAACCTTCATTTTTTCTGGCAGCCGTCAGGGATACTTTTTGTAAATATCGGTCCATTGACAAGGCTGCTTTTCGGCCCTGTGCCATGGATTGAATGATTGAATGAGGTAATTCGACTTTTGCATCCAGGATTATTACGGGTGTACCTGCTAACATTGACCCGGCTGCAAATACCCCCGGAATTTTGGTCTCAAAGGTACGGGGATCAACAGAAAGAACATCATCATCTGAGATCAATGGTTGCGGTAAGACACCATTTTTACCGATCCCAACAAAGACGGTATCGAAAAGATCTCCATTAATTTCAAATTGATGATTATCTATCAGATTAAAATCCTCAATTTCTGTGGAACAACGCAGATCAACTTTAAATGTCGACAAAACCTGAAGATCATCAGAAATTGTTTTTTGAGAAAGGAAATCCTCCGGGACCTCATTTATAATTCCACCAGGTACAGGTTCTTTTGCGAAGATAACCACCTGATAGCCTTTTTTTGCCAGATCATAGGCGACTGTTAATCCGCTCATACCTGCACCGATGACAGCTACGTTTCTTGGCTTGGCCGATAATGGACGCGGATGTTCTACTGCACCCCCAAAATTCATCAAGGCTTGTTCCAGCTTGCGAAGCTCAATTGCACCACCGATATCTTTCCGTAAACAGGTAGTTTGACAGGGTTGGTCACATAACTGGCTTAATATTCCTGGAAAGGGGGCAGTTTTCCTGAAAATTTTTAATCCAGTTGCAAAATCACCTTTTGCTATTTCGATGCAAATTCCTCTTGCATCCACATGGATTGGACACGTTGCCGTACATTCCGGCGTGTGTTCCTGTATGCATTGATCCTCCAACGCCCTTAATTCATCCTGGTCCATGTTGATCCTTTCTGCAACTACCTGAATAGTAACCTATTAAAGATCAGGTGAACGATTGTTTTAAAACCATTCACCTGATGCACTTAGACATTATTTTTCTGGATGTTTATTACTATGCTGGTTTCAATTCCTTCAACCCAGCCAGAACTTTTTCTGGATAGGCAGGCAGGTGCCGAACACGCACACCAGTGGCATTGGTGATGGCATTGATTATGGCTACATGGGGTGAGGTTAAGGGTAATTCACCAACACCGGCAGCACCGAATGGTCCATCAGGGCGTGTAGATTCGAAGTAATGTATCTCAATGTCATCCGGGATATCATTCGCATACGGAATTCCTGCGCCTAACATTGTAGAGTGTTTTTCAATATCTTCAAAATCTTCTGACAAAGCCAGTCCGATACCCTGCGCAATACCACCATAGATTTGGCCATCAACAACAAGTTTATTATTGATCTTGCCGGGATCTGCCATCACAGTAACTTTATCTACGACAGTTTTGCCATTTTTCGTATTGACGGTCACTTCGGCCATGAACACGCCATACATGTAAACCAGGAATGGTTTTCCCTGTCCATTTTCATCACAGTTGGTCGCGGAGGATGCTGACCACTTCCCTTCGTATCTTAAGGGGATGCTATCAGCGATCATTTCATCATAAGAGCGGTATGAACCATCTGGTTTTTTCATTGCAGTGATTAGTTGTTCACAACCATTCTTGATGGCATTTCCGGTGACTACCTGTGAGCGGGATCCACCTGCAGGTCCGCTATTGGGGGTGATGGCAGTGTCGTTCATGACCAATTTAATTTGCGTAGGATCGATTTCCAGAGGCAATAAAGCCATATGAGCTGTTCCTAACACACCCATATCCGCACCCTGGCCGTGATCTTCCCAGCTTGCATAAACCGTAATACCATCTTTGGTCAACTCTACGTCTGCCTGGGAACCATCCTGTCCATCCAAACCACAACCATAGATGCCCAGTGAAACGCCAACTCCTTTCTTGAATTGATCTGTCGATTCCTTGGCTGCTTTTTCTTTGGCAGCATAGTACATCGGGCGCAGTTGGGTAAACATCGCTTCAAATGGTGTCACTTCAGGCTCTTGACCGGTGGGTGTCGTAGAACCTGGCCGATAGATATTTTTATATCGCAATTCAAATGGATCAATACCCATTTTCTCTGCTAACTCATCCATTAAGCTTTCTGAGGCCAGGAAACTCTGTGGTGACCCATAGGCTCTGAAAGCTGAACCCCAAACATGGTTGGTTGCAACGGTTCTACCGACGCCACGGATATTGGGAATATCATACCCTGCGCCAATGTATTGGTTGCCTCGTAATGTTAACAAATCACCGAACTCTGAATAAGGCCCATGATCCACTGACCAGTCAGCTTCCATTGCCAGCAATTTACCATCTTCATCTGCCCCCATCTTTATTTTCAACCAGAATGGAGATCGTTTTCCAGTGTATTGCATGTGCTGGCGATAGTTGTAACGTAAGAAAACCGGTTTGCCAGTTGCCATACAGGCAACACCCAGCAAGGCTTCCATGGTCGGGCTGAATTTATAGCCAAATGTTGCCCCAGCTGGATTTTGAACCAACCGCAGTTTTTCGGGTTCAATACCAAGACCCGGAGCAATCATCGCATGGTGTAAATGGATACCAATACTCTTGGAATGAATGGTTAACCTGTCCTCTTCATCGAAATAAGCTAAACCAACATCTGGTTCTACCGTCAGGTGAGGTTGCCGTTGCAGGTAGTATTCACCATAGGCTGTATGAGCAGCTCTCTCCATGATTGGTCCCGTATCTTCCCCCTTTACAGTCTTTTGTTCAAAGTACACATTGGGTGTTCCGGGATGAATCTCGATGGCATCTTCTGCCATGGCTTCTGGTGCGCTCATATAAGCAGGCAATACCTCGAGTTCGACTTTCACTTTTTTGACAGCGTCTTCAGCTTGTTTTTTGGTATCAGCACAGACGATCGCGATTGCATCGCCATATTGGAATACCTTTTTATCGCACAGGATAGGCCGATCCCATCCATCGCCTTTATTGGTTGGGAAGGTGATTAAACCGGTGATACGATTCTTTCCCTTGACGTCTTTGTAAGTAACAACTTTATGGACGCCAGGCATTTTTTCGGCTTCACTGGTATCAATAGAAAGAATGTTGGCATGTGATACTTCTGCCTGAACCAACGCCAGCTGGAGGGTTCCAGGCGGCATTTTAAGTCCAAGATCTGCGCCATAATCCAATGTACCGGTTACCTTGGGAACAGCTGTGGGTCGGGGATATTTACTACCCCAAATCATCCCATCCGCAGGCATTTTGAAGGTAATATCTGCCATTTTCTTTTCACCACGCATCACAGCAGCAGCGTCCATCACACCGTCAACATAAGGTTTATAACCATTACAGCGGCATACATTGTGATGCCGCGTATACCAGTCACGAATATCCTGGCGGGTTGGGGATGGATTTTGGATTAATAATGCAATCGAAGACATTACAAAGCCTGGTGTACAGATACCGCATTGGGCAGCCCCGTAATAAATAAACGCTTGTTGTACCGGGTGAAGTTTTTCAGGTGTGCCTACCCCTTCAACCGTTAACACAGTTGACCCATCTTTGACTTTTCCCATTTTTATCAAACAGGAAAGCATCAACTTGTCATTCAGGATCACTGAGCAAGCCCCACAATGCCCTTCATCACAACCATTTTTCACACCCGTTAATAAGAACTGTTCGCGAAGAACTTCCATTAAAGTTGTGTCTGGATCACTGACAACAACTTTCTGGACACCATTAATCATCAGTGTCTTTTTATCCATATCGACTCCCTTTGAATAAGATAATTTGTTTCAGCAGTATTGTGATTGTTAAGCAGGATAAAACCCTTAATTTCATTTTAAGAGAAAGAGTATAATTGTCAAGTAATATCTATACATCAAAAAAAGAATTTGGTGTACACCTTTGACTTATCGATAATGACGTATTTGGAAATTCTTTTTCAAAGAATGATAGAAGTCTTAAGGGTGAATTTTGAATGCACGAGTTTTTAACAACTTTTTTGTGAATTGACGAAAATTTATTTCTCACTATAATAAAAGTGGGTGATTCAATTTTCATAAATGCTTCATTCCTATAAAACCCACAACTTACCTCCGATTCGTTGATTCCGCCTCGGATAAACGAACGATAAGGCAAGGAAAGTAATTTCTTTCGCCCGCCAGTCCGCAAAGGAGGGGATTATCTTAAAGCGATAATTCCACTTTGCGAATTTTATTTAATGTATCAAATTAAGGAGGTAAATATACAGATAAAAAATAAATTAAAAATTTTCATTTGGTTGGATAATGATCGCATTTTGAAAGGAGTTAATTATGTGGATTCTAAGAATTAATATGTCTGATCTGAGTTATAAGCTTGAAGAGTTACCAGAAAAATATAAATTGCTTTATGGACGAGCATTAACTTCACAGATGGTTTTTGATGAGGTGCCCCCCTTATGCCACGCGCTGGGCATTAATAATAAACTTGTCTTCTCAGCAGGCATTGTTACTGGCACCTCTGCACCCACTTCTGCCCGTGTTTCAGTTGGCGGTAAATCACCATTAACTGGCGGCATTAAGGAAGCGAATGCCGGGACAGCCTGGGCACCTGATCTGGCAAAAATGCAAATTCGTGCCTTGGTGGTGGAAGGCCAGCCAGAGAAGAATGATACCTATTGGGGAGCAACCGTTAAATGGGATGAAGCAACAGAAAAGCCAATAGTGGAATTTTTTGATGCAACCGAACACGTTGGTAAGGATGTTTATGATATTTATCCAAAAATCTTTGAGAAGTTTGGAGCAAAAGTTTCCATTGCCAGTATGGGTACAGCAGGGGAATTAGGATATGGTAACTCTGGTATTGTGTTCAACGATATGGCCCGTCGTCCTAGCCGTTATGCAGGTCGTGGTGGACTGGGAGCTGTAATGGCTTCGAAACGACTTAAATTCCTGATTCTGGATAGCAAAGGTGCACCCGGCATTGACATGGTCGATAAAGCACTGTTTGATGAAGGGCGTAAGAAACTAATAGATGCCATACGCAGTCATCCCATTTCACAGCCAAAAGGCGGCCTAAACAGCTATGGGACGGCGGTGTTGGTCAATATTCTAAATGAAGCAGGTGGTTTGCCAACCCGTAATTTCTCAGCAGGTCGTTTTGAAGGAGCAGCCAGGACATCTGGTGAAGCCATATTTGAGACCAATAAAGAGCGCATGGGCAAAGAAATTTATAATCATGCCTGTTCACCAGGGTGTATTATCCAGTGTTCCAACACTTACTACAATGAAGATCAATCTGAAGCCACATCCTGTATTGAATATGAATCAACCTGGTCTTTAGGTGCTAATCTTACCGTGGATAACCTGGATGATATCGCCACCATGGTTCAACTTTGCAATGCCTATGGTCTCGATACGATTGAAACCGGTGCTACCCTGGGTGTGGCCATGGAAGGTGGTTTGCTTGAATTTGGTGATAGCAAAGGCGCAATTCAAATGATCCATGAAATGGGTAAAGGAAGCGCTGTTGGACGTACATTGGGTGGCGGTACTGAAGTCACGGGAAAAATTTATGGCGTCAAACGTGTCCCAGCCGTGAAAGGTCAGGGTATGCCAGCCTATGAACCACGTGCAGTAAAAGGTATCGGCATCACCTATGCAACCACACCCATGGGCGCAGATCACACAGCTGGATATACCATTTGTCCTGAAATTCTGGGTGTGAGTGGAAAACTGGATCCGTTAAGCCCTGAAGGAAAAGCAGCTTTGAGTCGTGCCTTCCAGGCAACCACTGCATTCATCGATTCCTGCGGTCATTGTTTATTCATCGCTTTCCCCATTCTGGATATTGCCAGTGGATTTGAAGGGGTCGTTCAGGAATGTAATGGCGTTTTGGGAACCAATTGGAATGGAGATGATGTTGTTGCGTATGGTGCCCAGACTCTTAAAGTTGAGAGAATGTTCAATGAAGCAGCTGGTCTTACCAGTGTCGCTGACCGAATTCCGGAATTCATGAAACTGGAGCCATTGCCACCCCATAACCAGATCTTTGATATTTCTGATGAGACTCTTGATTCAGTCTTTCAAGACCTATAAAGTTTCTATCTAATCTTTACAGAAAGGATGATTTTTGTCGGATTAACTTCGATGAAAATCATCCCCTTTTCAATTCATATACTGATACAATCTTAAAACGTTTGGGCGGGTTTGAATCACCCACCCTTTTTGTAATGATTATCGTCAGGGAAAAAAATGGCAAAAATCAAGCCAAATGAACAGGGTCAAATTGAAATTCCTCTTTCGTTTTATCAGCGGCGGCGTCTAAACCCGCAAACAGATTTCTGGCTGGATGAACGCGAGGGTGATTTGATCTTGCATCCGAGATTACCGGATGCAAGAAAACTTTATATTGAAGTTACCACTTCGTGTAATTTAAATTGTCAAACCTGTATCCGTCATTCCTGGACAGATCCGCATGCTCATATGGAGCAATCCACTTTTCAGCACATTCTTGATAGTTTGGATGAACTTCCTTCTCTGGAACGAGTGATTTTCACCAGTTTTGGGGAACCGTTAATGAATCGAAATTTACTGAATATGATCTCAGAAATCCGAAAACGGGATCTAGCAGTCACCTTAGGGACCAATGGTGTCATGTTAACCGAAAAGGTGGTGCGGGAACTTATCCGTTTAGGCGTTGACCAGGTGGTAGTCTCAATCGATGGTGGTAAGCCGGAAACCTATGAAGGCGTGCGTGGAACACAGTTGTCACTGATCCTGGAAAATGTAAACCGTTTTAATCACATTAAAAATGAATCAGGCGTTGTCAAACCTTCCCTGGCGATTGAGTTTGTCGCCATGCAAAGCAATCAGGATGAATTAAATGACTTATTGGAATTAGCCTCTGAATTGAATGCATCCAGGCTGGTTGTGTCACATGTATTGCCTTACACCCAGGAAATGGAAGCAGAAAAACTGTATGGATATGGTCCCCGGGAACCGCTCAAAACAGGTTCCTGGCCGGTAAAATCAGATGTGTGGGTGCGTTGGGGTTTGATTGAATTACCACGCATGTTCTGGGGAGCCGAGCGACGCTGTAAATTTGTGCAGGATAAGTCAATTGTTGTCGGTTGGGATGGAAATATCTCCCCATGTTATGCTTTTTCACATAGTTATAAATATTATGCGATTGATGGCGTTGAGAAAAATGTTGAAAGATTTATCCTCGGGAATGTAAATGAACAACCCTTAGCGGAGATCTGGATGAGTGAAGAGTTTACTCGTTTTCGCAGCAACGTAAGATCCTTTCATTTCCCTTCCTGCCCGGATTGTGACTTGCGTGAAACCTGTGATTTAAGAAAAAATAATGAAGGCTGTTGGGGTCACAATCCATCTTGTGCAGATTGTTTATGGGCACAGGACATTGTGCGGTGTCCATAAATATGATGATTAAAGTTAGATTATTTGCTACGCTGAGGAAATATTTACCAGGATTAAAACTAGGCGAATCGTTAGATGTTGAAGTGGAACCCGGAACCTCAATTTTACAATTGTATGTTGTTTTAGGAATCCCTGCTGAAGAAGTGAAATTAGCTTATGTAAATGGAATTTATTGTGAACCGGAAACGATTTTGAAGGATGGGGATGAGATTGGTATCTTTCCCCCCATTGGTGGAGGAAGTCATTAAAATGAAAATTGATGTTTGGTTGTATGGGGCTCTTTCGTTACATGCAAGAGAAAAAGCGCAAAAAGGGTTTGCCAGCCTTCAATTAGATTTGCCAGATGGGACAACGGTGGAAAAGTTATTGCGTGAGTTCAACTTGCCAACAGAAGAACGAGGAATCACATTTATCAATGGAAATTTGAGTGCCTTACCTGGTTTACAACCTGACTTGGAACAAGAGCTTAATGATGGCGATCGTATTTCTTTTTTTGATCACCGTAGCATGTGGCCATTCCAATATCGTCATGGAGCTGCTATGGCTTCAGGTTTAAGTCAAATCTTAAATGAGGACCCTGAAGTAGTTATGCACCATCAGCAAACATCCGAAAAATAAACGAATCAGGTCGGTTGCTGCTCTTGAAACCATGCGAGAGCGTCCCGAATGGCATCATCGGCGGTGTGTTTGTACATCAATTGTAAATCCCGGATGCTTTTCTGGTTGCTGACATAGAAACCATAACCGGCGAAACGCAGTAACTCGACTGAAACCGGAAGATTGAGAATGGATTGAATGATCTTGAGGGGGTTTACAACCGGCCGCACTAATTTTCCTGGCAGGATGATTTTCGGTATGGGATTGTGGGTGTGCGTTGAGATTTTTTGAAACAAAGATTTGAACGTCAGGTTTTCCCGGGCGAGGATATAGCGTTCACCACGGATTCCAACTTGCATCGCAGCCAGATGACCATTGATCACATCCTGAATGTGTACGATGTTGATGCCGCCAGTTGGGATGAAAGGTGCTTGATTACTGGCGATACGCTCCAACGGGGACCCTTTCACTCTGTAAATATCACCAGGTCCAACCACATAGGATGGATTGACGATCACCACATCCAAACCCCTGGCGACATATTTTTGAATTTCCATTTCAGCCAGATATTTGGCATAGCCGTAAGGCCAGTGATTGCCACGAACATTAAAAGTGGAATATTCATTCAATATGGGTGATCGTTCTGGTGGGTTTAATTCACTGGGGGAAGAAGGCACACCCAGTGCTGCGATGGAACTGGTGTGCACTACTCGTGTCACCCCCGCATGGAAGGCTGCATCCATCACCGTTTGTGTGCCTTTAACGGTGATGGAAAAATGTTCCTCTGGCTTGTCTGTGTTGCCCAGGAAGGCAGCCGTGTGGAAAACCACATCAATCCCCTGCATGGCGCTACGCAGGCTTTCTGGTTGTGTTAAATCACCGATAGCGTGTTCAACAGATAGATCTTTAATTAATGTAAGATTGCTGGTGGCGCGGTGAAAAGCGCGTACTGAAAATCCTTCTGCAACGAGTGCGTTGCAAAGAGCACCACCGATAAAACCAGTCGATCCAGTAACCAGCACTCGCATCAGATCAGGGATTCAATGATGGTGGCTTCACCCTGACCTACGCCAACGCACAGGGTCGCCAGTCCATAAATGGATTTCTGGTTTGATATTGCCATGCGCTGCATCTCATGCAGCAAGGTGGTGAAAATCCTGGCACCTGAACACCCCAGCGGGTGCCCGAGTGCGATGGCACCACCATTCACATTCACAATTTCCGGTTGGAGGTCAAGTTCCTGCATAACAGCCAGTGACTGGGCAGCAAAGGCTTCATTGAGTTCAATCAGATCAATATTCTGCAATGTTAAACCGCTGCGCTTTAATAGTTTACGTGTGGCGGGTGCAGGTCCAATCCCCATGATGCGCGGGGGGACACCAGCCGCAGCGCTCCCTACCCATCGGGCAAGCGGTTTCAGACCTAATTCAACAGCCCTTTTTTCACTCATTAATAAGACTGCCGCCGCTCCATCATTCATGCCGGAAGAGTTGCCAGCAGTCACGCTGCCATCCTTCTTAAAGGCTGGTTTTAAGGATGCCAATTTCTCCATCGTCGTATCACGGCGTGGTCTTTCATCCTGGCTGATGAGGATGGGTTCGCCTTTTCGTTGCGGAATCAGCACAGGTTCGATTTCCACAGCGAACTTGCCACTATCCATGGCAGCGATGGCACGCTGGTTGCTTCTCAGGGCAAACTCATCCTGACTTTCCCGAGAGATTTGATATTGATCGGCCAAATTTTCAGCAGTGATCCCCATCGGGTCTGTGCCATATTTTGCTTCAAATTTTGAATTGGGATAGCGCCAACCAATAGCAGTATCATACGCGGTCAGATTGCCATACGGAAAGGCATTTTCGGCTTTTGGTAAGGAATAAGGTGCCCGAGACATGCTCTCGACTCCGCCAGCGATGAAGACATCACCTTCACCACAGCGGATGGCTCGGGCTGCCATGTTGATGGCATTTAATCCGGAGGCACACAGACGATTGATGGTTACTGCACTGACTTCCAACGGAAAGCCTGCCAGCAGGGTAGCCATCCGGGCAACATTGCGATTGTCCTCCCCAGCCTGGTTGGCACAACCCAGATAGACCTCTTCAACCAGGCCTGGATCAATCTGCGTTCGTTTCAGCAAACTTAGCAGGATATGAGCGGCCAGGTCATCTGGACGAACTTTGGAAAGACCCCCCCCTAACGCCCCAATCGGTGTGCGAACTGCATCTATGATGACAACTTCCTGCATGGTACCTCCAGAGAAGAAAATTACCGAATTTAAAGCATGTTTTTATGCCACGATCAAGTTCATTCTACTATGAATTATTTCTGGATATTGCTCTTTAGTGGGATTTAATTGATAGAAAGTTGAGTGACCATCTCCCGGGTATTTCCAGCCGCTGTGATTCTGATGGTTGTTGAATCCAGATGGATGGTCCAATCCTCAAGCTGAAGAGAGATACCCTCACCCGTCGGGGAGATCTTACTGTTCTCGTTGCCAAAGAAACTCCAAAAAACAGCCTGGTTGCTGCGCTTGGTGAGCTGCACAGATTTGGCTGGTGCTTTATGGCCATAATAATGTGAAACCCATCCACGGGTGCTGGTTTCGTCTGCACTCAGGATGTCGATTGGAACTTCATTGTCTAGCAGGCCAAATTGTGCTGAAAAAATCTGCGAATGATGCTCAAGTTGGAGAATGTTCTTTTCCATATCTGGTTGCTTAAAATTGTTGTCCAATAACCAGTTTAGCCGGAATTCATGTTCGGAAAGACCACTGACGTGATCGATCACAAACCAATTCTGTGCCTCGATTAGAAGCACCGTGCGTTTATGAATCACCGGATCTTTCAGACGCGTATAACCATCATGCTGCCCCTGCCAATATTTTAAGCCATCCTTTTCTTCAAACGCAAGCAGATGGCCTTGCGACCAGTTCACCCAGATAAAGCGGCTGAATTTCTCCATCTGATCCTGTTGATCGACGGTTATGGTGTTATGTGCCTGGGTGCTGGCTAATCCATTGCGCCAGTGTCCTTCACCACTATACAGGTAAGTCCCGGCATCCATGGCAATGTTCCTGCCCTGCCACCAGATATCCATGTGATTCTGATCAGCGTGTGAAGGTCGATCCTGCACAGGGCCACATCGAATGAAAGCCCGGGTATCCTGCCCGCTAATTTTCGTAATGCCAGCATTCAAAAAGAGTTCATTGGATGACTGTGGCATTTTTTCCACCTGTGAGTCCAGTGACTCTGCGCCATACAGCCAAAAAAGATCCTCATCCCATGCTCCGGATGGAAAAATTCTTTTCTGATGGATGGAGAAATACCCCAACTGAATCAAGGGGCGGTAATCTGTATAATCACAACTATTGATTGGCAGGACCAGGGCACCATCATTGGAACCGTAGTTTGGCATCTGACCGGTGTGGGGGTCGACGAGGGTGTAGAGATATTCAATTGATCGTTCAACCGCCTGATAAACGGTGAACGAAAATTTCTGATTGTTCAGCTCGCCAATCCGCATGGCGAACAAATAGATGTGCAGGACAAAGCGTTGATAATTGAGGGAGAGCATGGCATAGCTACCATCCGCATAGATCTGACGGGATGCTTCTTTTTCCAGAATTTGTTTTCCAAGTTTTTTGTATTTCTGGGCATTTTTTAATTCGGGGAAAAGTGTACCCGCCAACCAGATGCCAAAACTTTCGCTGATGGTATGGTTACTGCGGGTATAGATGGCGTAGCCTAAATTCAAATAGATTCGCTCAGCTAATGCAGCTACCAGAATAGTGAATTGGGAGACCCTCTCCGGGGTTGTTTGGGGGTGATCTTTGAAGGCATAATACCCAAAACACAAGGCTATCAGTCTTAAAGTGGCTTCCTGCCCACACATCCAATTCGGTCCCATTCCAGGAGGGTTTTTTTGCATCCAATCTTCCAGAACCTGCCAGAAAGCTGCCGGGTAGTTATCATCCTGTGCGCGTGCATAGGCTCGAACCAGTGTATAGATTTGTGCAAGACGACTGGCTTCCCAGATAAATTTAATATCACAAGTTCCTTCATCTGGAATTTGTGACCAGTGTTTGTCGGTTGCTATGAAGGTGTTTCGCAATGGATCAACTAACCAGGCTGGGGGAAAGCCGGTTTGGTAATCTGTTTTGGAAAAATAGCGAGTGATCCCAGCCAGATAATGATCTGCTTCTTTGAGCACCCCACTATCATCCCAGCCCTGATTCGCTGGAAAAATAATGGCATCAAACAAAAATTTTGGTTGGTTTTCGAACCGCCATTTTTGATAGCCTTCCGGATTGTATGGAATTTGATTTTTAATCCAGTATCGCAAGGGTCGCTCATGCCATTCATAAGCTGGTATTAACCAGCGCATCAATCCCGTTCGCATCCGCAGCGCATAACCAATTCGGAAAAAGACCCAGCGCAATCCAAAATGGCGTAATAAAGACTTTAGAGAATTTATTTTACGATTTATTTTCATGATACTTCGTGAAACCCATCAGAATAATCCAAAGAATGGGTAAGCCAATAATAATTGCTGCCGGAGCGAACGTGTATCCTTGAATCCAGGCGTATGCCAGAATGACACCTAATGCTGTCAGCAGTACGTATAAGCTGGTGATCGTGGGGACCGGATATCCACTCATCACCAGACGTTGATAGAGATGTGTTCGGTGGGCAGAAAATACCTTTTCCCGTTTGATGGCACGTCGAAGAAAGGTTATTAAAGTATCCAGAATGTAAGCCCACATGACGATGACACCCAACAGGAAGGCATCCTCCACTTTTTGGACCGATAATAATGGCAGAACTGCGAAACAAAAACCCAAAAATGTGCTGGCAACATCGCCCATAAAAATACGCGCTGGTGACCAATTGTGGCCTAAAAAACCGAGGTTAGAAGCTGCAATTGCAAGGGCAATCCAGAAGATGGGGCTGGAGAATTGCCCGTTGAGCCCCAGAAAGAGCATCCACCCCAGCGAGGCAGTCAGGGCCACGCTACCGGAAATGCCATCGATCCCATCCATAAAATTGTAGGCATTGATTAAGCCCATCGTCCAGAGCAAGGTGATGGGAATGCCAATAATACCCAGGTGAAGTTCACCGAACAGTGGAATGGAGATCGCATCGAAATATCCCAGCCCGAGCAGGGTAGCAACTGCTGCCAGACCCTGTAGTAAAAAGCGAAGTTTGGGAGAGAGGGACTTGACATCATCCTGCCAGCCAATCCAGGCAACGCCGCTACCGACAACGACAAAAACCAGCCCTTCTTTCCAGTTCTGCGCAAGCAGCATACTAACGAAGGCAACCGCCAGAGTAATGATCACGATCACCAGACCGCCACCACGCGGTGTGGGAACAGAGTGGGAACTGCGTTCATTGGGCAGATCGATAACCTGGCGTTTCATAAGCCATTTTCGAACGATTTCAACACCTACATAAGCGCTGGCGGTCAGCATTAAGAAGGCAATCAACTCTTTCATGTTGTTTTGTGGATGATTTGTTTGATTTCTATTTCGATGCCTTCTGCAAATGACCGCGGTCGATACTGAAAATCATTGCTAGCTTCAGCATAGGAAAAATCCTTGTTTTCATTCAATCGTTTTACCTGTTCAGCTTTGATGGGGAAGGGGATTTTCATTTTTTCCAGTATTTGCAAAAATTTAACTACGATCTTGTCGGGAAGAGAAAGTTTGTAAACTTTTCGGTCTAAGATGGCAGCAATGGTGTCAATGACTTCATTATAGGTTAGTGGCTCTTTTCCGGCAATATTGTAACTTTTACCAATCGTCTCCGGATGTTCCAGTGATTGTACGATTGCCTGAGCTACATCATCAACGAAGACCGGCTGTTGCAGGAAATTTCCTTTTCCAAAAATCGGGATCAGCGGAAAGCGCTGCAACAAGCGTATCAGGCGGACCATATTGCGGTCACGCTGACTGCCATAAATCATGGTGGGCCGCAGAATGGTAAATGCCAGATTGCTATTCTGGATGACTGCTTCGGCTGCCAGACGGGTGTTCTTGCTGCTGCTGTTCAATTTTGTAAAAATAGCGGTGGTGCTGATGAAGAGCGCTCGTTTAATTCCAGCAGATTCGGCTGATTTGACGATGTTTCCTGCATGACCAAACCCCAGAGAAGCGATATTCACCAGCGTGTCACAGCCTTGCATACATTCTGTCAATTTTTCCGCGTCCTCAAGGTTGCCCAGATGCCAATGGATTTCAGACTGTGGTAAGACTTTGCGATCACTGTTTTCACGATATAAACAATGCACCTCCCAGCCCTTTTCCAATAGCAGGGGAACGGTTCGGCTGCCTGTGAACCCGGTTGCACCGGTGACGAATACTTTCACTGTTTTCTCAATTGCAGGAACAGATCTCTGGTTTTTTCCAACATGATCTGGCGATCCAAATGTTTTTCCAGGTACGTACGAGCGTTGTTTCCCATCCACTTGAGTTGGTCGGGTTGCGTAGATAATGACCGGATGGTATTTGCTAACTGCTGATCATCCCCCGGGCGGACATAAATCCCGGACTGACTTTCTTCGATCACCTGGCGAATGACGCCGTCAATTACCAGCAGGGTGGGTTTGCCGGCAGCCATGTAATCAAAGACCTTGTTGGGGTAGGTGGTGCGGAACATAGGCACATCCTGCAAAATAGCCAGGCAGAGATCTGATGCGGCGATAATGGCAGGCATTTGGTGCTTGGGTCGCACACCGGCAAAGAGCAGGTTGTCAAGCTGAAGTTTGTGTGCTTGCGCCTGGAGTTTTGGACGTTCTTTCCCGTCCCCAAATACCACAAATTGAATCGCTTTCTCTTCTTTCAAATGGCTGGCAGCACGTAGAATGGTGTAAATATCATTCGCCTGACCGAGTGCACCGGTATATAGCACCAGAAATTTCCCTTGCAGGTTGAGTTCCTGCCGGATAGAACTGCCATCTACTCCGGGATGAAACATTTGAATATCTGCACCGTAGGGGATGAATGTTATCTTACTGGCTGAAATACCTTTGCCAGCAATATAGTCTTTATAGGCGGGCGAATTAACCAGAATATGGGTGGCCCGGCGGTATAAAAACATCTCCAACATCCGTGCCAGTTTGATCAAAATTGGGTTATTAAAAACACCCATACTGACGATAAATTCTGGCCAGAGATCGCGTATCTCCAGTAAAAAAGGTTTACGCCGTAAAAAAGCGACCACCCAGGCAGAAAATGCCTGAAAAATGGGCGGGCTGGTACCCATGATGATATCTACATCCCTGACCCGCATAGCAGCGATGATGGAACTGAACATAAAGCTGAAGAAAGACAGGATACGCCAGAAATAACTGCGGTGGATGGCGGGGTAGATGTAGGTTCGTAAAACGCGTACCCCAGCGATAACCTGTTCTGTCACCAGTCCTTTGTGATCGACTGTCCGCTGCCCGGTTTGATAATTTAAATCCGATGCAACGATGACCAATTCATCTCCGGTATTTTGTAAGTATTTTGCCATTTCATAATGACGGGTGTGCCCCGGCTCATCTGGGGAGACAAAAACCTGATTGATTAACAGGATTTTCATATCGATTATTTTACCACCCAGAAAGAAATCACAGTCTGCTTTTGCGGGCTTCATGTAAAATACATCTATGGTAATTGGTGAAATTCTTCCGGAGAGGTTTTATGACCGGTCTGTAATCGAAGTAGCTCGTGATCTTCTGGGGTCACGCCTGGTGCGCATACTGCATGGGCAACGCATATCCGGTATCATTACAGAATGCGAAGCATACGATGGTATGCAGGATCTGGCCTGTCATGCGAAAGTGGGAAAAACGAATAGAAATGCAGTCATGTTTGGGCCAGCCGGCCGGGTGTATGTGTACTTTACCTATGGCATGCACTGGTGCTTGAATGTGGTAGCCGGTGCTTTGGATTATCCTGCTGCTGTATTGATACGGGCAATTGAACCCCAGGAAGGTCTACCCTTGATTGCTGAACACCGTAAGCATGTTCATCGCAAGAACTGGACAAATGGACCGGCCAAGCTGACACAGGCTTTGCAGGTGAGTGGTGAGCAGAATGGGGTCAATATGACCTTGAAGTCGGATAATTTATGGATTGAATCAGGCTGGCCAGTCGCTGAGGCATTGGTTAAATCGGGCCCACGCATTGGAATCGATAATACCCCGGAGCCCTGGCGCAGCATGCCCTGGCGTTTCTGGTTTGATGTCTCTCAACAACATGAAATGAAGGCAAATTCGTGAAAGGCTGGAGTTTTTTCTTTTTATTCAGCATGCTATTCGCAGCTTGCAGTCCAATGACCCTCACACCAACACCAGTGGATGATGGTTTGGAACACATTCTGTGGGTGGGTGACGATCAACTTCAGACAGGTCCTTTGGATTTACAGACTTTACTATTATTGGAATTGGCGGGTGATTCCCAATCGATTCGCATGCGGCGGGTAATTTCACCACGTTTTACAATGGCATCCGCATTTAATCAGGAGGAATTCTTACAATCAGTGGATTTGGAGACTCAGGACCTGGTGATTATCCAGGCTTTTGGGGTTCAACGGAATTTTACTGCTGCTGATTTCGAAAAGAGTGCCAGCACCTGGATCAATTTTTTTAAAACGCAGGGAACACAGGTGGCAGTATTATATCCCTGGGTCACATCTGTCGAATCGGAGGAAGAGTCAGAAAGACTGAACCGCATGATCCATTTGTTGGGTTGGCAGGAAGATTTGACCATCATCCCTGTGGGTCCAGCCTGGCAGACAGCCTTAGCCTTAAGACCAGACCTCAAGCTTTACGCCAGTGATGGGATTCATCCTTCCGCTATCGGGGTTTATTTATCCGCCTGCGTACTGTATGCCAGTATCAGTGCTGAATCCCCCATGGACAATCCTGTATATACCGCTGTTGGATTTGATCATCCAGGTGAAATTGTCAAATTAGATGGTGATACAATTCGTTTTTTACAAACTGTTGCCTGGGAAACTGTGAACGATTATCTTCAAAAAGATGAATTTCGCGTTATTATTAAGCGGTAGTAGTGTTCATCAGGCATTATCGAAAATCAAGGAGAACGTATGTTTCGGAAAACACCCACCTCACCCTTAACACCCCAAGCGCCGATCGAGCGGGTTACTTCTGTACTGGGTCCTGGTATCAACTGGAAGGGTGATTTGCGTGGTAGTGGTGGTGTACGCATTGAGGGTGCCTTTGAAGGTGAAATTAACATTCGCGGGTTGGTGGTGATTGGAGAGACCGGCCGTGTCAGTTGTGAACAAATGCAGGCAAATTCAGTGATCGTTGCCGGTGCTGTCAAAGGTAACATTATTTCGGAAAAATTAGAAATTCGCAGTACCGGCCGTGTCTGGGGAGATGTCACCACTGTAGCGTTTTCCACAGAAGAAGGTGCATTTTTACGGGGACAGGTCAGGATGGAAGAACGGGTAGAGTTGTCCCAGGTTGAAGAAGGAAAACCTGATCCTGAATCTCCCGAAGAATAAATTTTTCACTGTAATCAGATGATTGGCAAAAACTATGAGAAAAATAAAAATTATTTCCATTTTTATGGTTATCGTCCTATCAAGCCTGGCATGTTCATCTGAATATCGAAATTCGTTTATTGATCGAATCACCGAAAAATTAGACGAAGGAATTCCAAAACCGGGACAAATTGCAACAGTGGTGTTTGAAGATGTTACCGAACTGAACAATGCCAATCAAGGATCTGGAAATTTTACGGAACCTCAATTTGATGAGATCGCATTCGGAATGGATTCTCTGGAAAGTTATCGGTTCCGGTTCCTTCAATCCGTGGAAGGGGTTGATGAAGAAGGCAACACGAATATTATTAATATTGTAAATGATCAGGAAGCCATTAGATCACTTCAGATTACTCATATACGCATGGAAACAACCTCCGAAATAAAACCATTACGGATGTTTGAAGCCTATCGTTTTGGTAATGAAGTTTACCTTTTAGATGAGCAAGAAGGTTGCACTGCCTTTACCGAAAACCTGGATGTCCTCCATTCAGGTAGCAATGATCTGGGATTAGCCTCCATCTTCAGTCAGCTTGAAATCGGTGCAGTTAAAGAAAAAGCTGTCATGGTGAATGGCGTTCTTTCTGATCGTTACCAGGTGAAGAATGTAGCCATGGAAAATGCAACACTGACGGATGTCGATGCGCAAATCTGGTATGCCCAGGATGGTGGGTTTATTGTTAAATTTACCGGAGAAGCACAGGGAGATGCATATTCTGAAATAGAAGATAGCCGCATCTCCGGCAGGATTCGTTGGTCGTATGATTTGAGTGATATCAATGGTATTGTTGAAATCCAGCTCCCCCGAAATTGTCATTTGGCAGCTCAGGGTGGGGTGAATGATATTCCGGTGCCTCATGATGCCCAGGATCTTTCAAAAATTGGTTCCATGTTAAGCTTCAACTCGCCGAAAGAAGCAGGTATATTAGCTGATTTCTATCGTTCAGCGATGCCAGCTGCCGGCTATAATTTGAGTGATGAAACTGTGCTGGATGACTTTTTTGTGATCACTTACATCAAGGCTGAAGAGACCATCACCATCATGATTTCAGGTCTGGATAGTGGCGGCAGTGATGCCATTATAACGGTTGAAGTCAAATGAGTTTCAAGGATCAACCTCCACAAATTTTTTACCCTGATCGAAAACAAGGAATTATTCTGCATGGATTACTCCTTGTTTTTCTGGTACTGATTATGTTGGCTGCTTTGTGGGCTGCCACCCGCTTGGCAGAAGGTAGTTTTTTTGTTTTCATCATGATCCTGATCATGATATTAACCGTGTTGATCCCTTTTGTTTTGTATCGCGGATATGCCTTGATCAATGCACGCTATATCCTGGAAAGGGATGGGTTGCGCCTCCGCTGGGGGTTACGAACAGAAGATATCCCGTTAAATGATATTAAGTGGTTAAGGCGTGCCAATGAATCAGGCTATGCGATTCAGATGCCCATCCTTGGTTGGTCAGGTGCAGTTTTGGGTGAGAAACAATCTGAGAGTTTAGGAGCGATTGAGTTTATTGCCTCGGATCTTGAAAAAATCATCCTGATTGCAACACAGGCGAAAATTTATGCAATTTCCCCTCAAAATCCACGTGATTTTGAAGTTGCATTTCAAAGAATATTTGAAATGGGTAGTCTTTTTCCCATTCAATCACAATCTGTCCGGCCTGCGGCATTTGTCCTAAAAGTGTTGAAAGATAAATATGGCAAATATTTACTGCCACTGAATGTTGGATTGGTTTTGCTTTTATGGTTGGTGAGCGGCTTAATCATCGCCAATCATCAGCAATTACCGCTGGGATTCTCGCCGCAAGGTCAGCCGTTAGAATTAGTTGCGTCCCAGCAACTATTGTTGATTCCCATATTGGGATTATTTGATCTGGTTTTGAATATCATCCTGGGTTTATTTTTCTTCCGCAGAGTTGAATATTTCAGGATTGCCTATTTATTATGGGTCGGTGGTGTGCTTACAACCGTTCTTCTTCTGATTGCGATGATCATTTTATCCCTGTATGTCTAAGAGATTCCATTAATGGCTATTTTCAATTCACAACTGTATATTGGATTATTGCTGGCAAGTCTTATTGCTGTTGCATCGTTTAAAATCGGATTTTTATCGAAAACCGGTGCGCTTGCGGCCGGATTGTTAGGCACTGTTGTGTTTGGTCTTGGGGGGTTGGCCTGGGCGGTGGTCCTGTTGGGCTTTTTCATATCCTCGAGTGTCCTTTCGAAACTATTTAAAAACCGAAAATTGCGTTTGGAAGAAAAATTTTCCAAAGGATCAAAGCGGGATGCCTGGCAAGTTCTGGCGAATGGTGGAGTAGCCGGGATTTTTGTGATCTTGCATGCCATCTTCCCGGATAGCACCTGGCCCTGGCTGGCTTTTTGTGGTGCATTTGCAGCGGTGAATGCTGATACCTGGGCAACAGAATTAGGCGTGCTCAGTAAAAAAAATCCAATCAACTTGATCACGGGCCAAACGATGGAACCTGGGGCATCCGGGGGTGTATCAGTACTGGGAACAGTATCGGCCTTGCTGGCTGCATTTTTCATTGCCATTTTGGCTATCCTATTCTGGCCGGCAGCAATCCAGCATCCGACTGATTTAGAAACCGTCAGGCTTTTGATTGGCATCACAGCTGCTGGTCTTTTTGGCAGTCTGGTAGATTCATTTTTAGGGGCAACGGTTCAGGCAGTTTATTATTGCCCCAATTGTGAGAAAGAAACGGAGAGGTTTCCACTGCATGGGTGCGGGAGGACAACCGAATTTGTTCGGGGATGGAAGTGGATCAATAATGATGTGGTTAACACCATATGTTCTATCGCAGGCGGCCTTACCATGATTCTGGCGACCATCGTTAAATAACCGGTATGCCTGATCGACAGAATCCATATTCTATATTTTTAAAGTACAGTGCCATCAGCAGTGCATTGATGAGCATGGTTTTTACGGTTAATTTGATTTATTTTGTAACCATCGTTGGTCTGGATCCCTTGCAAATGGTTTTGGTGGGAACTGTGCTGGAATTAGCGATTTTCCTTTTTGAGATACCGACGGGCGTTGTGGCAGATGTTGTATCAAGAAAAGTCTCCATCATAATTGGTGTGTTTTTAATAGGTGCCGGTTTTGTTTTGCAGGCCAGTTTCCTTTCATTTGGGTTCATTCTGGTTGCGCAGGTGTTATGGGGATTGGGATATACCTTCACCAGTGGAGCAACCCAGGCCTGGATCAGTGATGAAATTGGTGAAGACCGGGCAGGATCTGCTTTTATTCATGCGGCTCAATGGGAACAGGCTGGTGCACTGGTTGGTATTGGTTTGAGTGTGCTTCTTTCATCCATCTGGGGGATGCGAATTCCGATGCTGCTGGGTGGTCTTTTCTTCTGGATATTAGGGCTCTACCTGATTATATGGATGCCAGAAAATGCATTTATTCGCAAATCAACCTCTTTTAAAAGTTCCTGGGATGAATTTTTCAAGACCATCCGCTCAGGTTTGAGAACTGTCAAGATCCACCCAGTTTTGTGGCGGATCCTATTGGTTGGTTTCTTTTTTGGATTGTATTCCGAAGGATTGGACCGTTTATCGGTGCCACATCTGATTGAAAAGTTTAATCTGCCGGATTTAGGCGAAGGGACCATGGTGGGTTGGTTCGGCGGATTGAGTGCAATGGGAATGCTTTTGACTTTCTTTTCTGCCGGTCAATTGCGGAAATATTTGGGAAAACAAATAACCGCTATTCAAATTACCCGCTTTTTGGCTCTATTCAGCACCGGGCTCGTGATTAGCTTAATCGTGTTTCCCCTTGTTAATCAGATCTTTGTGTCCTTTGGGATATTATTGTTAATTCGTATTTTTCGCTCGCTGATTTACCCTTTATATTCTGCCTGGGTGAACCAGAACATTCCATCCGAGATCAGAGCCACGCTGATCTCCATGAGCAGTCTGGTGGATGCAACCGGTCAAATTGGTGGAGGTCCCATCATGGGATTAATTGCCAGAAATTATTCAATACCGGCTGGATTAATTACATCGGCTTTTCTGTTATCCCCGGCTTTGCTCTTATTATGGACCATTTACATGAAAAAAATTGACGGAGGTTCTTCCTCACTGATTTTGCCCAACCAGAGCGGCTGATTGGCATCTCCATTGCGGAAACTGATCCAAACCATTTCGCCTACTGTCGGTCGTATGCGTTCATTTTCTTTGAGTGGAACAACGGAAGCAGCCCATAATAATCCCATCTCCGGAATTGCATCAATTTTGACCTGTACCTTCATTTTATTGTCAGGGTCTTCATTCGAAATAACCACTGCCCGATAGATACCTGTCAAAAGTTGCTGCGGTTTTTTCCCATTGGGTGTAACTTCTGACGGCTTGGTTTCCTGGTCAATGGGGGCAACTTCTGGTTGCTGGACTTCTTGCTGCAGAGGAATCTCTACTTGATAGGGACTGGCAAAATTCCCATAACGCTCTGATGGTCGACAGCCTTGTTGACCATCTCCGAAAATAATGACATCATGCCCATTTTGTAAGCGTTTCATGACAAAATGACGGTCTAGAGGGGTCGAATTATTAAAATCAGACACCTGAAGCCATATCTCACCATCAATGATCAACTGGACTGAATTTTTACCCATGTGGTTCCTATCATCAAGTCTTCATTAATTATAGTGTGTTAATTAAATAGGATGCACCAGAATAATTTGTTGTTAATATTTACCGATTTATTCGTCTATCTTCACCAGTTGAAAATTGTGCTCAGCCATTGTGGCTATGGTTTCACCGATGGACAGGGAAGCGGTAGCCGCGGGCGAGGGCGCGTTCAGTACATGCACCTGGTTTGGCTTTTCCACAATACTAAAATCATCCAGCAGTTTTCCGTTTGCTGATAAGGCCTGGGCGCGCACACCGGAACCAGCCGGATGCACGTCTTGCATTTGCAATTCAGGAATCAGGCGTTGCAAGGCTCTTACAAAGGCTCTTTTGTTGAACGAACGATAAGTCTCTGAAATACTCATTTTCCAGTATTTAAGCGCCATGCGCCAGAAGCCAATATAGGTACCATAAAATGCCATATCGGGAATGGAAATATCCGATTTTTTATATCCTTCGCGTTTGAGTGCCAGCACCGCGTTGGGGCCGGCCTCTACCCCGCCATGCACCATACGGGTAAAGTGCACACCCAGAAATGGGAAGCGAACATCCGGTACCGGATATATCAAATTCTTCACCAGATGTTCTTTTTCGGGAATCACTTCGTAATATTCTCCCCGGAAGGGAATAATCTGTAGTCCAGGTTCAACACCACATAAACGGGCAATCTGATCGGAACGCAGTCCGGCACAATTGATTAAATTTTTCGCTTCGATTTCCCCGGAGGTGGTTTGTAATTTGATGATATTGTGATCCTTGCTGAAACCAATTACCCGGCTGTTTGTTTTGATTTCACCGCCAGCTTCTTCAATCAGATGAGCATAGGTTTTAGAAACATCCTTGTAGTCTACAATTCCGGTTTGCGGCACCCACAGTCCATCAATTCCGTTTACATGTGGTTCTATTTCACGGATTTCTTCGGGAGTCAGACGCCGAATTCCATCCAGCCCATTAGCGATACCACGCTCCTCGAGCATATTTAAGGCAGGAATTTCCAGGGGATTAGTAGCAACTACTACCTTACCGCAGCGCTCATGGGCAATTCCATTCTCTTCACAAAAGCGATACATCGCTTCTCGACCGGCAACACAATTGAGTGCTTTCAGGGACCCAGGTTTGTAATACAATCCGGAATGAATGACACCACTATTATGGCCGGTCTGGTGGGCTGCCACCTGGTTTTCAGCCTCGAGTATGATCAAGGATAATCGATAATTTTGCACCAATTTAAGTGCGGTAGCCAGACCAACAATACCAGCCCCAATAATTGCCACATCATAAGTAGATGATTTCATCGGATCTTCTCCCTCACCCGTAACCCTTTATCAGTCAAGTTTAACAAAAAAATGGATGGTTTAGAAATATTTGTGTAGTCTAGCGCCTCTTTCTCAGAGAATGATTATTTTAAGGATTTCATCCATCTGGCACTTTGTCGTTGGGATGTTCGCCGCAGCAGATCCCGATTAAGAATCTGAACCACGCCATTCTTATCGGAGAAAGCGGCTTATTAATTCCGCTTGCGGGGTTTCGTGGATCTTTCAGCGGAACGTATGTAGGCAGGTGCCAAAATGAGATGCATGGAGCATAACCTTGAATCCAGCATGCGGCTGCGTATGCGTGGATCCATTTCTCCAAGATCATTGGAAGTTGTAATCACTGTTGGTAATTTGGCGTTGTAACGATAATTGAAAATCTGATAGAGTTTTTCACGCGCCCAGGGTGTCGCAGATTGGGTACCGAGGTCATCTAAAATGAGCATCGAGGCAGAGCGTACCTGTTCAAAAAGATGATCGTAAGAGGTATTACTGGAAGGGTTAAATGTCGCTCGCAAGTGATCGAGAAAATCAGGCACCACCACAAAAATTGGTTCGTCTCCCATCGCCACGCGATAATTACCAATTGCCGCTGCCAAATGGGTCTTTCCACAACCATAAGTTCCCACAAAAACCAGCCAGCCGTAGGGATCATTCGCGAACGCATTGGCAGCATCAAAGGCACCTTCCAGACTGCGTTTTTGTTCTGGTGGCAGTTTTTCGCGATCCCGCAGGGTAAATGTTCCAAATGTGCAGTCCGAGAGTAATTCCAGGGTGGAAATTGTTCTTTTCTCTTCCCGCACCGGAGATCGAAAATCAGGTGCCAGAATGCGCACAACTGACACCAGGTCGGGATCCTGAAGCCGGGAACGAATGCGACCTTCGATCTCAATCATCTCCTGGTTGGTTGTGATGACAGTTGGCAAATGATGGATATAGCGATGATTTAATATCTGGTAAAGCTTCTCTTCTGCCCAGGGAGTGGTGTTCTGGGTTCCGAGGTCGTCCAGGACGAGTAGACGAATATTACGGATCTCCTCAAAACGTTCCTCGAAGCTGCCGGAATACGATCCATAGGAATAGCGCAACCAATCCAAAAGATCTGGCACTGTCAGGAACAGGGTAGGCGTCCCGAATTCGATCACTTTATTCGCAATGGCAGCAGCCAGATGGGTCTTACCGCTGCCATAAGAGCCCATAAACAGCAGCCAGCCCGATGGATTCTGAGCAAAATGGGAAGCCTGGTTATGTGCCACCTGCAAAGAGGATACTTGTTGGTCACCTAAGCCCAGCCGGCCTTCGGTTTTAAATGAATCCAAAGTCATATTCTCAAAAGCTTGCAAATTGCTGAGTTGAAAGAGGCGTGCCTGCGCTTGTTGGGCAACTTTGGACTGGCGGCATTCACAAACCTGCATCCTTCCAAAATCAGGGTGAGAAATTGGTAAATCCTGGCGCACCCAACCGATGCCACCACAAATTTCACACTCCGGATCACCCAGTTGCTCTTCCCTATCCGGTTTTGAAGAACTGTCCAAATTCTCCATCGAGGAATCTTTTTGAATCTTCTTGAGTGTCTCGTCGATCTTTTTCATCACGGCCTCCTTCTTTCCAGGATGATAGAATAGCCTCGACATAGCGCCAACGACGCACGTTATTTTCTACTGCTATTCTGATTGCCTGTTCAATCCAGATCATAGGATACATTTCTTCTGCATCTTGCAAAGTTTCTGCAATCATTGGGGTGAGTGGTCCAATATTGGCTTCATATAATTTAAAAATGTTAGGGCGCTGTGGGAGACGAGCTGGGATTAGTTGATCCCCAATTTGCCATGAACCAGCCAGCCATCCCTTCTGTGCAGCCCGTCCGCGGGGTGTATTGATGAAATAAATGGCATCTTCCTGCGGATGGCTTTCGTCTGTTCCTTTTAATAATGTATTGCGATCCAGTGCCAATTGTAAACCGAGATCAAGATGGGTAATTGCTTCATTCCGGTTCTTTCCCATCCCATTCATGAAATTGTCATCCGAGGAAAAATCCTGGTAGCGTAAAAACTTTATTTTGCTTTCAAGTTGTTCCAGAAACCAGATTGCGAACAGCGTGACTTTTAATTCGTATAGATTATCAATCAGGGGTAATAGGCTGATAAAAAACTCGGATGGAATGGTAGTCATCTGAGCACCATCAGACAGGGAAAAGCCAGAAAATGACTTCATCCTACCTCTTCTTGAAAGCTGGTTTATCTGATTTGGCAGCATTTTCAAAGCGCGCCAGGTTGTTCAGGAACACCAACTCGATTCCAGGATGGGTAGGCCCATTACGATGTTTTGAGATGATGATTTCAGCGATATTCTGACGGGGGTTATCCAGATCTTTTTCATCCGGACGGTGAATAAACATCACGATATCCGAATCCTGCTCGAGACTACCGGATTCACGCAAGTCGGAGAGTACCGGCCGTTTATCCGCGCGCTGTTCTACCGCACGGGAAAGTTGAGCGCCCACCAAAACAGGTACATTCAATTCTCTGGCCAATACCTTTAAATTACGTGAAATATAGGAAACTTCCTGGACGCGGTTTTCAGTTCTGGTATCTCCTGCCATCAGTTGCAGGTAATCAACAATAATCAAATCCAATTGGTGTTCCATATGCAGCCGGCGGCACTTGGTTCGTAAAGAAAGCGGGGTAATCGCCGGGGTGTCATCGAGCCAGATATGGGTATCACTTAAGACTTCGATAGCCTGGTTGAATTTAGACCACTCATCATCAAACAATTGCCCCGATCTTAATCGTTGGGTATCGATACCTGTCTCCTGGGCGATTAACCGTTGAATTAACTGTTCATTTGACATTTCGAGAGAAAAAATTGCCACATGTTTGCGATGCTTCTGAGCAGCGTTTTTTGCCACAGACAACATGAAACCTGTTTTACCCATACCAGGACGTCCGGCGATGATCAGCAAATCTGATTTTTGCAATCCTCCCAAAATCTTGTCCAGGTCAAATAATCCGGTTGGGACACCAAAAATTTCATCCGGGCGCTCAGAAAGCTGGTCAATGCGGTCGTAATAGTTGCCTAATACTTTTTGGATTGGTTGCAGATCGTAAGTGATTCGTCTTTCACTTAATCCAAAGACTGCTTTTTCAGCTTCGTCCAGCAGCGTATTGACGGATTTACCCCGATCATAAGCCTGTTTTGCCAGATGATTGGCAGCTTCCAACATTCTGCGCCGCATAGCATTTTCTTCTACGATCTCGGCGTAGGCTTCAGCGTGTAATGATGTTGGGGTTTGGTTGATAAGGGTTGTCAGATAAGCGGTGCCACCAATTTCTTCGAGGTGGTTTTTCTCGTTCAATGCAGCACTGACCGTTAGCAGATCAATTTTCTGACGGCGTTCAATCAGAGAGGTGTATGATTCCCAAACCCAGCGGTTGCGAATGATGTAAAAATCATCAGCCTTAAGTTTTTGGGAAAGATCATAATAGGATTCGGGAAATATTAACACCGCACCCAGGACTGCTTCTTCAGCCTCGCGATTATGCGGTTGTTGGGATGTGATTGATGTGGTTTCTTCCGGTAGTGAATAATCCATCATAATTTTCCAGCTTTCGGGACTTGGTGTTCAATTCTACCAAAGATCAGCCCCAATTGAAATTGCAACCAGTCACTGATTCCAGATAACATTAAAAAAAAAGTAACATCTCAATAAAACGGTCTTGGCTGTGTTTTTTGGAAAGCAGGCTCACCATAACGCAGATCCCCAAAACTAATGAAAAAATACGAAAAAAAGGAAATAAATCTAACTTTCCTGGCTTTGTTTCACATATTAAATTATATAAGTTATCCCGAGCGAAAACAAATAACTTGCACCCTGAAATTCTTTATTGAAGCATTAGGCCCCGAATTGCAGATTAAAGAATTACTGATCGGATTCCTCATCCGAAGGCGGAGAATCGTTCTCATCATTGTCTTCGTCCATTCCGCCAATATCCAGTGAGCCCAGGAAATCTTCAAAAACTGACAAGCGTTCTTCATTGATATCATCATCTGGTGGCTGGGCGCTGGTTGAAGATCCCGGTGTTTGTTGGATATCACTTTCCTGAATGTCCACCTCCGGAACAATCCCTGCTGAACCCATTACTTCATCAGAAACCATAATTTTTGCGTGGGTGCGGGCTGCTAATGCTAAGGCGTCGGAAGGTCTCGAATCGATTTCAATGACATCCCCGTTGATTTCAACAATCAAATTTCCATAAAACACATCATCTTTTAAGGAAAGCACCTCCACCCTCAGTAAACGGGCATTCATTTGATTGAAAATGTTTTTGATTAAATCATGTGTCTGAGGTCTCGATACTTCAATTTCCTGTAAGGCAATTGTAATTGATTCAGCTTCATAAGGGCCGATCCAAATGGGTAAGTAGCGTTCTGCATTGATATCTCGCAGAACAACAATTCTCTGTTGATTGGTTAGACTGACACGGACACTATCGATGATTACTTCGACCATTTTTGTGTTTGACATTTTTCCTCCCGCAGGGAAATGAGCGGATCCTGGTTATCATTTTAACATGGTGACCCTTTGTACGCAAATGATCGTATAGTTTGAAAACCATACAGGTTTACAGTTTTTCTTAAGATTGCCCAATCTTAAGAAAAACTGTAAACTTATTTTATTTAAGGTTGAGGTATAATCAATTTACTCTTTAATCATATCGAACCCTGATTCATTTGAGGAAATTCGCTCACGGATTTAATTTGTTTTTATTAGAAATTGTGTATAATCGGGAAACACTGCTCTCAACATGGCACTTAATCAGGGAAATTTTCTTATAGATATTGAGAATAGGTGGTAGTCGTTGTCAGGCAAAATCTTGGTAATTGAAGGAAAAAGAGCAGAACGTTCTTCGTTTGTGGGGGGGTTGACGAAGAAAGGTTTCCGTGTGATCAGTGTTCCCAGTGGAAATGCTGCTTTAAATAAATTAGAAAAAGAACAACCTGAGATCATTGTGATTGATGCCGATTCGATGCGAACCAGCGGTAAGCGAATCTGTCAGTCTTTACGATCAGCCGCTCAACGGACTCCCATCATTTTGATCCTGGGAAATGGTGTCAATGAGAAAGATGAATTTGATGCCGATGTGATTATGCATTTGCCCTTCACTTTGCAAAAGTTACTTAATCGCATTAAAGTGCTTCTGCCCATTAAGCTCAGCAATGATGTCATGAAAGCCGGACCCATTGATTTGGATTTAGTCCATCGCTTTGTTAAAGTAAATGAAAAACAAATCAGTCTGACACCGAGGTTAACCAGACTTTTACAAGCGCTTATGCAAAATCCAGGTCAGGTGTTTGGCCGGGATGAACTATTTAAATTCGTTTGGGAAACTGACTATATTGGGGATACACGGACACTGGATGTGCACGTTAGTTGGTTAAGAAATTTGATTGAGGAAGATCCTCGTCATCCTGATTTTATTAAGACGGTTAGAGGGGTGGGGTACCGTCTCGATTTTGATTAATCATTCCAAAAAATCATTTAAATTATGATCAATAGAAGGTTTAGGGGTTCATTTTGGCATGCGTAAACCAGCCAAAAAACAGAGCCGGTGGTTTATTGAAATGATTCGACGAATGCCTGTTTTAATTTAAAAAGACAAAACCTATCCCGAGCTGAATATGCATGAATCTTTCTCATGACATTCAACAGTTTATCTTGCTACTTGTATCACTTGATTTGTCTGACATCTCACTTTAATCTTAAAGGGTATAGAAATAAATTCCAAACAATTTTAATGGAGGTAATAATGGTTGATAAAAAGCCCGAAGCTGAGTTAACAAACGAAGCATATGCAGATAAATTAAAAGAGCTTCGTGCTCAAATGAAATTGGGTGGTGGTGAAAAACGGATTGTATCCCAACATGAAAAAGGCAAACAAACAGCACGTGAACGTATTGATATGCTTTTGGATGAAGGATCATTCCAGGAAATTAATGGTATGATGTTGCACCGCCACACCGATTTTGGTTTGGACAAGAACAAGACAATGAGTGATGGAATGGTATCCGGTTTTGGTACCATCAATGGCCGCAGAGTTTGTGTCTACGCTCAAGATTTCACCGTAATGGGTGGATCGTTTGGTGAAGTTGCTGGCCAAAAAGTCGCCCGCATTCAGGATTTGGCCATGGATGCTGGTGTTCCCATCATCGGGATTAACGATGGTGCTGGGGCGCGTATTCAGGAAGGTGTCTATAGTTTGTGGGCATTCGGTGAAGTCTTCTACCGCAATGTGCAATCTTCTGGTGTGATCCCACAAATCAGTGTCATTATGGGGCCTTGCGCGGGTGGCCATGTTTATTCACCAGCCATTACCGATTTCATCGTAATGACCGAAGGTACCGGAAATATGTATATTACTGGTCCTCAGGTAATTAAAGCGGTAACTCATGAAGATGTTGACACTGAGACCCTTGGTGGTGCCAGCACGCATACAACCATATCGGGTGTTGCTCATTTTTCTGCTCCAACAGAAGAAGAAACCTTCGCTGTTGTTAAGAAAATTTTGGAATATATCCCCGATAATAATGCAAGTACTCCCAGGGTCATTCCTACAGATGATAGCCCCTTCAGAGCTGATAAATCATTAGAGACTACTGTCCCCGCCAATCCCAACGAAACCTATAATGTTCTGGAAGTGATTAATGCTGTGGTAGATCGTGGTTCTTTCTTTGAAGCCCATGCCAACTTTGCGCAGAATGCTGTCGTTGGTTTTGCGCGCATGAATGGTGAGAGTATTGGCGTGGTGGCTAATCAGCCAGCAGTGATGGCAGGTGTTCTGGATATCAATTCATCTGATAAAATTGCCCGCTTTGTGCGATTCTGTGATGCCTTCAATATTCCAGTATTAACCTTCACGGATTGCCCTGGCTTCATGCCCGGAACAATGACCGAGCACAACGGTATCATTCGCCATGGTGCGAAGATCCTCTTTGCCTATTCAGAAGCAACAGTCCCTGTGATCACGGTAATTACCAGGAAGGCTTATGGTGGTGCCTATATTGCGATGGGCAGCAAGCATTTGAAAGCTGATATGGTATTCGCATGGCCAGGTGCCGAAATTACAGTGATGGGCGCTGATGGTGCAGTTAATATTCTTTACGGTCGTGAACTAAAAGCTCTTAAGGAAACCAGCCCTGAAGAAGCAGCTGCCAAACGCACTGACATTTTAAACGAATATAAAGATAAATTCTCGAATCCTTATAAAGCTGCCGCAGCCGGTTATGTTGATGAGGTCATTCTCCCAGGAGAAACCAGACAACGAGTGATTACCGCGCTTGATATTTTGCGCAACAAGGTCAGCAACGCACCTGCCAAAAAACACGGGAATATTCCGCTCTAGTTAAAGGAAAATAAGATGGAAAATCTTGAATTTGCACTAAAAGCATCTGGAACCGGGATTCTCTTGCTCCTTCTGGCATTGGTTGCTCTGGCTGGCATAATCAGCTTAATGACCAAATATCTGGTCGATAAACCGGAAAAAGAAGAAGATGATGAGGAAACTGTTGAAATTCCAGCAGAAATAATTAAGGAAGATGCACCGGAATCAAAAAAAGATCTCAAGTTAGCCGCAGCGATTGCCCTGGCAATTTACCGGTCGCAAGTTGAAATGTCTGCGGTTCGACCAGTGGAAACTGGTGCTGAAGTTAACTCCTGGCGGCAATTTAACCTGATTAACCGCCTTAATCAATCATCCAACATTAGGAGACCAAAATGAAACAATTTCAAATCAAAATAAATGATACTTCCTATGAAGTTGAAATCTTGGATGATCCTCGCAACGAGGAAGTTCAAGTGCGCGTTAATGGCGAAGAGTTTACCGTCAAGACAGATCTGGTCGCCGGTCAGGCACCAGTAGCCGCTGTACCCGTTCAACCAGTAAGAGCTGCTGCACCAGTAGCAGCACCTGTTGCAGCTCAACCTGTCGCAGCAGCCGGCCCTGGAACTGTCAAATCTCCATTGCCAGGTATGGTTAATTCAGTCAAAGTCACAACAGGGCAAACTGTCAAAGCCAATCAGGAATTATGCGTGATTGAAGCGATGAAAGCCATGAACGTCATCCGTGCTACACAAGCCGGAAAAATCGGTCGCATTTATGTCAATGAGGGTTCTCAAGTTGCGTATGGTGCCCCTTTAATGGATATTGAGTAATAGGAAGGATTTATCATGACAGGCTTTGTAGTCGATATTACCTGGCAACAGCTGATCATGGTCGCAGTAGGTTTGGGCTTGATGTACTTAGGTATTTTCAAGGATTATGAACCCACCTTACTGATTCCGATTGGTTTTGGATGTATATTAGGAAACCTTCCTGTTGCCGCAAACATGACTGGTCCCGATGGTTTGTTTGGAATTTTGTATGAAGCTGGGATCAGCAATGAATTGTTCCCCTTATTGATCTTCCTGGGTGTTGGTGCAATGTTGGATTTGCGTCCATTATTAAGTCAACCCATTATGATCGTTATGGGGGCATTGGCACATTTGGGTATCTTTGCCACCCTCGTGGTTGCCATTTTATTTGGTTTCAATCTGGCAGAAGCTACTGCAATTGGTATGATTGGCGCGATTGATGGTCCAACGGTGATTTATGTAAATGGAAAGCTGGAACATCTTTTTGCAACACCCGGTTTAGCAGCAGCCATTGCTGTTACAGCATATTCTTATATGAGCCTGGTGCCGATCATCCAACCTCCATTGATGAGATTGTTCACCACCAAAAAAGAACGTGCTGTACGAATGGAGTATACTCCTCGCCCAGTTTCTAAAACAACGGCAATTGTATTCCCTGTTCTCCTCACCATTATTGCCGCAGTATTTTTACCTGAAGCTGCACCATTATTGGCCACTTTATTCCTGGGTAACTTGCTGAAAGAATCTGGTGTTGTGGCAGGCTTGGCAGAAACAGCCAGGACAGCTATCACCAATACAGCAACCATTTTCCTGGGTATTACCATTGGCTCAACCATGCAGGCAGCTACGTTCCTGAATGTTGGGACACTGAAAGTACTTATTCTGGGATTGTTAGCTTTTTCGCTCAACACCATTGGTGGTTTACTGTTTGGAAAATTAGTCTGTGTTCTATCCAAATGGAAGATCAACCCATTGGTTGGCGCAGCAGCCATCAGTGCATTCCCAATGAGCGGTCGTTTAGCACAAAAAGTTGCTTTAGAAGAAGATAATCAAAACTTCATTCTGATGCATGCTTTAGGTGCCAATGCGGCTGGTCAGATTGCTTCCGTTTTGGCGGCAGGAATTTTACTGCAATTAATTTTCCCGGTTTTGTTACCATAGAGCAAGGTAAAACAGAACCAGATCTACGCATCAAAAAAGAGACTGACATGCAATTCGTCAGTCTCTTTTATTATTCGGGTTATGCTAATCCTCAGATTGTTCTGATTGATCTGGAATTTCTGTCCCCGGTCCGTATTCAAAAACTGCTTGCCAGGGGCGATAACGGGTAAAGATTGTATCGGTCAGGATGACTTCCCCAGCTCTGGTAACTGTACGGGAGACGGTTACATCGGCACCATCAGCTGCCCAATCCACCTGTTTGATTTTTCCTTCGCTCAAATCAGGATTTTCAACATATTTGGGTTCGGGAGCTGGGACGACATTGGTGACACCCGTTGTGGACCAGTTAACTTCTCTGCCATCCGAAGTTGAATAGAATTTCCAGACAATACTGGAATAACTCGGGTTCACATAGGTTTCCATTAGTAACCAGTTACTGCTATCGTTGGTGAACTTGAAGTCGACGATGGGTACAAATACTGTTGCATCCAGCCCCGCCAGGCGCTGGTCAATGCGATTGCCAGCCACTTTCTCATAATAAGATACTCGATAGGCATGTGGGTAGCGCTCAACAATTGGAAATCCGCTAAAGAATGCTGCCCGGAACAAGGTGGTACTGACCTGACACACGCCACCTCCCACACCCTGAATGGTTTGCCCACCAGCAATAATGAGAGCTTCGGCGTAACCATTTTCCAAAGTGATATCACCTAAAGCTTCCGCCATGGAGAAGGTAGCACCGGGGGGAATCATAATCCCATGAAATTTACTGGTCGCTACGATGATATTCTGGACACGATCAGCACTGGAACCATAAAAATAAGAGACTTCCTCGTGCACCAGTTCAGTAATTCCCAAATCAGCACCTTTGACCTCATTGGTCAGGAATGGTTTGTTAATATCAAATACCAATGGGATTTCGTGGCTGTTATCGGTGATAATTTGCTCCTGGATGGCTTGAATAGTTGCTTCTATATTTAATTCTCTTCCAATGATGGCTGAATCAATTACTTCCAACTCGCGGGTATCATCATTAAAAATATATTTGGCGTCTTTTGGCTCAAGTTTTAACGTTGGAGAAATCCCCATCAGAAAATTTTTCAAAAAATCACTATTGATTCCAACCTGGTAGCGGCTTTCTGCCGGGTCAATTATGCGTTCGATACGTAAATTGGCAGCCAGTGTATTAACATCAAATTCCCACGGACTGCCCTCAGCATCATCGGCAGTTAAAACCAGAGGTTGACTCAATATTTTTCTCGCCAGCTCAGCCTGCTCTTCCACATCCAGGATGTAAGGCGGAGTGTCCTCGATTACCAGATCAACCATTCCGTCCTGTAGTCGGGGTAACAAAAGCGCAATTTTCTCGATCGTAGCATCGATGTTGACTGTTCTGCCTATTTGTCCGCTCCGAACCAGTACGTCTGCTCCATTCAGCCCTAATTCGGCTTCTATGACAGGTTTGTCGATGAGAGTCGCCACCTGCTTGATCTGCATATAAGCGATGCGTTGGTCAAAAACAAAACTGGGTGAAATACTCTGCCCATATCGCCAGGTCAACCATTGTTCATTCAGACGGGCAATTAAATTTCCATCACGACCGATCTCAAATGCATGCGCAGCAGTTGATTCGGGATCCATAAACATACCGAGTTGAGCTGGGGAAAGCAGCCAGGTTTCTTCACCATCCCGTAATAAAATCCTGCCAGTATCAGGGTAGGAAATCTGATCACTGAGAGCAATCACAGCTTCCTGTGGTGTCATGCCACCAATATCAATGCCGCTGACCGAAACACCCGGGGTGATGCGGCCGGCAAGCCAGACCTGAATCCCCAAGCCAAACGCGATTAATAATGCGGTCCCAATAATACAACCGGCAAAGATCGCAATCAGAATTTGTTCTAAAACCGGTAAAGTCTTTTTTTGTTGATATGAAATACTTGTCATTTTTAATCCAATAAATCGTTTTATTTCTTTGTTGCAAAAAAGACGCCAGATTGGCTCCAAAAGTTCCTTGAATGGTAAGTTCCATCCATTATACAGGATTTACGGGTCTCTTCGAGAGGGGCATATAACGAACGGAAAATCTTGAGTCAAAATTGAATCGGAAATTGGTCGTTGAATCCCTTGACTCTGGGGGTGGTTGCGGTATAATTTCCTTCGCTGCAAGAAACAATGTAGCCCGGTCTAATCAGAGATGATAGATCGTTCAAAATTGAATACTTGAAGAAGGCTATTGTAAAGTCAAAGCAGGAAACCTCAATGCACCGGTGTCCGCCAAAGAATGGAGTACATCGGTTATTTTTTGCCACTTGACAGAATGAACACTGCTGAGTAGAATCGGCAAGCCTTAAAAAAGTAGAGCACCTTAACAACTGAAGAGTGATAGGAAAGACGAAGAACCTGTTAATTTTTTTAAGATCCGCGAAGAAAAAACCGAAACACCTTTTTAAAAGGTGATAAAGAACAAAATTAGCGGAGAGTTTGATCCTGGCTCAGGATGAACGCTGGCGGCGTGCCTAATACATGCAAGTCGAACGGGGTGTTTGAGCAATCGGACACTTAGTGGCGAACGGGTGAGTAACGCGTTGGTGACCTGCCCCAAAGCGGGGGATAACAGCCTGAAAGGGTTGCTAATACCGCATATGATGATGAGAGACTAGAAACTTATCATTAAAGGAGAAATCCACTTTGGGAGGGGCCTGCGTCCCATCAGCTAGTTGGTAGGGTAAAAGCCTACCAAGGCGAAGACGGGTAGGGGACCTGAGAGGGTGACCCCCCACAATGGAACTGAAACACGGTCCATACACCTACGGGTGGCAGCAGTAGGGGATATTGCACAATGGGCGGAAGCCTGATGCAGCAACGCCGCGTGAGTGATGAAGGCCCTCGGGTCGTAAAACTCTTTTCAAGAGGAAGAGGAAGGACGGTACTCTTGGAATAAGCCTCGGCTAACTACGTGCCAGCAGCCGCGGTAACACGTAGGAGGCGAGCGTTATTCGGATTTACTGGGCGTAAAGCGCGTGTAGGCGGCTGATCAAGTTGGATGTGAAAGCTCCCGGCTTAACTGGGAGAGGACGTTCAAAACTGAACAGCTTGAGTATGAGAGAGGAAAATGGAATTCCGGGTGTAGTGGTGAAATGCGTAGATATCCGGAGGAACACCAGTGGCGAAGGCGATTTTCTGGCTCAAGACTGACGCTCAGACGCGAAAGCTAGGGTAGCAAACGGGATTAGAGACCCCGGTAGTCCTAGCTGTAAACGATGTAGACTTGGCGTTGGGGGAGTAAAATCCTTCAGTGCCGCAGCAAACGCGATAAGTCTACCGCCTGGGGACTACGGCCGCAAGGTTAAAACTCAAAGGAATTGACGGGGCCCCGCACAAGCAGCGGAGCGTGTGGTTTAATTCGATGCTACACGAAGAACCTTACCAGGGTTTGACATACAAGTAGTAGGGAACTGAAAAGGGACCGACCCTTCGGGGAGCTTGAACAGGTGCTGCATGGCTGTCGTCAGCTCGTGTCGTGAGATGTTCGGTTAAGTCCGCTAACGAGCGCAACCCTCGCTGTGTGTTACAAGTGTCACACGGAACTGCCGGTCATAAACCGGAGGAAGGTGGGGATGACGTCAAGTCAGCATGGCCTTTATATCCTGGGCTACACACACGCTACAATGGGAAGGGACAATAGGTTGCGAAGCCGCGAGGCGGAGCCAATCCAGCAAAACTTCCCTCAGTTCAGATTGCAGGCTGCAACTCGCCTGCATGAAGTTGGAGTTGCTAGTAAACGCAGGTCAGCTATACTGCGTTGAATACGTTCCCGGGGCTTGTACACACCGCCCGTCACGTCATGGGAGCTGGTAACACCTGAAGCCGGTAGCCTAACCCGCAAGGGAGGGCGCTGTCAAAGGTGGTGCTGGTGACTGGGACGAAGTCGTAACAAGGTAGGTGTACCGGAAGGTGCGCCTGGATCACCTCCTTTCTAGGTAGTGGTTTTGTACTGAGGTACGAGACAAAAGAAAAGCCTCAAGCGGTACAGAGGCGGAAAGATTGACAGAAGAAACAGATTTCCTATCACTTCTCAGTTGCTAAGGGCTGACAGAAGGGCCTTTAGCTCAGTTGGTTAGAGCGCGCCTCTGATAAGGGCGAGGTCTCAGGTTCGAGCCCTGAAAGGCCCACTTGATACCTCAACCAGTACCTTGAAATCGAAATACGAATTTTTCTCCCCTGTGGACTGTTGCTGATCGTTGAGATGAGCGATGGTGGACGTAGGAGAAACTACGTACAGAACCTTAACAAACAAATAGAATATGTGTAGGCCAAAAAGCATCTACAAAAGAAAGAAAAGAAAAAGAACAAAAGTAACCGAGAAAGAAAGAATGGAGAGCTGGAAAGAAGAACGAGCTCTCCGCATTACAAAGAAGCTACTAAGGGTTTATGGTGGATGCCTAGGCGCCAAATGCCGACGAAGGACGTGGGACACTGCGAAAAGCCTCGGGGAGCTGTGAACAAGCGCCGATCCGGGGATGTCCGAATGGGGAAACCCACTGGAGCGAACCTCCAGTATCGCATACTGAATCAATAGGTATGCGAGGGGAACCTGGGGAACTGAAACATCTAAGTACCCAGAGGAAAAGAAATGATTCCCAAAGTAGTGGCGAGCGAAATGGGAAAAGCCCAAACCGATACAGCGAGCTGTGTCGGGGTTGTAGGGCCAGCTGCACGGAGTTACAAAACTTGAAGTTAGTGGAATGGTGTGGGAAAGCCAGCCAGAGAGGGTGAGAGCCCCGTACGCGAAAACTAAGAGACTCCAGCTGGTACCCTGAGTACTACCGGGCACGCTAATCCGGTAGGAAACTGGGGAGTCCACTCTCCAAGGCTAAATACATTTGGCGACCGATAGTGAACAAGTACCGTGAGGGAAAGGTGAAAAGTACCCCGGCGAGGGGAGTGAAATAGAACCTGAAACCATAGACCTACAAGCAGTCGGAGGGCTAATAGCGGGTTGGTGCTGAGCAGAGATGCTCGTGCGCACCGCTAGGCCTGACGGCGTGCCTCTTGGAGAATGAGCCTGCGAGTTAATTTTTGTGGCGAGGTTAAGCGAGAAACACGCGGAGCCGTAGCGAAAGCGAGTCTTAATAGGGCGAATAGTCGCAAGGATTAGACCCGAAACCGGGTGATCTAACCATGTCCAGGGTGAAGCGAGATTAAACCCTCGTGGAGGCCCGAACCTACTAACGTTGCAAAGTTAGGGGATGAGGTGTGGTTAGGGGCGATATGCCAAACGAACCCGGAGATAGCTGGTTCTCCCCGAAATAGCTTTAGGGCTAGCGCTGCGAGTTCAGCAACGGAGGTAGAGCACTGAATGGGCTAGGGGGCTTAGAGCTTACCAAACCCAATCAAACTCCGAATGCCGTTGTTCCAGATCGCAGTAGTCGGACCACGGGAGATGAGTTTCGTGGTCGAAAGGGAAACAGCCCAGACCATCAGCTAAGGTCCCCAAGTTTAGACTAAGTGGGAAACGATGTGGAGTTACAAAAACAACCAGGAGGTTGGCTTAGAAGCAGCCACCCTTTAAAGAGTGCGTAATAGCTCACTGGTCAAGTGATTCTGCGCGGAAAATTTAACGGGGCTAAGTCTAACACCGAAGCTATGGATCGTGCCTTAGGGTACGGTGGTAGGGGAGCGTTCTGTACAGCGGAGAAGGTCGACCGTGAGGACGGCTGGAGCGTACAGAAGTGAGAATGCAGGCATGAGTAGCGTAAAACACGTGAGAACCGTGTTCACCGTAAGTCTCAGGTTTCCGACGCCAGGTCAATCCGCGTCGGGTTAGTCGGGGCCTTAGTCGAGGCCGAAAGGCGTAGGCGATGGATATCCGGTCAACATTCCGGAACTACTGTAAGGGAGTGAAGGAGGGACGCAGCGAGGTAGGCCAGCCCATGATTGGTTGTATGGGTGTATGACACGTCAGACGATGAGATTGGTAGGCAAATCCGCCGATTGAGTTGAGGTGTTGTAGCGAGTCTCCAAGGCATAAGTGAGTTGAGCCTTGCTGCCAAGAAAAGCTTCTAAACGATGAACTTATAGTACCCGTACCGCAAACCGACACAGGTAGACGGGTAGAGAATACCAAGGTGAACGGGAGAACCTTCGTTAAGGAACTCGGCAAAATAGCCCCGTAACTTCGGGAGAAGGGGTGCCCCTGAGCGTGACAAGTAAAATTGGTAGCGCATGGGGGTCGCAGTGAAATGGCTCTAGTGACTGGTTAACAAAACCACAGGTCTCTGCAAAGTCGCAAGACGATGTATAGGGGCTGACGCCTGCCCAGTGCCGGAAGGTTAAAGGGAGAGGTTAGCGCAAGCGAAGCTTTGAACTGAAGCCCCGGTGAACGGCGGCCGTAACTATAACGGTCCTAAGGTAGCGAAATTCCTTGTCGGGTAAGTTCCGACCCGCACGAATGGCGTAACAACTGGAGCACTGTCTCAACGAGGGACCCGGTGAAATTGAAATGGCTGTGAAGATGCGGCCTACCCGCAGCAGGACAAAAAGACCCCGTGGAGCTTTACTGCAACTTGGCATTGAATTTGGGTATGGTTTGTGTAGGATAGGTGGGAGGCAGAGAAGCTAGTGCGTCAGCATTGGTGGAGCCGATGGTGAAATACCACCCTGATCATGTTTAGATTCTAACCCCACACCGTAAACCGGGTGGGGGACCGTGCCAGGTGGGCAGTTTGACTGGGGCGGTCGCCTCCTAAAAAGTAACGGAGGCGCCCAAAGGTTCCCTCAGACTGAATGGAAACCAGTCGAAGAGTGTAAAGGCATAAGGGAGCTTGACTGCAAGACCAACGCGTCGAGCAGAGACGAAAGTCGGGCTTAGTGATCCCACGGTACTGAGTGGAAGGGCCGTGGCTTACCGGATAAAAGCTACCCCGGGGATAACAGGCTGGTGAGGTCCAAGAGTTCACATCGACGACCTCGCTCGGCACCTCGATGTCGGCTCATCACATCCTGGGGCTGGACAAGGTCCCAAGGGTCGGGCTGTTCGCCCGTTAAAGTGGTACGCGAGCTGGGTTCAGACCGTCGTGAGACAGGTCGGTCTCTATCCGCTGTGGGCGCAAGGGGTTTGAGAGGAGCTGTCCCTAGTACGAGAGGACCGGGATGGACAGACCACTAGTGTGTCAGTTGTCGTGCCAACGGCATAGCTGAGTAGCTAAGTCTGGCAGGGATAACCGCTGAAAGCATCTAAGCGGGAAGCTCGCCTCAAGATAAGACCCCTGATCCTGTAAAAAGGAGTAAGATCGCAGGGAGACTACCTGCTTGATAGGCGACATGTGGAAGTGCAGCAATGCATTAAGCTAAGTCGTACTAATGATCGAGGGCTTCAGGTAATGCGGAGAACTGGTTCTTTTTTCTAAAGGACTACACATACTATTTGAAAAGAAAAGTTTCTTGGTGATAGGAGCGACAGTGGTACACCCGGTTACATCTCGAACCCGGAAGTTAAGGCTGTTAGCGCCGATGGTACTTGGGGGGCGACCCCCCGGGAGAGTAGGTCGTTGCCAAGAAACTTTTTTTGGTTTAAAAAAAGAAGAATTTCCCTGATATTTGCAAGGAAAATTCTTTTTTTATTACCCCCCATTCATTGAGATGTTACAGAAGATTTTACATTTCTTCCCGGAAAATTAAACCGTATTTCTTGCGGGCAGCTAACCAGGCTTTGCGTAAGATTTCATACACTGATTGTGGATCATGAATATTACGCAAGACGACGGATGCTGAGGATTGATCAGCACCTTTGATGAGAATATCACCAATTCCCAGAATGCGCTCACTCATACTCTGGACTATATCAATATCCTGGATGCGGATCAATTCATAATTTTCAATATCTTTTCCGATCAACCCGGTAATTAGTTTGAGTCGTTCGTTGGTGAGCGTATAATTTTCAACTAGTGAGAGAAATGGACGCCCTTCCCATAGAATGATTTCTTCTTCTTCCAACTCAACCGCTGGTTTGGCCGTCGTTGCTGGTTTGGAGACATCTCCCAATAATTCATTCACCGTCACCAAGAGATTATCTGCCAGATGATCTACAAATTTATTCTGTTGATCCATGGGAATTGAATTCATTGGCAGCCCGCTTTGGGCAATTGCTTTCCAGATACTACTTTTTACTTTTGCCTGATATGTTTCGATTGACATCCTGACTCACCTGATCCTTTGTATAAATATCGTTTGATAAAATATTCCGCTTACTTCTTTCTATTCAGATTTGCATCTGATTAAGATAGTTTCATTATTTATAAACGGTAGGTCCAAATTTCATTATTAAAGCGGTCTTTGATGATTTCCTGTGCCCGTTGTATTTCCAGGTCTGAATAATCGCCAAATTCGACTTCGCGGTTTCTTTTAAAACCCATTATTAACGCTTTTTGTAGATCATCCATACTGGCATTGGTTAGATCCACCACACTGGTTACCCGTTTCTGGACGCTTTTGATTAATTTATCGGTTATCTTCTGATCACTGACGTTTAAGTAAGTGAACATTTTTTCCACATCAACACGATAGAGGATGGTGCCATGTTGTAGTAGGATTCCATTGCGACGAGTTTGTGCATTTCCGGAGATCTTCTGATCATTCACCAAAATATCGTTAATTGGTGTGAACATAGAATCAATTCCCAACTGCTTTAACGCATAAACGATATCACCACAGATCGTGCGATACGATTCAATAATATTGGTTGGGAACAAATCCAGGGGAGCGATCAGGCTATAGGTGACCTCCCCTGTCAGATCATGATAGACGGCACCACCACCGGTCAGGCGACGGACAACGTCCACCCCGGCTTTTCGGGTGGATTCCAGGTTGACTTCGTTTCTAATCCCCTGAAAAACTCCAATGGAGACAGCCGAAGGATCCCAACCATAAAAACGAATGGTCGGTTTCGAAATTCCCTTGCGCACAAATTCCATGATCGCATCGTCCAATGCCATATTGGTAAAGGCGTTGAATAATGCGAAAGGAATCATACGGAATTTTGTCATTGGGTCGCCTCATCCAAAGTGTTGAGAATATCTTCCAGGGTGATGCCTATCATTTCGGCTTCGTTGCTATCCATTATATATTTGATCTTTCTGAACACCAATTCTTTTTGAATAGGGACAGCCACCCCTGTTAATTCTTCGCTGATTTGATCCAGTGTTTCTTCCGGGTGTAAGAAAAAATCCCCGGTAATTTTCAGACTCTCAATCTTTTCTGAGTATGTTACATCCAGCCGTAACAATTTTCCAAATTTTCGAGTGATGGAATTGGTCTTCATCGTTAACTCTCAGAGGAGTATAAGGAACGATGGACATCACTCAATGCCCGTACCTGTTCATATGCGTGGTACGAGGATCGCACCAGGGGCGCGCTTTCCACCCAGCGGAAACCAAGCTCATATCCATATTCTTTTAATTCCTGAAATTCTTCCAGGGTGTAATAGCGCATGATGGGAAGATGCTGCCGGCTGGGTTGTAAGTATTGCCCAATGGTAAGGATATCCACATTCGAGGCACGCAAATCTCGCATCACGGATTTGACTTCTTCCAGCTCTTCCCCCAGGCCTAACATCATTCCGGATTTGGTGAGCACGTCCGCATTCATCTTTTTTGCGTTTTCCAGAATAGTGTGTGACCATTCATAGCGGTCCTGTGGTTGTACCTGTTTGAATAATCGCGGAACTGTTTCCACATTATGATTGAGGATTTCTGGTCGGGCATCCATGACGATCTTTAATGCTTCCAGGCTGCCTTTAAAATCGGGAATGAGCACTTCGACGGAACAGCCGGGTTGGTATTGGCGAATTTTCTCAATAATCATCGCAAAAATAGGCGCACCACCATCCTGGCGGTCATCCCGATTCACACTGGTAATGACCGCGTGTTTAAGCTGCATCGATTTCACTGCCAATGCAACCCGTTCGGGTTCATCCCAATCCACTTGCATGGGTTTACCACGTTTAATATCACAAAAACCACAGGTGCGGGTGCAAACATCACCTAAGACAAGGAATGTGGCAGTGCCACTGCCCCAACACTCACCCATGTTGGGGCATTTGGCTTCCTCACACACGGTATGCAGTTCTTTGCGCCGCATAAGACCTTTGAGCCAGGTATAAGTCTCACCAGAGGGTTGTTCTACTTTGATCCAGGCAGGCCGGCGAACAGGGGTGGTATCTAATTTTTGGGGGTCAACCCGGTTGCGGGTAGGTTTAAATGTCATGCAGTTATTATAATGGTACAGATTATTAAGTCAATATTTGTTGATAATTATTGTCTAATATGAACCTCTTGACCATAAGACCCACTTTTATGACATAATTGTGTCATCTCAATAAAACTGGGTAATCGGGTGTTTTTGATGTGTACCCGCACACCAGAAACACCCTGACCGATCATTATTGAATGGACATAGAATTTAATTAAATTATTTAATGGTGAGGATCCATGAAAACCAGCTCTAAAATTTATGATGCTTTGATGGAAAATTATTTACTTTTGGTGGAAAGCGACCGTCAGTTTTTTACTCGTTTCCATTTGAGCCAGGTGCGTTATTTTGCTTTATTCCACATATCCCAAAATCCTGAAATATCATTAACAGATTTGAGTAAGAAGTTATTGTGTACCAAAGGCAACACCACCCGGATTATTCAGGGATTGGTGACTGAGAACCTCTTGACTGTTACCAAAGACCAGGATGATCAACGAGCAATGAATCTAAATCTGACTGAAAAAGGTAAGGATTTATTTCAGTTGGTTAAGCGTGAATTCGATGAATTCAATCAATTCAGATTTGGTGGGATAGGTGCTAATCCTGAGAAATTAATTGAATTAAATTTCGTCTTGAAAGCCAAATTAGAAGATAACATCAAAAAGTATTAACAGAAAAGAATGAGAATGTGATAAAATGGTTGATATATCAACTAAATTAAGGAGATGTCACTTTGAATCTTGCTGCGATCTATCACGAAGCCAAAAGTAAATATGCGTATATTTTTAATCAAAGCACATTGCATTTACGTTTAAGAACCGCTCGTGGAGATATCCCTACTGTAACTCTCGTAGGTGGAGACCCATTTCGATGGATTCAAAGCCAGGAAAACCCAACTCATTGGGAGTGGGACAAAACAGCAGCTTTTTTTGAGCCAATGAGATTGGAATATCAAACTCAACTGCATGATTATTGGTTCGTGGCAGTGCAACCACAATGGAAACGGATGCGCTATGCCTTTATTCTGGAGAAGGGTAAACAGAAATTTCTATATGGAAGTCGATCGTTTTATGACCTCCACCAGCAACCGGAAGCGCAGTATGAAACCAGCTATTATTTCAATTTTCCCTACTTAAATCATGAAGATTTGTTTCAACCACCTGATTGGGTGAAGGATACGATCTGGTATCAAATATTCCCGGAACGCTTTGCGGATGGTGATCCCAGTAATAATCCTGAGAACTGCTTACCCTGGGGATCAGAAGAGGACTCGATTTATAAATTTTATGGAGGGGATCTACAGGGGGTGATGGATCACCTGGATGAATTGTCAGATATGGGAATCAATAGCATTTACTTTACCCCGATTTTTGAGTCACCTTCCTCCCACAAATACGATACCACCAATTATTACAAAATTGACCCTGCATTCGGAACGAACGAGTTATTTGGCGAGTTGATGGCAAAAGCCCATCAAAGGGGAATTAAAGTGATGTTGGATGCTGTATTAAATCATTGCGGCTGGTTTCATCCCTTTTGGCAGGATGTTGTCAAACATGGCAGAAATTCCCAATACTATGATTGCTTTTTCATCGCCAGAGAACCCATCCTCAATTTCGAGATGGAAGAAGGTCAATTACCCAAGGTAGGTCTGGATGAACGCGGACGCTTGAATTATGCGACATTTGCCTTTACCCCTTTGATGCCAAAATGGAATACGGCTCATCCATTGGTAAAAGAACATTTATTAGGCGCAATCCGTTATTGGACGGAAACTTATCATGTGGATGGCTGGCGATTAGATGTCTCCAATGAGGTCCCCCATGCTTTTTGGCGTGAATTTCGTCAAATGGTCAAACAAATCAACCCGGATATTTATATTCTGGGTGAAAATTGGGATAATTCCTATCCCTGGTTGCTGGGTGACCAATTCGATGGTGTCATGAATTACGAATTAACCTATCCAATCTGGTTTTTGTTGGGTGAGAAAGGGATGGTGAAAGAAAAATTTGATGTTCTTCAATATCAGCAAGCCATCAATCAATTACTGGTCAGTTATCCAAAGCACACTTTACCCGGCATGTATAACTTAATTGATAGTCATGATACCCCACGAATTTTAAGTATTGTGGGTGATCAGATCGAAAAAGTGAAACTGGCTTATTTACTCCAATTCACCTTTGCAGGAGCCCCCAGTATCTACTATGGCAGCGAGATTGGGTTGGCAGGTCCGGAAGGATACAATCGCCGGTGCATGCCCTGGGATGCCTCAAAACAGGATCAGGATTTACGTCTTTTTGTCAAAAAGCTAATTGAGCTCAGAAAACAAAATCCGGTTTTTGCGGAGGTTGATATGGAATGGTTGCTTCTTGATAATGAGCAACAAGCCTTTATCTTCAAAAAAGAATTAAATGGCTCACAATTAATCGTGATGGTAAACACCAATGAGGAAAGTATCTCCTTAAAAACCCCCGGATCACTGTATAACACAGCTTTTCAGGATTTGATGACCGAAAGGAAAATCAAATTAAATTCTGAAATCAAACTGGAAAAACTGGGATTTAGATTACTCTTGCGGTCTTAACGAGATGTCCATCATTTATCAATTATCTTCACAACAAAAAGAACGCAGTGAGCGGGGGAATGGCCGTGTCTGTAAGTTAGTTTTGAATAATCCCGTTTTGATCCATGAAATTGTTGATTGCCTTGATTGTAAAGACCCAGCGTTATTGGGGGATTGCGTCGAGGTCGGACAATGCTGGCCAGCCATGCATGCGGAATTTATCAGCCGTAAATTTCCGGATTGACCACATAAGGCAAGCGTTCTCCGCGCAACCCTGCCAATAAATTCCCGGCAGCAATGATGGCCATGTTGTCACGGCTGGTGGTGCTGGCACTGGCAATATGTGGGCAAACGATCAGATTATCCAGGGTTAACAACGGGCTGTCCAAAGGTAAAGGCTCTGGGTCGGAAACATCAATGCCGGCGGCAAAGATTTTGTGATGCTTAAGCGCCTCGTAGAGAGCATTCTGATCAACGATCTCCCCTCTGGCGGTGTTGACTAACACAGCATTGGTTTTCATTTTGGCAAAAGCTTCAGCATCGATCAGATGCCTGGTTTCGGGAGTCAGTGGTGTGTGTATTGAGATAAAGTCAGATTCGCGATAAAGGGTGTTCAAGTCCACCTTGATCACACCTGCCATTGGCTGAGCTGTGGGACCATAAACCAGAATGCGCATCCCAAACCCGGTCGCCCGTCTGGCCATGGCTTTGCCAATCCGTCCAAATCCGATGATGCCCAGAGTGGCACCGGCGATATCAACCCCTAATAATGTGGATGGGCCCCAGGTTTTCCACTTGCCAGCCTGCACGTATTTTTCTGCTTCAACAACTCTGCGGCCAGCACTCATCATCAGAGCAAAAGCAAAATCGGCGGTGGCTTCGGTTAAAACACCGGGCGTATTACCCACAGCAATTTTGTGTTGGGAGGCTGTGTGTGTGTCAATATTGTTGTATCCAACCGCATAATTGCTGATGACTCGCAGATTTTCACCGGCAGTCCGGATCACTTCGGCATCGATTGAATCAGATAATAAAGATAAAATGCCATCCACACCAGGCACATGCTGCAGTAATTCAGTTTTTGTGGGCGGTAGATCTTGATCCCATAGGTCAACTTCACATTCTGCATAGATCAGGTTCAAACCTGCATCCGGAATACGACGGGTGATAAATACTTTAGGTTTGCTCATTTTTTATCCTTGTTATGGTTTCTATGTTATTTTTACCAGACAAATGGTAAGGCAGCAAATGAATAAAAATGGATTGCAGTTATTTTTAAGATGATTAATTTCAAAAATCGACGGCAGGATTTTCATTTCTTTGATATCATCCTTTCATAATGATACCAGCAGCATTCCAGACAGCCACTTTAGCCAGTCACCCTTATGGTGCTCAAATCACTTCGATATTATCTGTTGCAATAAACGCGGTTGAACCAGGCGAGTCGGTGTCCCGTTTTGTGAAACGAGAGCAGAATCGTTTGATTTGCGGGGGTGAACTTTATCTCCTTGACCAATTTGAGCAGGTTTATTTACTCGCATTTGGCAAGGCAGCGCTGCCGATGAGTACTGCCCTGGTTGAGATTCTGGGAAAGCGCTTGACAAAAGGTTGGGTAGTACCCAAATATGTTTCCGACGATCATGATCCCAGATTAACCATCCAGCCGGGCAGCCATCCTCTGCCGGATGAGAATAGTCTCCAGGCTGGCGAAATGCTGTTAGAGGCTGCCAGGTCTTTCACTGCGAACGATCTGGTTTTCTGCCTGATTTCCGGCGGAGGGTCTGCTCTGGTAACAGTTCCCAGCCCGGGGGTGTCCCTGGCGGACATGCGTGAATTGACTCGCCAATTACTGGCCTGTGGTGCCAGGATTGATGAGATAAACACCTTACGCCGTCATCTGGATCTGATCAAAGGGGGAGGGTTGGCAAAGCATATCGCACCCGCACAACTGGCGAGTTTGATCCTTTCGGATGTGGTCAATAGTCCTTTGGAAGCCATCGCGTCCGGAGCGACTGCGCCAGACCCCAGCACTTTGCAGGATGTGAGATCCATTCTTAGCAAGTACGGCCTGGTAAACAAAATTCCGACCTCCATTTTGAAGCATTTTGACCAGCAGCTTGAGACGCCAAAACCGGGAGATGAATTGTTTTCGAAGGTAAAAAATATCCTGGTGGGTAGTAATGAGTTAGCAGCACGCGCTGCTGCTGAACAAGCGCGGCAATTTGGATTTAAATGCATTGATTTAGGCAATGCCTGGCAGGGAGAAGCCCGGGAGGTGGCGAAAATTCTGGTGGAAAAATTGATTTCTGCTGAGCCGGCCCCCTTATGTATGATCGCCGGAGGAGAAACCACGGTCACGTTGCAGGGTGCTGGCAAAGGAGGCCGAAATCTGGAGTTAGCGCTGGCAGCAGTGCCATTGCTGGCTGGATTGACGGACGTGATGCTGGTACCTCTGGCTACGGATGGAGAAGATGGCCCCACCGACGCTGCCGGCGCAGTCGTGACCGGGGAAACAGCGGATCGTGCCTCTGTTTTAGGGCTTGACCCAACAGCTTTTCTAGCAAATAATGATTCGTATCATTTTTTTGAGAAATTAGGTGACCTTCTTCAACCTGGTCCAACCGGCACAAATGTCAATGATTTAACGTTTCTGCTGCGATTCTAAAAAGTGAATCTCCGATGAGGAACATCCTTTGGAATCAGACAATCTTTTTTTGAAGGTTTTGTACCATCGATTCCATCAAAGATTGTTGACGCTCCATATCGGCAACCAATTTGAGCTGTGTCCGGCAGCGCTGAAGATTCTGTTTGGGATAATGGGTTCGGAAATATTGATTGCCCTGTAAATAATCGCTTAGAAAGCGGATACCATTTTCCATGGTGATCATCCAGGGGCTGAGTGCCAACCAGGATATCTCCAGGGGTGTCAATATATCCCCAGCAGAAGACAGATAACCTTCAGTGTAGGCTTCAAAAACTGGCATTTGAAATTCCACCTTGATCAGATCAGGCTCGTCCTCTGCTGCCGGATTACCCATCGCCCGCAAGGCATCGCCAAAGTCGAATAAGGCTGATCCTGGCATGATCGTGTCCAGATCAATCAGGCAGATTGCCTGGTGGGTATCCAGGTCAAAGAGAATATTATCGATTTTTGTATCGTTGTGGGTTACCCGCCACGGAAGGCGCTGCTCAACCAGGGCATCCCAAAATAACCCGAATTGGTGAGCTCTTTCACTCAGAAAATTAATTTCACTTTGAATTTCCTGGATGGAGGTGTTGTCAGAGTTCGAAACCGCTGCCAGAAAATCCTGGTACCGTTTCGGCGTATTGTGAAAATCGGGGATGGAGATGTTCAGGGATTGAACCGGATAGTCTTTCAAGTGCTTCAAAAATAAACCGGTCGCCCTGCCGGCTTCATAAACCTGGAAAAGATTATTCGTTATCTGGGTGGTGTAGCTGTTTCCAATTTTTTCATACATTCGCCAGACACACCCATCGGGAGCCTGGTAAAACAGCTGCCCGGAATGGGTCGGAATAATCCTTAAATGTTTTTGGGTAGGAGTTTGATTATGTAAAAAATTGAGGATATTGACAATGTTTTCCATTAACCCGGCGGGATCAGGAAAAACATGGGTGTTGACTTTTTGCAGAATGGTCTCTGGAAATTGTGGGTGGTCAGAATGAATATACCAACCTTCATGAATATGACCATCCATAATGCGATCGCACTGATATTCAGTGTCACCTAAAAATGAATTTACAGAATATGAGAGATCAGGGGAATCCATTTTTTAATTAAAACACAAGAATGGCGATTAAACCAACCATGAGACAGATGACCAGCGATGGAAGCAACGTGAAACGAATGATTTTTCCTTCACTGCCCTGCAGGTTAACCACCGAACTGGCAGCAACAACATTGACCACACAAATCATATTGCCCACAGCAGCCCCGACCGTCTGCAAGGCATTGATCAGTGCCGGGTCCAGTTTATTTTCGATAGC
>SWCF01002082.1_pt1 | contig 63906 bp, 59 predicted proteins | sample 4690081 | NCBI WGS metagenome assembly SWCF01 (sample SAMN10267280, study PRJNA491770) | bioreactor metagenome | isolation source: DHS bioreactor inoculated with | place: Japan: off Shimokita Peninsula
CAGCTCCGGCACTCCCGGAACATGTCGGACCCCCGGCGCACACTGATCACAGAACCGGGGACCACCTCGCCCGGACGTACCGAGGAGGAGCGAGTGTCATGGACACGGGGTGTGGGGCCTTCTTCAGCTGGACCTCACGACGGGTGACGTTGCCGCACTGCCTGCGGGCCGTCGCGGCGGGAACGCCCGCGCGGTCCGGGCTGACTCTCGATCGGCGGCTCGTCTCGGGCACCGTCCGCGGCCGGCTGCTGGCCTATCACGACGCGGACGACGACGCCGACTACGTGGCCCTGCTCATCGGCGACGTGGTCGGATCGGACAACGTGCCCGTGCGGGTCGTCGACGAGGAGCGGCTGCTGGTGGAGGGCGCGCGCAGCACCGAGCCGGCGGAGATCCTCGTGGGTGCCCCCGACGCCCGCGACCCGGACGCCGAGCAGCGCGAGCTCGACCGGCAGCTGTGCCTGGGTGGCCCCGTGCGTTCCATGCTCGCGCATTCCGGTGCGCGTTCGGTCACCGTGGACTGGTGCGCCGTGGCCGCCGCGTAGCTCGCGAGGAAAGAACTTGACCTCGAGTCGACTCGAGGTTGAACGATGGGCGACGTCAGTTCATCGGCCCTTCCGGAGGACATCATGAGTGTTGTCAAGCCTCTCGACCGCACCGCCACGCCGACCCTGCCCGCGTTCGCGCTCAGTCGTCCGATGGCGGTGCTCGTCCCGGTCGTCGTGGCTCTCGTCGCCAACATCGCCCTGTGGCTCGTCGGCCTCGCCGCCGGCGGCACGTTCGAGGTCACCACCGGTGACAACCTCGAAAGCGCCGCCCGGGTGGCGTTCTCGTCATGACCGTCGTCCCGCTCACCGTGGGCATGGGTCTCGCGGCGCTGCTCAGCCTGCGCTGGTTCGGCATCGTCCGCGTCGCCGAGGTCGTGGGCGCGGTGGCCGCGCTCGGCACGATCGCGTCGACGATCGTCGCCGACTTCGACACCCCGAGCACGATCACACTCTCGCTGATGCACGTGGTGATCGCGATCGTCGTCGTCGGGGGGCTCGAGGCGATGCGCAACCGCATTGCAGCCCAGCGGTAGTCGCGCAGCGACGCCACCCGTCCGGGGTCACCGGCTCGAAGGTCCCGATTGTCGAGGGACCTTCGAGCCGCCGCCGGCCCCTCCGTGGGCGCTGACCTACGGCACGGCGGCTGATGCCTCTTCCGTTTCTCCCCAGGGACTTTCGCATCGAACCGCGCGCCGGCTGCAGGTGGTGCCGGTTCCACGGGTGGCGCCGGCGTTTCGTCCGCAGCCGCCGTCCACAGGACCGAAGCACCCGACCGGCAGGGACGTACGTCCCGAGATCCGTTTCCCGGTAATCCGTCCGGCCCACACGGCGATTCGCAACGCGGCCGGTTCCGTGGAATTCCACGTCCGTCGCGTCTCCGGCGGGTGGGTGAGCCCGTACATCGTCGGCCATGCCCGCGTCGGCGAGACGTGGGTGCTCGGCTCCGGGGACTGGTCGGGGCACGACGTGCAGATCGCCGGCCCGCCCGCCATGATCCAGGCGACCGAGTTCCGGCTGCAGGCCGCCGGCGTGCCCGCGGACCGCCTCCGCCACGACCCGCTCTACTGACCTCCGCGCCCGCTCAGGACCGGTTGAGCCGCGCGATCCGGCCGCTGAGAACCGTGGCGAACGCGCACCACACCGCGTACGGACCGAGCGCGGCCCCTGCCGCCGGCTTCGCGACGGCGGCGCGACGCGCCAGGTCGGCACTGCTCACCGCGAGCGCTCCGGCGACCACCGTCGCCGGCACGAGCCGGTGCGCCTTGAAGAACACCCACGACCAGGACGCGTTGAGCACCAGATTCACCGCGAGGGCGGCCCGATAGTAGGTGGCCTCGTCGACCCGCGCCTCCGATTCGAGTTCGTCGATCGCCACCGCGGAACTCACCGCGATGTCGGCGTACAGCGCCGTCCACACGACGGGAAAGACCGCACCCGGCGGCTGGAACGACGGTTTGCGCAACCGCCGGTACCACCGCGTGTCCACGTCCCGCGAGGCGATCGATCCCGCCACCGCCGTCGCGGCGGTCGCCGCGGTCGTTCCGAGCAACGTGCGGCCGAACATGCTGGACATACCTGCTCTCCTCACTCTCGCCGTCGGCGAGGTCGTCACATCGCGTTGTCGGGGATCTGAGGGAAGGGCCGCTGCGGATGCGGGGGCGAGGGCTCGGGATCCGGTTCCGGCGGGAACGGCGGCTGCGGCTCCGGTGGGGTCGGCACCGGATTCGGCTCCGGCGGGAACGGTGACGGCGGCGTGGGCGTCGGTGGGACGGGCGGGGCCGGCTCGGGCGAGCCCGGCCCCGTGTCCGGGTCCGGTGTGGTCAGGCAGGGTGTGGTCAGGCAGGGGGTGGTCATGGCCGGTCCCTTCCGATCATCGGCGAGCGCTGTTCCGGGCATACCCGGAGCCGCGGCGGCGCAATCCCAGTGGGGCGGCGGACGGCGCCCCGTGCTCCGCCCGCGGACCCCAGCGGAAGGTGCGCGTCGCGACGAGCGCGGCGGCGACGAGCCAGGCAGCCATCACCGCGATGGCGCCCCACAGGATCCGGGGACCGGACGGATCCAGGGCTGCGGCAAGTGAATTCGAGAAATGCTTCAACGGAAAGGCCGATCCCACCGTCTGCATCCAACCGGGGGTGTCGCCGAGGAAGAAGATGTCGGAGAAGAACGCGAGCGGGAGGAGGATCGCGAGGCCGACCGCGGAGACCGCCTTGCTGCTCGGCAGCACCGCAGCGAGAGCGAAACCGCACGCAGCCAACGTCGCGGTGCCGAGCACCACCACAGCGGCGGCGAGGAACACGCCGGGCCACGTGAGGACGAGGCCGAAGAAGACGACACCGACGGCCACGACCAGAACTGCGGTGACCAGGGCAATCCACAGCGTCGACACGGTGTGCCCGGCCATGAAACCGACCGGCCCGAGCGGGGTGCCGCGCAGCCGCTTCAACACCCCCCGGTCGCGGGCCCGCACCACCGCCTCGGGCATGTTGACGAACGCGGTGACCGCTGCACCCCACGCCGCCATGCCCGCCGCCCCGGACAACTCCGGGGGCACGTCGGCGACCGTGACGGCACCGTCGGGCAGCACGGCATGATGAAGGCGTACAGGCCCACCGGCAGGGCGACCGCGAAGAACACCCAGCCCGGGTCGCGCGCGGCCGCCCGGGTGGTCCAGGCGATCCGGCCGAGGACCAGTCGGGCCGTGGAGGGCCGGCCGGGCACGTCGGCGTCCAGCATGCGATCTGCGCGCCGGGACGCGACGGGCGGGGCAGACGCGCGGCCGGTGCTGCCCCGCGCGGGGTCCCAGCCGAAGGCACGCACCGCGACGAGGGACGCGGCGAAGGTCCACGCCGTCATCACGGCCAGCGCGCCGAGATCCCAGCCGCCACCGGCGGCGAACGGATCGAACTGCTCCTGTACCGCCTCGGCGAACGGCTTCAGCGGGAAGACGGCCGCGATCGAATCCGCCCACCCCGGCATGTCACCGACGATGAACAGTCCCGACACGAACCCGAGCGCCACCGCAGCGGCGATCGACACCGCCTCCGCGACGGCAGCGGTGGGGGACAGCGCGGCCACGGCCAGGCCGAGTGCCGCGAAGCAGGCGATTCCCACCGCGATCGTCACGACGGTGGCGGGTGCGGTGCGCCACAGGATCTGCACGTCGTAGACGACCGTCCCGACGAGCAGCATCGTCAGCACCGAGCACAGCGCGAACACCACGGCGCCCCCGACACGCCCGGCGAGGTAGATCCACGCCGGCAGCGGGGTTCCGCGTACCCGCTTCAGGACTCCCTGTTCGCGTGCGGTGGCCAGGGCCGTCGCCACGGTCGGAAAGGCAGCGTAGAGGACACCCATCACCGCCGCGGTGGGCGTGACGAACTGCATCACGCGCACCCCGCCGGTCTCGTCCACGGTGGCGTTGCCGGCGAGGAACCCGATGACGACCAACCAGGTGAGGGGGAACAGGAAGGTGAAGACGAAGACGACCCGGGCGCGCCACAGGTCGACGACGGTGTGGCGCAGCTGCTCGGCGAACAGACCGGCCGCGGCCGGACGGCCGGTGTGCGCGGAGGCCTGGGGGACGCTCACGACGGCACCTCCGCGGACCGGGCGGTCGCGCGCCGGTCGTCGTGCCGGGCGACCAGCTCGAGGTAGACGTCCTCGAGGGACGGTCGGGTGACGGTCAGCGCGGGCAGCTCCTGGCCGCGGTCCCGGGCCCACTCCGTGAGCCGGCGCAGCGCCGCGGTCGGGGTGGAGGTGCGCAGCTGCCAGTCCGCCCCGTCGGTGGTCAACGGTGCGCCCAGGTCGGGTAGCCCCGACGGTGCCGCGCCGGGTGGCAGGCGGAAGCTCACGACGGCGGCACTGCCCTGTTCGCCGCCGATCTCGCCGGGCGTGCCCAGCGCGATCATGCGTCCGGCGACGACGATGCCCACCCGGTCCGCGAGATGCTCGGCCTCGTCCATGTAGTGGGTGGTGAGCAGGACGGTCTTGCCCAGACCGCGCAGGGCCTCGACGAGATCCCAGGCGCGGCGCCGGGCGGCGGGATCGAACCCGGTGGTGGGTTCGTCGAGGAACAGCAGTTCGGGATCGCCGACGAGGCCGAGCGCCAGGTCGAGGCGACGCCGCTGACCGCCGGACAGGGTCTCGACTTTCGCGTCGCGCTTGTCCGACAGGCCCACGAGATCCACGACATCGTCCACGTCCAGCCGGCGCGGATACAGGGACCGGTAGTGACGGACGAGTTCCCGGACGGTGAAGTGCTCCTCGAAACCGGCTTCCTGCAACACGATTCCGATACGTTCGCGAAAGTCCCGTCCCCCGGTCTCCGGGTCGAACCCGAGCACGTCGACCTCTCCGGACGTGCGCCGCCGGTGTCCCTCGAGAATCTCGACGAGGGTGGTCTTGCCCGCGCCGTTCGGTCCCAGCAGCGCGAAGACCTCACCGGCCTGCACCGCGAACGACACCCCGTCGACCGCCCGCACGTCTCCGTAGTGCTTGTGCAGATCCGTGACTGTGACGACATCCATGTGCCCTCCTCCCTTCGGTCCCATCGTGCGCGTGCGGGTCCCGGACCGCACCCCGAGGCCGGCGCGCCGCACTCACCGGCGGCTACGGACCGTCTTGTACACGAAGTCCGCGGCAAGGACCGCGGGGATGCCCAGCAGCGCGACACCCAGCGCCTCGAGCGGCGGAACCGCATGGCCCAGCACGTCGGCGACCGGGACGACTCCCAGGAAGACGACGAGGGCGACGAGCTCGACGAGAACAGCCCACAGCAGCAACCGGTTCGAGCCCCACCCGAGCTGCCACGGCGGCCGGGACGCGCTGCGGCAGGCGAACGCGGTGCCCACCTGCCCCAGGACGACCGCGGCGAACGCGGCGCCCGAGGCCGCGAGAAGCGCCGGACCGGTGGGAAATTCACCTCCGGGACGCCAACCCGCGACGAGCAGCGCGACGAGGAACGCACTCATCTCGACGATCGCCTCGACCGGTCCGAGAACCCCGAACACCCGGACCAGCAGGGTCCGGTCGACGAGGTGCCGACGCTCCGGTGGCCGCTTCAGCGTGTCCCGGCTCGGCGGTTCACCGCCGAGGGCCAGCGCCGGCAGCAGATCGGTGCCGATGTCGATGCACAGGATCTGCAGCACCCCCAGGGCGAGCGGAAACTGCCCGCCCGACAGTCCCCACAGCGCGAACGGCGTCAGTTCCGCGACGTTGGAGGTCAGGTGATAACTGAGGAAGCGGCGGATGTTGGCGTAGGTGGCCCGGCCCTGCTCGACCGCGGTGAGGATGGTTGCGAAGTCGTCGTCGAGCAGCACCAGGTCCGCGGCCTCGCGCGCGACGTCGGTGCCGCCCTCGCCCATCGCCACCCCGATGTCGGCCTGCCGCAGGGCCGGTCCGTCGTTGACACCGTCGCCGGTCATCGCGACGACGTGACCGCGGTCCTGCAGGGCCTTCGCGACGCGCAGCTTCTGCTCCGGAGAGACCCGGCTGATCACGACGCCGTCGCGATCGAGGAGGGCACCGAGCAGCTGATCGTCGTCCGGCAGATCCTTGCCCTGCACCACCTTGCCCTCTGCGCCGAGCAGGCCGATCTCGCGGGCGATGGCGCGGGCCGTCTCCGGGTGGTCACCGGTGAGCATCGCGACCTTGATGCCGGCGCCGCGCGCGGCCCGCAGCGCGGCCGGGACGGCGATCCGCGGCGGATCCTCCATACCCAGCAGGCCGAGGAGTTCGAGGTCGCGTTCGGCGAGCCCGGGGTCGGTGAGCGCGCCGGAATCGCTCAGGGTCCGGCGGGCGACGGCGAGCACCCGCAGTCCCCGCGACGTCATGCTCGCGAGTGCCGCCTCCGCGCGGTCGATCAGCTCGCCCGGGTCGGCGCAGCGCGGGAGCACCGCGTCCGGTGCGCCCTTGAGCAGCAGTCGCCCGCCCACGATCACCGATTCCCGGCGGCGCCGCGGGTCGAACACGAACCGGCGGGTGACCGGTCCCGGCTGCACGTCGGGGCCGGCGAGACGCGCCGCGAACGCGGCGATCGCCGCCTCCATCGGGTCACCGACCGCCCGCCACTCGTCGTCGTCGAGGGCGATCCCGCCCTTCGAGGCGGCGGCGCCGGCGAGGCCCGCGGCCGCGGCGGCCGCCACCGCCGGCTCCGGGCCGGTCACCTCGCCGGTGGGCGCATACCCCTCTCCGCGCACCGTGACCGTCCCGGACGGGGTCCAGGCCTCGACGACGTTCATCCGGTTCTGGGTGAGCGTGCCGGTCTTGTCGGTGCAGACGAACGTCGTCGCCCCGAGGGTCTCGACGGCCTCGAGGTTGCGCACCAGCGCGTTGTCCCTCGCCATGCGCTGCGCCCCCATCGCCAGCGACAGCGTGACCGTGGGCAGCAGTCCCTCGGGTACCAGCGCGACGGTGATGCCCACCGCGAAGAGGAAGGCGTCCCGCCAGGCGATCCCCACCAGGAGGGACACGGCGAAGAACACCGCGCCGACGCCGACGGAACCGAAGGCGAGAGTCCGGACGATGCGCTGGATCTCCCGGTCGAGCGGACCGGGTGGGCGGCGCACCGACGTGGTCAGGGCCGCGATACCGGCGAGGCGGGTGTTCGCACCCGTCGCCGTGACGATCCCTTCGGATTCGCCCTCGGCGACGAATGTTCCGGCGAACACGGCCGCGCCGGCCGTGCGGAGCACCGGTTCGCTCTCCCCGGTGAGGGTGGATTCGTCGAAGGTGCAGCGGCCCGCGACCGCGAGGGTCAGATCGGCCGGGACCCGGTCGCCGCCGGTGAGCACGACGACGTCGCCGACCACCAGGTCGCGGGCGTCGACGGTGCGCACCGCCCCGTCGCGCCGCACGACGATGGTGGTGGGCAGCAGCTCCCCCAGGCGTTCGGCGGCCTTCTCGGCGCGCTCCTGCTGCACGAAGGCAAAGATGCCGTTGACGACGATCACCACGATCACGGCGATGCCCAGCTCCGGCATGCCCGCAACGAACGCGAGGGCCGAAGCGAACCACAACAGCAGCGCGAAGAAGTGCGTGAGCTGCGCGATCAGCCTGCGCCACCACGGCACTCGCCGCGCGGCGGGGAGCTGGTTCGGGCCGTCGCGGGTCAGCCGCGCGGCGGCCTCACTTCCGGTGAGACCGCCGCCGGGGAGCACCTGCGGACCGGAATGTGCCTGCACACCGCCTCCTCGCCCACCCGGGATGCGTCACCGCGACCGGGGTCGGCCCCCGTCGCGGCAGGCCCAGCGTATCGGCACGGGGGCCGTCGCGGACGCGACTGCGCCCCACCCGTCGCGGACGCGACTGCGCCCCACCCGTCGCGGACGCGACTGCGTCCCACCCGTCGCGGACGCGACTGCGCCCCACCGCCACGATGCCGGTGGGGCGCAGGGGACGAGCCGTCAGGCGTGCTCGAGGCGGATGCCCTTGGTCTCCCTCATGAAGACGCAGGCGATGCCGGTCAGCACGCACAGCACCATGATGTACACGCTGAACGCCCATCCGAGGCCGCGGCCGATCAGGAGCTGATTCAGGTACGGGGCGGTTCCACCGAACACCGCGACGGAGAACGAGTACGCGAAGCCGATCGCCTGGGTCCGCAGCCGGGTGGGGAAGCTCTCCGACAGCGTCGCCGACAGCACCGACGCGGGGACGGACACGACGAGCAGCGCGACGGTCGTCGCGACGAGCAGGGTCCATCCGGCGGAGGAGATCATCATCGTCAGCGGCAACTGCAACACGAGCATGAGGCCGGCGAACGCGAACAGCATCGGGCGGCGGCCGATCCGGTCGGACAGCATGCCCCAGAAGGGCAGGGAGACGAGCGCGATCGACTGGGCGATCACCGACATCCAGTAGGCGACGTCGGGGTCCATCCCCTGCTGGGTGATGGCGTAGGTGGAGACGTACGACGTCCAGGTGTAGTGGGCGGCGGTGATGCCGGAGGTCATGCCGATCATCAGCAGGATCGCGCGGACGACGGTCTTGCGCGGGATGCGCGGCTGCTCGTCCTGCTCCTGGTGGGCGTCGAACACGTCGCTCTCGTCCATGCTGCGACGCAGGTACAGGGCGACCAGGGCCAGGCACGCGCCGATGAGGAACGGGATGCGCCAGCCCCATTCGGCGACGGCGTTTTCGGAGAGCGACGAGGTGACGGCGCCACCGATGCTGTAGGCGAGGACCGAGCCACCGAAGATCGCGATGAAGGCGACGCTGCCCCACATCCCGCGACGGTGCGGCGGGGCGATCTCACCGACGTACGAGTAGGCGGTGGCCGATTCGCCGCCGTGGGCGAAGCCCTGCATGATCCGCGCGGCGAGCAGGATCAGCGACGCCCACGCCCCGATGGACTCGTAGGTGGGCATGATGCCGATGACGAGGCTGCCCGTCGCCATCATGAGCATCGTGGTGACGAGGACGAACTTGCGGCCCCGCCGGTCGGCGATGCGGCCGAACACGATGCCGCCGAGGGGGCGCATGAGGAAGCCGACGGCGAAGACCGCGAGCGTCGACAGCAGCGCGGAGATCGGATCGGAGTTGTTGAACATCACCGCGGCGATGAACGGTGCGAAGACCGCGTAGGCGCTCCACTCGTACCACTCGAGTACGTTGCCGACCGCGCTGGCGAACAGCGATTTCTTCTTCGAGGCCAGGGTGGGCGCGGTGTCGACCGCATCCCGGGGGTTCCGGACGTCGGTGTTCACGTGGTGTCTCTTTTCGTTCGCGGGAGCAGTGGCCGAATGTCACATCGGTTCGATGTGACCGAACCGGTGTGACATTCGGTCGGTCGGTCGGTCATTCGGTCGGGTGGGAGGGGGGCGGATCGTCAGGTGGTCGCGGTGGGGGCGGTGCGGTCGCGCAGGTCGCTGCGCCGGATCTTGCCGGTCTGGGTCTTGGGGAGGTTCTCGACGATGTGGACCCGGCGGGGCCGCTTGTAGGCGGCGAGGCGGTCGCGGACGAAGTCCACGAGCTCGCGCTCGGTGGCGTGGGCGTCGCGTTCGAGCGACACGAACGCCACCACGGATTCGCCCTGGTAGTCGTCGGGCTGACCGACGACGGCGGCCTCGTGCACGGCGGGGTGCTCGTAGAGGGCGTCCTCGACCTCGCGGGGCCACACCTTGTAGCCGGAGACGTTGATCTGGTCCTTCAGCCGGTCCACCAGGTAGACCCAGCCGTGCCGATCGATGATCGCGCCGTCGCCGGTGCGCAGCCGTCCGCCGGGCAGGGTGGAGGCGGATGCCTCGGGCTTGCGCCAGTACCCCGAGATCACCTGCGGGCCGGCCAGTTCCAGCTCCCCCTGCGTGCCGGGTTCGACGACGGCACCGTCCGCGTCGACGACGCGCGCATCGATCAGGGGCAGCGGGACGCCGATCGCGAGGGTGCCGCTGGCGGGGTCCACGGGTGCCCGCCGTCCGGGGGGCACCGCGATGACGCCGGAGGAGGTCTCGGTCATGCCGTACGCGTTGTGGATGTACTTGCCGAACTTCGCTTCGAACTTCTCCACGGTTGCGGGCGGGATCGGTGCGCCGCCGGAGTAGAGGGTCTTGACCGACGCGAAGTGGCGGGCGTCGGCGCCGGGGGTTTCGTACAGGGCGTTGAACACCGTGATCGAGCCGATCGTGAACGTGACCCCGTGCTCGACGAGGGCCTCGAGCGCGACCTCGGCATTGAAGCGGTTGGCGAAGACCAGGGTGGTTCGGTGCACCAGCGCCAGCGTGGCGTTGATGACGGCGCCGGTGATGTGGAACAGGGGGGCGACGGCGAACACCGCGTCGCCGGCGGTCAGGCCGACGAAGGAGCCGAAGGTGGTGGCCACGGCCAGCACGTTGGCGTGGGTGTTCATCGCGCCCTTCGGTGGTCCGGTGGTGCCCGAGGTGTAGGCGAGCAGGGCGACGTCGTCGCCGGTGATCTCGACGGGCGACGGCCGCCGGCCCCGGTGTTGTTCGATCAGCTCGACGAGGTCGCCGTCGGGCGCGGCCACGGCACGGTCCGTCGTCGGGAAGACCCGTGCGTCGTCGCGGCTCTGGAAGTCCAGGTCGCTGGTGCTGACGATCCAGCGCACCGAGCTGTCGCGCACGGTGTCCGCGGTCTCCGCGACGGCGGTGTCGGCGCACACCATGCCGACGATCTCGGCGTCGTCGACGAGACGGCGCAGTTCGGCTCTCCGGTACATGGGGTTGAGCACGAGCGCCGCGGCGCCGAGTTTCCACAGCGCGAGCAGGGTCAGCGCATACTGGGGGATGTTCTGCAGGTAGATGCCCACACGGTCGCCGCGCCGCACCCCGCGAGCGGCGAAGGCGACGGCGAGAGCGTCGGAGAGCTCGTCGGTCTCGCGGGCGGTCAGCACACCGTCGAAGTAGGCGATGGCCTTGCCGTCGGGGTCGGCATCCACGCGGGCGCGCCACGCGTCCACCAGGGAGACGAACGGCACCACCGGCTCGCGGTCGAGTCCGTTCGGGTAGAGCGCGGTCCAGGGGCGCATCTGGGACGTCACGACGCAGTTCCTTCCACTCGACTGCGGGGCCTTCCACCGCCACGACCGATCGCTCGGTCGGTAAGCGGTCTGTCAGTAGTGTCGTGGGCCACACAACCGCGTGTCAAATCGGACAGGACACACCCGTGGCGTCCGCATGCGGGCCCTGGCCTGGGCATTCCCGGAGTGGGAGAATCGGAGATCGAACGACCCCCGGCGCGCGACGCGACGAGCGGTCGGAAATCGTCGGTGGGCGGTCGAGAACCGCACGTCGGTACGAGCGGACACGGCTGACGGAAGGCCGAGACGATGGACGACGTGGACACCCGGCACGCGCAGGTTCTGCTCGAATGGGACAGCGGCCGCGCCGGCTACGACCCCGGAACGACGGTGCACATCGGCCGCGACCGATCGATGGATGTCACCCTCGAACACCCGGTGGTCTCCCGCGAACACGCGCTCCTGCAGTGGGAGGACGGCTGGTATCTCGTCGACTCCGGCAGCAAGAACGGGCTCTTCGTCGACGGCCGCCGGGTGGAGCGGATCCGGGTGACCGGCACGGTCGTCGCCCGCCTCGGCGACCGCGCCGAGGGACCGGACCTCCGGATCTCCGTCGCCGAACCCGAGGCGACCCGCGAACGCCGCGGGGGTCTGCTCGACCAGCTGACCGCGGTCCGGGCCGGCGAGACCCGCGGGGCGCGGCGCCGGACCCGCCGCGCGCCCCGCACCGGCGACGTGTCGATCGGCCGCGCCGCCGACAACACCGTCGTCGTCGACGACGTCCTGGCCTCCCGCCAGCACGCGGCCCTGCGCACCGGGCCGACCGGCCTCGAGATCGAGGACCTCGGCAGCGTCAACGGCACGTTCGTCGCGGGCACCCGCATCGATCACGCCGTCCTCGCCGAGGGCGACATCGTGACGATCGGCAACACCGACCTCGTCGTCCACGACGGCACCCTCGTCCCGCGGGAGAAGACGGCGGCTGCCACCACCGACGGCCTGCGCGTGCGCGCCGTCGGGCTGACCATCGACGGGAGCCGGCGCCTACTGCACGACGTCACCCTGGCCGCGCCGCCCGGCACGCTCACCGCCGTCATCGGCCCCTCCGGCGCGGGCAAATCCACCGTGGCCAAGATCGTCTCCGGCACCGGCAATCCCACCGACGGGGTCGTGGAGTTCGACGGCCACAGCGTGCACGCCGAATACCAGGCGCTGCGCTCCCGGATCGGTCTCGTTCCCCAGGACGACGTGCTCCACCGGCAGCTCACCGTCCGTGAGGCCCTCGGCTACGCCGCCGAACTGCGGCTGCCACCGGACACCACCCGTGCCGACCGCGACGAGGTGATCGCCCGGGTGCTCGGCGAACTCCAGCTCACCGAGCACGCCGGCACCCGGGTCGACCGCCTCTCCGGGGGGCAGCGCAAACGCGCGTCGGTCGCCCTCGAACTGCTCACCGGACCGTCGCTGCTGATCCTCGACGAACCCACCTCCGGCCTCGACCCGGCGCTCGACCGGCAGATCATGACCACGCTGCGCCGCCTCGCCGACTCCGGCCGGGTCGTCCTCGTCATCACCCACTCGCTGTCCTACCTCGAACTGTGTGATCAGGTGCTGCTGCTCGCGCCCGGGGGCAAGACCGCCTATGTCGGGCCGCCCGGCGAGGTGGGTCCCGCGCTGGGCAGCTCCGACTGGGCGGAGATCTTCGCCCGCGTCGCCGCCGAACCCGACGCGGTGTACGCCGAGCACCTCGCCCGCAATGCGACCGTCGACCACCCACCCGCCGCCGCGCCCGGTCCGCTGGGCCGGCCCGCCCACACCTCCCGTCGCCGGCAGCTGAGCACCGTCGCGCGGCGGCAGATGCGGTTGATCCGCGCGGACCGCGGCTACCTGATCTTCCTGTCGTTGCTGCCGTTCATCCTCGGGGGGCTGTCGATCCTGGTGCCGGGTAGCGACGGATTCGGTCCGCCCAGTCCGGGCGCCGAGCCCGGCGAACTGGCGTTCATCCTCATCCTGCTGATTCTCGGGGCCTGCTTCATGGGCTCGTCGCTCACCGTCCGGGACCTCGTCGGCGAACGGATGATCTACCACCGCGAACGCGCCGCCGGACTCGCACCCTCGGCGTACCTGATCGCGAAGATCGTGGTGTTCTGCGCCGCCGCGATCGTGCAGTCGTTTCTGCTCGTCCTCGTCGTCCTGATCGGCAAGGGAACTCCCGGCGCCGGCAGCGTGATCCCTTCCGGCAGTGTCGAACTCGTCGTCGACATCGCCCTGACCACGTGTGCCTGCGTGGTGGTCGGTCTGGCCCTGTCGGCCGTCGCCCGGTCCGGTGAGCAGGTGATGCCGCTGCTCGTCGTGACGGTCATGGTGCAGCTCGTGCTCAGCGGCGGCCTGATCCCCATCACCGGGCGTGCCGTGCTCGCCCAGCTGTCGTGGCTGTCGCCGTCGCGGTGGGGCTACGCCGCGACCGCCTCGACCACCGACCTGCGTGCCAAGGACCCGACCGCCGAGGCCGACGTGCTGTGGCAGCACGCCCCGTCGTGGTGGCTGCTCTCGGCCGGGATGCTGCTCCTCCTCGGTATCGTCTACGCCACGTTCACCTACACCCGGTTGCGGCTGCGCGCCCGGTGAGCGCGATGCCGATGTCTCACACGACGACGAGCGCGACGGCGACCGCGATGTCGAGGACGGCGCAGAACTCGGCGAAGGAACGGTCCACGGTGACCCGGAGCCGATGGTGGACGAGATCCCACACGCCGTGCAGGAACCATCCGGCCGCGACGAGGTAGCGGGCGACGTCCGGATCGACGGCGAGCGCGACCAGGCCGAGCACCCCGAAGGCGACCATGCCGGCCACCTGGACGAGGAAACGGCGGTCGCGCAGCCGGCCGCGCACCGCGCCCACGACGATCACGACCGCCGCCGCGGCGCCGATCAGCACCGTCGACGGCACGACGTCCAGCGCCCGCAGCACGAACCACGCCGTGTAGGAGGCCGGGAACACCACCCATACCGCCCGCGGCCGACCCAGCACGGACGTGACGAGATACAGGAACGGCAGCAGCATCATCATCTCGGTGAGGATCTCGACGCTCGCCTCGGCGGGCGTGCCGATCAGGGCGAACGCCAGAGCCGCGACCGTCGGCCAGCGCTGCGCCAGGAAGGCCGGACCGGCCGGGCGGCGCGATGCGGGGCGGGCCGTGCTCACGGCCGTCGTGGTGTCCATGAGGTCTCCCGGGGGCAGTGGTGGGCGGATGCCTCCACGATCGGCCCCCGGATCCGGCCGGAGGAGATCCCGAGGTCGGACGTGTCCGGAAATGTGGGATCCCTGTCCGTCGGACACGCCGCGTCCGGCCCCGGCCGCGGCTACCGTCGACGGTGTGGACGAACGACGCGTGGTGGTCGTCGGCTACGACCGGGCGGAGCTGCTCGACATCGCCTGCGTGACGACGACGTTCGCGGCGGCGAACCGATTCGGCGCCGCCCCGGCGTACCGGGTGGAGCTGGCCACCCCCGGCGGGGCCGCGATCACCTGCGACACCGGGCTGGTGCTGGCCGGGCAGCGACGGCTCGAACGGCTCGTCGGAGCACTCGACACCCTCGTCGTCTCCGGCGGCTTCGGGCACGTCGACGTGGCCGACGACGCCCGGTTCGTCGGCCACGTGCGCCGCCTCGCGCGGGACAGCCGCCGGGTGGCGTCCGTGTGCACAGGCGCCTCCGTCCTCGCGGCCGCCGGTCTGCTCGACGGCCGGCGCGCCACCACCCACTGGGCGTTCGCCGCTCGGCTCGCCGCACGGTACCCGCAGGTGCAGGTGGATCCGCTGCCGATCTTCGTGCGCGACGGCCACGTCGCGACCGCCGCCGGGGTGACCAGCGCCCTGGACCTCACCCTCGCGTTCGTCGAGGAGGACCACGGCCCCGACCTCGCCCGCCACGTCTCCCGCGCCCTGGTCACCTACCTGCAGCGACCGGGCAACCAGGCGCAGATGAGCCTGTTCACCACGGTGCCCGAGCCGGAGGACCGCGGGATGCGGCGCCTCGTCGACCACATCACCACCCACCTCGGCGGCGATCTGTCGGCTACCGCGCTCGCCGCGCGGGCCGGGATGAGCGAACGGCACCTCACCCGGGTGTTCCTGCACCACCTGCACGAGACCCCCGCCCGCTACGTCCGCCGGGTCCGGCTCGAGGCCGCCGCCGTCCTGCTCACCACCACGTCGCTGCCGATCACGGCGATCGCGGCGCGCTGCGGGTTCGGCACCACCGAGACGCTGCGGCAGGCGTTCACCCGGCGCTACGGGGCGTCACCGGCGGCGTTCCGCGCCGGTCACTCCCACGCCGCCGCCCGGCACACCGGGGGCTGAACGGGTCTCAGGACAGGTACTCGGGGTCCGGGCAGGTCTTGTGCGACCAGTCCGAACCGAGGGTGCCCTGATGCGTGTCCGCCGGGCACTCGTCGCTGCGTTCGCCCACGCGGGCCAGGGACACCACGACGGACTTGGAGGTAGGGCAATTGCTCTGGCGGGCAGTCGAATCCAGCGGCACCAATCCGTTGGTCTCGGGATAGTAGGCGGCAGCCGATCCGCGCGGAGTGTCGTACTCGACGATCCGGAACGACCGCGCGCACCGGACCCGCTCGTCGCCGTCCCACCGCGTGAACAGGTCGACCAGATCACCGTCGTCGAAGCCGAGGGCGGCGATGTCGTCGCGGTGCAGGAAGATCACCCGCCGCCCGCCCTCGACGCCGCGGTACCGGTCGCTCAGCCCGTAGATGGTGGTGTTGAACTGGTCGTGGCTCCGCAGGGTCTGCAGGATCACGTGCCCCTCGGGCACGTGCAGCACGTCGATCGGGGAGACCGCGAATTCGGCCCGCCCGGAATCGGTGTGGAAGGTACGCGAATCGCGGGGCGGGTGCGGCAGGACGAACCCGCCCGGGCGACGGACGTTGACGTCGTAGCTCTCACAACCCGGGACGACGCGGGAGATCAGGCCGCGGACGACGCCGTAGTCGTCGCGCATCGCCTTCCAGTCGAGGCCGTACCGGTCCCCGAGCGTGGCCTCGGCGATCCGCGAGACGATCTCGACCTCGGACTTCAGGTGCGGGCTCGCGGGCTCGAGCGGCCCGCGCGACGCGTGCACCGAGCACGTCGAGTCCTCGACCGTCACGAACTGCGGGCCCGACGCCTGCACGTCCTGCTCGGTGCGCCCCTTGGTCGGCAGGATCAGCGCCGTCTCGCCGCACACGAGATGCGACCGGTTGATCTTGGTGGAGACCTGCACGGTCATCCGGGCCCGCCGCATCGCGGCCGCGGTGACGTGGGTGTCGGGTGCGGCCTGCACGAAGTTGCCCCCGAGGCCCATGAAGAAGCGGGCCCGGCCGTCGCGCAGCGCCCGGATCGAGTCGACGGTGTCGAAGCCGTTCTCGCGCGGCGGATCGAAGCCGAACTCCCGTTGCAGCGCATCGAGAAAGTGGGCCGGGGGCCGCTCCCAGATTCCCATGGTGCGGTCGCCCTGCACGTTGGAATGCCCGCGCACGGGGAACAGACCCGCGCCGCGCTTACCGATATTGCCCTGTGCCAGAGCCAGATTGGTGACCTCCTTGATGGTGGCCACCGCGTTGCGGTGCTGGGTCAGGCCCATCGCCCAGCAGAACACCGTCGCACGCGAGTCACGCAGCAGCCTCGCGGCCTCGGTGATCTGCTCCCGCGACAGCCCCGTGGCGGTGGTGACGACGTCCCAGTCGACGTCGGCGACGTGGCGGCGCCACTGCTCGAAACCGCGGGTGTGCCGCTCGATGAACTCGTGGTCGAGCGCGTCCCACTCCACGAGCAGCGACCCGAACGCCTGCAGCAGCGCCAGATCCCCGTTCAGCGCGATCGGCAGGTGCAGGTCCGACAGGTCGGTGCCCCGGCCGACGACCCCGCGCGGGGTCTGCGGATTGCGGAAGTTGACCAGGCCCGCCTCCCGCAGCGGATTGATCGACAGGATAGTGGCGCCGTTGCGTTTGGCCTTCTCGAGCGCGGTGAGCATGCGCGGATGGTTCGTCCCCGGATTCTGGCCCTGCAGGACGATGAGCTCCGCGTGGTAGACGTCGTCGAGCGTGACGCTCGCCTTGCCGATGCCGATCGACTCCTGCAGCGCGATGCTGGTGGACTCGTGGCACATGTTGGAACAGTCGGGCAGGTTGTTCGTGCCGAACGCCCGGGCGAAGAGCTGGTAGGCGAACGCCACCTCGTTCGAAGCCCGCCCCGAGGTGTAGAAGATCGCCTCGTCGGGGCTGTCGAGCGCGTTCAGCTCTGCGCCGATCAGGGCGAACGCCTCGTCCCAGTCGATCGGTTCGTAGTGGGTGCCGCCGGGCCGCTTGATCATCGGATGCGTGATGCGGCCCTGCTGGCCGAGCCAGTGCTCGCTGTGCGCATCCAGCTCGGCGAGGCTGTGGGCGGCGAACAACTCGGGGGTGGCGCGGCGCCGGGTCGCCTCCTCCGCCACCGCCTTCGCGCCGTTCTCGCAGAACTCGGCGACCGACCGATGTCCCGGGTCCGGATCGGGCCACGCACAGCTCATGCAGTCGAAGCCCTCGGCCTGGTTCAACCGCAGGAGTGTCCGCGCCGTCCGGCTCGGCCCCATCCGTTCGAGGGAGCGCTTCATCGACACCGCCACCGCGGTCGGGCCCGCGGCGTGATCCTCGGCGTCGTCGACCTCGAGGTCGCGCTCGTCGTAGTCCTGATCGTGTCTGCGCATCGCCGGCCCCTCGTCGTCCACACCGTGTCCGCGGTCGTCCGCCCCGTGTCCGCGCGCCCGGCTCCCCGCGCACGCGTGTCGATGCTCTGCCTACCCGCGCGCCGCGCCCGCGAAACCGGATTCACGAAGGTCGGCGGGCCTCGCGGCCGCGTCGTACGGTGGCCTCATGAAGTGGTCGAAAGCCCTCGGACTCCCCGCCGCGGCGATGGCCGCGGTCGCGTCGTACGACCTGCTGCAGCGGCGGCACGCCATCCTGCGCAACTTTCCCGTCGTCGGGCACGGCCGCTACCTGCTCGAAGCCGTCGGTCCCGAGTTGCGGCAGTACATCACCACCGGAAACGACGAGGAGCGTCCCTTCACGCGCGATCAGCGCCGCTGGGTGTACACCTCCTCGAAGCTCGTGAACAACACCTTCGGTTTCGGCACCGACAACGACGTCGAATACACCGACGGCTACACGATCATCAAGCACCGCACGTTCTCCGAGACCCCGCCGTCGGCGGCGCCGCACGCCGGGGAGAAGCTGCCGATCCCGTCGGCGAAGGTCCTCGGCGGACCGCGTGGGCGGGCGAAGGCGTTCCGGCCGCAGTCGATCGTCAACGTCTCGGCGATGAGCTTCGGGTCGTTGAGCGGGGCCGCCGTCTCGGCGCTCAACTGCGGCGCCGCCGACAGCGGTTGCCTGCACAACACCGGCGAGGGCGGGCTGTCGCGCTACCACCGCAACGGGGCAGACCTGATCTTCCAGATCGGCACCGCGTACTTCGGTTGCCGCGACGAGGAGGGCCGGTTCGACCTGGCCCGGCTGAAGGCCGTCGTCGAGTCGGCGCCGGTGCGGGCGATCGAGATCAAACTGAGCCAGGGCGCCAAGCCCGGCCTCGGCGGCCTGCTGCCCGGGGCCAAGGTGACGCCCGAGATCGCCGAGATCCGCGGCATCCCGGAGGGCCGCGACTGTGTCAGCCCGTCGCGGCACACCACGTTCCACGACGTCGACAGCATGCTCGACTGGATCGAACTGCTCGCCCACGAGACCGGGCTGCCGGTCGGCATCAAGTCGGCGGTCGGCGACATGGCCTTCTGGCAGCACCTCGTCGACGCGATGTGCAACTCCGACCGTGGCGTCGACTTCGTGACGATCGACGGCGGCGAGGGCGGCACGGGTGCGGCGCCGCTCGTGTTCACCGACGCGGTCTCGCTGCCCTTCCGCAGTGGCTTCGCCCGGGTCTACAAGCTGTTCGCGGAGGCCGGTCTCAGCGACGACGTGACGTTCATCGGCGCCGGCAAGCTCGGACTGCCCGACAACGCGGTGGTGGCGATGGCCCTGGGCTGCGACATGATCAACGTCGCGCGGGAGCCGATGCTCGCGATCGGCTGCATCCAGGCCCAGAAGTGCCACACCGACCGGTGCCCGACGGGCGTCGCCACCCAGAACCCTTGGCTCGAACGGGGTCTCGACGTCGACTTGAAGTCGGTGCGCGCCGCAAACTACATCCGGGCGCTGCGCCGGGACGTGTTCAAGCTGGCCGAGGCGTGCGGCGTCGCGCATCCCGGTCTGATCACCCCGACCGACGTCGAGGTGGCGGACGGCAACCGGCGCGCGATCACCCTCGCGGAAATGTACGGCTACCAGCCCGGCTGGGGTCTGCCCGGCGCGGCGGACCGGGAGGAGATCACGCGGCTGATGCTCGGGGTCGCCGCGGCCGAGGGCGGCGAGGGCTCCCCGGGGGCGCGGACGACGCCCTGACACCGGCACTGTCCAGAATCCGGACAGTTCGGAGCGCCGACCCCACTTCACGCTGGAGCACGACCACTCGCGACACCACCGAACCCGCCGGGAGGCAGATCGTGATCGACAAGATGTACGCCGCGGTGCTTACCGTCGGCGGTGTCGTGTTCGCCGGCTGCCTCCTCCTCGGCGAGGCCGTGGACGCGATGGGCGGCGCGGGCGTCATCGGACTGCGCGCGCTTCCGGACGACACCGTCGAACAGGCCGAGCGCTTCTGCTAGAGTCTGCCGCGTGTCCGCAACCGCCGTGCCTCGCGTCCGCCATGAACTGGCGCTGATCGCTGTCGGCGTGCGCGCGGTCGCCGACGTCGACTGTCGTCGCTGACTCCCGTCACCAACCCTTGCGGCATCGTTGCCGCCCCCGGTTGCCGAGGAGTCGCGTCGCCCCGTCCGGCGTGACATTCGTCGGCCCGACTCGTTCGGGTCCACGTCTCCACCACCTTCGTCCGTCCTGCGGAGCGTCTCCTCGAACCGGTGTGCCCGGGTCCTCCCCCGGTCTCGCACAGAGACACTCCTGCAGGAAAGGCATCACCTCATGAAGAGACGTTCGGGTCTGTTCGTCACCGCCCTCGCCGCCCTCGGCGCGACCGTGCTGACCGCGTGCTCCGGCGGATCCAGCGACACCGTGGGCGGAGGTGAGAGCAGCGGCGACGGCTCCGGCGGCACGATCAACCTGTACGCGTACGCCGTGCCGAAGCCTGGATTCGACAAGCTGATCCCCGCCTTCCAGGCCACCGAGGAGGGTGCGGACGTCGAGTTCCAGCAGTCCTACGGCGCCTCCGGCGATCAGTCCCGGAAGGTCAAGGACGGCGCCGAGGCGGACTTCGTCAACTTCTCCGTCGAGCCGGACATCACGCGTCTCGTCGACGCCGGGCTCGTCGAGGCCGATTGGAACTCCGGTCCGTACAACGGAATTCCCTTCGGATCGGTGGTGACGATCGTGGTGCGCGAGGGCAACCCCAAGAACATCACCGACTGGGACGACCTGCTGCAGCCCGGCCTCGAGGTCGTCACGCCCAACCCGTTCAGTTCCGGCTCGGCCAAGTGGAACCTGCTCGCCCCCTACGCGGCGAAGAGCGACGGCGGCGCGAACCCGCAGGCGGGTCTGGACTACGTCACCACACTCGTGAACGAGCACGTCAAGATCCAGCCCAAGTCCGGTCGCGAGGCCACCGAGGCGTTCCTGCAGGGCTCCGGCGACGTGCTGCTCAGCTACGAGAACGAGGCGCTGTTCATCGAGCGCAACGGCGACCCGGTCGAGCACGTCACCCCGCCCACCACCTTCAAGATCGAGAATCCGGCTGCAGTGCTCACGAATTCGAAGAACGCCGAGAAGGCACGGGCGTTCGCGGACTTCCTCTACACCCCGCAGGCGCAGCGTCTGTGGGCGGAGGCGGGCTTCCGGCCCGTCGACCCCGCGGTGGCGGAGGAGTTCGCGGCCGACTTCCCGCAGCCGGCGAAGCTGTGGACGATCGCGGACCTGGGCGGCTGGAAGGCTGTCGACGAGCAGTTGTTCAAGGCCGAGACCGGCTCGATCGCCGTGATCTACGACAACGCCACGAAGTAGAGCCCGGACAGTGAGTATCACCGACAGCGCCACCGGGGTGGGACCGAGGCCGGCTCCCGCCCCGGCGGCGCGCCGCCGCACTCCGCTGCGCGCAGCGACCGGCACGGTCGGACCGCTCGGCATCGGAGTGTCCGTGCTGTGGCTGTCCGTCATCGTTCTGTTGCCGCTCGCGGCGCTGACCGCGGAGGCGTTCGCCGACGGTCCGAGTGGCTTCTGGAACGCCGTCACCGCCCCGGCCGCGCTGGCGACGCTGCGGATCACCGTGGTCGTCTCCGCGATCGTCGCGGTCGTCAACGTGGTCATGGGCACCCTCATCGCGTGGGTACTGGTGCGCGACGAGTTCCCGGGCAAGAAGTTCGTCAATGCCCTGATCGACCTGCCCTTCGCGCTGCCCACCATCGTGGCGAGCATCGTGCTGCTGGCGCTGTACGGGCCGGAGAGCCCGATCGGTATCCATCTCAACGCCTCCCAGCCGGGGCTCGTCGTCGCGCTGGCATTCGTGACGCTGCCGTTCGTGGTGCGTTCGGTGCAGCCGGTGCTCCTCGAGGCGGACCGGGAGGTGGAAGAGGCCGCGGCGTCCCTCGGCGCGAACAACCTGACCGTCTTCCGGTCCGTGGTACTGCCCGCGCTGACCCCGGCTGTCGTCAGCGGTGCCGGGCTCGCGTTCGCCCGTGCCCTCGGCGAATACGGATCGATCGTGCTCATCGGCGGCAACATCCCGTACGAGACCCAGGTGGCGTCGCAGTACATCCAGCAGCAGATCGAGATCGACCGCCCGATGAACGCTGCCGCGGTGTCCGTGGCACTGCTGCTCATCGCCTTCGTCGTGCTGTTCGTGCTGCGCCTGGCAGCGGGACGCAGCCTGCGCCGGGAGGAGGAGGACCGATGAAGGTCTCCCCGTGGACGCGAATCTCGCTGCGGACGATCGCACTCGGCTACCTGTTGGTCCTGTTGCTCGTTCCGATCGGGGTGATCCTCTACCGCACATTCGAGAACGGCGTGGGTGCGTTCCTCCAGTCGATCAGCACGCCCGCGGCGATCTCGGCGTTGAACCTGTCGCTGCTGATCGTCGCCATCGTGGTGCCCGTCAACGTCGTGTTCGGTGTCGTCGTCGCACTTGCGCTCGTGCGCGGCCGGTTCCGCGGCCGCGGGCTGCTGCAAGCCGTGGTGGACCTGCCGTTCGCCGTCTCACCGATCGTTGTCGGTGTCGCCCTGATCATGCTGTGGGGTGCCGGCGGGTGGTTCGGAGGTGTCGAATCCCTCGGATTCAAGGTGATATTCGGGCTACCGGGCATGGTGATCGCCACGATCTTCGTCACCTTGCCGTTCGTCGTGCGCGAGGTCGAACCGGTGCTTCACGAGATCGGCCAGGAACAGGAGCAGGCCGCCGCGACACTCGGCGCGAACGGCTGGCAGACGTTCCGGCGCATCACCCTCCCCTCGATCCGGTGGGGCCTGACGTACGGCGTGGTCCTCACCGTCGCCCGCGCGCTCGGCGAGTTCGGGGCTGTCATCATGGTCTCGTCCGGCTTCCCCGGCGTGTCCCAGACCCTGACGTTGCTGGTGCACTCCCGCTACATCGACGACCACAACACCTTCGGCGCCTACTGCGCCGCGACCCTGCTCATGGCCATCGCCGTGATCGTGCTGCTGCTGATGACCCTGCTCGACCGCAAGAGGAGTACCAGATGATCACCGTCATGGGCGCACGAAAGAACTACGGCGACTTCGCGGCCCTCGACGACGTCGACATCGAGATCCCGTCCGGGTCGCTCACCGCGCTGCTCGGACCCTCGGGCTCCGGTAAGTCGACGCTGCTGCGGTCCATCGCCGGACTGGAAACCCTCGACGACGGCATCGTGCGCATCGGCGGCGACGACGTGACCGGCGTGACCCCGCAGAAGCGGGACATCGGTTTCGTCTTCCAGCACTACGCGGCGTTCAAGCACATGACCGTCCGCGAGAACGTCGCGTTCGGACTGAAGATCCGCAAGCGGCCCAAGACCGAAATCAGCCGCCGCGTCGACGAACTGCTCGGCATCGTCGGGCTCGACGGGTTCCAGCAACGCTATCCGGCACAGCTGTCCGGCGGCCAGCGCCAGCGCATGGCCCTGGCCCGCGCCCTCGCCGTCGATCCCAAGGTGCTGCTGCTCGACGAACCGTTCGGCGCGCTCGACGCCAAGGTGCGCGCCGACCTGCGCACGTGGCTGCGCCGCTTGCACGACGAGGTGCACGTGACCACCGTGCTGGTCACCCATGATCAGGAGGAGGCGCTCGACGTCGCCGACCGGATCGCCGTGATGAACCGGGGCCGCATCGAGCAGGTCGGAACCCCGCGGGACCTGTACGACCGGCCCGCGAACGACTTCGTGATGTCGTTCCTGGGCAATGTCTCCAGGCTCAACGGAAAGCTGGTGCGGCCGCACGACATCCGTCTCGGTCGCGAACCCGATCTCGCCCGCGCCCAGGACGCGGGCACCGCCGGGTCCGTGGGTGTCACCCGCGCGACGGTGGAGCGGGTCGTGCACCTCGGGTTCGAGGTCCGCGTCGAGCTGCGCAACGCCGCGACCGGTGAGGACTTCACCGCGCAGGTCACCCGCGGCGACGCACGCGCTCTCGGTCTCGCACCCGGCGAGACCGTCTATGCACGCGCGACCGAGGAACCGGCGCTGCCTGAGACGACGCGGGTGCCGATCGGCTAGCCCCACGCCCGCGCACCGCTGCTGCACACGACCGAATGTCACACGGGTTCGAGTAGATCGAACCCGTGTGACATTCGGCCATTCAGAGGTGCAGTATCCCCGCGGACTTCTCGGGTCCGGAGCCGGGTTCGAATCAACCGGATCGGAATCCGTGACGAGCAGGACCCCGCCGGGCGAGAGTGGTGTCCACGCGCCCCGCCCTCCCGGTGTGCACGCCGATCACTCACCCGAGATCCGTGAAAGGTACTACCCGATGAACGCTTTCCCCGGTGGGTCGGCGTGAGCGCGCCGACCGGGATCCGTCCTGCGCCGGCGAGCACCGCGGAGCCCGACGACGCAGGGTTGATCGTCGCCCCCGCCCGCCACCCGCTGCGCTGGCTGGTCGCCGCCCTCGCCCTCGTCCTGGTGGCGCAGTTCGTGCACGGCCTGGCTACCAACCCGGGCTGGGACTGGGCGACGTTCGCTCGGTACTTCACCGCACAGTCCGTGCTCTCGGCCCTGGTGGTGACCATCGAACTCACCGTGTGGGGAACGGTTCTCGGATTCGGGCTCGGCGTGCTGCTCGCCGTCGGCAGGCTGTCCAGGAATCCCGTCCTGCAGGTGATCTCCTGGGTGTACATCTGGGCATTCCGATCCATCCCGCTCATCGTGCAACTGCTGTTCTGGTTCAATATCGCGTACCTGTACCGAACGCTGTCGCTGGGTGTCCCGTTCGGACCGTCGTTCTTCGAGTTCGAGGTCACCGGCGTGATCTCCGGCTTCACCGCCGCGGTGATCGGCCTGGCCCTGCATCAGGCCGCCTACTCGGCGGAGATCATCCGCGCCGGCGTCATCTCCGTGGACCACGGCCAGATCGAAGCGTCGCAGGCCCTGGGCATCCCTCGTCGCCGGCAGTTCTTCAAGATTATTCTGCCGCAGGCCATGCGATCGATTCTGCCCAACGCCGCCAACGAGGTCATCAGCCTGTTCAAGGGCACCTCGATCGTCTCCACGATGGCGATCGCCGAGCTGTTCTACCAGGTGCAGGTCGTCTTCGGCGGCAACGGCCGGGTCGTGCCCCTGCTCATGGTGGCCACCGTCTGGTACATCGTGCTCACCACCGCATTGTCGATCGTCCAGTACTACGTGGAGCGGCACTACGCGCGCGGCTCGTCCCGCGCCCTCCCGCTCACCCCCTGGCAGAAGACCGTCGGCAAGTTCCGCGAGATCCGTGACTCGGGTATCGCCGCACCCCGCGGAGCCACCCGATGACCACGCCGGTCGACCCCACCACGTATGCCGTCGACGTCCGGGGCGTGCACAAGTCGTTCGGATCCCTCGAGGTCCTGAGGGGTGTGGACCTGAAAGTCCGCAAGGGCGAGGTCACGGTGATCCTCGGCCCCTCCGGCTCCGGCAAGTCCACCCTGCTGCGCACCCTCAACCACCTCGAGAAGGTCGACCGCGGCACGGTCCGTATCGACGGCGAACTCGTCGGCTACCGCCGCCGGAGCAACAAGCTGCACGAGTTGCGAGAGAAGGACATCCTCCGTCAACGGTCGCGTATCGGATTCGTGTTCCAGAACTTCAACCTCTTCCCGCACCTGACCGTGCTCGAGAACGTGGTCGAGGCGCCGATCTCCGCGCAGCGCCGCGACCGCACCGAGGTCGAGACGCTCGCCCGGGAACTGCTCGACCGGGTCGGCGTCGGCGACAAGACCCACGACTACCCCAAACAGCTGTCCGGTGGGCAGCAGCAGCGCGTCGCCATCGCCCGCGCACTCGCGCTGCGCCCGGCCGTGATCCTGTTCGACGAGCCGACCTCCGCGCTCGACCCCGAACTGGTCGGCGAGGTGCTCGAGGTGATCCGCGACCTGGCCCGCGACGGCGCGACCCTCGTGATCGTCACCCACGAGATCGGCTTCGCGCGTGAGGTTGCCGACACCGTCGTGTTCATGGACGGCGGCGTCGTCGTCGAACAGGGGCCGCCCGCGCAGGTTCTCGACCGACCCACCCAGGAACGCACCCGCGCCTTCCTGTCCAAAGTCCTCTGAAGTCCTCCCGAAAGGCAATGATGTCCGCGTTCACCCGACGCACGAGGCTGGTCGCCTCGGCCCTGACCGCCGTCGCCCTGCTGTCGGTCGCCGCCTGCAGCTCCGGCAGCGGCACCGACGAGCCCGACGCGGCCACCTCTTCCGGCTACAACCTCACCGCCGACCAGAACCGCATCACCACCGACTCCGTACCCGAAATCGCCGCCAAGGTCCCGCAGCCCATCCGCGACCGCGGCACCCTCATCGTCACGGGGTCCGCCGGCACCGCACCCCCGCTGCGGTTCTATGCCGACGACGACAAGACCATCATCGGGTCCGAGACCGACTTCGCACATCTCCTCGGCGACGTTCTCGACCTCGACGTCGAGCTCACCGCCGCGGACTGGGCACAGAACTTCGTGCGCGTCGACTCCGGTGAAGCGGACGTGTTCATCTCCAATGTCACCGTCACGGAGGAACGCAAGGAGAAGTACGACTTCTCCACCTACCGTCTCGACAACCTCGCCTTCGAGGTGAAGAAGGACAGCGGGATCGAGGTGAAGGATCCGAAGGATGTCGCGGGTCTGAAAGTCGGCGTGAGCTCCGGCACCAACCAGGAGGCGCTCCTCGTCGAGTGGAACGAGCAGAACATCGCCGCGGGCCTCGAGCCCACCGAAATCCTCTACTTCCAGAACGCCACCGACTACTACCTCGCGCTCGGCTCCGGCCGCATCGACGCCTACTTCGGGCCCAATCCGTCCGCGTCGTTCCACGTCATCCAGGCCGGGGAGACCGAGATCGCCGGCACGTTCTCCGGCGCGGGTGCGGACCTGCAGGGCGAGATCGCGGTCCTGACCAAGAAGGACAACGGCCTGATCGAGGCGATCAACGCGGCACTCAACCACGTCATCGAGAACGGCACCTACCAGCAGGTGCTCGACCGATGGGGTATCGCGAACGAGGCTGTCGCGACCTCGGTGATCAATCCTCCGGGCCTGCCGAAGAAGCAGTAGCCGGACGACAGCCAGGGGAGGGACAGCGATGAGTCAGGTGGAGCTCCGGGCCGACATCGTGATCGTCGGGGGCGGCGTCATCGGGTCGGCGGCGGCGTGGCGCCTGGCCGCCCGCGGGAAGGTGGTGATCCTGCTCGAACAGTTCGAGCCGGGTCACCGTCGCGGCGCCTCGCACGGCAGTTCCCGCATCTACCGGCAAGCCTACGACGGCGAGTTCTACACGGCCCTCGCCGGCCGTGCCCTGCCGCTCTGGCGGCACCTGCAGGACACCACGGGCACGGAGGTACTGACCCTCACCGGCGCGGTCGACCACGGACTGCCCGCCGTCGTCGAGGCACGTGCCCGGTCGCTGGCCGCCCTCGGCGTCCGGCACGAGGTCCTCGAGCCGCGTGCCGCGGAACGTCGTTGGCCCGGAATACGGTTCGACACAACCGTCGTGCATCATCCCGAGGCGGGACGGCTGCACGCCGACCGCGCGGTCGCCGCGTTCCAGGATGCCGCGGCGCAGGCCGGGGCCGACGTGCGGCACGGGACCGTGGTCGAAAGCCTGCACAGTCACGGAAACGGCGTCGACGTGGTCACCCCGGACGCGGTGGTGCGCGCCCGGCACGTCGTCGTCGCAGCCGGCGCGTGGTCGCACCGGTTGCTCACCCGGGCTTCGGATCCGGCGCCCCTCCTCCCGGCGATGCGCACCACGCAGGAGCAGCCCGCACACTTCGTTCCCGTCACAGGGCCCGACTGGCCGAGCTTCGTGCATCACCCCGGCGCGTTGCTCACGACAGCCGGCATCTACGGGCTGGGCGCCGAGGACGGCATCAAGATCGGCGAGCACGGCACCGGACCCGAAGTGACGCCCGAGACAAGAACCTTCCGGGCCGACCCCGCCGGCGTCGCGCGGCTCGCCGCCTACGCTGCCCGGTGGCTGCCCGGCGTCGACCCGGGCAGCGCCGTGGCCGACACCTGCCTGTACACCAGCACACCCGACAGCAATTTCGTCGTGGACCGCATCGGCGCCGTCGTCGTAGCCGCAGGCTTCTCCGGGCACGGCTTCAAGTTCGCCCCCGCGATCGGCGAGCTGATCGCAGGTCTCGTCGAGGTCACGACCGTCGCACCGGAGCCGTTCCGGTTCGGCACCCGCGAGGCGGTGACCGCGCGATGACCACCGCCCGCCACATCCAGGTCTGCACCGTGCGGCAGGACGACCCGCTGGCCGCCCCGCTGCTCGCCGAACTCGCCGTCGAATACAGCACCCGCTACGAACGTCCGCTCGACGAGCAGATCCATACCCTCACCACCCACCCGGCCGACGAGTTCGCCGGACCCGACGGCACGTTGCTGGTGCTCGTCGAGGACGGCGAACCTGTCGCCGGAGGCGCGTTCCGGCGCTACGACGCGACCACCGCTGAGCTCAAGCGCATTTGGACGTCGAAAAAGCACCGGCGGCGCGGACTCGGCAGACTCGTGCTGGAGGAACTCGAGGCCGAGGCGGCCCGGAGGGGGTACGCCCGCATCTACCTGACCACCGGGTGGCGTCAACCCGAGGCAGTCGCGCTGTACCTGGCCGCGGGATACACCGCCCTGTTCGATCCCGGCCGACCGGCCGAGGAGATCGGGCCGCACCCCTTCGAGAAGATGCTGATCCGGTTGCGGACGGGCTGAACCGCGCCGAGCGGCTCGAGGCAGTGCACGAATCGGACGTCCACAGCCGTCGTGACGGGTGCGGACGTCCGATTCTCGTGTGAACTCTCCGCCGCCACGATCCTCCCGAAGACCCCCACCAGGCCCGGCAGCATCGCGAGCCCGCGGTGCTGCCGGTGCGCCCTGCTGCCGGACGCCCCTGTGACGCCACCGATCCCCGCCGCACACCGACCAGGAGTCTCGCCGATGACCTCGACAACACCCGTCCACCTCGCCGTCGCGCTCGACGGCGCCGGTTGGCATCCCGCCGCGTGGCGTGAAGAGAATTCACGCCCCGACGAATTGACCTCACCCACGTACTGGGCCGATCTCGTCACCACCGCGGAACGCGGGCTGCTGGACTTCGTCACGATCGAGGATTCCCTTGCCGTACCGGCGAACCCGTACACGAGCGAGGACCCCGACGCGGTGGACCGGGTACGGGTCCGGCTCGATGCGCTCCTGATCGCCGCGCGGGTTGCACCGTCGACCCGGCACATCGGGCTGATCCCGACGATCACCACCACGCACACCGAACCGTTCCACGTGTCCAAGGCGCTGGCCACCCTCGACTACACATCGCACGGCCGCGCCGGCTGGCAGGTCAAGGTGTCCTCCTCCGCGCAGGAGGCCGCACACTTCGGCCGGCGCGACATCCCCGGACTCGACAAGCGCGACCGGCAGGCGCTCGCCGAGAATCGCCTGCCCGAGTTCGTCCACGACCTGTTCGACGAGGCCGCCGACGCCGTCGAGGTCGTTCGGCGGCTGTGGGACAGCTGGGAGGACGATGCGGAGCTCCGCGACGTGAGGACGCGACGGTTCATCGACCGCGACAAGCTGCACTACACCGACTTCGAAGGCCGGTTCTTCCACGTTCGGGGGCCGTCGATCACCCCCCGACCGCCGCAGGGACAGCCGGTGGTCGCACTGCTGGCCCACCGCGACCTTCCGTACGAACTGGCTTCGCGGCAGGCAGATCTGGTGTTCGTCACCCCGTCGGACACCCGCCGTGTGCGTGACCTCGTCGACGAGGTCACGGCGGCGGGCGTGCGGGTCGGGCGGGTCGGTGAACCGCTGCGGGTGTATGCGGACCTCGTGGTCTTCCTCGACACACCGCGCGAGAGCGGAGCCGAGCGGCTCCGGCGTCTCGACGCACTCGCGGGCAGCGCCTTCGACTCGGATGCACTCGTGTTCACCGGGTCGGCGGCCGAACTCGCCGACCGGATCGGTGAGTGGCGTCGACAGGGTATCGACGGCTTCCGGCTCCGACCCGGGGTGGCAGTCGACGACCTCGACGTCATCGTCGACGTGCTCGTCCCGATCCTGCAACAGCGCGAGTTGTTCCGCTCCGAATACCCCGGCACGTCCCTGCGCGGACTTCTGGATCTGCCGACCGACGTTCCCCACCGCTACGCCGTCACCACGGCCGGAACCGAAGGACACGACCGATGAGCACACGCAAGCAGGTCATCCTCGGGGCCTACCTCGGCGGTGTCAATCACCACACCGCATGGTGGGATCCCCGGGCAGGCAGCCAGATCGAGTTCTCGACCTTCGAGCACACCGCCCGTACCGCCGAGCGCGGCAAGTTCGACTTCTTCTTCCTCGCCGAGGGCCTCGTGCTGCGCGAGCGTGCGGGCCGGATCTTCGATCAGGACATCATCGGCCGGCCCGACACCTTCACGGTCCTCGCGTCGCTGGCCGCCGTCACGGACCACCTCGGCCTGGCCGCCACCATCAACGCGACCTTCAACGAGCCGTACGAGCTGGCTCGGCAGATCGCCTCTCTCGATCACCTCTCCGGCGGCCGGGCCGCGTGGAACGTGGTCACCTCCTTCGATGCCTTCACCGGGCGCAACTTCCGCCGCGGCGGCTTCCTGGATCGCTCCCAACGGTACGAGCGCGCGGAGGAGAACCTGACGCACATCCGTCATCTCTGGGATTCGTGGCGTAGCGACGACATCGTCGCCGACAAGGCCGGCGGCCGGTTCCTGCGTCGACCCGACGCCGGCACCTTCGCATACCACGGCAACCACTTCGACGTGCACGGCAGGTTCACGGTTCCGCGCAGCCCCCAAGGACGCCCGGTGATCCTCCAGGCCGGGGTGTCCCCGCAGGGCCGGGACTTCGCTGCCGCGAACGCCGATGCCATCTTCTCCCCGTACGGGAAACTGCCCGAGGCCACGGATTTCTACCGAGATGTCAAGGCCCGGGCGATCGCTGCCGGCCGCTCCGCCGACGACATCAAGATCCTGCCGTCGGCGAGCTTCGTGATCGGGGACACCGAGGCCGAGGCCGTCGAGAAGTACCACGAGATCCGTAACCAGCAGGTCACCGGGCAGACCGCCCTGATCCTGCTCGAGCAGATCTGGAATCGGGATCTGTCCGAATACGATCCGGAGGGCCCGCTGCCGGACATCGATCCCGACCCCGACGCCGAGCCGATCATCCAGGGACGGGCGTTCGTCCACCAGGACCGGTTCGAGACCGTCGCACGGCTCCGCGCGATCGCGGAGGAGAAGAAGCTGACGCTGCGAGAGGTCGTGATCGACCAGTTCGAGCGCGGACCCCTCGTCGGTACCGCGGCACGGATCGCCGAGCAGATCGACGCCTTCGTGCAGAACGACGGCTCAGACGGGTTCATCCTCGGATCCCACCTCGTGCCCTGGGGACTCGACGACTTCGTCGACGAGGTGGTGCCCCTGCTACAGGACCGTGGTGTCCTCCGCGCCGAGTACACCGGAACCACGCTGCGGCACAACCTCGGGCTGCGGGTACCGGCCGATCCGGTGGCGGTCGGCGGTTAGCCCCCCTCCCGCGTGACACTCACCGATCGGGCGCAGACGCCCCGGCAGACGACGTCGGTGGTGCCGGTCTGTGCGGCCGCCGGCTTCACCACCCTGCTCGATTCGTCGGTGCTGAACATCGGCCTCCCCGCCCTGCGGACCGGTCTCGACGCGGGCGTTTCACAGGTGCAGTGGATCCTGGCCGCATACTCGCTCAGCTTCGGTCTTGCGCTGGTCCCGGCAGGCCGGCTCGGCGATGTGGCCGGCCGGCGGCGGCTGTTCCTCGCGGGCATGACCCTCTTCGCGGTCATGGGAGTGTGCGGAGCTGTCGCGTCCGACCCCTGGACGGTCGTCGCCGCACGGGCCGGTCAGGGGGCCGGGGCCGGCCTGATCAGCGCGCAGGTGCTCGGGATCCTGGCCGAGAACTACACCGGCCCGGCGCGCGCTCGGGCACTGGCCGCCTACAGCACCGCCGGGGGCCTCGCCGGGCTGTGCGGTCCGCTCGTCGGGGGGCTGGTGCTCGGCGCTGCGCCCGGGGAGTACGGGTGGCGCGTTCTGCTGATTCTCAACGTGCCGTGCGCACTCGTCACACTCGTGCTGGCTGCACGCCGCCTGCCCCCGGATCGGGGACGACCGTCGGCCCGCAGCGGGGTCGATGCCGGGGGCCTCGCACTCCTCGCGGCGGCCACGACGCTGGTCATGCTGCCCGTGGTCTCCGATCCGGGTCCGGTGGGTGCGGTGTTCGTCGTCGGGGGAGCGGCGGTCTCACTCGCCACCTTCCTGTGGTGGGAACGCCGTGTCGCCGCGCGCGGCGGCAAGCCCGTGCTGCTTCCCGAACTGACCGGATCCGGCGGATACGTCCTCGGCACCTTGGTCGCACTGTTCTAATTCGGTGCGGTGCTGTCCCTGAACACCGTCGTGAGCCTGTATCTCATCGAGGGGCGCGGCTATGCCGCTGTCCAGGCGGGCGCCGTGCTGTCCGCCGCTGCCGCCGCGATGGCCGTCGCCTCTGCCGTGGGGTGGCGGGTCGTCGCGCGATACGGCCGGGTGACGGTCGTCGTGGTGGTGGCAGCCGAGATCGCCGTCGTCGGTGGCTACGCCGCCGCTGTGCAGCACGAGGCCACGATGCCGGTGTTCGTGGCGCTGGCCGCTCTGTCGGGCCTCTCGGGTGGATTCGTGGATGCACCCAACCGGGCGCTGACGCTCGAGTCGTCACCGGAGGGCGGTCACGGTGTCGCGGCCGGGTTCCTGCAACTGTCACAGCGGTTGTCCGCGACGGTCGCCCTCGCCGCGGTGTCCGGCCTGTATCTGTCGGCGCTGGCGACGGACGGGGACGACTTCGCCGGTGCCGCGTCGGCCGGCCTCGCGGTGTGCGCCGCCATGCTCTCGGTGTCGCTGCTCTGTGCGCTCGCCGACCGGCGCCGTCGTGCCGGCGCCGGGTTTCGATCACGGTGAGCGAAAGGGTTCTCCGAACTCGTTCGCAACGCGTACGGTCACCGGGAACCATCCAGAGCGACCGAGAGACCCGGCTCGACGACGTCGCAGCAACCCCCTGCCGCAGGTGAGGGTGCTACCGCCGGGAACGATGGAGGAGAAGGCATGGCAGGCGAGGGGTTCGTGGGCGCGTGGGCGCGCCTGCACGTCGACCTGTGCCGTCAGTGCTCGGGCATCTGTCGCCCCCGATCCTGTCGCGCCTGAGCGGCGCAACCCAGTCGAAGAACTACGACCGTCTGCCCGGCCGGTGGCATCGCGAAGCGCGGTGCCATCGGCGCCTCACGAGATCATGGAGTTCCCCGGTGCCTGTTCCGTTCACCTCTGCCGCCCGACGTCGCGCCGTCGCGGGCGCCACCGCCGCAATCCTCACCGGTGGGCTCGCCGCGTGCGGCGCCGACACGGCGGGCACCTCCTCCGGTGGCGGCACCCCGCAGCCCGGCGGCACCCTGCGCTACGGCCTGTCCCAGGCCCCCACGTGTGCCGATCCCGCGCAGGCCGGCAGCAACCAGACCATCTACGTCGCCCGTCAGATCGTCGACTCGCTCACCGATCAGGACCCCGGGACCGGTGAACTGAAGCCGTGGCTCGCCGAAAGCTGGGAGGTGAACGGGGACGCCTCGGCGTTCACGTTCCGGCTGAAGGACGGCGTGACATTCAGTGACGGCACCTCGTTCACCGCGGAGTCGGTGAAGAAGAACTTCGACGCGATCGTCCAGACCCTCACCGGCGCCAAGGCAGCGCTGGCGGCGAGCTACCTGTCGGGGTACACCGGCACCACGGTGCTCGATCCGCTCACCGCCCAGGTGTCCTTCGCCGGACCGAACGCGCAGTTCCTGCAGGCGTCGTCGACGCTGCAACTCGGCTTCCTGTCCGACAGGGACGTCGCGAAGTCCGCGGAGGAACGCTGCGCCGGCGACCTGTCCGGCACCGGTCCCTTCGTCTACGAGGACTACCAGCAGGACAAGTCCGCCACGCTGGTCAAGCGCACTGGATACTCGTGGGGATCCGACGTTTTCGCGCACGACGGCGAGGCCTACCTCGATCGCATCGAGTTCACGATCGTCCCGGAGTCCGGTGTACGCACCGGCAGCCTCGCATCCGGCCAGCTCGACGCGATCAGCGATGCGCTGCCGCAGGACGCTTCCCAGATCGAAGGCAGCGGCGGACGGATCCTCACCACGCCGAACCCGGGTGTCCCGTTCGGTTTCCAGCCGAACGTCACCCGTGGCGTCCTGACCGATCCGGCGGTGCGCGCTGCGATCGTGCCGGCCCTCGACCGCCAGGAACTCGTCGACACCGTCCTCGGCCCCGATTTCCGGCCCGCGACCAGTACCCTCGCCTCCCGCACCCCCGGCTACGCCGCACTCGACGACGTCACCTACGACCCGGCGAAGTCGAAGTCGATCCTCGACGCCGCCGGCTGGGTTCCCGGCCCGGACGGCATCCGCGTCAAGGACGGCAACCGCCTGTCCTTCTCGGTGCTGTTCAGTTCGGTGTTCGCCGGCAACCAGGCGATCCTCGAGCTCGTGCAGCAGCAGCTGCGCGAGGTCGGTATCGACCTGCAGCTCGACCTGGTCTCCACCCCGGAAGCCACTGCCCGGCAGGGCACGAAGGACTTCGACGCCACCTACTACAACAGCACGCGCGCCGACGGCGACATCCTGCGCACCACGTTCGGACTCGACGGGCGCAACCTCAACAACCGCGGCCCGATCCCGGCGCTGGACGAGGTCCTGTCCGCGCAGCTGCGCACCACCGACCCGGCCGAACGCGGCGAGCTGATCGAGCAGGCACAGCAGCTCGTCCTCGACAACGGCCTGTGGCTGCCGACCGTGGAGCTGTCCCAGGCCATCGGTGCGGCGGGGGCGGTGCAGGACCTGAAGTTCGAGGCCTCCGCCCGGTTGCAGTTCTTCGACACCTGGCTGAGCGAGTAGACCATGGCCCGGTATCTCGGTTCCCGGCTCGTGCAGGCGCTGTTGGTGCTGTGGGCGGCGTTCACCGTCTCGTTCGGCGTGCTGTACCTGCTGCCGTCCGACCCGGTGAGCATCGCGGTCGACGGCGCCGGCAGCGGCACACCGGTGGATGCGGCCGCTGTCGCGCAACTGCAGGAGCGGTACGGGCTCGACCGTCCGTTGTCGGGGCAGTACCTTACTGCGCTGAGCAACGCCGTCCGGGGTGACTTCGGCATCTCGATCGTCACGGGACAACCCGTGACCGACGCGATCGCCGCCGCCGTACCCAGCACCCTGGCCCTGGCCGCGGTCGCCCTGGCGCTCGCCGTGCTCCTCGGCACCTCGATCGCGTTCGTCGCCACGTACACGCGCGCCCGGTGGCTGCGCAGCACGCTGTTCTCGCTGCCGCCGCTCGGTGTCGCGGTTCCGACCTTCTGGGTGGGACTGCTTCTGCTCCAGCTCTTCTCGTTCCGGATGAAGCTGCTTCCGGCATTCGGCGACCAGGGCATCGAGCATCTGGTGCTGCCCGCGATCACCCTCGCGCTCCCCACCGGTGCGGTGATCGCGCAGGTCCTCGCCGCCAGCCTGCAGACCACATGGCGGCAACCGTTCGTCGAAGCAGCTCGCGCCAAGGGCGCGTCCCGGTGGCGCATCCAGACCCGGCACACACTGCGGCTGTCCAGCATCCCCGCATTCACTATCGCCGGGGTGACAGTCGGCAACCTGTTGGCGGGGTCCGTGGTCGTCGAGACGGTGTTCTCCCGCGCCGGTGTCGGTCGTCTGACCCAGACTTCGGTTCTGGCGCAGGATATTCCCGTCGTCCAGGGCATCGTGGTCTTCAGTGCGGTGATCTTCGTGCTCGTCAACCTCGCGGTGGACCTGGTCTATCCGCTCATCGATCCACGCATCGCCGACGGCCGTCGCGGCGGCGGTTCGCCCTCGCATCCGACGCCCGCCGAGGTGACCACCGAACTCACCGGCTTCGCGGTGGAGGAGGAGAGGAAGGCTCATGTCTGACGTCCTGATCCGGGAACCGGTCGCCGCATCCGCGCAGGCCGCGGCCGGGTCACACGGACCGTCCCGGCTCCGGGGAGCGACGAGCGCCCTGCGCCGCTACGGGGTTCTCGTGGTCTCGACGACCGTGCTGCTCCTCGCCGTCGGCTTCGCCCTGTTCCCCTCGGTCTTCGCGTCCGGTGATCCGCTGCAGGGCGTCCCGGCCGACAAGTTGCAGGGGCCGTCCGCGGCGCACTGGTTCGGCACCGACAACATCGGGCGCGACGTGTACACCCGGGTCGTGCACGGTGCGGGCCTGTCCCTGACCGCGACGCTCGTCGCCGTCGGAATCGCTCTCGTCGTCGGCTCGCTCGTCGGGTTGCTCTCCGGCGCGGTCGGCGGAGCGGTCGACGGGCTACTCATGCGGGCCGTCGATGTTCTGCTGTCCATCCCCGCCCTGTTGCTGTCCCTGGCGCTCGTCACCGCGCTCGGATTCGGCACCATGAACGTGGCGATCGCGGTCGGCGTCGGGCTCGTCGCGAACTTCGCCCGCGTGATGCGGTCGGAGGTCCTGCGCGTGCGCCGCGCCCTGTACGTCGAGGCGGCGTTCGCATGCGGTGCCCGCTGGCACAGAGTCCTGCGCCGGCACGTGCTGCGCAACTCGTACGCCCCCGTCGTCGCGCTCGCGGCGGTGGAGTTCGGCATGGCCGTGCTCGCTGTGTCGTCGCTGAGCTTCCTCGGCTTCGGCGCGGTGCCGCCCACCCCGGAGTGGGGATCGTTGATCTCCGAGGGCAGGAACTACCTGGCCACCGCCTGGTGGATGACGACGCTGCCCGGCCTGGTCATCGTGGCGGTCGTCCTGTCGGCGCATCGCCTCGGTCACGCCATCGAAGAACGGAGCACTCGATGACCGCGCCCCTGCTGGACGTACGCGACCTGCGGGTCGAGTACGGCAGCCGTCGCGACCCGGTCACCGCGGTGGACGGGGTCGGCTTCACGCTTTCCCGGGGTGAGGTCGTCGCGGTGGTCGGCGAGTCCGGTTCCGGCAAGTCGACGACCGCACACGCGATCCTGGGCCTGCTGTCGGGCAGCGGCCGGATCACCGGCGGCACCGTCACGTTCGACGGGCAGCGACTGGACACCCTGCCCGAACGCGCCTTCGAGAAGGTGCGCGGTGCCCGCATCGGACTCGTGCCCCAGGACCCCACCACGTCCCTGAACCCGGTCGTCCGCATCGGTGACCAGGTCGCCGAGGTCCTGCGTATCCACGGTCGCGCCGACCGGCGCACCGCGAAGATCGACGCGCGGCGCATCCTCGCGGAAGCCGGCCTCGACGATCCCGAACTCCGTGCCAGGCAGTACCCGCAGGACCTGTCCGGCGGGCAGCGGCAGCGCGTGCTCATAGGCATCGCGCTCGCATGCCGGCCGGACCTCGTCATCGCCGACGAGCCGACCAGCGCGCTCGACGTCACCGTGCAGCGGCGCATCCTCGACCACCTCGACAGCCGCATCGCCGAGACCGGTACCGCGGTCCTGCTCATCACCCACGACCTCGGCGTCGCCGCCGACCGCGCCGACCGCATCGTCGTGATGAGCCAGGGCCGGATCGTCGAGACCGGGCCGGCCCGGCAGATCCTCGAGAACCCCCGGCACGAGTACACCCGGGCGCTCGTCGCCGCCGCACCGAGCCTCGCCGGCACCGCGGCCCGGCCCGGCCGCGGACCCGCGGAACCCCTGCTCACCGTGTCCGGGGTATCGAGGACCTTCCGCATCGACCGGCGCACGTCGCTCGAGGCGGTGCGCGACGTCTCCTTCTCGGTTCCGCGCGGTCGCACTCTGTCCCTGGTCGGCGAGTCCGGTTCCGGCAAGTCCACGGTGTCCCGCATCGCGATCCGATTGGAATCCGCCACGTCCGGGCAGGTCCGGTTCGACGGGCGGGACATCACCGCGCTGCGCGGCCGGGACCTGCGCGAGCTCCGCCGCCGGGTGCAGATCGTCCACCAGAACCCCTATGCGGCCCTGAATCCCAAGCTCCGCATCCGCGACGTCGTCGCCGAACCGCTCGAAGCCTTCGGCATAGGCACGAAAAGCGAGCGCGCCGAACGTGTTGCGGAGCTGCTCGGGCAGGTGGCGCTGAGCACGGCACACCTCGAGCGCAGACCCGCGGAACTGTCCGGCGGACAACGACAGCGCGTTGCGATCGCCCGCGCGCTCGCGCTGCACCCGGAACTCCTCGTGCTCGACGAGCCCGTCTCCGCGCTCGACGTGTCGGTCCAGGCGCAGATCCTCGACCTGCTCGCCCGCCTGCAGGACGAGCTGGGGCTGAGCTACCTGTTCATCTCCCACGATCTTGCCGTGGTCCGGCAGATCAGCGACACCGTCGCGGTGATGCGGTCCGGCGAAATCATCGAATCCGGGACCACCGCAGAGATTTTCGAAAGACCACAGCACGAGTACACGAAACTGCTGCTCGATGCCATTCCAGGGAAGGTTCGGCATGCCCGATAGTTCACAGTTGTTGCTCACCCTCGAATTCCGCGGAACCGGCACGCATCCGCATTCGTGGCGTCGCACGGATTCACGCGCGGAGGACGTGTTCACCGCCCGCTACTGGGCGGATATCGTGGGCAGCGCGGATCGTGCCGGCGTCGACCTGGCCTTCCTCCCCGACTCGTTCGGTATCGACTCCGGTGCGGACACCGTGCGCGGCCGGCTCGAAGCGGTCGGCGTCGCCGCGCGCCTGTCCGCAGTCACCTCGCGGATCGGGCTGATCCCCACCGCGACGGTGACCCACACGGAACCGTTCCACGTGGCCAAGGCCGTACAAACCCTCGACCACACCACGGCCGGCCGTGCGGGGTGGCAGGTCGCCGTCTCCGAGGGCGAGGACCGGGCCGCCCTGTTCGGCCGCAAGGGCACCCAGGGCACCGGCTCACTGTGGGCCGAGGCCGCCGAAGCCGCCGAGGTCGCGGCCCGCCTGTGGGACAGCTGGGAGGACGACGCCGAGATCCGCGACGTCGCCACCGGCCGGTTCGTCGACCGGGACAAGCTGCACTACATCGACTTCGTCGGCGAGCACTTCTCCGTCAAAGGTCCGTCGATCACGCCCCGGTCACCCCAGGGTCGGCCCCTCGTCGCCGTTGCGGCAGCGGACGAGAAGTCGTTCGACTTCGCCGCAGAACGCGCCGATCTCGTGCGTATCGAGGCCGCCGACCTCGGGTCCGCCGCGAACCTGGCCGAGCGCCTGCGCGCGCAGGCCGGTGATCGGCGACCGGCGGTGCTGCTCGACATCGACGTGCTGCTCGCCGCGGACGACGCCACCGCCGCCGCGGACCTGGCCCAGCTCGAGAACTGGGCCGGCGCTGCCTACACGCCGGAGTCGCTGTTCTACCTCGGCGGCCCGGCCGGGCTGCTCGCACTCCTCGGGGACGTGGACGGCCTGGACGGCGTGGTGCTACGTCCGCTGGCCCTCGCCGGTACGGTCGCGGCGCTCACCGAACGGGTCCTGCCGGTGTTGCGACCACAGGTCCCGACGTCCACCGAAACCCTGCGGGACCGTCTCGGCCTGCCGCGCCCCGCCAACCGCTACGCCACCGCCTGAGGAGGACGATCACCATGCCGCAGAACACCGTTCGAAAACAAGTCCACCTGGCCGCGCACTTCCCGGGCGTCAACAACACGACCGTGTGGGCGGATCCCGAATCGAAGAGCCAGATCGACTTCGAGTCCTTCCTGCACCTGGCCCGGACCGCAGAACGCGGACTGTTCGACTTCTTCTTCCTGGCCGAGGGACTGCGGCTACGCGAACACCGCGGCCGCATCCACGATCTCGACGTCGTCGGTCGGCCCGACACCCTCACGGTTCTCGAGGCCCTCGCCGGTGCGACGACCCACCTCGGGCTCGCGGGCACGATCAACACCACCTTCAACGAGCCGTACGAACTGGCCAAGCAGTTCGCCACCCTCGACCATCTGTCCGACGGCCGCGCCGCGTGGAACCTCGTCACCTCCTCCGACGCCTTCACCGGTGAGAACTTCCGGCGTGGCGGCTATCTCGACCACTCGCAGCGCTACGTCCGCGCCCACGAGATCGTCGACGTCACCCGGCGGCTGTGGGACGGCTGGCGACCCGGAGCACCGGTCGTCGACCGCGAAAACGGCATCTTCGCGGCGGATTCCGACATCGCTCCGTTCGACATCCACACCACGCAGTTCGACATCTCCGGGCGGTTCGAGGTGCCACGCAGCCCGCAGGGACACCCGGTGCTCCTGCAGGCCGGCGACTCGGACGAGGGCCGCGAATTCGGCGCCGCCAAGGCCGACGCCATCTTCACCGGCCACGGCACCCTCGAGGAGGGCCACGCCTTCTACGCCGACATCAAGGGTCGCCTCGCGAAGTACGGGCGCAGCCACGCCGACCTGAAGGTCCTGCCGGCTGCGACGTTCGTCCTCGGCGACTCCGCGGAGGATGCGGCCGAGCGGGCCCGCCACATCCGGCTGCAGCAGGTGAGCCCGCAGACCGCGATCGCGTTCCTCGAGCAGGTGTGGGGCCGCGACCTGTCCGGGTACGACCCCGAGGGGCCGCTGCCGGACGTCGAACCGGAGGACAACCTGAACATCACGCGCGGCCGCGTCCGCCACGCCAAGGATCCGCGCGCCGTCGCGCTGGCCTGGCGGGAGAAAGCCGAGGCCGAGCAGCTCAGCATCCGCGAACTGATCATCGAGGTCACCGCGCGGCAGCAGTTCGTCGGCACCCCCGATCACGTCGCCGCCGAGATCGACCGCTATGTGCAGACCGACGCGAGCGACGGCTTCATTCTGGTTCCGCACCTCACCCCCGGCGGCCTCGACGAATTCGTCGACAAGGTCGTGCCGCTGCTGCAGGAACGCGGCAGTTTCCGCACCGAGTACGAGGGCACCACCCTGCGCAGTCACCTCGACCTGCGCCACCCGCACGAGATCGACGAAGGAGTCCAGGCATCGTGACCACCACACTCGACCGAGAGACGTTCACCGAGGACTGGCGGAGCTGGCACGCAGCCCGTGAGGAGGCGCTGCGCAGCCCGGACGGCTGGCTCAGCCTGACCGGGCTGTACTGGCTGGACACCGAGCCCACGATCCTCGACGAGGTGCCCGGATTGTGGCGGGTGGACGGCGAGCGCGTGCTCCTCGAATCCGACGGCGGAACCGAGGTGCACGAGCCGGTCGAGGGCGCACCCGGTGTCCGGGTCGCGGCCGGCGACGGCTACGCCGAGATCATCCGCCGCACCGGCCGGTTCGCCGTCCGCATCCACGACCCGAAGTCGCCGGCTCTGACGGCCTTCACCGGAATCCCCGCGTACGAGCCTGCGCCGGAGTGGGTGCTGCAGGGCCGCTTCGAGGCCTTCGATCAGGTGCGGACCGTCACCACCGGCGCCGTGGTCGACGGCCTCGAGCACCACCACAGCGCGGCCGGGCTGATCCGCTTCACCCACGACGGCGCCGAGCACCGCCTCGTCGCCTTCGGCGACGGCTCGGGTCCGCTGCGCGTGCTGTTCACCGACGGAACCAGCGGCGGGACGACCTACCCGGCCGCGCGGATCCTCGAGGTCGCCGCGCCGACCGCCGACGGCTCGGTCACGCTCGACTTCACCCGGGCCGCCAACCTGCCGTGCGCGTTCACCGACGCGGCGACGTGCCCCATCGCCCCGGCGGAGAACCGGCTGCCGTTCGCCGTCGAGGCCGGCGAACGCACTCCGCGCGACGAGGAGGCCCGGTGACGACCGCATCGAATCCGGTGCCGCTCTCGGTCCTCGACCTCTCCCCCGTCAGCGAGGGATCCACCACGGCGCAGGCGTTGCACAACACCGTCGACCTGGCCCGGAGGACGGAAGGGTGGGGGTACCGCCGGTATTGGGTGGCCGAGCACCACTTCGTCGCCGTCGCGTCGTCGTCGCCGGCCGTGCTGATCGGCGCAATCGCCGCCGCCACCAGCACCATCCGCGTCGGCGCCGCCGCGGTTCAGCTCGGTCACAACACCGCGGCCGGTGTGGTCGAGGCGTTCGGCACGCTGGACGCGCTGCATCCGGGCAGGATCGACCTGGGACTCGGCCGGTCGGGACAACGCCGGGCGGAGGCGCTCGCGGCCGCCCGGTCCGGGGCCGCCGAAGAGGAATCGCACCGCGCCACCGAGGTGCGCGACGGCCTGGTCATTCCGCCGCCGTACCAGCCCGGGCCGTTGCTGTCCTCGCCGCGCCTGGTCGCCGGGTTCGCCGCGTTGCAGCAGCCGGGGGCGCAGGCCCCGGACTTCGACGGGCAGGTGGACGACATCCTCGCTCTGCTGGACGGGACCTATCGCACCGAGGACGGGATCGAGCTGCACGCCAGCCCCGGCGAGGGCGCGGACGTCGAGCTGTGGGTCTTCGGGACCAGTGCGGGGCCGTCGGCGTCGCTGGCCGGACGGCTGGGTCTGCCGTTCGGTGCGAACTACCACGTCAGTCCCGGCACCACCGTCGAGGCGGTCGAGGCGTACCGCGCGGCGTTCCGCCCGTCCCGCTTCCTCGACCGACCGTACGTGGTGGTGTCCGCCGACGCGGTCGTCGCCGACGACGACGCCACCGCGCGTGACCTGGCGGCCACGTACGGGCACTGGACGCACAGCATCCGGTCCGGCCACGGGGCCGTCCCGTACCCGGACCCGGCCACGTCGGCACCGCTGAGCGACGAGGAGCGCAGCCTCGTCGACGACCGGCTGATCACCCAGTTCGTCGGCGCTCCCGCCACCGTGGCGGAGCGGCTCGAGTCGCTGCAGCGCGTTACCGGGGCGGACGAGCTCGTGGTCACGTCGGTGACGCACCGGCACGAGGACCGGCTGCGTTCGTACGAATTGCTGGCGCGCGAGTGGGGGCTCGCCGCGCTCCGCGCCGCATGACCCCGGTGGTGAACCCGCCCGGACGGCGGGTTCACCACCGAATCGAGCATTCCCGACCAATTGTGTAGGATATCGCCCATGGCACCCGAGACCGCAGCGACCGTCGTCGCCCGCTGGTGCCGTCGTCACGTCGATCTGGGCCGGACCTCCTCGGGCATCTGTACGGGCTGACCGCTCACAGCCCCTTCCGCCACGTCGCGCCGGAGTACCACCGGAGCGGCGCATTCTCCAGGAGAAAACCCTTGTCGCACAACGCTATCCGGACCATTCATCGCCCCCTGCGTATCGCCGTCGAGCTTGCCGGACCCGAGGGACCGCACTACTGGGCCGATCTGACCACCGGACGCGCCGACGAACCGGCGCTCGACCTGAGCGCCTCGCCGTCGAACGTGGTCCGGATCCGCGCCGCCGACCTGAGGGAGAGCGCGAAGCTCCGCGAACGGGCACGCTCCGAAGCCCGCGCCGACGGTCGCGATCCCGACAGCATCAGCGTCCTGGTCGATCTCGAGGTGCTCGTCGCCGAGGAGGCCCGCGGCGCCCGCAAGCAGTATGCGCTGCTCGACGGCCGTCGTCGCGCAGACACCCTGTCCTACATCGGCACCCCGCACGGCCTCGCCGGACTGATCGCCGACATCCACACCACCCGCGTGGCCGACGGCGTGACGATCCTCCCACTCGGTGCCGAGTTCACGATCGAGCACATCGTCGACGGCACCCTGCCGTGGCTCGAATCACGGGGGCTGGCAACGCCGTCGCCCGCTGTGGTGGAGGTCCTGCGCCGCTTCGGCACCGGGGACCGCGGGCTCATCCTGGCCTCCTGACCGTCGTTCGAGACGCGGGGCGAGAGTTTCTTCTCTCGCCCCGCCTTTCGTCGTCCGGTCCACGCGTCCCGCTCGGCAGGGGCGCCGGGCGCCGTCCGGCGCGGACCAGAATTGGAATCGGACCGATTTCAACCGTGGCCCGCGCTCCGCCCCGCCCTTAACCTCGCAACAATGTCCCTCGCATTCCATTGGTTTCTTCCCACCTACGGCGACAGCCGCCTGATCGTCGGCGGCGGCCACGGAACGCCCGCCGGGGCGGCCCGCGGTGATCGGCGCGCCACCGTCGGGTACCTGGCGTCGATCGCCCGCGCCGCCGAGGAGTTCGGATTCGCCGGCGCACTCACCCCTACCGGCGCATGGTGCGAGGACGCCTTCCTCACCACGGCAATGGTGGCGCGCGAATCCGAGCGACTCGCCTTCCTCGTGGCGTTCCGCCCGGGACTGATCAGCCCCACCCTCGCCGCGCAGATGGCGGCGACGTTCTCACTGCACGCCCCGGGGCGGATCCTGCTCAACGTGGTGGTGGGCGGCGAGGCCCACGAGCAGCGCGCGTACGGCGACCACCTCGGCAAGGACGAGCGGTACGCCCGAGCGGACGAGTTCCTCTCGATCGTCCGACGGTTGTGGGCCGGCGAGACCGTCACCCACTCCGGCACGCACCTGAACATCTCGGAAGCCGCGCTGGCCACGCTCCCGAGCCCTGTCCCCCCGTTGTACTTCGGTGGATCGTCCGCCGCGGCGGGCCCGGTGGCCGCCGAGCACGCCGACGTCTACCTCACCTGGGGTGAGCCGCCGGCGGCCGTCGCCGAAAAGATCGCATGGATCCGCGAACTCGCCTCCCGGCGCGGACGCACCATCCGGTTCGGCATCCGCCTGCACGTCATCACCCGGGACACCGCCGCCGATGCGTGGGCGCAGGCCGACCGGCTGATCGCGGCACTCGGCCCCGACACGGTGACCGCGGCACAGGCGGGTCTCGCACGCAGTGAGTCCGAAGGACAGCGCCGCATGCTCGCCCTGCACGAGAACAACCGGCGCAGCGGAGACTGGCGCGACGCCCGTAACCTGGAGGTGGCGCCGAACCTGTGGACCGGGGTGGGTCTCGTGCGCGGCGGGGCCGGGACGGCGCTGGTCGGCAGCCATACCGAAGTCGCCGACCGGATCGCCGAATACGCCGCGCTGGGCATCGACGAGTTCGTCCTCTCGGGATACCCGCACCTCGAGGAGCTGTACTGGTTCGGCGAGGGGGTGCTACCGGTCCTGCGGGAACGCGGACTGTTCACCGGCGGTGCCGGCGGCGCCGTATCCGGAAGCGTTCCCTTCCTTCCCGCCGGGGTCCGCTGAGATGGGCACTGCCGAGGTCACATCCGGGATCGTCGACGGCGACCACGCGCTCGAGACGGCCACGGTGCTGGGCCGGCGATTCGCCGAGAACGCCACGCTCCGCGACGCGAACCGCGAACTGCCGCACACCCAGATCCGCGAGTTCGCCGGATCGGGCCTCGGCGCGGTGACGGTGCCCCGCGCGTACGGCGGGCTCGACGTGCCCACCGAGACGCTCGTGGAGATCTTCCGGCTCCTCGCCGAGGCAGATCCGAGTATCGCGCAGATCCCCCAGTCCCATTTCACCTTCCTCGAACTGCTCCGGTCGCAGGGAACCCCGGATCAGCAGGAGTTCTTCTACGGTGAGGTGCGGTCCGGAGCCCTGTTCGCGAACGCGCAGAGCGAACGGGGCCCCCATCCCGTCGACGTGGACACCACGGTGCTCGTCCCGTCCGGTGCGGGTTTCACGCTCTCGGGCCGCAAGTTCTACAGCACGGGCGCCCTGTTCGCGGACTGGATCGCCGTGCGCGCCAGTGTGGTCGGCGACGGCGGCACCCCGGGCCGCGGCACTCCGAAGGCCGTGGCGTTCGTGCCCCGCGACGCCGCCGGGCTCACCGTCGTCGACGACTGGGACGGCATGGGGCAGCGCACCACCGCCAGTGGCACCGTCACCCTCGACGGCGTGACGGTGCCCGCCTCGTCGATCGTCCCGTACTCGGGGTTGTTCGACGGGCCCACCACCTACGGGGCACAGGCACAGATCCTGCACGCCGCGATCGACGTGGGGATTGCGACCGGCGCCCTGCGCGAGGCGGTCGTGCAGGCCGGCCGCGCCCGTCCCCACTTCGAGGCGGGAGTCGACCGCGCGGTGGACGATCCGCTACTGGCTCACCTCGCCGGCGAGGTGACGGTCACGGTGCGGGCGGCCCAGGCCCTGCTGACCGTCGCGGCCCGCGCGGTGGACTCCGCGCGCGCCGACCTCGACGCCGACACCGCCGCGGCGGCATCGATCGACGTCGCCACCGCGAAGGTCGCGGCGACCCGCGCCGCGCTCGACGCCGCGAACGCGGTGTTCGAACTGGGCGGCACCCGAAGCGCATCCGGCGCGGCCAACCTGTCCCGCTACTGGCGCGACGCACGCACCCACACCCTGCACGACGCGACGCGCTGGAAGCTGCAGCACATCGGCCGTTGGACGCTGGACGGGACATCTCCACCGCGGCACGGGGTGATCTGAGACGACCGCACGCCCGTTCCCCGGCGCCAGTATTGAACTCTGGCCGATCGCAACCGGTGCCATCGCGGGCCCGATTGTCCATCGTTGTGTCGACATCGACGCCACACCGAGGAGCATGACAGGTGAGCAGTTCAACGATCCAGACGCCGGCCGTGACCGACGACGAACTCCGGGAGCGCTTCCGGCCGACCTTCGACCGGATCGCCGAGGGAGCCGTCCAGCGCGAGCACGAGCGCCGGCTGCCGTTCCACGAGGTGCAGTGGCTGCGGGAGGCCCGTTTCGGCGCCCTGCGGGTACCGGTCGAGTTCGGCGGCTTCGGTGCCACGGTCCGTCAGCTGTTCGACCTGCTGATCGACCTCGCTGCCGCCGAGTCGAACCTGCCACAGGCGCTGCGCGTGCACTGGAGCTTCGTCGAGGACCAGCGGCTCGCGGGTGACGAACGCGCCCGGCACTGGCTCGCGGCCACCGCGGACGGCACGCTCGTCGGCAACGCCATCACCGAACCGGGGGTCGGTGCCGCCGACCGCTACCGCACGACCCTCACCCGCAAGGGCGGCGACTGGGCCCTCGACGGAATCAAGTACTACAGCACCGGAAGCCTGTACGCCGACCACATCCTCGTCGCCGCGGACCGCGACGGCGAGCGGGTCTCGGTACTGGTGGACGCGCGGCAGGAGGGCGTCGAGCAGACCGACGACTGGGACGGTTTCGGCCAGCGGCTCACCGCGAGCGGTACCACCACCTTCACGGGAGTCGTGGTGCCGGAGGACCGCATCCTCGGGCCCGGCTACGGCGCCCCGGGCCGCACCTACGCGACCGCCTACCTGCAGCTGGTGCAGCTCGCGGTGCTCGCCGGCATCGCCCGGCGCGCCGAGGCCGACGCCGTCGACTGGGTTCGGGCGCGCACCCGCACGTTCACCCACGCCGTGGCCGACCTGCCACGGCACGACCCGCTGGTCCAGCAGGTGATCGGGAAGCTGTCGGCCGCGGCCTTCGGTGCCCGCGCCGCCGTGCTCGCCGTCGCCGACGACCTCGACGTCCTTCTCGACGCGGGCGCCGACGACCCCGAACTGCTCGACCGCGCCGAGGCTTCCGCCGCCCGCGCCCAGTCGGTGGTGATCGGGCTCGTCCTCGACGCGACGGCGCAGCTGTTCGAGGTCGGCGGCGCATCCATCACCTCGTCGGAGGCGGCGCTGGACCGGCACTGGCGCAACGCACGGACCGTCGCGGCGCACAACCCGCTGATCTACAAGCAGCAGGCCGTCGGCGCCCATGTGCTCAACGGAGATCCGCTCCCCTACGCGTGGAGCGCGGGCCGTCGCCCCGGAGTCATCGCGTGACCCGGCACATCCGCTTCAACGCGTTCGACATGAACTGCGTGGCCCACCAGTCCCCCGGACTGTGGCGCCACCCCGCGGACCGGTCGCACCGCTACACCGACCTCGGGTACTGGACCGAACTTGCCCGGCTCCTCGAACGCGGCCTGTTCGACGGCCTGTTCATCGCCGACGTGCTCGGCACGTACGACGTCTACGGCGGCACCGACGAGGCGGCGCTGCGGCAGGGGGCGCAGGTCCCGGTGGCCGATCCGCTCCTGCTCGTCTCCGCGATGGCCGCGGCGACCGAGCATCTCGGCTTCGGCATCACCACCGGAACAGGATTCGAGCATCCCTACCCGTTCGCGCGGCGGCTCTCGACCCTCGACCACCTCACCCGCGGCCGCATCGGATGGAACGTCGTCACCGGATACCTGCCGTCCGCGGCCCGCAACTTCGGCGAGGCCGACCAGCTCGATCACGACACCCGCTACGACCACGCCGACGAGTACCTCGAGGTGCTCTACAAGCTGTGGGAGGGCTCCTGGGAGGACGACGCCGTCGTCCGGGACGCCGAGCGCGGCCTCTACATCGACCCGGAGAAGGTGCACCACATCGGGCATCGCGGTGCGCATTTCACGGTGCCCGGAATTCACCTGTCCGAACCGTCACCGCAGCGGTCTCCGGTGATCTATCAGGCCGGGGCGTCGCCGCGCGGCGTGCGCTTCGCGGCGGAGAACGCGGAGGCGATCTTCGTCGGGCCGCCGTCCAAGCGGGTCCTGCGCGACACCGTGGCCCGCATCCGGGCCGCGCTCGTCGACGCCGGCCGCGATCCGTACTCCGCGCGGATCTACGCCCTCGCCACGATCGTCACGGACGCCACCGACGAGGCGGCCGCGGCCAAACACGAGGAGTACAAGCGGTACGCCAGCCTCGAGGGCGCGCTGGTGTTCACCTCCGGCTGGATGGGTATCGACCTGTCCCGCTACGACCTCGACGAGCCGATCGGCAACGTCGAGAGCAACGCCATCCGCTCCGCGGTCGCGGCGTTCCAGGAGGCCGACGACGACGGCCGCGAATGGCGCGTCCGCGACATCGCCGAGTGGGCGAGCATCGGCGGACTGGGCCCCCGCTTCGTCGGCTCCGGCGAGTCCGTCGCCACCCGGTTGCAGGAGTGGGTGGCCGAAACCGACGTCGACGGGTTCAACCTTGCCTATGCCGTCACGCCCGGCTCGTTCGAGGACGTGATCACCCACGTCGTCCCCGTCCTCCAGGAGCGCGGTGCCTACCCGACGACCTACACCGAGGGAACGCTGCGCCACAAGCTCTTCGGCAAGGGCGACCGCCTCCCCGACGAGCATCGGGGCGCCCGCTACCGGCTCGGCGCGCCCCTCTCGACCGTGACCGACCGCCACCGCGCCTACGTCGGCTGATCCATCACCGCCCACCACGAGGAGTTTCCATGACCACCACTCGACGTTCCGTCGCCGTCGTCGGCGCCGGACTGGCCGGGACCACGGCCGCGCTCGGCTTCCTCGATGCCGGATTCGACGTCACCGTCCTCAGCGATCGGGGTCGCGAGTCGCTGCGCAACGACGTGCCGGCGACCGGAACGGCCGTCTACTTCGGCAAGTCCCGCGAGTCCGACGCCCGGATCATCGAGGATCTGTACGCCGACGGACCCCATTCGACCGGCATGAGCACGCGCCTGTATTCGGGCGACGGCGACACCCGCGCCGAGGTCCTCGAGTTCGACCCGGATTTCCGGTACGTCGCGCAGGGCGTCGACGTCCGGCTGCGGGCGGACGACCGGCTGGGCCGTTTCCTCGACCGGGGTGGCCGGTTCGAGGTGCGCGCGGTGACGCCGGAGAGTCTCGATGCGATCGCCGCCGAGCACGACCTGACGCTCGTCGCGACCGGCAAGGGCGGCCTGTCGTCGCTGTTTCCCGTCGACGCCGAGCGCACCGTCTACCGCGAGCCCCAGCGCACCCTGCTGCTGGTGACGCTCCGGGGACTCGGGCACGGCCCGGACACGTGGGGTTACCGCTCCGAGGCGGGGGGCGCCCACAACCTGTTCAACCTGCACACCGAGTACGGCGAGGCCTGGCTCGGCCCGTACCTGCACAAGGACGCGGGTCCGACGTGGAGCTTCCTCGGCTTCGCCAAGCCGGGCAGCCCGTGGGTCGAGCGGTTCGAGGCGGTCACCGACGTCCACAGCGCCCGTCGCACCGTCGTCGAGCTGTACCGCGACTACTTCCCGCAGGACGCCCCCGAGGTGGAGAAGCTCGAGGTCATCGAGGCCGATCCGCACTCCTGGCTGCGCGGGTCCGTCACCCCGACGGTGCGGCGGGCGGTGGGCCGCACGGCCGGGGGCCACGTCGTCGCCGCGATCGGCGACACCGCCATCGCGTTCGACCCCATCGCCGGCCAGGGCGCACAGAACACCGTGGTGCAGGTGGCGGCGCTGGTCGAGGCGGCACGCGGCCACGAGGGCGAGTTCACCGCCGGCTGGCTCACGGAGCAGTTCGAAAAGCACTGGGACGCCCGCGGTCACGCCGCCGCGGAGGTGACCCGGTTGTTCCTCGGCGATCCGAAGTACGCCGTGCACGCGGAGTTGCTCTTTCCCGCGGCGACCGTGAGTGAGCCGGTGGCCGCCGCGCTGTTCGGGTTCCTGTCCGAACCCGGCACGCTGCTCGGCATCGGCACCCGCGACGACGTGCTGGCGTTCATCACCGCGCATGCCGGCGAGCCGGCCGAGGACGTGCTGGCGCGGTTCCAGCCGAGCGGCGGCTTCAGCGCGTCGCCGCTCGCCGGCGCCGCGGTCCAGCCCGCCTGACGACGACCCGGTCCCGACCGTCGCGACCGCTCGCGACGGTTGGGATCGGGTTGATTCCAACGATTGGGTGCGGCGGGTGCGGACGCTTGAATTGGTGCCCATGTCGACCGAACACATCACCCCCGAGATCAAATTCGCCTACTGGGTGCCCAACGTCAGCGGCGGCCTGGTCACCTCGAACATCGAACAGCGGACCAGCTGGGACTACGACTACAACGTCCGGCTCGCCCGCACCGCCGAGAACAACGGCTTCGAGTACGCACTCAGCCAGGTGCGGTACGAGGCCAGCTACGGCGCGGAGTTCCAGCACGAGTCCACCAGCTTCTCCCTCGCTCTCCTGCTGGCCACCGAGCGCCTGAAGGTGATCGCCGCCGTCCATCCCGGACTGTGGCAGCCGGCGGTGCTCGCCAAACTGGGTGCCACCGCCGACCAGCTCTCCAGCGGCCGGTTCGCCGTCAACGTCGTCAGCGGCTGGTTCAAGGACGGGTTCACCCACCTCGGCGAGCCGTGGCTCGAGCACGACGAACGCTACCGCCGCAGTGCCGAGTTCCTGCAGGTGCTGCGCAGGATCTGGACCGAGGACGATGTCGACTTCCGCGGCGACTTCTACCGCATCCACGACTTCACCCTCAAGCCCAAGCCCGCCAACACGCCCGAGCGGCCCAATCCCGAACTGTTCCAGGGCGGTAACTCCACTGCCGCGATCGCCAACGGTGGCCGCTACGCGGACTGGTACTTCAGCAACGGCAAAGACTACGACGGCATCAGCGACCAGATCGCCGACCTGCGCGCCGTCGCCCGCGAGCACCAGCGCGAGGTCAAGGTCGGCCTCAGCGGGTTCATCATCGCCCGCGACACCGAGAAGGAAGCGCGCGACACGCTCCGCGAGATCATCGAGAAGGCGAACCGCCCGGCGGTCGAGGGCTTCCGCGGCGCCGTGCAGCAGGCCGGTGCGTCCACCGGGGACAAGAAGGGCATGTGGGCCGACTCGACATTCGAGGACCTGGTCCAGTACAACGACGGCTTCCGCACCCAGCTCATCGGCACGCCCGAGCAGATCGCCCACCGCATCGTCGAATACCGCCGGCGCGGGGTCGATCTCATCCTGGCCGGCTTCCTCCACTTCCAGGAGGAGATCGAGTACTTCGGCGAGAAGGTGCTGCCGCTCGTGCGTGAACTCGAGGCCGCCGATCAGGACGACCGCGAGCCCGTGGTCGTCTGACGCGGCCCGATCACCGCCACGCGGATCGCAGGACCGGCGCCCAGCGCTGGGCGTAGTCCGCGATCCGCGTGTCGGTGGTGTAGGTGGAGTCGGGCAGGTACAGACCCGGCGCCGGGGTGGTGGCACCGAGTTCGACGAGCACCGGCTTGAGCAGCAGGTCCGGGGCCAGGGCGTGGGCCGGGCCGGCACCGAGCATGAGCGGCACGGCGGTGACATCGCGCAGGCCGTCGCCGGTGGCGAACTGGTCGAGGAAGAGCTTGAGGATGCCGGTGTAGGTGGCCTTGAACGTGGGGCTGGCGAAGACCACGAGGTCCGAGGCGGCGACGGTGTCCACCGCCGCCTTGACGGCGTCGTCGCCCCAGCCGAGCAGGCCGGGTCCGAGGGTGATCACGTCGACGACGTGGTCCGGTGCGGCGCCGGTGAGCTCGGTGGCCAGGAGGGTGGCGGCGTCGAGGGTGCGGGAGCCGGGCTTGGGGTTGCCGGCGACGACGGTGGTCTTCACGCAGGGGCCTTTCCACACACATTCGGGATATCCCGGCGCGGTGCGCTGCCGGGAGGTTCTGGTCGGACCGCGCTCACCATGTGCACAGCTCTATCACCGCGTAGGTGGTGGCGACGTCCGGCCACCGGACCTCGGCGAACAGCCGCCGCAGTAGACCTTGCCTCTCGCACTCCGATTCGCGTGCGGCCGCCGAAGGGCGACCTGTGGGGAGGTCGTCGTGCCCGGGCGTCATGCGCACCACCTCGTCAGCAGTTCCGTGATGTGCACGGCCGGGTGCGGGTCGAAGCGGTATCCGCTGCCGCGGACCGTGGAGATGATGCTGCCGAACTGCTGCAATTTGGTCCTGATCCGGGAGACGTGGACATCGACGTTCCGGCCACGACTGTCCACCTCCCGCACCCCGTTCCCGAGGTCATGCAGGACGGCCCGGGACACCACGGTCCTCGGGTTGCGGACGAGATAGGCGAGGATCTCGAACTCGCTGTGGCTGAGCAGCACTCGCCGGCCGTCGAGCAGGACGTCGCGGGCGGGAAGGTCGATGATCAACGGGATGGGGGTCGGGCTGAGCACCGTATGGGTGCTCACGCCCGGAACCAGATCCTGGGCGGCCTCGCGAAGGGCATCGGCGAGCGCCGCCAGGTCACGCGAGGAGTGTGTTCCGATGTCGGGCAGTCGCAGGACGAGAACGAGTTCGGCACCGGCGTCGGTGACTACGTCATTGCGAGTGTCGAGGATTTCCATGTGAGGCTCCGGTCGAGGAGGGGATCCGACGAGCTGACGGGCGATGCGGTGCGGCGACAGCTCGGACACTCGTTCCGGAGACTCGGCAGGCGACTCATGATTCACTCCTCCAATGCGACGGGGCGGTGGTAGGCGCCCTCGTGGTAGAGCAACGGAATACTCTTGCCCTCCGCCGGATTCGGGTCCTCGTGCGCACGAACCACGACACCGACGACCAGAGTGCTGTCACCGAGCGGAATCAACCGGTCGACGACAACCCGGAGCCAGACCGGCGTGCCGTGCAGGACGGGTTCACCGGATTCGATTCGGGTCCAGAGTAACTCGTCGGAGAACCGCTCCGCCGCGCTGCGCGCGAAGCGCTGCGCGAGATGCTGCTGATGGTCGCCCAACAGGTGGATCACCAACGACTCGGCCGAGCGGACGGCGTCGATGCTCGACGACGTGTCGGTGATGTTGAACGAGACCAGCGGCGGATCGAGGGAGAGCGAAGCGAAGGACGTCGCAGTGAACCCGACCGGGCCGGAGCCGGATTCGAGAGTGACGATCGTGACCCCGGCGGGGTGCCGCCGAAGGGCCGAGCGGTATTCGTCGCCACGGACGCCCGGAGCGTGCTCCGATGCGGCGGTGGCGGAGTATTCGAGGGCATTCGACATCGACAGGGACATAGCCGTTCCTTGAAGGAGGTACATACCGAGATGGAGGGAGGAGTCGGGAAGACACGTACTCAGGTCAGGAGGCACAGAGACACGAGCGGGTGCGGCACAGGTCCACGTGCCTGCGGCTCCACGCTGTTTCGGTCATAGTGCTCGATCCTCACCTGTCTGCAGTCGATCGTGGCCGTCCCCGACGGTCTTCGTCGGGGCACAGCCGAGGCGGTGCCGGGGTTGCCGGCGCCCCTAGCTCGTCGGGAAACCCCTTTCGCGCAACGCGTCTCGAAGTCGGCGGCGCGATCCCAGGGTACCCGGATCCGTCAGTCGTGCCACGATTCGCCCGGTCCAGCTGCCCGGCAGGCCCTGTCCACGGTAGAAGTCCTCGGCGCGGGTGTCGTACCGGGCGATACCCGCGTCCTGCGCCTCGAGTCGGTAACGGTCCCGGTGGCACACCACGTCGAATCCGAGGCGCGGCTTGACCTCGGCCCGCTCCGCGGGATCAGGGAAGCCGACCGAGAGGCCGACGACCGGGAAAACCCGCTGCGGCAGTTCCAGGACGTCGGCGACGCGCTCGGGCTCGTTGCGGATGCCGCCGATATACGCGGTGCCCAGGCCGATCGATTCCGCCGCGACCACGGCATTCTGCGCGGCCAGGGCCGCGTCGACCACGCCGAGCAGGGTGCCCTCGGCGAAGTCCGCATTGACGAGTTCTCGGCCGTGGACCGTAGCGATGCGCTCCGAGCGTGCGAAGTCTGCGAGCCAGACCAGGAAGAGCGGCGCGCGGCGGACCGCATCCTGATCGCCGGCAAGGGTGGCGAGCGCATCGATCCGCTCGCGGTCGGTGACGGCGACGACGGACCACAGCTGCAGATTGCTCGAGCTGGCCGCGGACGACGCGGCGGCGACGACGGCGCGCAGATGGTCCTCGGGGACGGGACGGTCGAGGAACCGGCGCACCGACCGGTGCGCCAGCCGAGTCGCCAGCACCTCGTTCCAGGGGCCGGCCGTGTCGGCAGCACCGAAGCGTCGTTCGAGGGCATCGCGCCGGTCGAGTGCATCGGAGCGAGCGACCACCCGATCCGCGCCGGCGCCGGGGTTCGCTGTGAGTGGGTGGGACGTGGTCACGGGTGGAGCCCTTCTGGCCGGTTCCCGGCCGGTCGACGGATCGCTATCGGCTGCCCACCGGCGAATCGGTGGTGAACCCTCTGGCGCGCTCGGTGTCGGATTCGCTCCACAGCGTCGTCGGCGGTACCTCGGCGCGCACCAGCGGTACGACCTCCTCGGCGAATCGACGCAGGGTGTCCTTCTGGCGTTCGAAGTCGAGCACGTGGTTGACGGATACGGATTGGAGGACGTGGCCGAAGCACTCGTGGTAGTCGAAGATCTTCTCGGCCACGCGGTCCGGGGAACCGACAAGGGCCGGACCCCGCTCGACCGCCTCCTCGATCGTGCGGAAGCTGGTGGTCTTGCCGACGGCGTCCGGATCGTGTTTCCTCTTGTCGGCCTGGCGTACCACGCCTTCGTAGATCGGCCGGTACTCCTCGATCGCCTTCTCCGTGGTGTCCGCGAGGAACAACCCGCCCGAACCCGAGCCGACGTAGGCCTTCGCCGGGTCGTGACCGTGTGCGGCGAAGCGCTCGCGGTATCGATCGATCAGGACCTTGTAGTTCTCCCGCGGCTGCAGGGCGTTGGCCGTCACGATCGGGTCTCCCCACTTCGCCGCCAGGTCCACGGCGCGCGCCGACGTGGCAGATCCGTGCCAGATGCGGAACGGCCCGTCGAACGGGCGGGGCAGCGTCGTGACATCGGCGAGTGCCGCTCGGTACGAACCCGACCAGTCGACGTGTTCCTCCCGCAGCAACCGGCGCAGCAGTTCGTAGTTCTCGGTGAGGTAGTCGTACTGCTTGCCGATGTCGAGGCCGAACAGGGGGTACTGGAGCACCTCGTTGCCCTTACCGATGACGATCTCGAGGCGGCCCCGGCTCAGCTGATCGATGGTGCACAGATCCTCGGCGACGCGCACGGGATCGAGCACCGACAGTACGGTCACACCCGTGGACAACAGGATCCGCTCGGTGGCCTGTGCGATGGCACCGAGGACGACGATCGGGCTGGACGAGAGCACGTCGCCGGCATGACGTTCGCCGACCGAGTAACTGTCGATGCCGAGCTGCTCGGCGAGCACGGCCATCTCGACGACGCGGTTCAGGCGCTCCGCGGGAGCGACGACGTCGCCGGTGACCGGATGCGGCGGGTTGAAGATGATGTCGAGGATCTGGAAGCGCACGAACTACAGAGTCTGCCGTCCCGGTGGGCGTCCGCGAAGGGTTGTCCTCGAGGTGATCGGAACCGTTGCGCCCGGCCGGACACGTCGCCGTCGTCGTCTCGGCATCGGCGTCACGGTAGCCGTGCACCGGGGTGCGGACCAGGATTGCGATCGTCGTGATCCGAAATCGGTGCAGGTCGGACCCGCCCGAAAGGGCGTGGGTTGTCCGAGACCCGTCCACTGGATAGCGTGACCGTCCGGCAGCACCGAGGGCGGATTCCCGCCACGAACGGGCCGCGCCCGCGGCCCATCGGAGGAAAGATGGTCGGCACCAGTCACGCGCAGGTCGTGATCGCACGCGTCGTGGGCACGCACGCCCCGGCGTGTTGTTGTCGCTGACAGCCGTCCCACCGGACGCACCCGCGTCTCCCGATACCGACATCTCCTCCGGCCGCCGGTGCCGCGTTGCCCGTTTCCCGGGCACCCGGCGCTCGACGTGGCCCGAAAGGACTCCCTGCGATGCCTCCCTCGACCACCCTGCCCGTCGTCGACCTCACAGGCCTCGACGGCGATGCCGCCACCCGGGCCGCCCTGCTCGACCGGCTGCGCCGGGTCACGCACGAGGTCGGCTTCTTCCACCTGGCCGGCCACGGCATCGACCCGGCCCTCGCCGACCGGCTGATCGCGGCGGCACGCGCGTTCTTCGCCCTGCCCGACCCCGTGAAGCTGGAGATCGAGAACTCCCACTCGCCTCATTTCCGCGGCTACACCCGCGTCGGGGGTGAACGAACCCAGGGATATGTGGACTGGCGCGAGCAACTCGACATCGGCCCCGAACGGGCTCCGGTGGCACAGTTCGACCCCCAGCGGCCGTGGGAGGTGCTGCACGGTCCGAACCTGTGGCCGAGCCGGGTGCCGCAGCTGCGGACGCTCGCGCTGCAGTGGATCGAGCAGGCCGGCGCGGTCGGCCGTCGACTCCTCCGGGCATGGTCCGAATCCCTCTCCGCACCAGCCGATTTCTTCGACGGCGCGTTCGCGGACCCCGATCCGCTGCTGAAGATCGTACGGTACCCGGGCCACGACCGATCGATCACCGGACAGGGTGTGGGCAGTCACAAGGACGTGGGAGTTCTCACGCTGCTCTATCCGGAACCCGGAAGCACCGGCTTCCAGGTGGAGATCGACGGCACCTGGGTCGACGTCGAACCCCTGCCCGGACACTTCGTCGTCAACATCGGCGAGCTCCTCGAACTGGCCACCGGCGGCTACCTGAAGGCGACGACGCACCGGGTCCTTCCGCCGGCTCCCGGCACCGACCGGGTATCCCTGCCGTTCTTCCTCAATCCCGCACTGGATCAGGCGTTGCCGCATGTGCCGCTGCCCGGCGCACTCGCCGCCGAGGCCCGCGGTGTCGGTGCGGACGAGCACGGTGACGCCTTGCACGCCGTGTACGGGCTCAACGCACTCAAGTCGCGACTGCGGGCCCACCCCAACGTCACCGAGCGCCATCACGCCGACCTCTCGAACTCCCCCCTCCTCGCCGGCCGGCCCGGCGATCTCGACGAAAGCGAACACTCCGAATGACTCTGCGCCGCGCCCTGTCCGTGGTCTCCGCCGTCGCCCTGGCCACCGGGCTGGCCGCCTGCTCCGCCTCCGGGACCGGCGAGGACACCCTCGTGATCTCCGCCTCCGCGACACCGCATGTCGAAATCCTGGAACACGTACGGCAATCCGGTGCGCTCGGCAACGTCGTCCTCGACATCAAGCCCGTGACCGGCGAGGTGGACCCGAACGAGTTGCTCGAAGCCGGTGACGTCGACGCCAACTTCTTCCAGCACCACCCGTACCTCGCCGACTGGCAGCAGCAGAAGGGCGTGGACAACCTCGAGTCGGTCGCCGCCGTACACCTCGAACCGCTCGGCCTGTACTCGAACAAGATCGCCGCGGTCGCGGACCTGAAGGACGGCGACACGATCGCGCTGCCGAAGGACACGACCAATTTCGCGCGTGCGCTCTACCTCCTGGAGTCGGCGGGTCTGCTCGAACTCGACAAGCCGCTGTCCGAAGCGGACATCGCGACGGTCACTGCCGCGAACATCGTCTCGAATCCGAAGAACCTGAGGTTCGTCGAGCTCGAACGCGCGCAGCTCGCGCGCACCGTCGACGATCCGGCGATCACGGCCTCGGTCGTCAACTCGAACTACGCGCTCGAAGCGGGGCTCAACCCCGCGGACGACAGCATCGTGCGGGAATCCGTCGACAACAACCCGTTCGAGAACATCCTCGTGGTGCGATCGGAGGATGCGTCCGATCCCGCCGTCACCGCCCTCGCGGACGCCCTCGAGTCGCCCGAGGTCGCCGCCTGGATCGCCGAGAACTACGACGGCGCGGTCGTACCCGTCCACGAGGTCGGCGCGTGATCGTCGTCGACGGACTCACCAAGTCGTACCCGGCAACGGGTGGCACCGGCACGATCGACGCACTCCGCGGAATCGACCTGAAGATCGACGAGGGAGAGGTCTTCGGCATCGTCGGCCCCAGCGGTTCCGGCAAGTCCACGCTGCTGCGGTGCCTGAACCTGCTGGAACGCCCCACGAGCGGACGCATCCTCCTGCGCGGCGAGGACCTCTCGCACCTGTCCGAAGGCCGGCTGCGCGCGTCCCGTCGCCGCATCGGCACCGTGTTCCAGCAGTTCAACCTCCTGCACTCCCGCACCGTCCGCGCGAACGTCGAGTTTCCGCTCGAGGTCGCCGGCGTACGGAGGACGGAGCGACGGGACCGGGCCGAGACGTTGCTCGAGCTCGTCGGACTCACCGACAAGCGGGACGCCTTCCCCTCGCAGTTGTCCGGTGGGCAGCAGCAGCGCGTCGGCGTCGCGCGCGCACTCGCCGCCGAGCCCGACGTCCTGCTGTGCGACGAGGCGACCAGTGCCCTCGACCCGGCCACCACGGAGCAGGTGCTCGATCTGATCGCGACCGTCAACCGGACCCTCGGCGTCACCATCGTCGTCGTCACCCACGAGCTGTCCGTGGTGCGCCGGATCTGCACGTCCGCGGCGCTGCTGGACGGCGGCCGCATCGTCGAATCCGGTCCCGTGGCCGATCTCGTGGCCGACCCCGTGTCCCGCCTCGGTGATGCGTTGCTGCCGGCGGGCGTCGGCGAGCAGAACGGGGACGTGACCGCGCTCGTCACCGCCCGCGGCTCCGCCGTCGCCACGCCGTGGCTGTCCCGGCTCTCCCGCGACGTCGGGATCGACGTCGCGGTCGTCGGCGGCCGGGTCGACCGTGTCGCCGGTACCGACATCGGCAAGCTGCACGTGCGTTTCGACGGCGACGTGGATCGCGACGCGGTGGACCGATTCTTCGCCGCCCTGCCCGACGTCACCGTCGCGTGGACGACCGGCGTCGTGGCGAGGGTCGGGGCATGAACAAGCTCAGCTGGTACGACGCCCTGCCCGAGGTGTGGGCCGCCACGCTCGACACCCTCTACATGGTGGGCGTCGCCTTCCTCCTCACCGTCGTGGGCGGGGTGCTCGTGGGTGTTCTGCTGCACGTGACCGCGCCGGACGGGCTGCGCCCGATCCGCACGCTGTATCTCGTGGTCGGGGCCGTGGTCAACGTGTTCCGTTCGCTGCCGTTCCTGGTCCTGCTGATCGCGCTGATCGGTGTGACCCGTCTGGTGGTCGGGACTGCGATCGGGCCGACCGCCGCGCTCGTCCCCTTGACGATCGGCGCGATCCCGTTCTTTGCCCGCATCGTCGAGAGCGCGCTGCGAGAGGTTCCGCGTGGGCGGGTGGACGCGGCCCGGGCCATGGGGGCCTCGAACCGGCAGATCGTCACCAAAGTACTTCTTCCCGAATCGCTTTCGTCTCTGATCTCCGGCGCCACCCTCACCGCGGTTCTGCTGGTCGGCTACTCCGCGATGGCCGGGGTCGTCGGCGGCGGCGGGCTCGGCGACTTCGCCGTCGTCTACGGGTACCAGCGCTTCAACACCCCGGTCCTGATGGTCGCGGTGGTGGTGTTGATCGTGCTCGTGCAGGCGCTGCAGACCGCGGGAGACGTCGCGGTGCGGGCGCTCGCACACCGGCGATGAAGTTCGCTTCGCGGCGGCGCGGCCGTGCCTACCGCGGCCCCGTCTCATATCGAATCGATATGAGGTGATGCCGAAACACCGTCTATCCGCGACGCGCGCCACCCGCCAGGGTGGAGACCATGGCCACTTCTCTCCAGGCGCTCTCGGCCCCGGCCGCGGTACGCCTGCGCGCTCCGCTTCCGGGACTCGCCGTCTGTGCCGCGGCGGCAGCGGCGGCCCTCGTCGCCGCCCGGCTCGCCGGGGGCATCAGCCCCCTGCTGATCGCCATCGTCCTCGGCGCACTCCTGGCCAACACGACCTCGCTCCCGGCGTCCACCGAACCCGGCCTGGCCGTGGCCTCGCGCCGGTTGCTCCGGATCGGGGTCGCCCTCCTCGGTCTGCAACTCCTCGTCACCGACGTGCTCGCCCTCGGCTGGGGCGTGCTCGGCCTCGTCGTGGCCGTGGTGGTCGGCGGCATCGCCGGAACGATGGCACTGGGCAGGATCCTCGGGCTCGACTGGACGCAACGCCTGCTCGTCGCCTGCGGCTTCTCGATCTGCGGCGCCGCCGCCGTCGCCGCGGTGGACGGGGTCGTCGACGCCCGCAAGCAGCACGTGGTCACCGCCGTCGCACTGGTGGTCGTCTTCGGCACCGCCATGATCCCCGGCCTGCCGCTCGCGGCCTCCGCGCTGGGACTCGACACCACCCAGGCCGGCATGTGGGCCGGCGCCGCGATCCACGAGGTGGCGCAGGTTGTCGCCGCCGGGGAAGCCGTGGACGCCGGCAACGCCGGGGCGCTGGGCGCGAGTGCCCTTGCGGTGGCCGTGACCGTGAAGCTCGCCCGGGTCGCGATGCTCGCGCCCGTGGTCGCCTGGATCGGCGCGGTGTCCCGCCGCCGCAGCCGCGAGCAGACCGAAATGCGGCGGCCCCCGCTGGTGCCGCTGTTCCTGCTCGGCTTCCTCGGCTGCGTGGCCCTGCGCGCCACCGGCCTGCTCCCCGACCCGGCTCTGGACGTCGCCCGGCTCGCGCAGACGGCGCTGCTCACCGCCGCCATGTTCGCGCTCGGCACCGCCGTACGCATCGACGTCCTGCGGGGCGTGGGCTGGCGGCCCTTCGCCCTCGCCGCCGCGTCCACGGTGTGGGTCTCGACGATCGCCCTGACGGGAATCCTGCTGCTGGGATAGCAGATACGCTCCGCAGCCGCGCGCCGATCGGACACAGGCAACAGTCGTGCCGCGCGCGGATGACCGGAAGGTTCGCGGCTGGACGCGGTGGCCCGGAACGACGGCCCGGCCGAAACGGAGTTCGCCGGAAGCACTTCGGGCACCGACGGCCGCTGTTACCGTCGGAGGGATGACAGCGCCGGCGAAGGTGGGCTCCACGATCCGCGTCGCGATCGCCGCGACCCTGTCGGTCGCGCTGCTCGGCGCCTGCACGTCGGCCGGTGACGACCCGGCGGGACCCGCCGAGTGCGTCTCGGTTCCCAACGGCACCCCCCTGTCCGCCGCGCCGCCCGCCCCGGCCACCGGTGACCGGGACCTGGCCACCAACCCCGAGGTCGCCACCGGCTACCGGGACGAGATGACGGCCGTGACGACCGCGTCGTACGCGGTGTCCACAGCCAATCCGGTCTCGACGGAGGCGGCCTGCAAGGTGCTGCGCGACGGCGGCACCGTCGCCGACGCACTGGTCGTCGCGCAGACGGTGCTCGGACTCGTCGAACCCCAGTCGTCGGGGATCGGCGGCGGCGCCTTCCTGCTCTACTACGACGCGGAGACCGGGCAGGTGCAGGCGTACGACGGCCGCGAGACGGCACCGATGTCGGCCACCGAGAACTACCTGCGCTGGATCAGCGACACCGACCGCACCGAACCCCGGCCCGACGCCCGTGCCAGCGGCCGTTCGATCGGGGTGCCCGGCGTGGTGCGCCTGCTCGAGGAGGTGCACCGCGACCACGGCAGCACCGAGTGGGCCCGGTTGTTCGACCCGGCCGTCGCCCTCGCCGACGACGGGGTGGTGATCAGCGACCGGATGGCCGCGGCGATCGCCGACGCGGCACCCGACCTCGCCGTCGACGACGAGGCACGGGCGTACTTCCTGAACCCCGACGGCACGCCCAAGACCGCGGGCACCGTCCTGGTCAACCCGGCCATGGCGAAGACGCTCGGCGCCATCGCGTCCGACGGAGCCGACGCGTTCTACACCGGAGCCCTCGCTCAGGACATCGTCGACGCCACCGCCACCGCCACGGGGGGCCGCACCCCCGGGACGATGACCGTCGACGACCTCGCCGGCTACGAGGTGAAGACGCGCACCCCCGTGTGCACGCCCTACCGGGAGCACGAGATCTGCGGCATGCCGAACCCGTCCTCGGGAGGCATCGCCGTCGCGGCGACGATGGGCATTCTCGAGAACTTCGACGTGTCCGCGCTGGGACCGACCGAGGTCGACGGGAACGGGGGCGAGCCGACCGCCGACGCCGTGCACCTGATCTCCGAGGCCGAGCGGCTCGCGTACGCGGACCGCGACAAGTACGTGGCGGACTCGGACTTCGTTCCCCTGCCCGGCAACTCGCCGCAGACCCTGCTCGACGACAACTACCTGCGCGCACGGGCCGATCTCATCGACCCGGGCCGGAGCATGGGCACGGCACAGCCCGGCGACTTCGGGCCGGTGCCCCTGGGGGTTCCGGCGCAGGACCGCGAACACGGCACCAGTCACATCTCCATCGCGGACGAATACGGCAACGTGGCCTCGATGACCACGACGATCGAATCGGCGTTCGGCTCGTTCCACATGGTCGACGGCTTCCTTTTGAACAACCAGCTGACGGATTTCGCCGCCGAACCCGTGGACGAGGCCGGGGTCCCGGTAGCCAACCGCGTCGAACCGGGCAAGCGGCCGCGCAGTTCGATGGCACCGACCCTCGTGTTCGATCGCAACCCCGACGGCACCCGCGGCGACGTGCGCATCGTCGTCGGCTCGCCGGGTGGTTCAGTCATCATCCAGTTCGTGGTCAAGACCCTCGTCGGCATGCTCGACTGGGGTCTGGATCCCCAGCAGGCGGTGTCGGCGGTCGCCTTCGGCGCGGCCAACACGCCCGTCACCGGGGTCGGCGGTGAGCATCCGGCGATCGACGGCAGCGACGACGGGGCCCGCGATCCGCTGGTCGCCGAGTTGCGCGCACGAGGTCATCAGGTGGCGGTGCTCCCCCAGTCCAGCGGGCTCAGCGCGCTGCGGCGGGACGAGACCGGGTGGATCGGCGGCGCGGACCCCCGTCGAGAGGGCGCCGTGATGGGCGACACCACCGGATAACGATCCGGGGCGAAGGTCCGGGCGCCGAGTCACGACTGAATAACCACACGGGGTTTCGCCGATCTGCGGGAATAAGATCGACAACCATCGATCGCCGTCACGGCGGGTGGGAACGGATGGATCGGGGTACCGGGATGCGGATCGCGGACGTGCTGCGGAACAAGGGGCCGGTCGTGGCCACGGTGGATCCGGACCTCTCGGTCGAAGACATGATCGGCGAACTGGCCCGCAACAATGTGGGCGCCCTCGTCGTGATGGAGGGCGGCGCCGTGATCGGCATCGTCTCCGAACGCGACGTCGTGCGCCGGCTCCACCAGCACGGTCCCGCCCTGCTCGACGCCCGCGTCCGGGACATCATGAGCACGACGGTGTCCACCTGCCTGCCCACCGACACGGTGGACAGCCTCGCCGAGACCATGACCGAACGCCGGATCCGGCACCTGCCCGTCGTGGTGGACGGCCGCATGGTGGGGATCGTCAGCATCGGCGACGTCGTGAAGAGCCGGATCGACGAACTGCAGTGCGAACGCGACCAACTCGAGTCGTACATCGAGCACGGCTGAACCCGGGCACCAGATTTCAGCACCAGATTTCAGCGCCAGATTTCAGCGCCAGATTTCAGGGGGATTCTCCGGGTGATCCCGGATTCGCTCCAGCGTGCGCCGGGCGACAGTGGACCACATGGCGAAGCGTCCGGGACAGCGGTGGCGGCAGGCGACGGTGTGGCTGCACGTGGTCACGTCCGTGGGATGGATGAGCCAGGCCCTCGCGCTGCTCGTCCTGCTGACACTGAGCGGCACCGCGGTGGATCCCGCGGTGCGGGTGGCCGGAACGACGATGGCGCAGCACCTCGACAGCACGCTGCTCGCCCCGCTGGCCAACGCGTCGGCGTTCACGGGCTTCCTGCTCGCGGCGGCGACGCCGTGGGGCTTCCTGCGCTACTGGTGGGTCGCGATCAAGT
>SWCF01000723.1_pt1 | contig 63301 bp, 61 predicted proteins | sample 4690081 | NCBI WGS metagenome assembly SWCF01 (sample SAMN10267280, study PRJNA491770) | bioreactor metagenome | isolation source: DHS bioreactor inoculated with | place: Japan: off Shimokita Peninsula
TCAATTCTCGGTGAAAATACCGGGTCACTTCTCAGCAGAAATCAACATTTTTGCTACACTATGGGCACAAGCGTGCGGCGTGCTTGTTGTGCCCTGGAAAGTGATTGAGAAATGCTTGAATACAAGATCGAAGCCCGCCGGGTGGATGCTCACGGGTCCATCGCCACGGCAAAGGCCGCACAGATCCATCTCGATACCGATCCAGTTGGTCGAACTGATGCCTTCAACCCTGCAGAATTGATGCTGGCTTCGGTCGCGGCCTGCATTCTCAAAGGCATCGAGCGCGTTGCTCCTATGCTGCACTTTGAGTTCAAGGGCGCTTACGTCGAAATCCACGGCATTCGGCAGGACAGCCCTCCCAAGATGATCTCCATCGACTACGTTCTTACGATCGACACGCAGGAGACAGACCAGCGGCTGGAATTGCTGCACAAGAACATCCGAAAATATGGCACGATCTCGAATACTGCCGCTGCGGCGACGGCACTAAACGGCATCATTCGGAGGCAGGTATGAGTAGGCTGCACACGGAGAAGCATCTCGTCTCGCGTATCGGATGGTTGCGGGCAGCAATCCTGGGTGCAAATGATGGCATCGTTTCGACAGCCAGCCTCATCGTCGGCGTTGCCTCGGCAGCACAGGGGACTTCCGAGATTCTTGTCGCGGGGGTTGCCGGACTGGTTGCTGGATCAATGTCGATGGCGGCAGGCGAGTATGTCTCGGTCAGCTCGCAGTCCGACACGGAGCAAGCGGACCTCGAACGAGAACGGATAGAGCTTGAGACACAGCCTGAATCTGAGAAGGAGGAGCTCGCGCACATCTACGTCATGCGTGGCCTGTCCGATGAGCTTGCGCAGCAAGTCGCCGACCAACTGGCGGCCAAAGACGCACTTGCTGCCCACGCAAACGATGAGCTTGGCATCTCGGAGGTGACTACCGCGCGCGGCTTTCGACATTGAGCTGCACTTCTAGTCCGGCACCAGACTGTGACTGGCCGCCCGGCCGCTGCAGGAATAGCACTAGCTTCAAATCGCAGGTGGAGCCAGCCTCGTCCTGGAAGGCTGGTCGCCCTGGAAGCACCCTTACCTGTTGTTGGTAATGCCGCCACCTTTGCCATTGCCAGTTCCCCAGCTGTTGTGGCGGTCATTGCAGTTGCGGCCCGGCGTGATGCTGGGACTGTAACCCGCACACATTGTTTCGGCTTCTCGACAAATTTCGCTGGTTAGGCGCGGAATCGAGAAGCTGCGTTGAGAGAGTGGAACGTCAGACTGGAAGACGAAACGAAACAGGGGCGCAAAGGGATATTGACCTTCTGCCATCACGACGCATCTTCCCGCCGCCAGAACGAGTTGGCCACTCGGGACGTCGATCAGGTCCCCTGCTTCTCGGGCAGCCATACCGTTGGCGGCAGCGCTGCTGATAACCTCCGCCTGACCCTCGGAAACCGGGATGCCTATTGTGAGGCGCATTCCAGTCCTTTCGAGATCGAACGGACGCATCACAGCTTCACTGATTGAGAAATAGTCGATGATCTCGGACTGGGACGTCTCCCCGATTGCGCGGCGGGCCACAAGTTCGCTGAGCGAGCTCGTCAGAGTGTTCAGCTTGCGGTCTGCGGTCAACGCCTGGCTGATATCGACCGATCCCAAAAAGAGCAAAAGCAGGAACGGTGCGATCAAGGCGAACTCGACGGCTGCCAAGCCTCCTGTTGCGCCGCAGAAGGAACAGCCAAGCTCGCGTGCCCTGTCAAAGCGGTTCATCATGCCCGATCCAATCCTCCGGTGTCGTGTGGGCCCCTGAAGGCGATCCGGACGATCCCACGGCAACGGTTAATCGCGCGTGCAACAGCGCGGTAAAAAGCGAATAATGCGCTGGTGATTGGTTCTGATCTATCTCTACACATCTGCGTGCCCGGATCACTGCCGGGCAAGTCATGTAAATTCAGACGCGTTTGTTTACCTGTTGTTAGAGCCTGACCAGCATAGTTCGTTCACCTCGGCAGAAGCCCGAGTTTTCCGTGCCCCAGAATAAGGTGCCAAAAATGTCTGATATTACGCTCTCGAAGGCGGTTCGCTCGAACCTGCTCTCCCTCCAGAACACTGCTGACATGATGTCGGCAACCCAGACCAAGCTTGCCACCGGCAAGAAGGTCAATTCGGCCCTGGACAACCCGACCAACTTCTTCACTGCCTCTTCTCTGAACTCGCGCGCCGGCGACATGAACTCGCTGCTGGACTCCATGGCCAATGGTATCCAGACGCTCGAGGCTGCCGATAACGGCCTGTCCTCGATCACCAAGACGCTGGAATCCATGCAGTCGACGCTGCGTCAGGCCCGTCAGGACAAGTCGTTCCAGACCGCGTCCTACACGATGGAAGATTCGTCTGTTGCCGGCGATAAGGTTTCGTTCTCCGGCGGCGCGGTTGGCGCAACAGCTGCGGACGTCAACCTGACCAAGGGCACCGCGGGCGAAGTCAGCTACACCTTTGGTAGCGCGATTAACCTCGATGATGGTACTGACACGGCATCCTTGTCCTTCGATATTGCCGTAGACGGCGGTGCCACCCAAGCAGTCACCATCGATGCCACAGACGCCGCAGCGGTTGGCAACGGTGACAACACGATCGACGATGCTGACGAACTAACAAGCATTCTCAACAGTAAGATTACGGGTGCGACGGCCACAAATGACGGCGGCACCATCACAATTGCGTCGGATACGGATGGTACAAGTTCGTCGGTCGCCGTCACCAACTATACATTCAATGGCGATGTCGACAGCAACACCACTTCTGTGACGGATACAACCGGCCTCGGCAATGCAAGCGGCACCGGCGGTGCCGACGGCGGCGACACCAAGACAGTTGATGAACTCGTTTCTGAGATCAACAACAACTCAGCACTTGAGGGCAAAATCCGCGCCTCGAACGACAACGGCAAGTTGCGCATCGAGAACCAGTCGACCCAGAAACTCAACGTGGGTGGTGTCAGCGCTGACGGCAACGTCGATGGTACGTCCTCTGGCGCCAACTCGATCGAAGGCAACTCCGTTCGTGCGGGTCTGGCCGACCAGTTCAACGAACTGCGCGACCAGCTCGACAAGATCGCAGACGACGCATCGTTCAACGGTATCAACCTGCTGCGCGGCGACAACCTGCAGATCACGTTCAACGAGACCGGCACGTCGGAAATCAACATCCAGACCGAAGGTGGCGAGACCATCAACTCGGGCAATCTGGGCGTTCCGACCACGCTTGAAGCCTCTGACCTCGACAGCGACGCCAACATCGACTCCGTGCTCGCAGACGTAAAGTCCGCGATCAACGAAGTCCGGTCGCAGTCCTCGACCTTCGGTTCGAACCTCTCGATCGTCGAAAACCGTCAGGACTTCACCAAGAACATGATCAACACGCTGGAAACCGGCGCGTCCAACCTCACCCTGGCCGATGCCAATGAGGAAGCCGCCAACCTTCTGGCCCTGCAGACCCGCCAGCAGCTGTCCTCGACCGCTCTGTCGATGGCTTCGCAGGCTGATCAGGCCGTCCTGCGTCTGTTCTAAGAGCAGCAAATCGGCTAAGCGAGGAGGCGGTCCAGAAGGACCGCCTTTTTCGTTGGAGGTGACAATGGCGCTGAAGATCAACTTGAAGGCGGGCGAGAGACTTCTTATCGCGACATCCAGGCTGACGGTTGCTTCGGAAGGCTACACCACGATCATCATCGAGGGCGACCTTCCGGTCATGCGCGAGAGCGAAAGCATCACCCTTGAGCAAGCCCAAACTCCACGGGCCCGAATCTACTATCACATGCAGCAGTTTTACCTGTCCCAGAGCGCTGAGCACATGAAAATCGTACAAGCCATCTCTGAGACGCTAAGCGATGATGAACGTGCTGAGGTTCAGCATGTCCTCAACCATGTCGAAGCCGGTTCGATCTTTACGGCGCTGAAGGCGGCGCGAAAATTTGCCCAATTTTAGGCGAACGCACCATCCGCCCTCTTCATTGATATGACCTGGTTTTTGCTGAACGGTTCTACCGATAGCTGTCGTTCTCTGAGATGAAGATACGGCAAATGACGAGCAAGCCAGATGGGCCGGCACCGAAGCCGCGCGGAATTATGCCACGCTTAAAATCAGTTGACGAAAGACCATCGAGACGTCTCGCGAGGAAAGCGGCGTCTTCATCGCTCGCATAGTGTGCAAATCTGGACTTGCACTCGTCTGCACTGGGAAAGCCTTGGCCGTCCTCTCAGATGTCAACGACGAACTCGGGCGTGGCGGCAAAGCCAGCCTCAGGCAGCGCGGCCCTTTCACGGTCGCCATTTCATATTTGACGACGAAGAATGATCTCGTAACTGTAATGCTGAGCCGGCAGGGTATTGACAGTAATTATTCTGTTCACTCCATCCGCGTCTCGATAGCAGCGCCGAAGTTCGAGCGCATGCGCCCCAGGTTGCACCTGCAGGGCTTCCGCGAGGGCGGCCGGGACGGGGACAGCACGCACAGACTGATGGATCTCCCGGATTACAACGGCATGGCGTTCCTCCAGGAGCGTGTAAACGAGACCGGCGTAGTCGGGCACCTCCTCGGCTATGTCTGCGTAGTCCTCACACAGATAGATATCGGTCCAGGCGACCGGCGCCTCCTGCCCGTCGATGTGACGCGTCTGGCGGATCAGCACCCACCGGCGCCCCGGCCGATCCTGAAGGCTTTTGGCCAATGCCTCGTCTGCAATCATGGGCGTGATGGAGTGCACCTGGCGCCAGGACGGTCCTGCGAACTCCATCAAGTCGCCTGTCGCTGACATCGTGTGCACATAGCTGGGAGGAGGCTCGGTCGAAAGCACCCGGGTCGGTGCGCCTTGACGCCGCTCGATCAATCCGAGCTTTTGAAGCTGCATCAGAGCGCTCCGAATGGTGGAGCGGCTCGCGCCGAACTGATCGCAAAGGACGGCTTCGCTCGGCATGGTGGCACCGACCTGGAAATGTCCGGCCCGCAGGTCCGCCAGCATCTGCCTTACAACTTCGGGGTAGCGTTTCTTCACTTTTCAACCTCCCTGGGGACAGCGCGAATAACAAGTTTCAGCTTGACCGCTGCTCTTCTACTGGATAATGTCCGTACATGTCAACTCGTTCGTACAAGTTTTCTGGGAGGAAAAACCATGGACAACGCGGTAGGGAGCGAGCGCGCTGGCGTCTCGGATCCTGTGGAGACTGATGAACTCGATGCCGAGGGGCTGGACCGGAGCCTCCCCGGAGTCCTGGCCATTGCGTTGGGCGCCCTGTCAGTCTCATACGCGCTGTTTCATCTCGCCGTTCTGAACTTCTGGTCGATTGACGAATGGGTCTATCGCGTCGTGCATGTGAACATGGGCGCGATCCTGGCTTTTGTCGGGCTCAAGGCGCGCTCACGTGAAAAGTTGCTTTACGTCGCTCTTCCGGACTTGCTGCTGGTAGCAGGGGCCGTTGCTTGCAGTGCCTACGTGGCGATCAACCTTGATCAGCTCATCATGCGCACCGGCGTGATCACCACGGCTGCAGATTTTGCCTGCGGGGTCGTCGGCACGCTAATCGTTCTCGAATTCGCACGCCGGGTCTCGGGCCTGGTGCTACCGGTGATCGCCCTGCTTTTTGTGGCATATGTTTTTGCCGGCCCCTGGCTCCCGGGGATCCTTCGGCACTCCGGCTTTCAACCGGACAATCTTTTCTCGTTCCTCTACAGCCAGGACGCGATCTTTGGCATGACGGTCGCCGCCTCGTCGCGCTACATCGTCCTTTTTGTCGCCTTTGCCGTTTTCCTGCAAGCTTCCGGCGCAGGCGAATATTTCATGCGTCTGGCCATGGCTCTGTTCGGGGCCGCCCGCGGTGGGCCCGGAAAGGTTTCGGTGGTTTCCGGGCTGCTCTTTGGCACCGTTTCGGGCTCGGCCGTCGCCAACGTGGTGGCTTCAGGCACCTTCACCATCCCGATGATGCGCAGGGTGGGCTACTCGCGCGAAAGCGCGGGCGGGATTGAGGCAGCGTCGTCTTCAGGAGGGCAACTCGCGCCACCCATTATGGGCGCGGGGGCTTTCATAATGGCCGAGATCACCGGCATTCCTTACTCTGAGATCGTCGTGGCCGCAGTGCTGCCCTGCCTGCTCTTTTATATAGCAATATTTATGACGGTGGATATGCAGGCGCTCCGGCTTGGTCTGCACGGCATTCCACGCAGCGAACTGCCAAAAATGCGCGCGTTGGCGCGCGACGCCTTTATGCTGCTGCCATTGGTGGTGCTGCTCTATCTGCTGCTTTCAGGCTATTCGATCATTGCTGCAGGTACCTGGGGGCTCGCAGCGACGCTGCTTGTGATGATGAGCCGCGAAATCGGGCTGCGCTCCGAGGTGCTGGCATTGCCCCTAATTCTTTTTGTGGTTCTGCCGTGGACTGGCATGCAGGTCAATTATGCCGGGGCTATCGCAACGGTCCTGAGCATGCTGGCTATGGTGGCTCTGGCGTTCCTGTTGGGCAAGGCCGATCAACTGCCCAGAGTGGTCAGAACAATGGCCACAACGATCTATCGGGGGCTGGCCGATTCCTCGCGCAAATCGCTGCAGCTCATCAGCGTAATGGCTTGCGCCGGAATAGTTGTGGGCGTGTTGGGATTGACTGGCCTTGGGGGGCGTTTTTCGTCCTTACTGCTGTCGGTGGCCGGCGACAGTCAGGTGCTTGCGTTCATTCTGGCCATGCTGGTCTCTATTGTCCTTGGCATGGGCATGCCCACGACAGCGGCATACGCTATCGCTGCAGCGGTTGTCGCACCGGCACTGCAACAGATGGGCGTTTCAGCGCTGGCGGCCCACATGTTCGTGTTCTATTGCGCAGTCATTTCCGCGATCACCCCCCCTGTAGCCATTGCGGCCTTCGCTGGAGCTGCAATCGCAGGCGGAAAGCCGTGGCCAACCTCGATTGCCGCAATGCGGTTCGGAATTGCGGCCTTCGTTCTTCCCTTCATGTTCTACACCAGCCCAGAAATTTTGCTGCAAGGGGCATGGTTTGAGACAGCGCACGTCTTTGCCACGGCATTGCTCGCGATCTATCTGATCGCAGTCGCTGGAGAAGGACAGATGTTTGGTGCCATCGGCGCCATGGAACGACTCTTTGCTCTCGTTGCCGCGCTTTTGTTGCTCTGGTCGAGCGTTTCCACCGACATCGCCGGGCTCGTCATCGCTGTTGCTTTGCTGGTCTGGACCAGACGCAACGCAAGTCTTCGTTCTCGCAGGACAGCTTGAGCTTTATCCCTTCACCCACCAGAGAAAGTCAACCGAGGAGGAACTCATGACTATTTTTACCAGGACACTTGTGGCGGCAGCGATCGCGACAACGGCTGCTCTGCCGCTTTCAGCACAAGAAGCACCGTCCTCAATGACCATTTCGACGGCGTCGCCCGGAGGCGTGTATGCCGTCTATGGCGAGGGGCTGGCGCAACTGATCAGCAGTGAGGTGGGCATCCCGACCTCAACCCGCCAGACACAGGGGCCGGCACAGAACCTCGTTCTCCTTAAATCAGGTCAGACCGAACTGGCCATGACAACGGCAGGTCCGGCCTATGAAGCGATGAACGGACTGCTCGAACTCGACCCCGGTAATTCCTATCACGATTTGCGCGCGCTTTTCTCGATGTACCCCACACCGTTCCAGATGGTCGCACTGGCCGACGGTGGGATTTCCTCGCTCCAGCACCTGGATGGCAAGCGGGTTGGCGCAGGTCCCCGGTCAGGGACGGGCGGCATCTATTGGGAACGCTGGCTCGATGACCTGGAAATCGGGGCGGCACTCCAATATGGGGGTATCGGCGATCAGGCCAGCCAACTCGCTGACGGTCGCCTGGACGCAGTCATACTGGCGGGTGGTGTTCCCCATCCCTCGATCTCCGAGTTGGAAAATACGCAGGACGTTACCATCTTCGGGATGTCCGATGAGACCGTAGAAGGCATTCTCGATACCAATCCCTATGTGGTCGAGTTCAATATCCCCCAAGGCACCTACACATCGCCCCAGCAGGATTTATCGACCGTGGCGATGTGGAATTTCGTGGTCGTTGACGCGTCAATGTCGGACGCCGTGGCCTACGAGATTACCAAGGCCGTCATTGAGGGTAACGCACGCATGATTTCCACTCATGCCGCCGCCAAGGACACGATTGCGGAAAACATTTTGAGAAATACCTTCATTCCGCTCCACCCCGGGGCCGCCCGCTATTACGAAGAGATCGGCTTTTCGATCCCGGCAGCAATTGCTCCACGATAGATCGGACAATCGCATGAGCCTTGCATCGACCGCACCGGGGCTGTTGTCTCAGACGACGGGATATCAGCGCGCAGCCAGAGTCTTCGGCGAATCCGGGACGGTCGATGCATATCTGCACTTCGAAGCAGCCCTGGCTGAAGTCCAGGGCAGTCTTGGGATCATACCATCTGGCGCCGTGGACCATATCGTTGCCGCGTGTCGCCCGGAGAACCTCGATCTTGACGCGCTGCGTCATTCAGCTGCGACGGTGGGATACCCGATCGTGCCCTTGGTGCAGATGCTGGCCGATCTCGCCGGCGAAAATGGACAGTGGGTGCACTTTGGCACCACAACGCAAGATGTCATGGACACCGCCCAGGTGCTCCAGCTGCGAGAGGCATTGCGCACGGCGCTGACCGATGCCAGGAGAGTCGAACAGCTGCTGGCAGCCCTGTGCCATCGGCACAGAGACACGCCGATCGCCGGTCGGTCCAAATTGCAGCACGGCGTGCCGATTTCGTTTGGTTACAAGATCGCCGTATGGCTCGATCAGCTGGCAAGAACGCGAGCCGGACTTGGCCGTGCGCTGGATGAAGCGTCGGTTCTGCAATTCGGGGGCGCTGTGGGAACACTGGCGTCTTTGTGGCCGGACGGCATGAAGGTCCGCCGTCGGCTGGCCATTCGGCTCTCGCTGTCCGAGCCTGATATTTCCTGGCACACGTCCCGTGATCGCATGGCGGCACTGGCGAGCGCTGTAGCGTCCTATATGGCTGCGCTTGGAAAGATGGCAGGGGATGTGGCGCACCAGATGTCGACCGAGGTGGGGGAACTCTCTGAACCTGCCGCAGCAGGTAGAGGCAGCTCGTCAACCATGCCGCAAAAACGGAACCCCGTGATCTGCGAGGCGATCATTGAAGCAGCTCGGAGCGTTCAGCACGTGCCGGGGATGCTGCTTGGTGCGATGCTGCAAGAACATGAACGTGGCATTGGCAACGGATACCGCGAACGTGCCGCCCTTTGTGATGCGGTCCAACAGCTTTCGGGTGCCATTTCACTGGCAGAAGAACTGTTGAGGGGACTCGAGGTGAACGAGAGCCGCATGGCAGCAAATCTGAACTTAACCAATGGGTTGATCTACAGTGAAGCGATGATGATTCATCTTGCGGAGCGGATCGGTCGAGTGGAGGCGCATCGAATTTTGCATGAGGTCGCGCGGCAAGTGACCGAAACAGGTGCAGAACTCCAAACTGCGTTCAGCCAGGTCGCTGGCACACCGCTTCCCGTAAAGGCACTGTGCTTTGACTCGCAGGTGGAAGCTGCACAGGGGATGATTGAACTGGTGTTGAAAACTGTAGCGTTTGACCATGCCGACAGCGGGTCAGAGCCGACCAATCAGTGATAGGGGCAAATAGCGCGAGGCGAAGCGGGCCGCTCATTTCTTCGGCCGTCTGATCGGCAAGCGGGCTGAACTGAAAGGCGGGGGCGCCCAATGGGCACTGGCGTTTTTCTTAAGCGGTTGTCATGTCGCTGCCAGTATTCCCGTTGTTGCGGGCGCCGGATGCCAGTCACCATTTGCGAAGGTTCAAACCTGGGCGTTGGAGTTTATGCGTCGGACTGAATCGGCAACGCCATTTGGCTAAGTCTTTCCGATCAAAGACCGTATTGAAGGGAGCCAGGTTACAGGCCCGGATGACACAAGCCGGCACCCGTAAGCCGGGGCGCAGGCGCGACCCGCGGACCCGTGATGCTGGCCATGGGTGCGAAGGCCTGAGAGCGGCTCGCGTGTCAAATTCAGGCGCCTCAGAGCACCGGTTTGGTTGAGGATCGGTGATAACGCCACGAGGGCGATCCGATCGCCAGATCCGCCGCGATTACAGCCAACCGAGCTCTTGAGCCAGTTTGGTTATACCGAGCGCGCGGCCGGCCGCCGACAAATGCGCGCCGAGCGATTCGAGCCGGTAGAGATGGCAGTGCTCAAAGCCGGTTCCGGCTTCGACACGGGCCACCTCGTATTGGCTCAGACACCCGCTCTTTTGGCTAAGGCCCGCCCAGACAAGCTCCACGTTCAGCATCGACTGGCCCTGTGAGTCGCGAAGCGACCAAACCCCGGCAGCCGGATTATCAAGTGAGGGAAACCCCGCGCAAAACCCCGCTATCGGGCACAGGCGCCGACCCAACATATTGGACTCGTGGATAAAGCCGGCGGGCGTGAGAAGCCTTGTCCAGTAAAACCCGTCCCCGGCCGGCACCCGGTGGCCCACCCCCTCTTCGGTGGTGATCGGGGCAAGATAATTGGCCTGGCCCAGCCAGTCGTGGCTGACATCTGCGAGCCAGCTCTGGGAACGCGCATACATATCGCACCAGTCAACGCAGACCAGCAGATCGAGCGCGCTCTCGGCGCCAATCTCAGAGAGGTGGTTGAGCCAGGCCATTACGGCACCCAACTGGCGGTAGCGTGGGTGGGCATGCCCTTCTGCGATGGCAAAGCCGTCGCGTTGCAGCGCAACCAGTGCCCCATGTGCTTGGGTGAACCGATCAGCCAGAATCTGATCGTGCCTGGCATCCCCGCCCGGCAGGTCAAACCGGGGCATGGCTGCCGCCGCGTCAGGCTCGAGCGGATCGGTCTGCACCTTAAAGACGTCAAAGTGCATGGCCTCAATGGCGTTATCGATCCACCACAGCTTTGCGCGGTCGTCAAAAAGAAAGACGTAATACATTCCCACGGACAAAAGGGCAGTTGGATACCCGCTATTGTACATTTCAGTCATCTCGGACTCCAAAATCCTTAACCATTGGATCAAGGATCCGCCGCGACCATGAAAGTCACAACACCAAGATTTTGTAATTGTTTCGCGGCGCCAAGCGAGAGGCTTTAACGGGTTCCCGGGAGCGTGCCAAAAGGCGACGCTCATGGGCCGTGCCAGCACAGGCAACTGTCACGTCCTCTCGCGAATCTGGATAGATTATGCGAGAACACGAAAATCGATACGGGCGGCATCGGAAACTTGCTGCACCGCCGGTTGAGCTTGATTGTCGCGGGGTAGGGCTGACCTTTGTCTATGAAAGTTTTGTGGGTGGCTTTACGAGCAACCCGTTCGCTCTCAATCTTGCCATGGAAAAAGCCAAGTCCAACATGCATGGTGGCTGTTCTGGACAGGCGGCCGCACCACAACCGTCGTTTTGCGCCATGACGGCTTTATTGCCTTGTGCCGTCAAGTTTGGCACATCGGGACTGCGTGGCCGAGCATCGGCGTTCACACCGGACTTGGTGGGCGCCTATGTCCGCGGGTTTCTCGAAACTGCATGTTCGGTCGCTGACACCCGCGATGTGGCGATCGGGGCGGATCTGCGGTCATCGAGCCGGGCGATTGCCGCAATGGTTGCCGGTGCGGTCGCGGCAAGCGGCTGGCGACCGATCTATGGTGGGGCTGTGCCGACGCCGGCGCTTGCCGCTTACGCTCTCAAACGCGATATTGCGGCGATCATGGTGACGGGTAGCCATATCCCGCCCGACTACAACGGTCTTAAATTCTATCGCCCCGATGGCGAACTGCTCAAATCCGATGAAGCGCCAATCGGTGCGGCCGCAGAGAACGTTCTGGCTGCGGGCTGGACCTTTGTACCTGCCGATCTGCCAGCCGTCGAAGAGAAGGTCGCCCAGGAATACACCGACCGCTTCATTTCGAGCTTTTCCAGCTCCAGTCTTTCGGGACTGCGCATTGGCGTCTTTGCCCATTCGGCTGTGGGTCGCGATCTTCTGGCCGACATTCTCGAAAGCCTCGGGGCAGAATGCTTTTGCTTTGGCCACCTTGAGGATTTTGTTGCCGTCGATACCGAAGCGGTGAGCGCCGATCATATGGACCAGATGCGGCATGCCCTTAACACGCATGGCCTTGATGCCGTGGTGTCAACCGACGGGGATGGCGACCGTCCGCTGCTGCTCGATGAAAGCGGACAACAAATCAATGGCGATGTGCTGGGCGCTCTGACCGCCAGGTTCCTCGGGGCCAACACCGTCGTAACGCCGCTGACCTCAACAAGCGGGATCGAGCTGAGCGGCTGGTTTGAAACTGTCATTCGCACCCGGATCGGCTCGCCCTTCGTTGTCGAGGCCATGAACCAGGCAATGGCAAGGGGCGACGACAGCGTGGTCGGGTTTGAAGCCAATGGCGGCTTTCTCGTGCAAACCGCGTTCAGTCTTGATGATGGGGTAGTGGATCCCTTGCCGACGCGGGATGCGGTATTGCCCATCGTGGCGGTTCTCGCGTCAAGCAAGGCCTCCGGCGATCCGGTCTCGCGTCTTGCCGCCTCGCTGCCGCCGCGGGTCATGAAGGCCGCGCGGCTCAAGGACATAGCCCCGCAAGAGGGCACGAGGTTCTGTTTGATAATGGCCGGATCACTTGAGGCGCGAAAGGCCTTTGCTCCGATCCTTTCTAACCTCTTGGCAATCGACACCACAGATGGGACGCGGTTGAGTCTGGCCGATGGTTCGATCGTCCACTTCCGCCAGTCGGGCAACGCACCCGAACTGCGGTGTTATGTCGAGACCGACACCGTCGAGGCAACCGATCGGCTATTGGAAACAATGATGGCACGGCTCAACCATCATTTTGGACGCCGGGAGTGATGGGCATGGAAAACACGACAACCGGGCGTATCACCCCGATCGTTCTGGCCGGGGGCACGGGAACGCGGCTTTGGCCGATGTCGCGCTCGTCGCGACCCAAACAGTTCCTGACCCTCGCCGGCGAGCACAGCCTGTTCCAGGACACCCTTCTAAGACTGTCCTCAGACCCCCGCTATGGCGCCCCTATCATTGTGACCAACGAGGATTATCGCTTCGTTGTCGCCGAACAGGCGTCCGAGCTTGGGTTACAGCTTGCGGCCATCGTGCTCGAACCCGTGGCCCGCAACACCGCTCCGGCTATTCTCGCAGCCGCGCTGGTCGCCAGCAAGGATCAGCCCGACACGATCGTTCATGTGCTGCCCTCGGACCACAAGATCGTTCTTGATGCGGCCTATGTCACAGCGCTCGACAAAGCAGAGGTTGCAGCAAAAGCTGGTTTGCTTGTCACCTTCGGTATTGCGCCTACCGAACCGGCCACCGGGTTTGGCTATATCGAGGCGGGTGATGTGGGCCAGGGCGGCGCCCGAGCCGTTATGCGGTTCCTCGAAAAGCCCGATACCGAGCGGGCGCGGCAGATGGTCGATGCCGGGACCTATTTCTGGAACTCTGGCATGTTTGTCTTTGCAGCCGAAGTGTTCATCTCAGAATGTGAAGCGCTCACACCAGAGCTTGCCAGCACTGTCAGAAGCGCAGTTGATCGGGCAACAAAGGATCTCGACTTTCTTCGGCTCGACGCCGAGAGTTTTGCCAACGCTCCCAACATCTCCGTCGATTACGCGATCTTTGAAAAGACCAAAAAGGCAGCCGTTGTGCCCGCAGCGATCGACTGGTCCGATCTGGGATCCTGGGATGCTGTCTGGAAGAGCCGGGCCCGTGACCAAAACAACAATCTTGGAATTGGTCCCGTGACGCTCAATGCGATCTCGGGATCACTGGTCATTTCCGAAAAGCACCATGTGGTTGTCGACGGGCTCGACGACGTTGCCGTGCTGGCCAGCGAAGACGCCATCTATGTTGGGCGACTGTCCTCGGCACAATCTGTTGGCGATATGGTCAAGCGCCTGAAAGCCGATCCGGTCACGGCCAACCTCACCGAAACCCATCAGACGAGCTATCGCCCATGGGGCGGGTATTCCTCGGTGCTCAATGGCGAGCGGTTCCAGGTCAAGCGCCTGTTCGTCAAACCGGGCAAGCGCTTAAGCCTGCAAAAGCACTTCCATCGCTCCGAGCACTGGGTGGTGGTGCGGGGCACGGCCGAAGTCCAGGTGGGCGAAGACACAAAAACCCTGCGCGAGAACGAGAGCGTTTATATCCCGCAAGGCGCTATCCACCGTCTGTCCAATCCGGGCAAGATCGAACTCGAATTGATCGAAGTTCAGACCGGGTCGTATCTGGGCGAAGACGATATCATCAGGATCGAGGACGAGTTCGGACGAGGGTGAACTGGGCTCAAATAACCAGGATCGCGCTTTCGATTTGGAAATCGCAGTAGGCCGGGGGCGAGTTCGCCCTGCAACAGAGACTAATCAGACAGAGAGGACGACGAGGATTTAAGCGCAGGCTGTACCATCTTGGCGCCCTTGCAGATCGAAGGAATTATGGCGCCGTCCCCAACGGCCCAGAAATGGGGGTTGGCGAAATCGGTGTCATGGTCTTGGTTGCGCTTGCCATAGACAAGCGGAGCACCGTCCAGATCGAGCACTTGGCCGCCGGCAGCGCGCAAGACCGCATCGCCTGCCGCGGTGTCCCATTCCATAGTGCGTCCGAAGCGAGGATAGAGATCGGCCCCCCCTTCGGCCACAAGACAGAACTTGAGCGAAGAGCCCATCGAAGTGAAGTCGGCGACCGGTAGGCTGGCGAGCCGGGGGTCGTTCTCTCCGCTGCCATGGGAGCGGCTGCCCACGAGGGTCAATCCTTGCGGCGGCGCCGCACGCACAACAATGGGCATGGACTCCAGGAGCTGGTGATTGTCGACCAGCGAGACAAAGGCCCCGCCGCCGGTGCTGCCCCACCAGATGCGCTTGAGGGCGGGTGCATAGACAACGCCAGCCACCGGAATGCCGTTTTCAATCAAGGCGATGTTGATGGTAAATTCGCCGTTGCGCGCTATGAATTCCTTGGATCCGTCAAGCGGATCGACAAGAATGAACTGCCCGCCACACTCGGGGATGGTCCCGTTGGCGACAGCCTCTTCGGCGACCACGGGAATATCTGGAAAGGCGGCTGCCAGACGCTCGAGGATCAAGGCTTCGGCGGCCGTATCGGCCTCGGTCAAGGGCGAAGCATCGCTCTTTGTCGTGACCTCGAACTTTCGACCGTAGATCGAAAGGACCAAGATTCCGGCTTCAAGCGCAACGGCATTGAAAATGTCGGTCACTTCGCCCGCCCCCATGGAGGCGGCGGAAGGTGGTTGGGCCGTGGGCATCATTTTAACTCGTAATTTTGACGGGGCGCCGCCCCTCTATACGCGGGGAGCGCGGTCTATGGAACAGTGGCTAGATGTGAGCTCTCATTAGGTTGTCCTCGGTCAGGCCGAGGACAACCTGTTGAGGCACCACACAACATTGTTGGGTAGGTGTCGTCGGCGCCGCAATCGGTCGTTAAAAAGTCGGTGGCCGAGGGGACGGGTGTGGTCCAGACCCTTGGTGCGCCTCATTATTTCGTCGCGGCCCGCGGCGATGGCTGCGAGGGTCCGGGTGAGCTACCGGTCGCAAGGACAATGCTTCTCAAGCGCACCTATCTTCGCGGGGCCGAGAACCCTGGCGCATAGGATGGTGCCACCTGCTGTCAAGAACCGCGGGGGGCGCCCTTGACGGGCGTCAATGCCGGAAGGAGCGGAGCGTGGGATAGTAACGATATGGGAACAGGAGGAACACCATGTCGAACCATGCCCGATTAACGACTACACTCGCTCTCGCGCTCGGACTTTGCGCGATACCGGCCATTGCGCAGGACAATGCGCTGGGCCGCGACGAGTATATGGGCTCTTGTGCTGCCTGCCACGGCACGGACGGCCGGGGGCACGGCGAGTTTGCCGCCCATCTCAACGTCGAACCCACCGATCTCACCAAGCTGACCGAGAACAACGATGGGGTGTTCCCCTATCTTTATGTGTTTCAGACAGTGGATGGGCGGGCAGTGGTGCGCGGTCACGGCTCCCCGATGCCGATCTGGGGCGCGCATTATTCCACCGATATCGGCGATACGGCGGGCCCCTATGGCGCCGAACTGCTGATCCGCGCCCGGATCACCGCCCTGGTCGACTATGTGGAATCACTGCAGGACTAGGCCGCTCGTTGATCGGGGGGATCGGTAGCCAACCCGAACTTCTCTTAACTGCTGGTTCCTTTAATGACGTCTTCCAGGACATCGCAGGCAAGGCCAATGTCCTTTGGTGTGCCCACGCTCATTCTTATGCAACGGTTCAGACCGGGTACGGCGGGCTTGCGAATGAAGATGCCGCGAGCCTGCATTTCGTTGAGCAGCATGGTTGCATAGGTATCGTCGGCGCCGCAATCGATCGCTACAAAGTTGGTGGCTGAAGGGATGGGTTCGAGGCCCAAGCCCTTGGCGCGGCTCGCTATGTCGTCGCGGCCGGCGGCGATGGATGTGAGGGTCCGGGCGAGATAATCCTGATCGGCGAGCGCCGCTGTGGCGGCGATCTGGGAAAGTTTGGTGACGCCGAAATGATTGCGGATGCGGTCAAAGCCCGAGATGGTCTGGGGGGTGCCAATGGCGTATCCGACCCGCATGCCGGCAAGGCCATAGGCCTTTGAAAATGTACGATATCGCAAGAGGTTAGGGCGCATGAGCGTTATCGGCGGCAGCGTGCCGGCGGGCGCGGTTTCGCCATAGGCCTCATCGAGGATGATGAGGGTGTCGTCCGGAATGGCCTCGACGAAGCGGGTGATCTCGTTGGCACTCCACCAGGTGCCCATGGGATTGTCGGGGTTGGCGAGATATACGATTTTGGGTTTGACGCCCAAAACAGTGTCCAAAAGTCCCGAGAGGCTTTCGCGGTCTTTTTCGTCGTAGGGAACCGTGACGCGTTCTGCGCCCTGGGCGGCGACGTGGTAGTTGAAGGTGGGGTAGGCGCCGAGCGAGGTGACGATCTTGTCGCCCGGTTCGAGATAAAGCCGACAGGTGAGCCCGAGCAGGCCATCGATCCCTTCACCGATGGAAATGGTTTCCATCGGCGTGCCCAGATGGCGGGCAAGTGCTTCTTTTAATTCGTAATTTTCAGAGTCGCCATATGTCCAGACATCCGGTGCCGCCTCGGCGATGGCGGCGATAACCTTTGGGGACGGGCCGAAGGGGCTTTCGTTGGCGCCCAGCCGCGCCCGGAACTTGATGCCCGTCTTGCGCTCGATGACCTCGGGACCAACGAAGGGAACGGTGGCGGGGAGGTTTGCGATAATGGCGGCGAGTTCAGGTCCGGCCATGGTTTTCCTCATTGTGACGCCCAATGGACCTTGGGCCTTACGCCCAAGTCATTTTTGTTCGTGAGGTCGAACCGGAAAAGTCTGCAACTTTTCGCTGACGCGGCCCTTCGGATCCTGACCCCACTCTAGACCGTTACGGCCAGTGGACCGAGGTGGAACATCGCATCCTGGCGCTGCCGGAGGGCGAAAAGCTTGGTCGAAGTGTCGGGCGTCGCATTGGCGGCGGTGAGAAGTTCACCCTTTTTGACCGGGGCGGTGACGCGCCCGCCTTCGAGCAGGCCGACGGGGATGGCGCGGGCGGCGCGGGCATCGGCAATTGTCATTGTCCAGGAGCGATAGCAGGTCTCGCCAATGGCATCGAATGTTTCACCGACGGCCAGATCACGCTTGGCCAGGGCGCAGACTTCGGCGACGGGGTTTGCGAGCGGCACCATGTCGGGCTTGCCATAGAGCATGATGCGGGCGGCGGTGAGCGGCACTTCGAGACTTGTGAGGTGATAGGGACGGAAGAACCCGTAATAGGGACCGGTCCCGACGTGAAGATCGTCCATGCGCTCGACGACGCGGGGATGGGTGGCTTTGGCGACGACGAACACGCCGGGGGCCACGCCTTTGCCGATCGTGTAATCGACAACGCCGGATTTTTCGAGCACGCCGCCATCGGCGCGCGGGATCAAAACCCTGGCCAGAGATTCGCGATCGGCGTTGGGACCGTGCATGCCGGGGCGGTCGGGGACGAGCCCGGTGGCGTTGGCGATGGCGGCCATTTCCACCATGGTTTTCGACCCGTCGATGAACTCGACGAGCATGCGCGGGTTCATGTTGCGGCGGGTGGCTTCCTCGCGATAATCGTCGGGCACCGCGTCGTGGTTTAAGGGATTGTTCTTGCCCTTGCCGGCGGCGACGATGTCGAGCCCGAGGGCAGAACAGAATTCGATCAGTTCCATGCACGAGGACGGCTCGTCGCCGGCGCCGACCGAATAGATGACCCCGAGCCTGTCTGCTTCGTGCTTGAGGTAAGCGCCGATGGTGACGTCGGCCTCGACATTCATCATCACCAGATGCTTGCCGTGCTCCATGCCGAGCAGATCAAAATCGGCCCCCACGCCGGGCTTGCCGGTGGCGTCGATGATGACATCGACTTCCGGAGCGGTGACCATCAGTTCGGTATCGGCGGTCACCGCGATCTTGCCGGTATCGATGGCGGCGCTCATGGCCGAGCGGGTTCCCACCTCACTGGCGTGGGCCTTGCCCTCGCCGGCGCCATAGGCGATGTCCATCGCGGCCATTGCCGTGTGGGGGCGGCGGGTGGAGATGGCGGCGATTTCAATGCCGTCCATCAGCGAGACCTGGGTGACCAGATCGGTGCCCATTTCGCCCGACCCGATGATGCCCAGACGGACCGGTTTGCCGGTGTCGTTCAGGCGCTTGAGGTCACGCGCGATACCCGTTTTGGAAATTGTCATGACCCTTGGGGGCTCTTTGTGCAAATTGGAACTGGTGTGGCGCCTGTCTAGATCATTTTGCGCTCCATTGGAAATAGAGCGGGAACGTCTTTCCTTGGTTCTCGCTTGCCATCAGTATGAACAAGGAAAGCAGGGAGCGGCTCATGGACGAGATTTCCATTTCAATCGAGGGCGGGTGCGGGATCATCAGGCTGACCCGGCCCAGGGCGATCAATGCGCTGAGCGCCGAGATGATCGGGGCGGTGCGCTATGCGCTCGATGAATGGGATGAAAATGACGATGTGCGGGCCGTGCTGATCGAGGGAGAGGGCGAAAAGGGGCTTTGCGCCGGCGGTGATGTGCGCAGGACGCGCGAGATGGCGATGGCCGGAGACACACGGCCCGTTTTCTCTTTTTTTGCCGACGAATACGATATGAACGGGCTGATCGCGACCTATCGCAAACCCATCGTTGCGCTCCAGCACGGCATCGTCATGGGCGGCGGGATCGGGATTTCCTCGCATGCGCGGTACAGGATCGCGACGCCATCGAGCCGGTTTGCCATGCCCGAAGCCGCCATCGGGTTTTTCTGCGACGTGGGGGTGAACGCCATTCTCTACCAAGCCAGCGAGGCGCGGGCGCTGGCCTTTCTGCTGTCGGGGCAAACGGTGGGTGCGGCCGACGCCATTGCCCTAGGCCTGACCGATACCATGGTGCCCGAGGACGCGCTGGCGGACTTGCGGGGCCGGGTGATCGACGCGGCGCAGGCGGGCGATCCCGATACGGCGATCACGGCGCTGATCCAGTCGGAATCGATCGATGCGGGCGCGGCCGATTTTTGCGCGCTTTCTGATTCACTGGCCGAGATTTTTGCCGCGCCGGACGCTGAAAAAATCGTCGAAGGGCTGCTCGACTGGTCCGAGGATGGCGATCCGGGCGCCGCGGCGCTCTACGCCTCGATTGCCCGCCATTGCCCGACCTCGCTTGTGGCCATCGTGCTGTCGCACCGTCGGGCGCGGCACAAGCGCGACGTGCGCGCCATTCTCGAGGATGATCTGGCGCTGGCCCGCCATATGGCCATGCGCCCCGATTTCGCTGAGGGGGTGCGCGCGGTGCTGGTGGACAAGGACAAGGCGCCCAAATGGGAGCCGGCGCGGCTGGCCGATGTGGACGTTACTGCGCTGCAGCGGGTGCTGGGGGCAGCGGAGGCGGTCGGGTAGGGCGCCAAACCGAGAGCCAAGTTGGGGCAGTTATTGGTGCCCCGATAGGGTTGTCGATTGTGGAAATGCTGCTGGACCCCGGGAACCAGCCCCGGGGTGACAGGGGAGTGGGTACGAGACGGCGTTGCCTCAAACTCACCCTTTCATTCGGGGATGTTGCGCAGCGCCTACCAAAAACGCCTGAATGCCGATTCAGCCTGGAGCTGCGATACTCAAAGCATTCTCAAGTTGTCGATGATCCTGTCCAGAAACGTCTTGAGGGCCAGAACGTCCTCTGCGGCAAGGCCCTTGGTCAGTAGCTCTTCTTCTTTCCGAGCCTCTCGCAGGAGCGCATCCACGGTCTGGTTGCCCTTGTCGGTCAGCCACACGCCATTGCGGCGACGGTCACCGGGGGCGGGTTTGCGAACAAGCAGGTCGTCGGCCTCGAGCTGATCGAGAATGTTGACGAGACTGGATCGCCCGAGGGCCACCATTTCTGCCAGCCGGTTCTGCGACAGGCCGGGCTCCTGGCGAATGGCGGCCAGCAGACCGAGATAGCGCGGCGCCCTGCCGTAATCGGTGAGACGTTCTTCAAACGCCCGAAAAGCCAGGATCTGGGCCATGCGCAGCTTGTAGCCAAGGACGTCTCCGGCGCTTTCAGGTTCGTTGCCAGCGTTGGTGACCCTGTCGGTTTTGCGGTCCACTCAATTCTCCTTGACGCCTCAAGCAAATTCAATATTGTTCGATATCGAACAATTCTAACACGAACATAATGGCTCGAGCAAAGTTCCCCTGTCTCTGATTGCTATTGCCCGAGACCATCAAAATTGCAAACCGCTTTGGAGCAGCCAGGTGTCTATGCAGCCGGGATTGTCGCATTGGAACGCTGAGACCGACGCGGCGGGCCTGCTCGACATTACCCTGGGCGCCTTGCTGCGCGAGCAGGCCCGGCGGCATGCTGACCGTCCGGCAATCATATTTGACGAATACGATGATCGCCCGGCGCTGCGCTGGACCTATGCAGAGCTGGACCGGCGGGTCGATGATCTGGCGAAAGCGCTGCTGGCTGCACAGGTCAATCACGGTGACAGGGTCGCCGTCATGGCGCCAAATTGCCCCGAATGGATCCTGCTCGAATATGCCCTGGCCAGGATTGGCGCCGTGCTCGTTACGGTCAATCCGGCCTTTCGACGGTCCGAGCTCGACTATCTTCTTGGTCAGGGCCGGGTCAGCATGGTGTTCGCGACGGGCCAATACCGTGGTCACGACGTGGCGGGCATGATTGGAGAGATGCTGGGCAAGCCCGCGCGCGACGACAACGGCGCGCCTGCCCATACCTATCCCGATCTGCGGCGCATCATCGGGATTGGTGCGGCTGCAATTGCCGGAGCGAGCACATTTGCCGACTTTGTCGCAGAGGGCGCAAACGTCGATGATGCCCATCTCGAGCGCCGCGCGGCGTCAGTGACCGCGCAGGACATCGTGCAAATACAATATACCAGCGGCACGACGGGCCAGCCCAAAGGCGCGATGCTCACCCATTCCGGTACGATCAACAACGCGATGCTTGCGGGGCGGAGGGCGGGATACCGGGAAACCGATGTCATGGTTTCGGCCATGCCGCTTTTCCATACCGCCGGTTGTGTCTGCAACGTCATCGGCATGGCCGCTGTGGGCGGCTGCCTTGTGACAATGGAGCAGTTCAATGCCACAAGAATGCTCGACCTCATCGAAGCCCATGGCGGTACCATCACCAATGCCGTTCCCACCATGTATGTTCGCATGCTGCAGGATGAAGCGCTCGTATCGGGGCGACGCAACCTTGCAGGCTGGCGCGTAGCTTATACGGGCGGAACCGCAATCCCCCCATCTCTCATGCGCGAGCTGAACGAGCGGACGGGCGCCGACCCGGTGATCATCATGGGCATGACCGAATGCAGCCCGATCATCACCCAGACCGTGCCCACCGATCCCTTCGATCGCAAGATATCGACCGCCGGAGTGCCCCTGCCCTATGTCGAGATTCGTATTGCCGACCCTATAGACGGGCACACGGTCCCGACCGGAGCGGAAGGGGAGTTGCTCATCAAGGGGTTCCTTGTGATGGCCGGGTATTTCGACATGCCCGAACGCACCGCCCAGGCGATCGACAGCGAAGGCTGGCTTCACAGCGGAGATTTGGGGGTCCTGGACGGTGATGGTTACCTGCGCATTGTCGGCCGCATCAAGGACATGATCATTCGCGGCGGCGAGAACATTTATCCTGTCGAAATAGAAGATCATCTTCTGGGCAACGAAAATGTCGCCGAGGCCCAGGTAGTCGGCGTTCCTGATGCGGAATTCGGCGAGGAAATCTGCGCGTTCGTCGTGCCGCGGCCGGGGTGCGAGATCGATGGTAGCTTGCTGCGCGACTGGTGTCGCAAGACGCTATCGCGGCACAAGCTGCCGCGCTATGTCGTGGCCCTTCCTCGCATGCCCCAAACCGCCAACGGAAAAGTGCGCAAGGTTGCGCTTCGCGACCTTGCGCGATCCATGATCGAGCAGGGGACACTGTCGTGAGCGTCAGCCAGCAAGAACCGCATCTCCTCGAGGAACAGCTGGGGCACATTCTCCTTCTGACCCTCAATCGCCCGGCATCGGGCAATGCCATCAGTCCCGAAATGGCGTGCAGGCTGGCTGACGCGTTCGAGCGCTTCAATCGCGATGATCATTTGCGCGTGCTCGTTTTGACCGGCGCGGGAGACAAGGCCTTTTGCGCGGGCGGCGACCTCGCCCTGACCCTGCCGCTGCTCACGGGCGCGCGACAGGCTGAAACAGAATGGGATCGCGCCATATTGGCGGATCGATCGATCATGGACCGGTCGGCCCTGCGCAAGGTCGAGATCGACAAACCGGTCATCTGCGCCGTTAACGGCGCCTGCATGGCCGGCGGCATGGAGACCATGATTGCCACCGATCTCAGGATTGCGTCCGAGCGCGCAATCTTCGGGCTGCCCGAGGCCAAACGCGGGTTGATCCCGTTTGCCGGTTCCCTTGTTCGCCTCCCGCGTCAGATCCCGCAGGCCCTAGCGATGGAGCTTCTTCTGACCGGTGATCCGATGGATGCTCGCCGGGCCCTGGCGGTCGGCCTGATCAACAAGGTCGTGCCACAGGACCAGGTCCTGCCCTGTGCCATGCAGATGGCCGAAACGATCGCGGCGAATGGTCCGGTGGCAGTTCGGGAAATCAAGCGCACGGTGAGACGGGCTTTCGGTGCCAGTCTCGAAGACGGTTTCGGATATGAAGATGAAGCCTACGAGGTCGTCGTGCGCTCCCAGGACGCGCGCGAAGGGCCACAAGCCTTCATGGAAAAGCGCAAGGCAAGGTTTGTCGGCAGATGAAAAAAGCAGGTTCTTTGCCGCTCGCGGGGCGGGTTGTCATGATCACCGGAGCCGGGCGCGGCATCGGCCGCGCGGCGGCGCTGGCCATGGCTGCAGCAGGCGCGGCCGTGCTGGTCAACGACGTCGATGCCGATGCCGCGCAGGCCGTTGTGCAAGCAATCGAGGCCCAGGATGGGCGCGCTGCGCCTTACATCGCCGCCATCGGTTCGGCCGATGCTGCCGATGCAGGCGTCGCCAGGGCCATAGAGGTCTTTGGCCGGCTCGACGTCATGGCCTGCAATGCGGGTATTCTCAGAGACCGGGTGCTCTGGAACACGACCGACGAAGACTTCGACGCGGTCATCGAAACACATTTGCGCGGCACGTTTACCTGCGCGCGAGCCGCCGCGCGCCATTTTCGGCAAGCAGGGCAGGGCGGGCGGCTGATCCTGGTCTCATCGATCGCCGGGCAACGGGGCAATTTCGGCCAAACCGCCTATAGCGCCGCCAAGGCGGGTATTGCGGGCATGGCGCGCACATGGGCGCTCGAGCTCAAGCGTTACGATGTCACGGTCAATGCGATCGTTCCCAATGCCTTGACCGCCATGACGCAGACAGTTCCGGCGTTGGCGCTCCTGGCAGAGATGCTGGAAAAGGGCGAGCCGGTCCCCCCCAAGTTTCGTGAAGAGTGGGGCATCGGAGGGCCGGACGATGTCGCGCCCGCCTTTGTGTACCTCGCCTCGGATCACTCGTTCCACGTCACCGGCCAATGTATCGGGATCGGGGGAGACAGGATGTCGATCTGGACGCACCCGAGAGAGGCAGACTACCGCCTCCGGTCGGGGGGCTGGACCGCCGACACTTTGGCCGAAGCGCTCGAGGGGTCGCTTGGTGAACAGTTTCAGGATGTCGGTATCGAATTCAACTAGCGCCCGGAGGAGGCGCGCAACGGGAGGACTAAAAATGAAACGACTGCTAATTGCATCAACCACCGTCCTGGTCGCCTGCATGGGTGTGCAGGCCCAGGAGGTCACCTTGCGTTTGTCGCATTGGCTGCCACCCCAGCACGCTGTCCCGCAGACCGGGATGACGGAGTGGACGCAATCGATCACCGAAGCGTCCAGTGGGGAGATCCAGTTCGAGATTTTCCCGGCCCAGCAGCTGGGCGCTGCTCCGGACCACTATGACATGACCCGCGACGGTATCGTGGACATCGGTTACGTAAATCCGGGATACACCGCCGGTCGCTTCCCGATCTATGAACTGACCGGCCTGCCATTCCTGTCCAGCACCGGCCCGGCCGCCGGCAAAGCCATCCATGAGTGGTACCAGGGCGACTACGCCGAGGCCGAGATGGGCGATGTCTATTTCTGTCTCGTCAATCCCCATGAGCCCGGCCGCTTCCATGGCAACATGCCCATTCGGGTGCCGGCCGATGTCAGTGGTCTCAATGTGCGGCCCGCGCACTCGACCATGGCGCGGTTCATCAATTCGCTTGGCGGGTCCTCGGTTCAGGTGCCCGCTCCGGAGGCGCGTGAAGCGATTGCCCGTGGTACGGCCGACGCGGTCACCATTCCCTATGAGGCGATGAAGGTGTTCAACCTCGCCGAGGTAACGAAATTCCACAACGACATGCCCCTCTACCTCTCCTCGCAGGTCATGCTGTTCAACCAGGGGAGCTACGATCGCCTGTCCGACAGCCAAAAGCAGATCATCGACGACCACTGCACGCCGGAATGGTCGCAGCGCTTCTCGGAAGGCTGGGCCATCTATGATGAAGGCGTTCGGCAGGAAATGATTGATAGCCCCGATCACGAGGTCTTCATGCCCTCCGATGATGAACTCGCGCTTTGGCGCGAAGCCGCCGAGGCGACTGTCGTCGGAGCGCTGGAGGCGGTGGACGCAGCCGGGTACGATTCCGAGGTCGTGTTCAACGGGCTCAAGGACGCCCTGGCGGCCAACGATAGCGCCTACTGATCTGCGGGTCAGAAAACCGCGGGAGGCTGCCTGTCGGCCTCCCGAACACCCGTCGCCAATGGATGTGAGGCATTGATGTCCCGCCAATCACTAGAGCGTTCGTCAGTGGCTTCGAGGGCCGTCGGCCTTGTCGAAAAGATCGCAGCGGTCATGCTCGGGCTTGTGACGCTTCTGATCTTTGTATCGGCCATTGGGCGCTACCTGTTTGCGCGGCCTGTGCCCGATGCGTTCGACCTCTCCCGCCTCACACTTGCGGTGGCGGTCATGTGGGGATTTGCCTCGGTCGCCTATCGGGGCAGCCATATCAAGGTCGATCTGCTCGCCCATGGACTGCCGCCGCGCGTGCGGAAATGGCTCGATATTGCAGCCTGGCTGGCCCTGCTTGTCTTTACCGGCGCCATGACCTGGAAGATCGGCGGGCGACTGATCTCGCAATGGCCGCGTGGCGAACTGACCATGGATCTGCGACTTCCGCACTGGCCCTTCCTCGCCGCAATTCTCGTGGGGCTGATCATGGCGCTCGCCATGACGGTTGGCCGGCTCTGGCGGATCCTGCGCCATGGCGAGGGGCTCGAAGCCCATGAATCCTACGATGGTCAGGACGAGGGGGCTGGTCATGGCTGAGGCCGATCTTGTGGCGCTGTCAGGGTTTGCGGCGCTCTTTGTTCTGATGCTCATCCGCGTTCCGATTGGCGTTGCCATGGGTCTTGTCGGCGTCGGAGGGTTCGGGCTCATTGCCGGTTGGGCGCCGGCCCTCAACCTGTTGGCGACCTCGCCCCTGCGCACGGTTACAGATTTCAACCTCACCCTGATCCCGTTTTTCATCCTGATGGGCGTGTTGGCCACACGATCGGGCATGAGCCGTGAGCTGTTCCGGGCGGCCAGCGCCGTCACCGGCTCGATGAAGGGCGGGCTGGGCATGGCCACGATCGGCGCCTGTGCGGGGTTTGCCGCCATTTGCGGCTCGTCAGTTGCGACAGCGGCAACCATGACCAACATCGCCTATCCGGAAATGAAGCGGGCAGGCTACGGCGATGATGTTGCCACCGGGATCATCGCGGCCGGCGGCACCCTGGGCATTCTGATTCCGCCGTCCGTGGTGCTTGCGATCTACGGGTACATCACCGAGCAGGATATCGGCGCGCTTTTCATCGCCGGCATCGTCCCGGGGCTTCTCGCCGTCATCATGTATCTGGTGACCGTACGCTTGTGGTACGGGCGGCACTTGCCCAAGGGAAGCGCCTTTTCGTGGCGCGAAGCCCTGGCCGCGATGCGCGACGTATGGGCGATAGCGCTGTTGTTTGTTGCCGTCATCGTCTCGATCTATCTCGGCGTGGTCACCGCCACCGAAGCGGCAGCGGTAGGCGCGGTGCTCACCGGTCTGATCGGGTTCGTGAGGCGCCGCCTGGATATGCGCTCGTTGATGGAGAGCCTTGTCGAGGCGCTCAGGACCTCCGTCGCTGTTTACACAATTCTTATCGGGGCGATCATCTTCGGATATTTCCTGGCGGTCACCCAGGTGCCTCAAAAACTCACTCAGACCCTGGTTGATCTCGGTTTGGGAGCCTATGGCACACTTGGGTTCATTCTTGCCCTGTTCGTCGTGATGGGATGTTTCCTCGACGCCATGGCGATGATCATCCTCATGGTGCCAATCGTTTATCCCGTCATTATCGCCCTCGGCTTCGACCCGATCTGGTTCGGTGTGATTGTTGTCATGACCGTCGAGTTGGGCATGATCACGCCGCCCGTCGGGATGAACGTCTTCGTGATCAAATCGATTGCGCGTCAGGTCGGCCTGGTCCAGATATTCAAGGGTGTCCTTCCCTTTGTGGTCACCGACGTCCTTCGGCTGGTGCTCCTGGTTGCATTCCCGGCGATCGTCCTGTTTCTGCCCCAAACGATGGGATGAAGAGTGTGCCCGTTTGACGACTTCACGCGCTCTCGGCTCTGCCCTTGCGACACAACGGCCATGAGCAGGATAACGCGCCGGGCCGCGCGGAGGCGATGGGAAGCCGGCGGGCGATCTGACACAGACTTTCCTGTGCAGCTCTAGTGTGCACTTGCTGCCGGATAGCCGATGCAGATCAGAACAAGGGGCATGAGTGGGCTGGGCAGTCCGAGTATGTCGGCGCATGCTTCATCGTCGAAACCTCCCACCCAGACGCACCCAAGCCCCTCCGCCACGGCTTGAAGATGAAGGTTCTGGGCTGCGGCTCCGGCCTCCAGATACACATACCGCGTACCGCGGCTTCCGAACGGCCTCTGGTCGGCGAACGCACGGCTTGGAGCGACCATGTCCGCGCAGACCGCGACGATGCATGCCGCTTGGGTGATCCAGGACGGGGCATCAATACAAGCGTGTCTTAGCCTGTCGCGGAGATCATCTGGTGCATCGATGTGTCTAAGGTCCAGATCGCTCGAGTCAAGCTGATAGAGGCTCTGGGACAAGCCCTCTACGCGGTTTGGAAGGCAAAAAAGTTCAAGGGGATGGAGCGCATGGGCCGAAGGGGCCGTCCGCTTGCCGTCTGAAGATGTGATGCCTTGCGCTGCCCAAGCCAGCCGCTTCAAGGCCTCGAGAGGAATTTGCTCGTCGCTGAAGTCCCGAACGGTGCGGCGGCGGGCGAGGGCATCATTGATGGTAAGGTCGGTCATCGGTCCGTATAATGACGATCGCACTGCCAGACACAACCCCTGGCTGCAACATCGGTGAGAATGGGCCAAAGCGCACATTCAAACGGCGGCTGCGGGCATAAGGGGTCATCTCCCGCGTCGGGGTGGTCGGGCTTCCATGGGCAGAACGAGGCCCCACGGCGTTTGCTGTTCGGCGCCGACAATCTGAAATCCGAGCTTTTGATAGACCGCGATGGCCCTTGTGTTTAGCGGATGCGGATCGACGGCGATTATGGGAACGCCGGCGGCAAAGAGGTAATCCATCCTTTGTCCGATAAAGCCTGTGCCGTGACCGAGACCGATCATCGCCGGATCACCGATATACTGGTCTATCCCGCGCGACCGCGGAGGAAGGTGTCCGAAATGATGCCCTGGCCATCCATGAACCGAATAGTCCTGCATATATGCGAACGGGTTTCCATCCAGTTCGACAATCCATCTTGAAACGCGGGTGTCGCGCAACTGCTCCTCGTCGAAAGGCTCGTCGTTGCCCCACCATGCGCGGACGTGTGAAAAGCCCTGCCAGGTTACGAGCAGGGGCAAGTCGCTCATTGCCGCGGGTCGAAAACGATAATTGGCCAATGTCATGGGTTCACTTTACCAGGAGGTGTGACTTAGGTCAGCTTTGGCGCAAAGCAGGGCATTTGGGAGAGAAATGGATGAACCTTCTCGCGATTTCGGGCAGTGGCCGAAAAGCATCCACAAACACGGCGATGCTGCGGGCGGTGTCGGCGATTGCGCGACCGGGCCATGAGGTCACGGTGTTTGATGCGATTGCCGATCTGCCGGTCTTTTCGCCCGATCTCGAATCCGGCTCCCTGCCGGAGCCGGTTGAAAACTTTGCCGCCCTTGTGGCCCGCAGCGACGGGGTGATCATATCCAGTCCTGAATATGTCAGAGCAATTCCGGGCGGTCTGAAGAATGCCATCGACTGGCTGGTGTCGCGCGATGAGATCATCGACAAACCCATTGCTCTCATGCACGCCTCGCACCGTGGAGACGATATGCTGGGCCAGATCCGCACGGTTTTGTCGACTGTGAGCACACGTTTTTCCCAAGATCTGTTCGTGCGCTTCCAGCTCATGAAAAAGTCGCCCGAGGAGATCGCCGCCCATTTCGAACAGCCCGACAACCGCCAGGTGGTCGCCGCGTTTGTAGAGAGTTTCGCTCGATATTGCGGGCGCTAAAAAGTTCGAAGAAGACTTTCGACCGCCAGCAAAACAATGCCAGTTCTTGACAAAGCTAATATCATTAGGTTTTAACCTGATTGGATTAGCTTTGAGGTTGAACATGCCCCGAGCAGGGTTGAACAAGGACGTTCTGGTGCAGGCGGCGGCGGAGATGGCCGACGAGATTGGGTTTGGCAATCTCACGCTGGCCGCTCTGGCACGCCGGTTCGATGTCAAGCTGGCGAGCCTTTATTCGCACCTGGAAAACTCGGATGACCTCAAGGTGCGCGTGGCGCTGTTCGGGCTCGACCTGCTTGCAGATCGCGCCGAAGAGGCCGTGGCCGGCCGGGCGGGCAAGGACGCGCTGGTGGCGGTGGCCAATGTGCACCGCGATTTCGCCCACCATCATCCCGGCCTTTTCGAGGCGGCGCGCCATCGGCTGGACCAAAGCGCGGCCAGAGAGAGCGGCGGAGCGCGCGTTTCGCGTATCACCCGCAACCTCCTGCGCGGCTACGGGCTGAGCGAAACCGATCAGGTTCATGCGGTCCGCCTGCTGGGCAGTGTCTTTCTGGGGTATCCGATGCTCGAACTGGCCGGCAGTTTTGCTCACAGCGATCCCGACGCCCGGCTTTCCTGGCAGTACGCGCTCGATGCGCTCGATGCCGCCTTGCGAAGCTGGTCCAGAGCCTGAATGCGACGAACTTCCCTCAATTGCGAAGACCGAGAATGACCAAAGACCTGATTACAACGCCGCATTCGGATGTGTTCATCCGAGGGGCCATCGAGATTGAGCGCACCTCGGCGGGACTGTTGCCGCACCGTCTTCTGCAATGGGCGCGGGCCCAGTGCGCCGATGGACAGATCCTGATGGTGGAAGCCCAACCCTCGGGCGTGCGGCTTGTCTTTCGCACGACGGCGAGCATAATCGAACTCGACACGCTGCCCACCAAACGGGTTTATGTGGGCCTGCCGGCACGGCCCGACGGGGTGTACGATCTGGTCATCGATGGAAAGCTGGATCGTCAGGGGAGCGTTTCAGGCGGCAGGATCCTCAGGATCGATCCGGCCACCGGGGCCGCCAACCTGGAACAGGGCGGGCCGGGAACGCTGAGATTTTCGGGCCTTCCTGTGCGGGAAAAGATCGTGGAAATCTGGCTTCCCCATGACGAGACGACCGAGCTGGTTGGTCTAAGGACCGACGCGCCGGTCGAACCGGTGACAGATTTGAACCGCCCCGTCTGGCTGCATCATGGCAGTTCGATCAGTCAGGGATCCAACGCGGGGACGCCGACAGGAATATGGCCGGCGGTTGCGGCGCTGAGGGCCAAGGTGGATCTTGTGAATCTGGGCTTTGGCGGCGGTGCGCTGCTCGATCCGTTTACGGCGCGCACCATGCGGGACACGCCGGCCGACTTCATCAGCCTCAAGATCGGCATCAATATCGTCAATGCCGACCTCATGCGCCTGCGTGCCTTCGGGCCGGCGGTGCATGGGTTTCTCGATACGATCCGCGAAGGGCACAAGCATACCCCGCTGGTTGTTGTGTCTCCGATCTATTGCCCCATTCACGAGACAACGCCGGGGCCGGGGGCCTTTGACATGGAGGCGCTCGGTGAGGGCAGGGTGGCGTTTGTCGCTCGAGGCAATTGCGATGAGGTGGCGCAGGGCAAGCTCACGCTGTCGGTCATTCGCGAGCAGCTTGAAGCAATTGTTGCCCGGCGGGCGGCATCCGATCCCAATATCGTCTATCTCGATGGCAGGATGCTTTATGGCGAGGCCGACACCAAGATTTTGCCGTTGCCCGATGCGCTCCATCCCGATGGCGATACGCACAAAATGATGGGTGAGCGTTTTGCCGATGCCATGTTCTCTGAAGGCGGCATCTGGCGCGGTCAATTGAAATAGGCGCCCGATTTCAGACCGACAGGCGGTTATCTGGATGGTATCAAGGTTGCATGCTGTTTGATCTTCCAGACCATGAAACACTTTACCGGGCGCTGATTGAGCGCGATGCGCGGTTTGACGGGCAAGCTTTTGTCTGTGTGTCTTCGACCGGGATTTTCTGCCGGCTGACCTGTCCGGCGCGCAAGCCGTTATCGGAGAACTGCATTTTCCGGGCGAGCATCGGGGAATGTATCGAAGCGGGGTTTCGGCCCTGCAAGCGCTGCCACCCGATGCAGGCGGCAGCGGCGGACGATCCTGTGGTCAAGGGGCTGCTCGAAGCGCTCGATGGGCGGCCCGAGAGGCGCTGGACGGAGCGTCATGTTGTGGAGATGGGCTATGACCTTTCCACGGTGCGGCGCAGTTTCAAGCGGCATTTCGGCATGACGTTTCTCGAGATCGCCCGCCAGCGCAGGCTGCGCGAAGGGTTCGAGACGCTGGCCGAAGGCGGCAAGGTGGTGACGGCGCAGCACGAGGCCGGGTTTGATTCCCCCAGCGCGTTCCGCGCCGCCTTTGCCCGTATCCTTGGCTGCGCGCCGGGGGATCTGAGCCGGGACGGGCTGTTGCGGGCAAGCTGGATTGCGACCCCGCTGGGCGACATGATCGCGGTCGCGAGTTCGACCCATCTCCATCTTCTCGAATTTATCGACAGAAAGGCGTTGCCGGGAGAGCTCAAGCGACTGAGGGCAGCGGCCAAAGGGAGCATCGGGCTGGGCCGGACCGGGCCGATCGAGCAGGTGGCGGCCGAGCTGGGCGATTTTTTCGCGGGGCGCTCGGCGCGGTTCGAAACGCCGCTTCATCAGGAGGGCAGCGCGTTTACCCGGAAGGTGTGGGCGGCGTTGCGCGCCATACCGGCCGGGCAGACGCGGAGCTATGGGCAGATCGCCGAGGCAATCGGGCGGCCCTCGGCGGTGCGGGCGGTTGCGCGGGCCAATGGAGCCAATACCATTGCCCTGGTCGTGCCATGCCATCGGGTGATCGGGGCGGACGGGGCGCTGACCGGCTATGGCGGCGGGTTGTGGCGCAAGCAGCGGCTGCTCGAGATCGAGCGCCAGTACCGGGCGGAGCGGCGGGACGCCGAGAGGGAATCTGGGGCTAAAGCCCCACACCTATCGGTTTGAAGAGCATCCAGAGCGCCATGGCGACCATCATGAGATTCTCGGTGAGTGAAACAAAGCCCAGAGGCACGTTGCTGTCGCCACCGACGCAGGCGCATTTGAGCTCACGCTTGTCGACATAGACGGCCTTGAACACAGAGACCGCGCCGATGGTGCCGATGAACAGGGCGAGAGGAATGGAGAGCCACATGAGAGCGCCGGAAATCATCAGTATGCCGGCCAGACCCTCGGCGAAGGGATAGACCTTGCCATAGGGCACCCAGCGCTGGGCCAGCAAGTCGTAATTGAGGAACATTGTGGCAAAGCCATCGACATCGCGCAGCTTCTGAAGGGCCAGAAGACACATGGAAAAGGCGATGAACCATTCGGCGGCCTGGACGGTGACAAGGGAGCCGAACGCGGCCCAACTGGTGGCAAGGGCCATCAGCGCGGCCATGGCGAACAGCGCGATCACCGGGGTGTAGGTGGGCGCGTCCTTGTCCTTTGGCGCCTTGCCGAAGAATTCCTCAAGCTCTTCATAGCCGCCGATCCGCTGGTCGTTGATGAAGGCCTGGGGCGTGGTTTCAACGTTATGCTCGGACTTGAAGGCGTCGGTCTGCTCGCGTGAGGTCAGGCGGTGATCTTCGACCTCAAAGCCGTTGCGCTTGAGCAGGTCGAGGGATTTCAGACCCCACGGGCAGGTGTGCTCGGTGGTGTCCATGCGGTAGAGCTGGGCGGTTTTCGAGGTCATCTGAAAAACTTTCCTGCGGCTCAATGGCTGCGTTCGGCCAGCCATTGCCGCATTTTTTCGATTTCCGCTTCCTGTGCGGCAATCACCTGGATGGCCAAAGCGCGACCCCGCGGGTCGGTTCCCAAAAGGCAGTGACGGCCATGACGATGGGCGCGGGGGTTTTCGCCATCCTCGCCCCTGTCAGGATTTGGTTGCGGGATAGCCGGCGGCGGCCAGCGCGGCTTCGACGTCGGTGAGCCTGGCGGACGTCTTGATGGCGATGGTCTTTCGCTCCAGATCGGGGGTGACCTGGCTGGAGGCGTCGAGCGCCTTGAGGGCATCAGTGATGGTCTTTACGCAGCCATCGCAGGACATGCGCGCGATATGATACTCCATGAGAGCCTCCTTTGCCGTGTCTCATGGAGCAACCGATAGACCTTCCCATCATGGGAAGGTCAAGAGGCAATCGTCGCCGTGTCAGGCCGACGCCGGAGCGGTGGCCGTCGGGGATCCGTCCACCTGTCTGGGCGGCGGGAAGGCGAGGGCCATCAGGGCGGCGGCGACGCCGATGGCGGCCGAGGCGATATAGAGGAAATGATAGCTGCCATAGGTATCGTAGAGCCAGCCACCCCCGACAGGGCCGAGGGCCATGCCGATCGATGAGGTCATGACGGCTGCGCCCAGAACGGTGCCCATGACGTGGGCTCCGAAATAGTCGCGGGCCAGCACGGCATAGAGCGGCATCACCCCGCCATAGGCCATGCCGAGGACGACCGCCAGCATGTAGAAGTCGGTCAGCTGGGTGACGTAGATATAGGCGTAGATGCCGACCGATTGCAGCGCGAGGCCGGCGATGATGACTTTCTTGACCCCCAGCCGGTCGGCGGCAAGCCCGAAAAGGACGCGTCCAAAGAGACCCGCAAGACCTTCCACGCTGTAGATCGAGGCGGCGGCAAGGGCGGGCACGCCGCACAGCATGGCATAGCTCACCGTATGGAAGATCGGGCCCGAATGGGCGGCGCAGCACAAAAAGAAGGTGGCGGCGAGAACGATAAATTGCGGCGTGCGCAGGGCGGCAAAGGCTGTGGTTGGCGCGGGCTTTTGCGGGGCGACATCCTGGCCGGGAGCCGGTTCGGCGTTCTCGGAAGTTTGAGGTGCGCGGCGGATCAAAAGGCCGGCGGGCAACAGAAGCGCCGTGGCGCCGATGGCGGTCATCGACATGGCGCTGCGCCAGCCGAAGGCTTCGATCAGAACCGATGCAAACGGCGTCATGATCATGGGGGCGACACCGGCGCCCAGCGAGACCAGGGACACGGCGAGCGAGCGGTGCTTGTCGAACCAGCCGACGGTGGTTGCCATGAGCGGGGCAAAGAACGCGCCGCCCGCCATGCCGACAAGCCCGCCATAGGCGAGCTGGAAGACGACGAGATCGGATGTGGTGCTGGAAAGGAAAAGGCCACCGCCCAAGATCAGGGCGGCGATCAGGACGACGGGGCGGGCGCCGATCCGGTCGGTCAGGGTGCCCCAGACAAAGCCGGCGACGCCCATGACGACAAAGCCGATGGTCATGGCCATGGAAATGCCGGCGCGCGTCCAGCCGGTCTCGTCGGCGATGGGTTGAAGATAGACGGGCAGGGCAAACATCGCCCCCATTGCCACGCAGGTGATTATCGCGCCCGTGGCGACGATCACCCAGCCATAGTGCAGCCTTGCCATTTTGAGGTTCCCTCCATGCGACATTGAACCGAGGACGCATGGGATGAGCGGTCGCCGACAGGTCTTTTGAAAAAAAATATTGCACGGTCTTTCGGCAGCCAGCCGCAGTGTAACCGGTTTCAGCGATATGGTTAGGAATTCTTAAACGCTTCATGGACAAACTGCGGCCAATTAAACCACAGGGCGGGAGACGGCCGAAAAATGGCGAAATCGCAAGTTCAGTCCGTGGCGCTGCCCCGGATTGTCGATCTCGATGCGCTGGACGACGTTGCCGAAAAGCTGATCGGCGCATTGTCGGCAGGATCGGTCAATGTCGACGCCTCAGGTGTCGAACGCGTCTCCACCAATGCCCTGTTCATGCTTTTGAGCGCCGCAGAGACGGCCAAGAAAGCCAAATTTGCCTTCACAATCTCGGGCGCGAGCACCTCGGTTGTCGCGGCCATCGAAAAGCTGGGGCTAAACCCGGCGTTCGAACCCGTTCTCAAGGGATAGTATCGATATGCGCGTTCTTACTGTCGACGATTCGCGGACCATCCTCGCGATGCTGCACCACACGCTCACCAATGCCGGGTTCGAGGTGCTTCAGGCCGAGAATGGGCAGGTGGGGCTCGATGTCCTGGCGCGTGAGGCCGTCGATGTGGTGATCACCGACATCAACATGCCGGTGATGGACGGCATCGAATTCATCAAGAACGTCAGGGCGACCGGCAAGCACCAGAGCCTGCCGATCCTGATCCTGACCACCGAAACCAGCCAGGACAAGCGCGACCAGGGGCGCGCTGCGGGCGGGACCGGCTGGATCGTCAAGCCGTTCGATCCCGAAAAGCTCATTTCGGTCATCAACAAGGTCGTTCACTGAACGTGATCGCGATAACTTCGCCAATGGGGGCTGTGGCTACAAGATGAGTGACCTCGACGAATTCAAGGCCACATATTTCGACGAATGTTCCGAACTGCTGCTCGAACTCGAGGAGCAGTTTTCGGCCATCCAGGAGGGTGACCGGGACGGGGACAGGCTCAATGCCGTGTTCCGGGCCATCCACTCGATCAAGGGCGGTGGCGGGGCCTTCGGGTTCGACGCGCTGGTCAAGTTCGCCCACAGCTTTGAAACGCTGCTCGACTATGTGCGCGACGGAAGGGTGGAATTGAGCGAAGACGTCGTCGTTCTTTGCATCCGCTCCATCGACATCGTGGCCGATTTCGTGACGGCGGCGCGCGAGGGGGAAACACTGGCGGCCGATTACGGCGCCGTGGAAAAAGCCCAGTTCGACGCGTTGGCAAGGGGCGAAGCGGCTCCGGGCGCAGACCCGGCCCAGGACGAAGAACCGATGGACGATTTCGACATCGATTTCACGCCCGTCGCTGTCAATTTCGACGCCGACAAGCCCATGGCCTCGGTTGCGCCCTCTGCCGACGGGGCGAGCGTGTGGACGATCAAGTTCACGCCCTTTTCCACGCTCTACGAGCGGGCCAATGATCCGCTGCTGCTGTTCCGCGAACTGGGTTTGCTGGGCGAGATGAGCGTCGAGCCGAACCTCTCCCCGATCCCGGCGCTGTCGGCGTTCGAGCCGTTCGGGGTCTATTGCTCGTGGACGATAACGCTCGTTTCGGACAAGGCAAGCGAAGAAACGATCCGCGAGGTCTTCGAGTTCGTGGATGGCGATTGCGAAATCGTCATCGAAAAAGGCGGTGCCGCGCCCGTGATGATCGAGGATGACCTGCCCAGCTTTGCGGCGCTGGCCGAAGAGGCCAAATCCGAGCGCAAGTTCATTCCGAGCGGGGAACCCGACGATATCGTCGTGCCCGAGATTGCGGACTTGCCAGAGCCGCCGGTTTCAGAGGAGACCCGGGATGCACCGGCACCGTCCGCTGCACCCAATGTGGTGCCGATGGCGACCAAGCCGGCTGAACCTGCCGAAGAGTCCGGATCGGGACGCCCGGTGGGCATGAGCTCGATCCGCGTCGATCTCGACAAGGTGGACCGCGTGGTCAACATGGTGGGCGAACTTGTCATCACCCAGTCGATGTTGACCCAGCAGATGGATGACGCCATCCGTGACCGCTATCAGGAGCTGGTGCGGGGCATCGAGGTTCTGGCCCAGACAACCCGCGGGCTGCAGGACGCCGTGATGGCCATCCGTGCCCAGCCGGTCAAATCGGTGTTTTCACGCATGCCGCGCCTGGTGCGCGAGCTGGCGTCCAAGACCGGCAAGAAGATCAAGCTCGAAACCATCGGCGAGAACACCGAAATCGACAAGACGGTGATCGAGCAGCTTTCCGATCCGCTGACCCATATGGTGCGCAATTCGGCCGACCACGGGATCGAATCCCCCGAAAAGCGCATGGCGAGCGGCAAGCCCGAAATCGGCACCGTGCGGCTCTCAGCCGAACAGGCGGGCGGCAATATCCTGATCATCGTCGAAGATGACGGGGGCGGGATCAATCGCGAGCGGGTGCTCGAAATCGCCCGCGAGCGCGGCGTGGTCGGACCCGACCAGCAATTGACCGAGGAGCAGATCGACAACCTGATCTTTGCGCCGGGCTTTTCGACCGCGTCGGAGGTTTCCGACATTTCCGGCCGTGGCGTTGGCATGGACGTTGTCCTGTCCAACATCAAAAAGATCGGCGGTTCGGTGCATGTGAGAAGCTGGACCGGCAAGGGCACGCGGATGACGCTGCGCCTGCCCTTAACGCTGGCCGTGCTCGACGTCATGCTGGTCAAGGTGGCCGGCAGCCCCTATGTGATCCCGCTCTCTTCCATTGTCGAAACGATCCAGAATTCGCGCGCCGATTTCGGGTATATGCCCTCGGGCGGCAAGGTTTTGCAGGTGCGCGGGGAATATGTGCAGGTGGTCGATCTGGCCGACCGGTTCCAGATGGTCTCGCAAAAGGACGACGCGGAGGGGTTTGTCGTGCTGTGCGAGGCAGAAGGCAATTCCAAGATCGCGCTGGTTGTGGACGACATCATCGGCCAGCAACAGGTGGTCATCAAATCGCTTGAAGAGAATTTTGAACGCATCGACGGCATCGCGGGAGGCACGATCCTTGGCGATGGTAACGTTGCGTTGATTGTTGATGTGCAATCTCTCAAGTCGGGAAATGCGCATCAGAATGCTGCATAGATCATTTCACCGTTTCATGGAAACGGCGCAACGATCTAGGTCTTTGTTTTGTCGCGTTTCTTAAACCGGATAAGTGGGACCCACTTATCCAGGAAACGCTCTAGGGGCCGCAAGGCTCGACACCTTGGGGGGCAGAACGCTCCCCGTTCCAGTGAGGTCACGACATGGAAGCGCTTGGTCTTCGCGACGAATATTCGGACACAACGGCAGGAGCCAGCCAAAATTCGCTGCAGCTGATTGCCTTTTCCATCGACGAACAGATCTATGGCGTCGAAATTACCACAGTGCGCGAAATCCGCGCCTGGAACGGGGCGACGCCATTGCCCAATACGCGCGAATATGTGCGCGGGGTCATCAATCTGCGCGGCACCATCGTGCCGATCTTCGATCTGCGCGCCCGGTTCGGGGATGGCAAGACCAACCCCACAAAGAACCATGTCGTGGTGGTGATGAGCGTGGGGGAAAAGTGGATCGGCATCCTGGTCGATGCGGTCTCGGACATCCTGACGGTTTCCAAGGACGACATCCATGCGGTGCCCGAGGGCAATTCGGTCGATACCGAGCTCTTGAACGGGATCGTCACCCATGACAGCCGCATGGTCGGGCTGATCGACCTGGCCGCCGTTGTTTCGGGCGCCAAGATCGACGCCTGAGAGAGCAGCAAGAACGATTTGACGGACCCGCCTGCGCGAGCCGGCGGGTTTTTTCGTGTGGGAATGGTGGGCCATGAGGGGGTCGGGTCGGTCGGGCGGCGACTTTGCCGCCCGACAAACGTTAGCCGATCAGCCGTAAACGTGCATTTTCGAACGGGTAGCCTTCGTCGTCGATCGGGCGTCGAGAAAGCTCCTCAAAACCTAGCGCACGATAAAAGCCCATCGCCTGCTGGTTGCGCGTGTAGACTTCAAGCAAAAGCTCTCCCTTCAAGCCCAGCGCGTGCGCGATGAGATGGCGCCCGATGCCCATGCCTTGCCATTTCGGGGAAACAAACAATCCTCCGATGAAGGTTTCAAGCAGGCTGATGAAGCCGGTGGGTTGATCGCTCAAAGTCGCAACCCATGTTTCAGCACCCGGCAGATATTGCTCTTCAATAAGCGCGCGTTGTTCCATCAAACGGCTCTCGCCGATAAAAGGATGTGCAACCAGTGAGGCTTCGAGCCAGATGCGGGAGAGCTTGGTAGTGTCCGTCGCCTCGAAAGGCCGGATTACAACGTTCTCGTTTTTCATGAGAACTCCGAAGAAAACATATGCAAAGAGGTCCGGCGACCATTGTTTTGGTGCCGGGCGATACCGCTATTTGCGGCTACGATCACAAGCCTCTGCGCATAAATCTCCTTCTGCAGCCGGCTGGCTTTTAGGACGTCAAGGATAACCGATCAATAGCCGGGGCGGGGTGGAAGCCGAACCTGTTGGTGACTTTGGCAAATGCCGTGGGCGGCCGAGCGGTTAGTCCCGCCTTTCACCAAACCCCTAGAAAAACTCGACTTCGCCGGTATTGGTGCGGGCGGCGATGCCCGAGAGGGATTCGTCGCGCAACTCGTCGAGAGTGAGGGTCGACCAGACGCCCTCGGCGGCCTGGGCGTCGTTGCCATCGGAGAGATCGGCGATCTTGCGGGCGGCGTCGGCCATGTTGCGGCAGCGCTGTTCGATGCGGTCCTGCATCTGGAGGGCGACGACGATCTGGCGGATGGCGGTGGAGCGGGCGGCGCTGCAATCGATCGAGGTGTCGCCGAGCGTGAGGAGGCTGGCGGTGATGCCATCAACCATTTCCGCCGTCTGGCGAGCGGTTTCTTCCAGCTCTCTGGCCAGTTTGTGCAAGCTCATGCACGTAACCCCCGATTCACAATCATGGCGATCATAATGGCAGACTTCTAAACCGATGCTTGCCAATTTCCCCTATCCGTACTCATCGCCGGTTAGGGTTAGCAAATGGCTAACGAATGGCGCGATAGGTTCGGAAAAATTCCAATGGGAAACCCGGGCCATGCCGGGTTTTCGAAAAGCTCCAGGGAAGCGGTTAATGCCGTTTGAATTGTCTTGATGCCCGATACCTTCACCCGTGGCGTGGTGACCACCGTCCACCAGGGTGATTGTGTAATATCGAACGAGCCCGATGCGACGTTTTCGACGATTCTGGGATCGTGCATTTCGGCTTGCGTGCGCGACAGGGTGGCGCAAGTGGGGGGCATGAACCACTTTCTATTGGCCAGCCAGTCAGGATCGTCCAAGGACAGGTTCGGGGAATCGGCACGCTATGGCGCGTTCGCCATGGAGCAGCTCATCAACATGGTTTTGAGCAAGGGCACCGGGCGCAAGAGCAATCTCGAATTCAAGGTGTTCGGGGGCGGCAACATTCATGCGGGCATGCATGATGTGGGCATGAAGAACATCGAGTTCGTGCGCGAGTTCCTGAGCAATGAAGGCTATGTGCTTTCGAGCCAGGACATGGGGGGCAATTATGCCCGGCGGGTGATGTTCCAGCCCTTTGCCGGGCGGGCCTTTGTCAAACGGCTCGATTCAACCGACAACGCAAGGCTGGTGCGCGAAGAACTGGCGATCGCCAAACAGCAGCCCGCCAAGCCTGTGCTCGACGATATCGAATTGTTCTAGCCCTGAGCTGAATGTCGACTGGTCCTAACGGCAGTCACGCAAAGCGCCGGGCCAGGGCGACGCAGACGACGATGATGGCGGTGGCTGCCAGCATCGCGGCGGCGATGGGTTCGCCCAGAACCAGACCTGAAAGCGCCAGCCCGAAAAAGGGCTGGAGCAACTGGAGCTGGCCGACGCCGGCGATGCCGCCGAGCGCCAGGCCGCGATACCAGAAGACAAAGCCGACCAGCATGGAAAAGACCGAGACATAGGCAAGGCCAAGCCAGGCGGGCGTGCCGATGGCCTGCCAGGAGGACGGCAGGGTGGCGAACGCCAGAGCTGCCATGAGCGGAGCCGAAAGCACCAACGCCCAGCAGATGACCTGCCAGCCGCCCAGCCGCCGCGAAAGCCTGGCCCCTTCCGCATAGCCCAGGCCGCACACAATAATGGCGGCGATCATGTAGAGATCGCCGATCAGCGATCCCGCGCCGCCGCCGGAGATGGCAAAGGCGATGACGATGGCGCTGCCCAAGCCGGAAAACAGCCAGAAGGCGGGGCGAGGGTTTTCGCCGCCGCGCAGGACGGCAAACCCGGCGGTGGCGAGCGGGAGCAGGCCGATAAAGACGATCGAACGCGCCGAGGTGATGTGCTCGAGCGCCAGGGCCGTCAGCAACGGAAAGCCGACAACGACGCCGATGGCGACGATGGCCAGCGAGACGAGGTCGGCGGGCCGGGGGCGGGGCTGGCCGAGCGCGACAAGGCAGGCTGCAGCCAAAAGCGCGGCAATGGCGGCGCGGGCCGAGGTGAGAAACAGCGGAGTGAAATCGGCGACGGCGACGCGGGTGGCCGGCAGAGATCCGGAAAAGATGACGATGCCGAGCAGACCGCTGCCCCAGCCCTCAAGAGATGTTTTCACTGTTATGCCGACCTTTTGCACATGACCGCGCGACCCTAGGAGCGAAGGGCTGGTCAGGACAGACACAGATCAATACAATAGTGAAAAATTGTATTGGCAAGAGCAGGCATACATTGAACGCGATCGGGCAAATCGGCAGGCGGACGGAAACCGTGATGCAGGCGATCAGGGGGCGGGTGGCCAGCCGGGCGCTGGTGGCCGGCGACCGGTTGCCCTCGATCCGCGCGCTGGCCGCAGAGACGGGCGTTTCCCCATCGACGGTGGTCGAGGCCTATGACCGGCTGGTGGCCGACGGGGTGATCCGGGCGCGGCGGGGAGCGGGGTTTTTCGTTTGCGCCACGGCGCTGCCGCCGCTGGCGCTCGCTCAGGAGATCGCGCCGCAGGAACGCGATATCGATCCGTTCTGGGTGTCGCGGCAATCGCTCGATGCGGACGCCGAAGCGCTCAAGCCCGGTTGCGGCTGGCTTCCGGCGGACTGGATGCCGGTCGAGGCGATCCGCAAGGGGATGCGAGCTTTGGCGCGGGGTGGCGATGGAGCGCTTGTCGATTATGGTTCGACGCGGGGATCGGCGACGCTGCGGCGCATCATAAGGGGGCGTCTGGCGGCGGACGGCGTGGAGACGTCACCCGACCAGCTCATGCTGACCGCCTCGGGAACGAGCGCCATCGATCTGGTGTGCCGTCTCGTTTTGCGACCGGGCGACACAGTGGTGGTGGACGATCCGTGCTACTTCAACTTTCGGGCCCTGCTGCGCGCCCATCAGGTGAAAATCGTCGGTGTGCCTTATACGCCGAGCGGACCGGATATCGAGCGGTTCGAGGCGGTGCTGGCGGCCGAGCGGCCAAAGCTCTATGTCACCAACAGCGGCCTGCACAATCCGACGGGGGCGATGGTTACGGCCCAAACCGCCCACAGGGTGCTGTCGGCGGCGGCCCATGACGTCACGATCGTCGAAGACGACATTTTTACCGATTTCGCGCCTGAACCCTTGCCGCATCTGGCGGGGCTGGACGGGTTGGACCGGGTGGTTCGCATCGGGAGTTTTTCAAAGACGGTTTCGGCCTCGTTGCGCTGCGGGTACATCGCCGCGCGGCCCGACTGGATCGAGGGGCTGATCGACCTGCAAATCGCCGCGGGGTTCGGCGGACCGAGCCCGGTTGCCGCCGAAATCGTTGCCGGGGTCCTGGCCGGTGGTGGGTATCGTCGGCATATCGAGGAGGTGCGGCGCAGGCTGGCACGGTTACAGGGCGACACCGCGGCGGCGTTGCAGCGCATCGGGATAAAGCCCTGGATCGTGCCGCGCGGCGGGTTCAACCTCTGGGGGCAATTGCCCGAGGGGGTGGATTCGGCGCGGGTGGCGCGGACGGCGCTGGCGGACGCTATCGTTCTGGCGCCGGGCAATGTCTATAGCGCATCGCGCACCGCCGGGCGGTTCATGCGGTTCAATGTTGCGCAATGCAAGGACCCGACGATTTTCACGGTGCTGGAAAGAGCCATCAAGGACCAGCCGGGGTAGAGCGAAAACCTTCCCATAATGTTACCGGGATGGGGGGATGCTCACAAAGCATTAACCATAGGCTTTTAGGGTGGCGCGACGCTTTCTTATTGTCGGCAGACCATTGGCTCGAACCCGCCTCGTTACCGCATTACTGGCCCTCTGGTCGGCGACCCTCGCGGTCTGCCTGTTTCTTGCCGTCAATTTCTCGTCCCTTTCGTGGTGGCCGCTGGCGGTTGGCGGGATCTGGGTGGCGGCAATCGCCGTCAGTTTTGCGGTCGCGATCCTTGCCGACCGGGCACAGCGGCGTGTGCTCTCGAGCCTGGGCGAGGCGGTGGGGAGCGGGCCGATCGGCAAGAGCCGCGAAATCGAGCATATGCGGGCCATCACCGCCAATCTGTGCCTGCGGCTGGAACGCGCCATGACCTATTGCACAGCGTTCGAAACGCTGGCGCGTCCGGCCATGCTGGTCGATGGACAGGGCATTATCGTCAAGATGAGCGCGGGGCTGACGGCGCTTGCGCCTGAATGTGCCGAGACCGATACGGCGGCCGCGCTGCTGGGCATAGCCGTTGAGCTGGGGGAAACGCCGACAAGTCATGCGGTGGCGCTTTCAGGGCAACGCCATATCGCAATCGCCAGCCCGCTGGCTCCGGATCGCTGGCTGATCGAGTTCGACCGGCCGGGGCGCGTGGTTCCCGCGAGTGTGCTCGATGAGATCGGGCAGGCGCTGGCGGGAGGGCACACAGGCTATCGGATTGCTGCGGACGTCGTCGAGGACGTGCCTGAACTGGACCTGGTCAATGCGGGGCTGGCAACGCTCGATGCGGCGGCGGCGCGGCTCGATGCCCTGGCGCAGGGTGCCCCGATCGACGATGAGGGGGCCAATGACGGGCTGGCGGCGCGGATCACCGGGCTGGCGCGGCAGATCGAGGGAATCGATGCCGAACGCGAAACGGCGCTCGACATGCACAGGCGGGCCCGCGAGCGGCTGGAAAAGGTCGGAGCGCTTGTTGAGATCTGCCGTGAAGCGGCGCAGACCCTGACACGGTCGGCGGACGATGCGCGCAATCACATGGAAACGGTGCGCGGCGAGATCGATGCCGGACGCTCGCTTGCCGGACGCACAGCCGAGGGTGCGAGGGGCCTCAGCGCGGATTTTGAAAAGGCCAGGGCGTCGGCGGAAGAAACAAGCGAGCGGGTTGCGGCGGTAACCGGGCTGGTGGGCAAGATCGACAAGCTGGTGGCCGGGATCGAGGAAGTGGCTTTCCGCACCAATCTTTTGGCGCTGAACGCTGCCGTTGAAGCGGCGCGGGCCGGGGAAAAGGGCGCAGGGTTTGCCGTGGTGGCCAGCGAAGTGCGCGAGTTGGCTCAAGCCAGCGCCAAGACCTCCAAGGACATAAGGGCATTGGTCAAGACCGGGCTGGGGGAAGCCGATGCCGGGGCGCAAGGGGCGCAGGTGCTGGCCGAGACCATGAGCACCGTTACCGCTCATTTACTGAATTTAAGTGAGGAGACGGCAATGATCGGCTCCAGTCTCGCAAGCGGCCATGAAGCGCTTGCGGCGGCGCGCTCCGATGTCGATCTGATCGGGGAGCGGGCACAACAACAGGCCGAGGCGCTCCAAGCGCAGCCGGCGGGGAAATCGGTCGGCAGAGCCTAGGTTTTCTGGGCGTTAACCGGCATTGGGGAGTCGGAACTTGTATGGACAATGGTGAATTTCCACTCAGCGAAAGAGAATTTTCGCGAATCCGCGAGCGCGTCTATCGCGTAGCGGGCATTTCCCTTTCCGACGCCAAGCGCACGCTGGTGATTTCGCGTCTCTCCAAGATCGTGCGCAGCTTGTCGTTATCCGGGTTCGACGCCTATATCGATTTTCTCGAGACGCGGGGACAGGCCGAGGACGATCAGGATTTCGTCAACGCGCTCACCACCAACCTGACACGGTTCTTCCGCGAGGATCATCATTTCGATCATCTCACGAGCTATGTGGCCGGACTGATCGCCAAGCCGCAACGCGTGGGCAAGGGCGCCAGGCCGCGCTTGCGCATCTGGTCGGCGGGATGCTCGACCGGGCAGGAGCCCTATACGATCGCGTTGAGCCTTCTGGCCGCGTTTCCCGAGCTCAAGCGCTGGGATTTCCGCATCCTTGCCACCGATATCGATTCCAACGTCGTGAACAAGGCGGCGCGAGGCATCTATCCGGCGAGCGAGCTCAATGGGCTCTCTGCGCAACGGGCCGGGTTGTTTGAAAAGACGGCAACCGGGGACATCCTCATCCCGAGCGCGGCGCGGGAGCTTGTCACCTTCAAGCTGCTCAATCTCATCGAACCCTGGCCGGTCAGCGGCCCGTTCGATGCCATTTTCTGCCGGAACGTGGCGATCTATTTCGACAAGCCCACCCAAGGGATGCTGTTTGACCGGCTCGGCCAGGTGCTGGCCCCGGACGGGTTCTTGTATATCGGTCACTCAGAAAACCTTCAGGCCGTTTCCAAGGGCTTCAGACTGGTGGGCAAGACTGTCTATCAACGCAAGGCAAATGCCGATGCAAAGGATGCAGCATGAGCAATATCAGGGTCCTGGTCGTTGACGATTCGGCACTCATTCGGGACGTTCTTTCAAAAACGCTGGCGCAAGAGGGCGATATCACGGTGGTGGGCACCGCCCACGATCCGCTGGACGCACGCGACAAGATCAAGGCGCTCAACCCCGATGTCGTGACGCTCGATATCGAAATGCCCAACATGAACGGGCTGGCCTTTTTGCAAAAGATCATGCGGCTGCGACCGCTTCCCGTGGTGATGGTATCCACGCTGACCACCAAGGGCGCCTCGGAAACCATGCTGGCGCTTGAACTGGGCGCTGTCGATTTCGTTGCCAAGCCTGGCACCGAGGCCGCGGGCGGGCTCGATGCGTTCGGTGCGACGCTGCGTGAAAAGGTGCGCTTTGCGGCGCAGTCGGACGTGCAAGCCTCGGCGCATCGCGCCCCCGCGCCCGACCTTCCGCTCAAGACGGCGGCGGCGCCCGAGGGCGCGCTGATTGCCATTGGCGCTTCGACCGGTGGTGTGGAAGCGATCCGGCAGGTGCTCTCCTGGATCCCCGCCGATTGTCCGCCGATCGTGATTGCCCAGCACATGCCCAAGGGGTTTACCGGGCGGTTTGCCGCGCGGCTCAACGAGTTGGTGCCGGTGCGGGTGATCGAGGCCGCCGACAGGATGGCGCTCGAGCGGGGCACGGCTTATGTCGCGCCGGGCGATTTTCATCTGCGGGTGGAAAAGACTTCCGGCCAGCTCAAATGCCGGGTGACCCAGGACGAGGTGACTTCGGGGCACCGGCCGAGCGTGGATGTGCTTTTCAACTCGGTGGCGCGAGTGGTGGGACCGATGGCGGTGGGGGCGATCCTGACGGGCATGGGGCGCGACGGCGCGGCGGGTCTTAAGGCCATGCGCGAGGCCGGAGCGTTCACCATCGGGCAATCGCGCGGTTCGGCGCTGATCTATGGCATGCCCAAGGCGGCGTTCGAGATCGGCGCGGTGGTCGAGGAGGCGCCCGTGGAAAAGGTCGCCGGGCGGCTGGTCGCGGCCCTGATGAAGCTCAAGGCCGCAGCTTGATGGTTTGCATTGAGATTATTGTAACGGTTGTCGCCTAGTTTTGAAGGCTGATCATTCCGGAAGAAGACCGGATTTTAAGGCGGAGAATCCATGCCAAAGGCCAGCGCAGTCAGCGTCCTCATTGTCGATGACCAGCAATCGATGCGGGGCATCTGTAAATACATCCTCACTCAGCTCGGGTTCAAGGACATCGTGGAGGCTAAATCGGGCCGCGATGCGCTGACCAAGCTTGAAAAGACCAGTGTCGATCTGATCATTTCCGACTGGAACATGGACGATGTCGACGGGCTGACGCTGCTCAAGGTGATCCGCAAGCACCCGCGCACGCAAGGGATGCCCTTCATCATGGCGACCGGCCGCTCCGACAAGGAACAGGTCAAGGAAGCCATCGAGAGCGGCGTGAACAATTACATCATCAAGCCCTATGACGCCGGAACGATGAAGAAACGCATCGAGGCGGTTATCGGCGCGCTGAGCTGAACGACCGCGATATTTGCGTTTGCAGGGGCGTCCATCGGGGCGCCCTTTTGCTTGGGTGGGCTTGGCAAGGCCGCCAGCCCATGGTTGAAGAGCAAAACGGGTGAGGGCGGCAAAGGCCATGACCACAAAGACCATCGGGCTGGTGGCCCATGATGAAAAGAAGGACGACATGGTCGCCTTCGCGCAGGCGCACAAGGACCGGCTGAGCGGTTTCACGCTGGTGGGCACGGGCACGACGGGCGGGCGCGTGGCGCAGGAAACCGGGCTCGCCGTCCTGGCGCTCAAGAGCGGTCCGCTGGGCGGGGATGCGCAGATCGGGGCGATGATCGCCGAGGGGCGGCTGGACGCGCTGATCTTCTTTATCGATCCCATGAGCGCCCTGCCGCACGATGTGGACGTCAAGGCGTTGACGCGGCTTGCGACGCTCTATGACATCCCGGTTGCCTACAACAAGTCCACAGCAGAAGCGGTGCTCAAAGCGCTTTGAGTTGACCGGAAGGCGCTGTTGTGAACAGATGCCGCAATTCCGGGGCTTTTTGACCTTTTGGTCCAACAAAAATTTGAGGGGCTGAGCATAAGCGTGGCGTTTGACGCGGTAATCGAGGTGCGTTCCGTTTCCAAGCGGTTTGGCGGACTTCTGGCTGTTTCCAATTGCTCGCTCGAAGTCGAGCGCGGGTCGATCACCGGGTTGATCGGGCCGAACGGGGCGGGCAAATCCACCCTGTTCAACATGGTGGCCGGCAATTTCGCGCCCACCAGCGGGCAGATCATCTTTGACGGGCAGGATATTACGGGGCTCAAGCCTCATGAGCTGTTCAGGCTGGGCATGTTGCGCACCTTCCAGATCGCGCATGAATTTTCCCAGATGACGGCGCTGGAAAACCTGATGATGGTGCCGGGCGACCAGCCGGGCGAGAGTCTTTCGACCCTGTGGCTCCAGCCGGGCAAAGCGGCGGCGCGCGAGGCCGAGGTGCGGAGCAAGGCCCTCGATGTCATCGATTTTCTCAAACTCGGGCACGTCAAGAACGAGTTGGCCGGCAATCTTTCGGGCGGGCAGAAAAAGCTGCTCGAACTTGGCCGTACCATGATGGTGGACGCCAAGATCGTGCTGCTCGACGAGGTGGCGGCGGGGGTCAACAAGACCCTGCTCAACGATCTGGCCGCCAATATCGAGCGCATGAACAAAGAGCTCGGCTATACCTTCTTTGTCATCGAGCACGACATGGATCTGATCGCGCGGCTGTGCGATCCGGTGATCGTGATGGCGCAGGGCGAGGTGATCGCCAAGGGCAATATGGAAGAGCTGCGGGCCAACCCGATGATCGTCGAGGCCTATTTCGGCGGCCCGGTGGAGGCAACGAAATGAGCCTTATCGATCTTAAGGACATCGTGGCCGGCTATGGCGGCGCGCCGATCCTGAATGGCGTCAATATGGCGATCGACGCCTCCGATATCGGGGTGATCGTCGGGCCGAACGGGGCGGGCAAATCCACGACGCTGAAAGCGATCTTCGGGCTTATTACGGTTGCGGGGGGCACGGTGACGTTCGACGGGCAGGACGTGACCAATTTCGAGGCCGACCGGCTGGTGCCGATGGGGCTCTCGTTCGTGCCCCAGGAGCACAACGTGTTTACCTCCATGTCGGTGCATGAAAATTTCGAGATGGGCGCGTTCGTGCGGCGCGACGACATCACTGAAAGCCTCGATATGGTCTATGAGATGTTTCCCGACCTCAAAGCCAAGCGCAAACAGCCGGCGGGCGAATTGTCGGGCGGGCAGCGCCAGATGGTGGCCATGGGGCGGGCGCTGATGAGCAAGCCCAAACTGTTGATGCTCGATGAGCCATCGGCCGGGCTTTCGCCGCGCTACATGATGGAAATCTTTGAACAGGTGGTCAAGATCAACGCCGCGGGCGTGGGGATCCTGATGGTCGAGCAGAATGCGCGCCAGGCGCTGGCATTCGCGACCAAGGGGTTCGTTCTGACCAGTGGACAGAACAGGTTCACCGGGACCGGGCAGGAACTGCTCGACGATCCGGATGTGGCCAAGAGCTTTCTTGGGGGGTAGCCGGGGAGCGCGGCCGGCAAAAGTGGCAACCGGTTTTGCGGTTCGGTCGCGCGACGAGGACGAAAAGACATGAACGATCTGATCTTTTTCTTCAATCAGGCGGTGATCGGGGGCGTTGTCCTCGGTTCTATCTATGCGCTTGGCGCGGTCGGTGTGACGCTGATCTTCGGCATTCTGCGGTTTGCCCATTTCGCCCATGGCGACATGATGACCATGGGGGCGTTCATCGCTTTCGTTCTGGCCGGCGTTTTGGCCGCGATGGGGATCGTGACGCCGATTCCGACCGGCGTGCTGGTCGTGCCTTTGGCCATGGTGCTGGCGGCGGGACTGGCGCTGGGGATCGACAAGGGGTTTTATGCGCCGCTTCGGGCGCGGGGCGCCAAGCCGGTGACATTGCTGATCGCCTCGATCGGGGTCACCATGATGATCCAGGGGCTGATCCGGCTGTTTTTCGGGGTGGAAACGCGCTCGTTTTTCGATACCGAGCCCAAGCAGATTTTCCGGCTCGAATTGCCCTTCGAGGGCGTGACGCGGCCGATTACCTTTACCGAGCCGCAGGTCTGGCTGGTGGCTTCGACTGCCGTTGCGGTGATCGCGCTGCATTACTTTCTCACCCGCTCGCGGCTGGGCAAGGGGATGCGGGCCATGGCCGACAATCCCGATCTCGCCAAGGTTTCAGGCATCAACACCAAGCTCGTCGTGCGGGTGACGTGGGTGATTGCGGGCGCTTTGGCGTGCCTGGCGGGCACCATGCTGGCGCTCGATGTGACGCTGAAACCCGATCTGGCCTTCAATATCGTGTTGCCGATCTTTGCCGCCGCCATTCTGGGCGGGCTTGGACATGCCTATGGGGCGATCGCCGGCGGGTTCGTTCTGGGCTTTGCCGAAACGCTGGCGGTGTTCAACTGGTCGGTGCTGTTGCGCCCGTTCCGGGACGTCTTGTGGTTCGACATCCCCAGTTCGCTGACGCTGGTGCAGTCGGAATACAAACTCACCGTCGCCTTCGTGATCCTTGTCGTCGTGCTTCTGGTGCGGCCTACGGGCATCTTCAAGGGAGCCTCCACATGACCGCGCGCTATATCGGGCTGTTTGCGGCGCTCTTTGCGCTCATCGTTTTCGTGGGTGTGATGATGGGCACCCCGTTCACCGTGCGGCTGATGGTGGAAGCCTTCGCCTTTGCGCTGATCGCCATGGGGCTCAATATCCAGTGGGGCTTTGGCGGGCTGTTCAATTTCGGCATTCTGGGGATGCTGATGGTGGGCGGGTTTGCCGTTACCTTCATCTCGTTCCCGGTCAATATGGCGTTCTGGGAGTCCGAGGGGCCGATGCTGCTCGGGCGCTCGGCGATCGCCGCGGCCATCGGGGCGGTGCTGATCTTTTTCGCCCATCGGGTGCAGCGGTTCGGGATCAGGGGGAAATGGCGCGGGGCGGTGATCGTTGTCGCGTGGTTTGCCGCCTATGTGATCTTCCGCACGCAGATGGACCCGGCGGCCAACACCATCACTTCGACCGCTGGCTGGGTCGGCGGGCTGGGCCTGCCGGTGATCCTTGGCTGGGCGTTCGGAGGTGTTCTGGCCGGGCTGATCGGCTTTCTGGTCGGCAAGGTCAGCCTCGGGCTGCGGGCCGACTACCTGGCGATTGCCACCATCGGAATCGCCGAGATCCTGCGGGCGGTGATCCGCAACATGGAATGGCTGACGCGCGGCACACTGACGGTTTCGCCCATTCCCTGGCCGGTGCCCAATCCGCAATATTATCAGGAGCTGGGCGTTTCGATTTCCGACAGTTTCGTTTACGCGCGCGGCGGGTTCCTGGCGCTGGTGGTGCTGATCGTGATCGCCGGGCTGTTTCTGATCCACAGGGCCTATCAGGGGCCGTGGGGCCGCATGATGCGAGCCATCCGCGACAATCACATCTCGGCGGCCTCAATGGGCAAGGACGTGACGGGACGGCAACTGGAAATCTTCATTTTCGGCTCGGTGCTCATGGGCATCGGCGGGGCGATCCTTGTCTCGTTCGTGGGCATATTCGATCCCTCGAGCTACCAGCCGATCAATCACACCTTCATCATCTGGGTGATGCTGATCGTGGGCGGCGCGGGCAACAATTTCGGGGCGCTGTTTGGCGGGCTGTTCATCTATATCGTGTGGATGCTGTCCGAACAGCTGGCGACGGGCCTGTTCGGGGCGGTGAGCAGCTGGTCGTCCTCCATGGGTTGGGGTGAAATTCCCGATATCGAAACCCGCGCCGTGCAGATGCGGATTTTCGTTCTGGGGCTGGTGGTGACCATTGCCCTCCGGTTTGCGCCAAAGGGGCTGTTGCCCGAGCATATCAGCCGTAAGGACTGAAGCTGGGGCCAGTCTTTCCCGATCCCATTTCGCGGCGGCGCTGCGAGATGGATTCCGGGAATAAATCCCGGAATGACAGTGGGTTAAGGAGCGGTTGGAGAACCAACTGGCAGGAAAAGAAAAAGCCCGGGATCGCTCCCGGGCTTTTTGTATTGGGGTCCTGGTCGGCTTATTCGATGACGCCGACTTCGACGAAGGAGCCGCCTTCGACGGTCAATTCGACGATCACGCCATCAACGTCGCCCGCTTCGTCGAAATCAAGATCGCCGCCGGCGCCCTGATAGTCGATGTCGGTGCCGGCCGCGATGAGTTCCTTGGCCTTTTCCCACTCGCCCGGCAGGATGGTTTCACCCGGAGCCGAAGAGACTTCACGCAGGGCAGCCGAGAGGCCTTCACGGTCGGCCGAGCCATTCTTTTCGATGGCCAGCGCCAGAAGGAAGGCGGCGTCGTAGGACTGGGGAGCGTAAACGTCGTTGGGGGTCAGGCCTGCGGCGGTGGCCAGTTCGGCGTAAACCGTGGCGCTTTCGCCTTCGAACGCACCGGCGCGGGTGGCGATCATGCCTTCCACGCTGCCCGCATCGATACCGGTGAACAGATCGTCGCCGACCATGCCGTCACCGCCAACGAAGGTAAGGAAGTTGCCCGATTCCAGTGCCTGGCGCAGCAGGGTCTGGCCCGAGGAATTGGCATAGGCGAGAACGACAAGGGTTTCAGCGCCCGAGGACGCGAGGTTGCCCAGTTCGGCGCGGTAGTCGGCCTTGCCATCTTCATGGGCGAGGTTGGCCGCGACGGTGCCGCCGCCGGCTTCATAGGCCGAAACCACGGCATCGGCGAAACCCGAACCATAGTCGTTGTTGACATAGGTCAGCGCGATTTCGGTGATGTCCTTGGAGAGCAGCAGCTCGGCGAGCTTTTCGCCCTGGAAAGCATCGGAGGGGGTGGTGCGGAAGACAAGGTCGTTGTCTTCGAGCGTGGTCAGCGCCGGGGCCGTGGAGGCCGGCGAGATCATGACCACACCGCCGGGAATGGCAGCGGAATTGGCGCCGCCGATGGTTTCACCTGTACACAGGCCGCCCACAATGGCGGTAACCTGATCGGTGTTGACCAGACGGTCCGTGGCGTTGGCTGCCGCTGTCGCATCGCAGGCCCCGTCGGCCGAAACGATCGTGAGCGTGCCGCCATCAAGGATGCCGCCCTGATCGTTGATCTGCTGGACGGCGAGTTCGGCGCCAGCAAAGATCGGCGGGGTCAGGCTTTCGATGGGGCCGGTGAAGCCGCCGACAAAGCCGAGCGTGACGTCCTGTGCTACGGCGGGCGACGCGGCCGACAGAACACCCGCAGCGACCGCAAGGGTCAGAGATTTTTTGATATGACGCATGATATCCCTCAAAAGTTTGGTCGTGCCATGCCCCTCCCGTGCCGCTTGGCGATCTTTTCGGTTCGGGCAGCCCAACAGGAAAAAGGCCCACTCGCTGGACCCGCTCCAAGCGATACCATTGCACAGTTGCGTTTATGGAGTCATCAGGTTTTGGCAGGAATTTTCGTGAGCCTACAGTTGCTTAACGGGCGGGCTTTTGCCAGTTATGATCTTTGTCCATCCAGGGAGGCCGGGACAGCCGATGCGCGCTAAGAAGGTCCTGTTGCTTGTGGCGGCGCTGAATCTCGCACCGATGGCCGCTCCGGCGCAAATCCAGACGCTCGATACCACCGGCGGCGCGCGGGCGGGCGAGGAGCGCCCGGACGGGTCGGAACACACCGATGCCTCCGCTCCACCCGCGCCGTGCGGCACGGCCGAGATCACCATTGCCGAGATGGGCTGGCCCTCGGCGGCAATCTTAGCCAATATCCACGCCACGCTGCTGCGCGCCGAATATCAATGCGCGGTGCGGCTGGTGCCCGGCGAGCCCGAGGCAATGCTCTCGTCGATGGCGACGACGCAACAGCCGGCGGTGGCGCCGGAGTTGTGGGTGTCACGCCAGGCCGAAGTGTGGAACGGGGCGATGCAGGCGCGCAGCGCCAGGGCCGCAGCACCGGCCTTTAGCGGTGGGCCGCTCGAAGCGTGGTTCGTGCCCTCCTATGTCATCGAAAACAATCGTGGGCTGGATGGCGCAAGCGATATCCTGGATCACTGGCAGGTGTTCGTTCCGGCGGGCGAAAGCCGCGCCAAGCTCCACTCATGTCCGGCCGAGTGGGCCTGCGCAATCATCAACAGGAACATGGCGGCGGGGCTGGGCCTTGATGAGCGCTTCGATATCGTCGAGCCGCTTGACAGGTTCGCCATGGACGGGGCGCTGACCGATGCGGTGAGCCAGCGCCGGCCCGTTCTGACCTATTATTGGCAGCCCAACGCGTTGATCGACCGGCTCGATCTGGTGCCGCTCGACATGGGCGGGTTCGATGCCGGCAATGCCCAATGCATGGCGATCCGCGATTGCGTGCCGTTCGGCGGATCGGGATTTGCGCCCGACACGGTCGTGATCGCCGTGGCCGAATGGGTGTTTTCCGATACGCCCGACATTGCCGATTATTTGGCGCGGGCTTCGATGCCGCTTGATGAAATGAACCGGCTCTTGGCCTGGCAGGCCGAGAACGAGGCGAGCCCGGAGGCCGTGGCGCAGCATTTTCTCATCACGGGACAAGATATCTGGCAGGGCTGGGTGGGCAATGGCGCTGACACGGTGCCGGCAGGCGAGGATGAGACCCAATAAGAAAACGCTAACCATCAGGACGGCTGATCGCACCATTGTCGCAAGACTGTAACACAGCGGGCCGACACTGAAAGATTGCAGGGTTTTGTTCTCGTGCTAAGCTTAAGCTATTGATTTCATAGAAATATATCCAGCGGCGTTCACTCCCCGTTAAAGCCGGGCCCGTAAGGTCCGGTCGAACAAGTGGTCGTGGCGTTGCATGCGTACAGAACTTTCCCTCACCAATATCCTGGCCGTTTATCGTGGCACTGCGTTGGCCGCGGGTGGCGCCGGTTGCCTGATCGCGGTTGCTGCTGTTGAAGCGCTGATTGCCCGATGGCTGGGGCTGTCGCACGAGAGCGTGGCGCTGCCGGCGGTGGCGATGGGCGGGATGGCGCTTCTGGCCATCGTGATCTGGGGCTATTTCTCCCTGCGCAGAGCACTGGTGCTTGCCGAAGCGCAGCGGCGCGAATTGCTGGCTTCGCTCAACCGCGACGCGCTGACGGGCGCTTTCAACCGCAAAAATTTTCTCGACCGGCTGCGTGAGATGGTGCGGGCCGCCGAGCGGATGCCCGTGGCCTATATCCAGATCGACATGGATCATCTCAAAGCGATCAACGACGGAACGGGGCATGCGGCGGGGGACCAGGCGCTGGTGCGGCTGGTGCGCACGCTTGAGGACCTTGTGCCCGGAGCGGTGATCGGCCGGCTGGGCGGGGACGAATTCGCTCTCGCTCTGGCCGGGGTCAGCTCCAAGGCCGCGCTGAAGCGGCTGGGAGAGCGGGTGCTCGAAGCGCTCGACCGTCCGGCGCCGCTGGCCGGACGCGACACGCGGCTTTCGGCCACCATGGGCATTGCAACGGCGCCCGGCGACGCGGGGGATGCCGATACGCTGATCTCGAAGGCCGATCTGGCGCTTTACAAAGGTAAAAATGGCGGGCGCGGCAGAGTGATCGCCTTCGAGCGCGAATTGCTGAGCGAGGAACGCTATCAGCGATTTATCGAGCGCGAATTGCGGGCGGCGATCCTGATGGATGAGCTAGAAATCCATTATCAACCGGTTTTCGGCAGGGACGGACGCAAGCGATCGGTGGAGGCGCTGGTGCGCTGGCGCCATTCGGTGCGCGGGATGATTTCGCCGGGGGCGTTCGTGCCGATCGCCGAACAGTCCGATCTGATCGCCAAGCTGGGGCAATGGGTTTTGCGGCGGGTGTGCGCCGACGTTTCACGATTGCCGACCGACGTTGTGGCGATCAACGTTTCGGCGGCCGAATTGCGCCATCCCGACTATGCGGCGCGCTTTGCCGAGGAGATTGCCGCCGCCGGACTGCTGGGCGAACGGTTCATCGTCGAGATCACCGAGACGGCGCCCTTGCACAAGAATTCGGTCGAACGGACCAATCTGGAATTCCTGCGGGCGCTGGGGGTACGAATTGCGGTCGATGATTTCGGGGCCGGGCATGCCAGCCTTGGATATCTGCGCGATCTCTCCTTTGATATCCTGAAAATCGACAGGGCGTATGTGTCCGAGATCACCTCGCGGCCCGTGGATTCGATGATCGTTGAATCGATCTGCAAGATTGCCCAGGGGCTGGGGATCGAGGTGATTGCCGAGGGCGTGGAAACGCCCGAGCAGCATGCGGCACTGGTGGGGCTGGGCTGTACGGGGTTCCAGGGCTTTCTTTTGGGCCGGCCAGCGCCGCTTGAAGCTGCGATGGGTCCCCAGGACGCGGATGTCAAAGCAGCCTGACCCTTATGGGCTCTGTTGCGCACCGGTGGCCTTGATGGCTATAAGAGCGGTGAGTGATGGGAACTTTTCCGCGCCAGGGAGAACGGGTTTTGGATATCAGGAAGATAAATGACCGCGTGAGCGTTTCGGGGCAGATCCTGCCGTCCGATATCGAGACGATCAAACAGGCGGGCTTTGTCTCGATCATCAACAACCGCCCCGATGGCGAGGCGCCCGACCAGCCGGCGGGTGCCGAAATCGCGGCAGCGGCAAAGGCCGCGGGCCTTGGCTATTATGAAATTCCCATGGGCCGCGAGGGCGTGACCCCGGACATGGTGGCCGCCACCCGCGCCGCAATGGACGAGAGCGATGGGCCGGTGTTTGCGTTTTGCCGCTCGGGCACGCGCTCGACAACGCTGTGGGCGCTCAGCCAGGCGGGCACTGACCCTTCGGATGTGATCATCGATTCCGCTGCCAAGGCCGGCTACGACATGAGCCATCTGGCCGCCCATCTGGACAAACCGATCTCCTGATCGGGTGGCGGAAGGGATATTTTCCCTTCGGTCCGTCTTTCTTGCGGCCGGCCTGGTTAGGACATTACGATCAGCGGACGCGTATCCCGTGTATCTCAGGCCCGGCCGGAATGTTTCCGTCTTTCGTTCAATTGTGGAAATGATCCAAGTCGTTGTCTCATCGCGCGCCCGAACGGCAAAACCGGTTCCGCTTTTTGGCTGGAGGCGCTTATCCTAACCAATATAGTGTCCACCGATCCGGGCACGCTCTAGCAGGGGGTTTCCCAGTCCATGACGATCAAGAAGATTCTCGTCGCCAACCGCTCTGAGATTGCGATCCGGGTGTTCCGGGCCGCCAACGAGCTGGGGCTGAAAACGGTTGCGGTGTTTGCCGAGGAGGACAAGCTGGCGCTGCACCGGTTCAAGGCGGACGAGGCCTATCTGATCGGGCAGGGCAAGGGGCCGGTGGAAGCCTATCTGCAGATCGACGAATATATCCGCGTGGCGCGGATTTCGGGCGCCGATGCGATCCATCCCGGTTACGGGCTCCTGTCGGAAAGTCCCGAGTTTGCCGATGCGTGCGAAGATGCCGGGATCATCTTTATCGGGCCGAAAGCGCAGACCATGCGCGATCTGGGCAACAAGGTCGCGGCGCGCAACATGGCGATCAAGGCGGGCGTGCCGGTGGTTCCTGCCACGGACCCATTGCCCGACGATCTCGATGAAGTGGCCAAAATGGCCGATGCGATCGGTTATCCCCTGATGCTCAAGGCAAGCTGGGGCGGGGGCGGGCGCGGCATGCGGCGCATCACCGATCCCAAGCAGTTGCGGGCCGAAGTGTCCGAGGGCAAGCGCGAGGCCAAGGCGGCGTTCGGCAAGGACGAGATGTATCTCGAAAAGCTCGTCGAAAAGGCCCGGCACGTCGAGGTGCAATTGCTTGGCGACGATCATGGCAATCTGGTGCATCTGTTCGAGCGCGACTGTTCGGTGCAGCGGCGCAACCAGAAGGTGGTTGAGCGGGCGCCGGCGCCTTATCTTTCGGAAGAGACCCGCAAGGCGCTGACCGACGCGGCGCTGAAGCTGGGCAATGAAGCAAATTATCGTTGCGCGGGGACTGTCGAGTTCCTGATGGATGCCCAGACCGACGAGTTCTATTTCATCGAGGTCAATCCGCGCATCCAGGTCGAACATACCGTGACCGAAGAGGTGACGGGCATCGATATCGTCAAGGCCCAGATCAGGGTGATGGACGGGGCGGTGATCGGGACGCCACAATCGGGGGTGCCTGAGCAAAAAGACATTGTCTTGCACGGCCATGCGCTGCAATGCCGGGTGACCACCGAGGACCCCGAAGAAAACTTCATCCCCGATTACGGCCGGATCACCGCCTATCGCGGGGCGACCGGGTTCGGGGTGCGGCTCGATGGCGGGACGGCCTATTCGGGCGCGATCATCACGCGGTTCTACGACCCGCTCTTGGAAAAGGTGACCTGCTGGGCGCCGACGCCCGAGGAAGCGATTGCACGGATGGACCGGGCGCTGCGCGAGTTCCGCATTCGCGGGGTTTCGACCAATCTGGCGTTCCTCGAAAACATCATCTCGCACCCCAAATTCTGCGACAACACCTATACGACCCGGTTCATCGACACGACGCCCGAACTGTTCGATATCGAAAAGCGCAAGGACCGGGCGACCAAGCTTTTGACCTATATTGCCGATGTGACGGTGAACGGGCACCCCGAAGTGCGCGATCGGCCCAGGCCGCCGGCAAATGCGGCGGCGCCTGTGGTGCCGGAATATCCGCCGCTTTCGGTGGTCGAAGGCAGCCGGCAAATCCTCGAGCGCGACGGCGCCAAGGGGCTGGCCGACTGGATGAAGGCGCAAAGCCGGGTGCTGTTCACCGACACGACGATGCGCGACGGGCACCAGAGCCTTCTGGCCACGCGCATGCGCACGTTCGACATGGAAAAGATCGCCAAGGCCTATAGCCGCGGCTTGCCGGACCTGTTCTCGCTCGAATGCTGGGGCGGGGCAACGTTTGACGTTTCCATGCGGTTTCTGAACGAAGACCCCTGGGAGCGGCTGAAAAAGATCCGCGAGGGTGCGCCCAATATCCTGACCCAGATGCTGCTGCGTGGCGCCAATGGTGTGGGCTACACCAATTATCCCGACAATGTGGTGCAGTTCTTCGTCAAAAAGGCTGCCGAGGGCGGGATCGATATCTTCCGGGTGTTCGACTGCCTGAACTGGGTCGAGAACATGCGGGTGGCCATGGATGCGGTGATCGAGAGCGGCAAGGTCTGCGAGGGCGTTGTGTGCTACACCGGCGACATGCTCGACCCGGACCGGGCCAAATACGACCTCAAATATTACGTTGGGCTGGCCAAGGAACTCGAAGCTGCGGGCGCGCATGTGCTGGGCATCAAGGACATGGCCGGGGTGATGAAGGCGCCGGCGGCCAAAAAGCTGTTCGCGACGCTCAAGGACGAGATCGGGCTGCCGATCCATTTCCACACGCACGATACCTCGGGGGCTTCGGCGGCGACGGTTCTGGCGGCCTGCGAGGCGGGTGTGGATGCCGTGGATGCGGCGATGGACTCGTTTTCGGGCACCACGAGCCAGCCCACGCTTGGATCGCTGGTGGCCGCGCTTGAGGGAACCGAGCGCGATTCGCAGCTTTCGCCCAAGGCGATACGGGAAATCTCGTTTTACTGGGAAGCGGTGCGCACCCAGTATCGCGCCTTTGAGAGTGACTTGAAGGGCGGCGCTTCCGAGGTCTATCTGCACGAAATGCCGGGCGGGCAGTTCACCAATCTCAAGGAACAGGCCCGCTCGATGGGGCTGGAAACCCGCTGGCACGAGGTTGCCCAGACCTATGCCGACGTCAACCAGATGTTTGGCGATATCGTCAAGGTGACGCCAAGCTCGAAGGTTGTGGGCGACATGGCGCTGGCCATGGTGTCTTCGGGCCTCAAGCGCGCCGATGTGGAAAATCCCGACAAGGACGTCTCTTTCCCCGATTCGGTCGTGGGGTTCTTTGCCGGGGATCTGGGCCAGCCGACCGGCGGGTTTCCCGAGGCGCTGCAAAAGAAGGTCCTGAAAGGCAAGAAGGCTCTGACCGAGCGGCCCGGCAAGGGTCTCGCGCCGGCCGACCTTGAAGCGGAGCGCAAGAAGGCCGAGGAGGTCTCGGGGATGGAAATCGATGATTTCCGGCTCGCCTCGTATCTGATGTATCCGAAGGTTTTTGCCGAGTTCGCCAAGGCGCAGGAGCTTTACGGCCCGACCGAAGTGCTGCCGACCCCTGTCTATTTCTACGGGCTCAATCCGGCCGACGAGATTCTCGTCGATCTGGAAAAGGGCAAGACCATGGTGGTCCAGTTCCTCGGACAATCGGAAACCAATGAAAAGGGCATGGTGCGGGTGTTTTTCGACCTCAACGGTCAGCCGCGCGCCGTTGCCGTTCCCGATCGGCTCAAGGCCGGCGACATCGTTGCCCGGCCCAAGGCCGTAGCGGGGGATGCCAAGCAGGTCGGGGCGCCCATGCCGGGGGTCATCTCGTCACTGGCCGTTCAGGCCGGCCAGAGAGTTCAGGCGGGCGACGTGCTGCTCTCGATCGAGGCGATGAAGATGGAAACCGCCCTGCACGCCGAGGCGGACGGGACGGTGGCCGAAGTCCTGGTCAAGCCCGGCGATCAAATCGATGCAAAGGATCTTTTGGTCCGCATCGAATAGCCAAAACCTCTCATTGGGCCATGCTCCCGGCCAAGAAAAAGGACGGCGCGGAAATCCGGGCCGTCCAAGGCAAGGGGGAGGAGATCAATCATAAAGTCCGGACAAAACCGGGAAAGGACGACCCGCGCCGGAAGGAAACGCGGGTCGCCAAAGCGCTAGATCGTGCCCATCAGCATGAGGATGAGGACGACAACCAAAATGACGCCAAGAATGCCCGTGGGGCCGTAGCCCCAGGCGCGCGAATATCCCCAGGTGGGCAGGGCGCCGATCAAAAGCAAAATCAAAATGATAATCAGAATCGTCGAAAGGCCCATTTTTCAAATTCCCTCACAGTGACCATTATGGCCTGTAAAACTTACGTGAAGGGCAAATGGTTCCCGCGGACAGGCTTTTTCAGACTCTGCGCGCCGTTCCATCGATGATCGGCCCGTCTCTTCGGGCACGAACCGGCGCTGTAACCGGCAGGCGCGAAACGATCCAGCTGACGATGAGCGGCACCAGAATGAGGTCATCGATCCAGCCGAGAACCGGAATAAAATCGGTAATCAGATCGACGGGCCAGACCAGATAGGCCGCGGCCGCAACGGTCGCGAACTTGAGATAGAGCGGGGTGCCCGGCGACCAGAAGGCCTTCCAGAGCAGAAACGCTTCCTTGCGAAACCGCAGGAAGCGAGGCAGCAGGAGGGAAGCGAGATTTTTTATCATGGGTTTTAGATAGGGACCGGCGAACCCCTTTCAAGACCGCCAGAGCATTTCAGCGCTTCCTGGAATCGCTTCAATCGCTCGGGGTCTTTGCTGGTCGCGCTTCCGAACCGGATAAGTGGTGCCACTTGTCCTGGAAGCACTCTTGGTCGCATAGGCGCAACATTGCACTGATGTTTGCTAGGGCTTATGTGTTCGGCGAGAACAAAGAGTACGGGTCATGGCAGGTCCAGAGCAGCGCAAGAAAACGGTCGGAGTCGATGTCGGCGGGGTTGTGGTCGGGGGTGGCAATCCCATCGTCGTCCAATCGATGACCAATACCGACACCGCCGATATCGAATCCACGGTCCGGCAGGTGGCGGCGCTGGCCCGAGCCGGCTCGGAGATCGTCCGTATCACCGTGGACCGCGACGAGGCCGCCGCGGCTGTGCCTCATATCCGCGACCGGCTGATGGTGCGCGGCATCGACGTGCCGCTGGTGGGCGATTTCCACTATATCGGGCACAAGCTATTGTCCGACCATCCCGCCTGTGCAGAGGCCTTAGCCAAATACCGGATCAATCCGGGCAATGTGGGGTTCAAGGACAAGCGCGACAAGCAGTTTTCCCAGATGATCGAAATCGCCAACCGGTATGAAAAACCGGTGCGGATCGGGGTCAACTGGGGGTCGCTCGACCAGGAATTGCTGACCGTTCTGATGGATGAAAACGCAGGCCGCGCCGAGCCCTGGAGCGCGGCGCATGTGCAGCGCGAAGCAATCATCCGTTCGGCGATCCTTTCGGCCGAGCGGGCCGAAGAGCTGGGCATGGGGCGCGACAAGATCATCTTGTCGACCAAGGTGTCGGACGTCCAGCAACTGATTTCGGTCTATGAGGAGCTGGCGGCGCGCTGCGATTATGCGCTGCATCTGGGACTGACCGAGGCGGGGATGGGATCGAAAGGGATCGTTGCCTCCTCGGCTGCGCTGGGCATTCTGCTCCAGCAGGGGATCGGAGATACGATCCGCATTTCGCTGACGCCCGAGCCCGGCGGTGACCGGACGCTGGAAGTCAAAGTCGCTCAGGAACTGCTCCAGACCATGGGGTTCCGGCAGTTCGTGCCGGTGGTTGCCGCGTGTCCAGGCTGCGGGCGGACGACATCGACTACGTTCCAGACCCTGGCCAAGGACATTCAGGATCATCTTTCGACATCGATGCCGGAATGGCGGGAGAAATATCCCGGCGTCGAGGCGATGAGCGTTGCCGTGATGGGCTGCATCGTCAACGGGCCGGGGGAATCCAAACACGCCGATATCGGCATCTCGCTGCCCGGTACCGGTGAGGCGCCCTCGGCGCCGGTGTTTATCGAGGGCAAGAAGGTGACAACGCTCAAGGGGGCGGATGTGGCCGACCAGTTCAAGGCCATGGTGGCCGACTATATCGAAAACCGGTTCGGGGCGGGGCGAGCCAAACCGGCGGCGGAATGAGCGCCGTTCTCCTTGATGCCATCGTAGCGCTTGATGCGAGGGTTCTGGCTGGTCATACGGCACAGGCGGGCGACGCGTTTGATGCTGCGGACCATCGGCAAAAGGTTGCGGCATCGCTCGAGACGTCGCAACTGATCTGTGTCGAGCGGGATGGCCGGCACGTGGCTCACACCTATTTCAGGCCGCTGGCGGAGGGGCGCTGGTTTGTCGGTGCGTTCAGTGTCGATCCGGCGCATCGCAACGCTTCGGTTCTGGCCGAAATCGGGCGGCGGATGGCGGCGATCATGGAGGATGAGGGTATCGAGACGCTCGAAAGCCATGTCTATCGCACCAATGAATTGTCATTGGCTTTTCATGAAAAGCTGGGATTTGAGCGGTTCATGGAAAACGAGAAGGGGTTTGCCTTGCGCATCGAGCGGGCGCGTCTTGCAACATCGGCGCTCGGCAGGCGCCTGGGCGGGCGGCGATGAGCGCGATTTCCATTCGCCCGGCACTGGCGGGGGACGCTAAAGAGGCGGCCGCGCTTCTGCGGCGCTCGATTGTCGAGCTTTGCGTGCCCGACCATGGCAATGATGCCGAGCGGCTGGAGCACTGGCTTTCCAACAAGACGCCGGAACATTTTGTGAAGTGGATCGACGATCCGTTCAATACGATTTTTGTGGCTTTCGCCAACGGCCGGATGGTCAGTGCCGGAGGGGTTCGGGACGGGGAGGGGATCGTCCTCAACTATGTGCATCCCGAGAGCCGGTTCATGGGCGTATCGGGGGCGATGATGGTTCATCTCGAAGAGATGTTGCGGGGGCGGGGCGTTCCGGTGGCCAATCTTGTCAGCACGATTACGGCGCGCCGGTTTTACGAGGCGAGAGGTTATCGCGAGCGCGATCTGTTGCCCGAGCAGCGGCCGCCTTTCGGGATCGCGATGGAAAAGCGGCTGTAGGACCGATCGACATTCAACCGTCGGTGCCAAAAAGAACCGCTTGTCGATTGTTGAAATGCTGCTGGACCCCGGGAACAAGTCCCGGGGTGACAAGGAGGTGGGTATGAAGACGGCGTTGCCTCAAACTCACCCTGTCATTCCAGAATGCTCCGCAGGGCAATCGATCCACCGGATCGATTTCTGATCCTGCTCCAATCCCACAATCCGGTGTGGCGCCAACCAAAAGTGCCTGAATGCCGGTTCAGCCTAGAGCCTTCGCCATCGACCGCGGGGGGG
>SWCF01004340.1_pt1 | contig 62695 bp, 49 predicted proteins | sample 4690081 | NCBI WGS metagenome assembly SWCF01 (sample SAMN10267280, study PRJNA491770) | bioreactor metagenome | isolation source: DHS bioreactor inoculated with | place: Japan: off Shimokita Peninsula
GTGATCAAAGATTTTATGGCGCAAGGTGGCGATCCCACCGGTACCGGTATGGGTGGCCCGGGGTACAAGTTTGCCGATGAATTCGACCCAACCTTGAAACATACAAAACCTGGTATTTTATCCATGGCGAATGCTGGTCCAAATACGAACGGATCACAATTCTTCCTGACACATGTGCCCACATCCTGGCTTGATAATAAACACTCTGTCTTTGGGGAGGTAACCGAAGGGTTGGATATTTTACTTTCCATTCCAGAACGTGATCCTTCCAGAAGAAATGCGCCAGCAGTGAAACTTCAAACTGTTGAAATTACGGAAGAGTAAAACTTTAATTTTAAAATCCCTCATCAGCATGAATGAGGGATTTTTTTAATTACCTTCAAAGTACCTTCCAAATTGAAAACATCCATATTCTTTAAATGATGCCTTACAGAGTAAATCAGGGAATTTTGCAGAAAAATTTTAGGAATTCATAACCTTATGATTACCTGAAATAGATTTTTTTAGGCTACAATAATGATATTGATTAATTCTAATTGACAAAACTTGTTCCGGGGATTTTTTTATGGAATTATTCTTAACACCTGCGTCCATCAGTTATATTGCTCAAACAATCGTTTTTCTCGGTGTAACGGTTTACCTGATCCTTAAAAATAATGGCACCAAAGCTAATTTATGGTTGGGGATTGCCTTTGCTGTTTTGGTTGCAGCCGGGCTGGCAGGGTTTATTGGCGTGTCCAGTTTGCGATTTCAAGCAGAAGGTATGCTCGTACATAATACTTTGCTGGTTCTGGGATTAGCCTTAATCACTCAATTTGCATATAACTTTTCAACAGTAAAATCGGTAGGTGAAAAACAAGCGAAATTAGTCGTTTGGGTGAACAATTTTCTAATGATAGCAGCCGTCGTATTAAGCGCTGTTTTCCTTTCCGGTTTCATTAATCATTCCATCATAAATCTATTGCCATTCATCATTCAGGTTTTTTTGGTGTTAGAAATCACTTTTTTGATGGTTTTTTTCATTTTCATGACAATAAAATCATCTACATTGGAAGCAAATGGCAGCTGGATAAAGCGCTTCTTGCATCCCCAGGGCAGATTTTCTATTGCTGCACAGGGTTTTAGTTATTCATTCATTGCATTGTGGTTTTTTTGGCTGCTGAGTATTATCTTATCCATTTATGGGTTGAGTAATACTTCTTTCTTTATTTTCACCCTGGCAACATCCTGGGCGCTAACTTTTTTCGTGATCGCATTATTTGATCAAACCATCCGCAGTGGTTCTTTCTTCTTTAAATTTATTATTATCGTTCTGTTGACAACCTTCACAGGAATTAGTTCAGCCTCATGGTTAACAGCTCCGGCAAGTAGTGCAAGTTATTTTGCCACGTCCTCAAATCCGAACTTGCAAACGATTCTTTTTGAACAAAACAATGCAGTTTATGAAATTAAATATTCCGAGTTTATCTTTTTCGAAGATGTAGGCGAGAAAATTGCATTTCCCGCAAATGAAACTACCGTCCGTGAAGAATTGGGGTTTACATTCCCTTTTTCAGGTGAAAATTGGGAATCCATTTTAATCAATAAAAACGGATTTATTGCCTTTAATGACAACCCGGTCAACCTGGATGGATTATCAATGCCCGGTAATCCTAACCCGACCATAGCGACATTATATGTAAAGGACCTCATTCCATCAGAAAACAGCGCAGTCTATATTAACCACCAGGATGACAAAACAATTATCACCTGGTTCCTTACCTCAGCTAACATCAATGTTAACAGTACCATCAACACTCAACTGGTGTTGACGCCTGTTGGCACTTTCTATATTTCCTACAAAGATGTGCATCTAAATACAATCTACGACCCGTATATCCCCACTGATATGCAACAGATCCGGGGTTTCTTCTTAGGTTCGAATGATAATTTTCCTACCAGGATTAAATTTGACAATCAATTACCACTTTCCAGTATAAATTGGAAAGGCGTCTATCAGGATTACTATATCGATTATCGAAACAATTTGCATTGGTCCATATCGATGCAATTTATTTCCATGCTGATCGTTTCTCTTTTGATGTTGGTTGTCTATCCATTTCTGATCAGGAAAAGTCTTGTAAAACCAATTAAGGTGATTCGAGGTGGAATTTCTCAGGTTGTGAAAGGTGATTTAACAGCAAATTTAGAACCTTATTTCAGTGATGATCTGGGACAAACAACCTTTGAATTTAATCATATGGTCAAAACACTGCATGAAAAACAGCAAGTCAATGAGCAAAAAATCCAGGATTTGCATGAAAGATTAAATGGTCGCAATCTGGAATTGCAACAAACCCTGGATAAACTATCCACTGAGATAAACAATCGGAAAAAACTGAAATCCTATCTTGACAAGTGTATTGAACATAACCGCAAGCTGGAGATTACGGATGAATTGGGTTGTAATAATCGTACCGGGATCCTCAGCATCCTGGAAGATGAAATGAAAAGGGCAAAGCGATATAACACAACTTTATCTTTGGTAGTTGTAGATCCCGACTATCTCCGCATCATCAATGACACCTATGGCTTTTCAACCGGGGACGAAGTGTTGGCCATATTGGTCAAATTATTAATGGATAATATGCGTGAAACTGATTTTGTTGGCCGAATCAGCGGCGAGGTTTTTGCCATCCTCATGCCTCTAACCAATGGAAATGATGCGGTCATCGGCGCTAATCGAATCCGGAATCTGATCGGGGCAAAGCCTGTAGAGACCAGCAAAGGACAAATCCGCTTGTCTGCCAGCATGGGTGTGGTGGAAATTTCCAATGAGGGCATTTCATCCGTTGATTTATTACTCCACCAGGCAAATCTGGCACTCGAGGTAGCGAAACAACAGGGGCGTAACCAGGTCGTTTTATATAATAGTTCCATGGAAAAATCAATTTCATAGAATTCACGCCGGATCGTTCGAGATTCAGTTACCAGGACATTGCTTTCAAAACTCTCTACAAAAATTGGTGAGTTTCTATCAATAACTATCAAAACAATCTGGTGTTATTTAAAAACATATATTTTAAATTGAATATGCCCTTCGAACATATTACAATGAAAATGAAACCAGGTATTTTTAAGTTAGTGATTAGAAGGAGGTCTTTCGATGATTACAGCACAAAATGTTTTGGAAATTAAAGGCAAGGATATTTGGACAGTGTCTCCAGAGGATACTGTTTATGATGCTCTTCGATTAATGGCGCGTGTTGATGTAGGAGCTCTTCTGGTCATGGAGGATGATAATCTCGTAGGGATTATTTCTGAACGTGATTATGCCCGGAAAGTTATTCTTTTGGGAAAAACATCAAGAGAAACCCGTGTAAAGGAAATTATGACCGGCAAGGTGATTTCGATCCACCCCATGCAGACCTGCGAGGAGTGCATGGATATCATGACGAAAAATCATATCCGGCATCTTCCGGTGATAAATGGCGGAAAATTGGTGGGTGTCGTGTCAATTGGGGACGTGGTTAAGAATATCATCTACAAGCAGCGGGAGAAGATAAAGGATCTCACCGTTGGTAAATTAATATAAATTTCCGGTATCATCTCAATAAAAGGGAATGGGCGTCTTTTTCGCGAACCTATGCTCGCCAAAAAGGAGCTCCAATTTCTCGAAATGAATCAATTTCCAGATGATCATTGAAAAAAATCATCCGGAGCAGAAACAGCTTATTCAGCTGTTTTTTGTTACCGGCTTCCGGATCATTGGGAAATAGAATGGCAAAAAGACCAATCCGTTAGTATGTTTGTTTTAATCCCATACTATAATTAACCATAATCACTCATCCAGTAGGAGGTGTCATGTCGAATCCACGTACCATAAGAGCGCCCCGCGGCACTACCTTAACCTGTAAATCATGGTTAACAGAAGCTGCCTATCGAATGATACAAAATAATCTTGATCCCGAAGTTGCAGAAAAACCGGAGGACCTCGTTGTTTACGGAGGGCGTGGTCAGGCCGCCAGAAATTGGGAGTCATTTGATGCCATCCTGGAAACATTAACAAATCTGGAAGATGATCAGACCTTGCTGGTTCAGTCAGGGAAACCCGTTGCTGTCTTTCAGTCACATCCGGATGCCCCGCGGGTCTTAATTGCCAATTCGAATTTGGTACCTTTTTGGGCTACCCAAAGTCATTTCGACGAACTATCCCAAAAGGGTTTAATCATGTATGGTCAGATGACAGCCGGGTCATGGATCTACATTGGAACCCAGGGTATTTTGCAGGGCACCTATGAAACGCTGGGGGCACTGGCTACTCAGAAAGGCTGGAATTCCCTCAAAGGTAAATTTGTATTAACAGCAGGCTTGGGTGGCATGGGTGGCGCACAACCACTGGCAATTACCATGAACGAAGGAGTAGGTTTATGTGTGGAAGTCGATCCCGAACGCGCCTATCGTCGGCAACAAATCGGTTACGTGGATGTTGTCGTCGACACATTGGAAGAAGCAATGACACTCGTGGAAGAAGCTCTTGAGCAGGAAAAACCGCTCTCAATTGGTCTAATTGGAAATGCGGCTGAAATCTACCCCGAATTGGCTTTACGGGGGATCATCCCGGATGTCGTGACAGACCAAACATCCGCCCATGATGTGATGATGTACATACCAGCAGGTTTATCAATTGAATCAGCAGCAGAATTAAGAAATAATGATCCTCAGGAATACGCTCGTCGATCAGTTGATTCGATATCCTCACATGTCAAAGCCATGCTGGAATTCCAGCGTCGTGGCGCTGAGGTTTTTGACTATGGGAATAATATTCGTCAAAGAGCATTTGATAACGGTGTCAAACATGCTTTTGACTTTCCTGGTTTCGTTCCCGCCTATATTCGCCCGCTCTTCTGCGAAGGGAAAGGCCCTTTCCGCTGGGTAGCCCTCTCTGGAGGCCCGGAAGACATCTACCGCACAGATGAAGCCGTTTCAGAACTTTTCCCTGAAGATGAACACTTACAGCGTTGGTTAAAATTAGCCAGGGAAAGAGTGCCATTCCAGGGCTTACCCTCCCGCATTTGCTGGTTGGGTTATGGAGAACGTCTGAGAGCCGGCTTGAAATTTAATGAGTTGGTAGCCAGGGGCATTGTGAAAGCGCCGATTGTAATTGGCAGAGATCATCTGGACGCCGGTTCAGTCGCCTCTCCAAATCGAGAAACAGAGTCAATGCTGGATGGTAGTGACGCCATCAGTGATTGGCCCCTGCTTAATTTGATGATAAATGCTGTTGGCGGTGCTACCTGGGTATCCTTCCACCATGGTGGTGGGGTCGGCATAGGATACAGCCAGCATGCCGGGATGGTCATCGTAGCTGATGGAACACCCGAAGCTGCTAAAAGGCTGGAACGCGTCCTGACTACCGACCCTGGATTGGGAGTGGTACGGCATGCCGATGCTGGTTATAATAAAGCCATTGAGGCAGCAAAAAGATTTGGAATCATCATGCCTATGCTGAAAGGTTGAGACAATTAACCGCAAATTGCGCTTTTTCTGGTTTTTTCTGACAATTCTGTTCGGTTTGCTGATCGGATTCTATTTTGGTTGGGTACGAACACCCACAAGCATTGGAACCACTCAGTTATCCAACCTGCGCAGTGATTATCTGGCAGATTATGTATTAATGGCAGCAGAATCCTACGAACAACATCAGAACCTTGCCTATACCACCAGTCAATTGGTGTTATTGGGCGATCAACATCCATTACGATACATTCAAAAAGCGATTATTATCGCCGAAAAGCTTGACTTCAGCCGCAAAGACCTGGAAAAATTAGCCATGTTGGCACAAGTCTATCAAATCCCAGAAACCGCAACGGAAGCGCCATGAACTCCAGATTTCAGGAGGAAAAGCGTCAACCACCTTATTATCTGCTAACCGGTTTTCTGCTGGGGTTAGCCTTGGGTTTCGTTATGACGATGGTGATCCTGCCGGTTCAATATACCAATGTACCCCCCGAAACGCTCAACTCCAAAGACAAAGATCGCTATCGCTTAATGATTGCCCTGGCTTTCAGATCCAACCAGGATCTGGGAAGGGCGTCTGCCCGCCTGGGTTTATTGCGCGATGATGATATCGCCGGGCAACTGATCCAACAATCCAGACGCAGCGAGACCAAAAGTGACGCCCAGGTTTTACTCAATTTGGCGCAGGCAATCCAAAATCCATTGGCTCAACCAGCCATCACCGCTCAAACAACGGATTTCATTGAAACATTCACCCCTGCTCCCACAGAAACGATCCTGCCAACAGAGACACCTTCTGAAACTTCCACCCCGCAACCTACGCAGCCAGTCTCAACGCCGATCGCTCAAATGAGTCCAACGCCGAATCTCAGCGCTGGTCTTCCGTTTCAATTAACCGAAAACAAAACCATTTGCAATACGTCTTACCGTGAGTCATTAATCCAGGTGGAAGTCTTTAACGCGGAGGGTGAGCCCATCGCCAATTCCCGTGTCACTGTCACCTGGTCCGATGGTCAGGATACCTTTTTTACAGGCTTTTATCCCGAGATCAGCCTGGGATATGCAGACTTCAGCATGACACCAGGTTCTCTTTATTCCGTCAAAGTGGGTGAGATCGGTGAGATGGTTACCGACCTGTCTGCACCAGAATGTAAAGATGATTCGGATGTGAATTATTGGGGCAGCATTTATTTGCGTTTTGATGCTCCGTAGCACTCCTGAGGAATTATCAGGTGAAAGCAACTGATTATTATTTTGCTTTTGTATCCGTTTTAATTTGTTGTAGCAACTGACGATATTGGTTTGAATTAGGAGGATTCATAGCGATGATGGCTTCCACCATTTCAATAGCACCTCGTTTATCTCCTTTATCCAGGAGGCGGTCTGCCATTTCATCCATCTGTTTGATAGCTTTTGAAGTGTGTCCATAGCGAATAAATGCATCCATCAAGCGTTTGCGGATTTCAATTTCTTCCGGATGCTCTTTAATTAATTCGTTCAGAAATTGGACAACTTCCTTTGTTTTTTGTTTCTCTTCCAATATTTTGACAAAATCATCAATTTCTTTTAGTGCCGACCGCAACTGACCCAGACGCACATTAATATCAATCAATTGGACTCGCGCTGCTTTATCCTCAGGTTGCAGAGAGCGCAATTGCTCAAATATCCGCAAAGCCTGTCTCCAATCCAATCGTTGCATATCAATGTCCGCAATTTTCGTCAATATCTGCACAGCCCATTTTCGGTTTGTACGTGATTGCTGTGCCAGGCGCAGCGCTAACAAATACGACTGTCTGGCTTTGTCTAATTCAGCCAAGCGGTAGTGAATTTCACCCACTTCAAGATACTCATGAATCGCTTCATCAATTTGATTGCTGTTGCTTAAAAGTTCAATCAATCGATTCCGAATCGATAAGTCCATAGGGGCAAATTCTGTAACCTTTTTCAACACGCGAATGGCCTGGTTTGGTTCACCGCGCACTTCATACAACTCAGCCACCAACAGGTATTTTTTAATGGCTTCCTCAATTTGGCCACTTTTTGCCAATAGCTCACCAATTTGAATATGGAGCGGCATATAGGTGGGTGCAAACTGTAAGGCATGGAAAGCTTCTTCTGTGGCTGAACGATAAAAACCACGTTGACTTAACTCACGCACATTTGCCAGTGCTTCCACAACCTGTCCAGAGCGGGATTGCAGCAACATTTCTATTAATGGAACGGGAGGATTGTCCTCGCTTACCGCCGGCATTTGAGCCCGTGCCTTCTGCAAATATTCACGCCAATCTGCCCGCATCAATTGTGATCGCACGTTCTGACAGACTGCCAGTAGGTTTTTAGGATTGGTTTCATGTTGCTGAGCTTCAAGAATGGGCTCATATAATTGTTTTAATTCATCCACAAATTTTTCCGGCACTGTCATCAGATCTGCCAGCCGGTAGGCCTGCAAATAAGCTGTTGTAGCATCCTGTAAATTGTCTTGTGATTCATTAATTTTCCCGATCAGCAGATAGGATGCGATCGCATATTCTCTTCTGCGTAACGCATTATTCAGATACTTGATTGCTTTTTGAGGATTATCATCCAGCAGGAATAGCCCCAATGTAAAATATACCGAGGTCTTTTCCAGACCAATATCCAGAACCCTTTGCAGTTCTTCTGCCGCTCGTTTTTCATTCCCCCCTGATTGCAGATCAATCGCATGTCCCAAATGCAGAAGAATGCGCGTACGCTCCGATTGCTCTAGAGATAAACCGCCCGTCCCACGGGTTAATGCCGCAATACTGCGTTTACCGGGTGAGGAGGCATCATTATCGGTGGAATCAAACAGCATGGTTGCTAATTCCTCCAGGGCACTTTGGCGTGTCTCAGCCACTGGATCCATTTTTAATTCAAGTTCGGCTGTTTGACCGGTTTGTAATTGCTGGATGTTGGCTAGTCGAACTTGATGCATCGGTTTTTCAAGTTTAATTTTTTCTGGTTTGGGTAAGCGGTGATTCGATTTCAACAATTTCATCGCATTTTGAACATCGATATTATCAGGTGCAATTTGTAAACAGTAGCGTACCGCTTGAATGGCTTTTTGATTATCCCCGGCACTCTGCATCAAGCTGGCTGCTGCCAGATATTCACCAGCAGCCTCTGTTTTCTTGCCCATTTTGTCATAAATCATTGCCAGTCGGGTGCGCGCGATTAGATTATCCGGTTCTAAAGAGATAACATGTTGCCAGGATTCAATTGACTTATCAACATCTTTTGCACGCAGCTGCATCTCTGCTGCTTGCATGCCCATTTTAACCGCATCCTTAATCCTCCCCATGCTCTCATAAATATAAGCCATTTTTTCATACGGCAAAGGGTCATTGGTAGAAATGGAAGAGACCTTTTGATAATGCATTAATGCACCTTCAAAGTCCTGCATTTCCAGCAGAGCCAAACCAATACTGATCAATGCCATGGGATCATCGGGGACTTCCTGTAAAGCAGTGCGATAATGATTGACAGCATCAGACCAATTCTGGTCCCACGCGGCAGAATGCCCTTGATTCATTGCAGTTAGAAATGCTTGTTGATCTCCACTCATAATTATCCCTTACCTTTAACTTCAATCACCTCAAGACTTCCCCAATTGGACCCCCAACGGGCTTCGGTCGATAATGGAATATTTAATTGATAGGCATTTTCCATTACACTTTGCACTAAAATTATAGTCTCATTTCGTTCATTTTCAGGGCATTCCAATAATAATTCATCATGAACCTGCAATAAGATTTTCGCCTCTAATCCTGATTTTTGCAAGGCTGCAAACAAATTAATCATGGCAATTTTCATGATATCTGCTGCTGTGCCCTGAATCGGGGCATTAATTGCTTCTCTTTCCTGTTGATTACGGGTATTTGCATTGGTCGTGGTAGCAAGATTAGGAAAATACCGTCTCCTGCCGACCAGCGTTTCCACATATCCCTGCTGCATGGCCATTTTTCGCAAGCTATCCAGATATTCTTTCACCCCGGGGAATCGTTTAAAGTAGGCTTTTACAAAATTTTCAGCCTCCGAAAGCGTTAGACCGGTTGAACGGCTCAATCCGAATGGGCTCATTCCATAAATCAAACCAAAATTGATCGCTTTGGCATGCCTGCGTTGTTCTTTGGTTACCTTATCCAAAGGAACTTCGTATATCGCCGCGGCGGTGGTGGCATGAATATCCTGATTGGCTTTGAACGCGTCTAACATGGCTTCATCCTGCGACATATGCGCAACGATTCTCAATTCCACCTGTGAATAATCTACGGCCAGCAGACCACAACCAGGCCGGGCAATAAACCCATTGCGTACCTTTCTACCCAATTCGGTGCGGGTGGGAATATTCTGTAAATTTGGGTTGGAGGATGACAACCTGCCGGTGACTGCTCCGGTCTGACTAAAAGAAGTATGGATTCTGCCATCCTTTGGATTAACATTCTCTGGCAATGTTTTCACATAAGTGGATTGCAACTTGGACAACTCGCGATATTCCAACATCAAATCGACCACATCATGTTTGCCTTGCAACTCTTCCAGGACAGCTGCATTGGTTGAATAATGGCCACTGGCTGTTTTCTTTCTATTCGGTGATTCCAACCCCAAAGTTTCAAACAGTGCGATGGATAATTGCTGGGTGGAGTTGATGTTAAATGAATATCCTACTAATTTACACACTTCTTCTTCAATTTCAATCAGGCGCTGTCTTAATTCATTTTCCATTACCGCAAAAAATTCTTTATCAATCAGGATGCCGGTCAACTCCATATCCGCCAGCACGGGAATTAATGGCATTTCAATTTTTTCAAAAACATTCGTACTGTTTTTCTCATCCATCAAATCCTGAAGATAAGGTAAAAGAGCCAGTGGAACGGCGGCATCCGCCCCGGCATATTTAGTCACTTTCTCAATGCTCACATCAGCCATACTGAGTTGTGATTTTCCACTGCCAATCAGATCCTCAATGTGGGTCATGTGGAGGTTTAAATATTTGTCAGCCAGGTCCTTCAGTCCAAATCCTGAATAACCCGGGTCAACCAGCCAGGCTGCCAGCATCGTATCAAAGACATACGGCTGTACCTGAATGCCATTCTGTGCCAGCATCATCCCATCATATTTTAAATTATGGCCAACTTTTTTAATTTTTTCATTTTCAAAATAAGGCCGCAACGCCTTGATCACCGTATCGAGTAGCAATTGTTTTTCGTCGCTACGATGTCCGACGGGAATGTAATACCCTCTTTCAGGGTTAACAGACAGGGAGATACCCACCAGTTTGGCTTTGACAGGATCGGTATCGGTTGTCTCTGTATCGAAACTGAGCCATTCAGCCTTCCCCAATTCTGCTTCCAATTGGCTTAATTTTTCTTCTGTATCCACCAGAATAGTTTCAATTTGAGATTGCGAAAGATTGCCAACCTTTTCCAGGGCTTCACCAAATAGAGAAAGCTGTTGGGTAGGCCCAAATTCCTCATGCTTTCCCTCTAGATCCCGCAAGCGTCCAATCAGTGTTCTGAACTCCAAATCCTTGAAAATCTTTTCCACTTCCTCAAAATCCAGGTGAGACGTACTGGATTTTTCCAGGTCAAGAGCGATATCAATATCCGTCCTGATCGTCGCCAGATCTTTGCTGGTGAATGCCAGATCCTTTGCGCTTTCCAGCTTCTTCTTGAATTTTGGAGCGATATCATCCAGATGAGCATAGATTTCTTCAATCGAATCAAAATCTTCCAGGAGCTTCAATGCCGTTTTTTCGCCCACACCCGGAACACCCGGAATATTGTCAGATGGATCGCCCATCAAGGCTTTTAACTCGATAATTTTGTCGGGCCGCACACCCATCTTTTGAATAACATCCTCCACGGCGTAATCTTTAGCATCCGCCATGGAACGTCCTGGAAGATTAACGATGATACGGTCATTCACCAATTGCAATAGATCACGATCGCCAGTGATGATTTTCACCCCTAATCCTTTTTGCACCGCTTGATTGGCAATCGTACCAATCACATCATCTGCTTCAGCGTTTTCTTTCTCCAATCGCGGAATATCGAAAGCATCGATAATTTCACGGATGCGCTCAATTTGCTGCTTGAGATCATCCGGCATCTTCGCCCGGGTAGCTTTGTATTCGGGGTAAATATCATTGCGGAATGTTCGGCCGGTATCAAACGCAACCGCCAGATATTCCGGTTTTTCTTTATCGAATAAACGAAATAAAACACTCATGAAACCAAATATGGCTGCCGTTGGTTCCCCCTTTGAAGTTCTCATGGTATCGCCGCCAGTTGAAGTCATAGCAAAATAAGTTCGATAAGCGAGTGCGTGACCATCAATTAAATAAAGTGTTGGGGGCATATCTTCCTCTCTGATCATCCATTTTGAAATCATGAATGATGTCATCATATTCAAATCAAGATAACAGTTTTGATCGTTTTAAGTTCATTTCAGCGACATCAAAACGATTTTATCATTGTTGATTCTATTAGAATTTTCTTTTTTGAGCAACAAAAGATCAGCACGTGCTGGCATTGCGAGACCTTATTGGTGACTCTCAAACTTAATAATATCAGTATATCAGTTCAAAAAAGGTGACAAACTGATTAAGAAGAAAGAAGTCAAAATTAACTCTTCCTCATAAAAAGAAAAAATAGATCATTCCCGTTAACAGCCTTATTTTGTGAAAATTTCCCAACGATGGTTGGATTCCCAGGCTTTGTGACAAATTCTCTCAGGCTTTCATGTTAATCCCGCGATTGAGGGTACCATGCTCCAGCAACTGTATATCACGCGGGATGTGGATCAATCCATTCGCTTCTAAATTATGTCAAAAGTTGATGTAGTCACCCGCGTACCGTTGCGGATCAAATTTTATGGGTGGCAGATCACTTTCGCGATAAATTACCAACCGAAAGTAAAGGTCATCCATAAATTTCTAATGTTCCCTTCTCTCTACCTCACAAGCAGCACTTTTTTTCCAGAAGATCAGGTTTCAGTGCTGAGTTTGAGCCCTGTTTTACAGTACACATGGGTCTTCATTGCATCATTTTGGTATTTGTTGCCAATGCTTTAGAAATCCCCAACCTAACACTATGTGCCAGATCATCAAAAACAAGCCAGCTGCAGGGATGAATAACAATCCAATCCGTCCGGTAGAAGTTGCAGGTACGAATAGGAATGCAATACAGTACATTAAATCCAGACCATTGGCTGCCAGCCCTATGTACGCAGTGAATGGGCCAAACACCTTGTCTCGCAGAATTGTTATGGAGAAAATAAATCCTGCAGCAGCTACGAGGAGAAGACTTAAATAACCTCCTGCTCCAGGAGACCCACCCGGGCTGCTGAATGGGTTAAGTGACAATAGCGTTTGTCCAGCTGATAACAAGAGTCTTTTGTGATCCTCACTGATCGCTATGGCATATTGGTTGCTAAGCGACAATATCGAAAGTGCCACATTGGAAGACATATAGATAGCAATCCCAAGGAATCCAAGCCACAGCCCAATGATCACAATCTCGGAGGCAAACCGCCAGAGCACTTTGGAAAGCGCTAAAAGCATGAACCCAACGAGCAGGTAATTGACAATGTCAAAGATGCCCAGATATACCAGGCCAAGGAACCGCTGAGTCTCCAGCAGGGTGAACCAATCGCCAACTGCAGCAGGTACCTTTACCGGAGAAAAAAGGGCGATTTCTACGCCAAGATTTCTTCGAAAAAGAAGACCTGCAAGTATGGCCGTGACCCCACCCAGGCGATCCAGATTAATCCATCCCGATGCGAAGGGTGTGATTTTTATTTTCTGATTCTTCATATGTATTCTTTCCTTGAACATCAACCGCTTTTGAGGATGGTGGATCTGGTTTAACCAGATCCCCTGACGGTTTCCTGATTTTCTTTTCAACACCCAACAAAAGCATTGGAATGGCTAGCAGCATCAAAATCCAACCACTGTGGTTGCGCTGAGCAAAAAAGATCGCCCAGACAGAGAACAACAAAGAAAAACCGATTGCTGTGCTCCTCATGATGTACTCCTTTTTTACCCTAGAGCTGGTTGTTTCGGACATGCCAGAAGGGCCGGCAGGCATTGTACCCAGGCGCGCATCTCCTCCCAATTACGAGCATCATTGGCCGGGGCTTGCTTCAAGGCCGGGATCAGGTTATAGGGAAAGCGCAAAAGTTCCGGGTCAAATCTTCCACCAACTAATTGAATACTGACAGGTTTCAACCAAACAAATTTTGCCAGCTCATTATCCAGGTTTTTTCTGACTTCCAGTGCATCCTGCGCGGCATTGGGACCATAAGGCCCACCGGCAAATACGGCAACAGGCAAACCAGCCAGACTCTTGTGATGGTGCTTTAAAAAGCGCTGTGCCTCTTTGTGAAGGTGGAACATGTAGATCGGTGCGCCAATCACGACACCACTGAATGAATTGAGATCATTAACCTCCCTGCAAGGACGCAGCTCAACCGACTGCCCCAGATGGTTGAATTCATTGGCCACAAATTCGGCGATTTCCTGGGTTGAACCACTCATGGTCGCGTAAGCAATTAAAATTTTATTTTCTTTCATACTTGAACCTCATTCTTGAATATCCTTTATGTAAATGATAACGACATCGTATCTGGATTTTCTATCGATCGCACCTATCGAAAGTTAGATTTATGGATATATACTTGGCGTGTAATACTGTAAAATTAAACTGACCATGGAACCCATCAGCTCGCTAATTTTAACGAAACTCCGCCCGCCTGCACTTCGATCAAGAACTATATGGCGTGATCGTTTGCTGCGAAAACTGACGTTAGAGCCTGATATAGATCTGACGTTGGTTTGCGCGCCAGCCGGTTATGGGAAGACTACCTTGCTGATCGATTGGACGCGCCAGCTAAAACAGACAGGCATAACCGTGTCCTGGTATTCAGTAGATGAAAGTGACAATCATCCGATTACCTTCGGCACATATCTGGTTGCAAGTCTGGAACAGGCACTTGGTTCTAGCAGTGGGCTGGCATCGGTTCATCAAGTGCTGCGTGCCTCGACAGACACGGATTTACTATCACTTCTTCCCACTGTAATCAATTCACTTTGTGAAACAGAACAGCAAATTGCACTTGTGATGGATGACTATCACCTGCTAAAAACACCTGTGATCCATAAAGCGGTTGGTTTTTTAATCAGCCACCGCCCAGATAATTTCCACATCGCGATTGGAAGCAGGTCGAACCCTGCTCTTCCACTGACTCGGTGGCGGGCACGTGGACGATTAGCCGAATTGCGCGCCTCAGACCTTCGCTTTGTCGAAGAAGAATCCAAACTTTTCTTGAACAATTCCATGCAACTCGAATTACCCGACGAGATAATTACAAGATTGGCCGAACAGGTGGAAGGCTGGCCTGCCGGTTTACAATTGGCAGCACTTTCACTAGCGAACCAGGTACCGGATGAGCATGCAGTATTGCCATTCAGCGGTGGACGCCGACAACAAGCGGAGTATCTGATGAATGAAGTGGTCAACCAATTGCCTGAAGAAGTACAATCTTTTCTGCTCGAGACATCGATTTTTGAGCGAATGAACGCGTCGGCCTGTGATACTATTCTGGGAATCGAAAACAGCAACAAAATATTCGAGCAACTGGAGCAGGCAAACCTTTTTATTGTCGCTTTGGAGAGCAGTGAGAGTGGCACGACCTGGTACCGTTATCACCATTTGTTTCGAGACTTTTTGCATACATGGTTAACCACTTCCCAACCAGCACGTGTATGTGAACTACATCGTTCTGCTTCAGATTGGTTTGCTGAGCATGGCCTGTTGCACGAGGGAGCTTATCATGCGTTTCGTTCAGGGGATTGGTCTTTTGCTGCAGGCTTTGTTGAACAACACAGTTTCACACTGATAATTCAGAGTGATATTGCCACTATTAACGAGTGGTGTTCTGCATTCCCCGAAACTGTTATGAGTAAGCACCCCATGCTTTGTATCTTTCAGGCATTTTCGCTGGCGTATCGGTTTCAGGGCAAGTATCGCAATCTGGTGGAAGCACGCTTGCTCCTTGCGAGTCAGGCAATGGAAAATCTTGTAAATCCAGAGGAGGCAACCGGGGTCTACGAATTTACAGCAGTTGTCCATACCTTCCTGGCAATGATCCCTGACCATCAGGCGGATGCGAATAAGCTGCTGGTTTTGTCACAATCGCATCTGACTGCTTACCCACCGGGAGATTCGGGTCGGTTTCCCTGGTTATTGATCGCAGGGTATGCCCACCTGGCTCTTAACTGCCCGGAGGAGGCGAAAAAGACCTTTGAAGAATCGCAGCCGCTTGCCTTACAATCTGGCCTTTTCTTTGGGATGGTTGAGGCCACCTTTCACCTGGCTCGCCTGGCATTCAGCCAGGGTCGCCTGAGCGACTCATTAGATATTTGTCGGTCCGGTCAGGAGGAATTCGCCCTTCTCTTAAACCAATCGGGTTTGGTCTTACCCGCATTGGGAAGTTTAGAGATTGCCCGAGGTTGTGTTTTGCTGGAACAGGATCATCTGGATGAAGCTGAACAATACTTGCGCCAGGGGATTGAACGGATGGGCTGGGGAATGAACCCATATTACCTGTTGACTGCATTACTTGCCATGGCTCGTATGTATGAAATCCAAGGACGCCTGGAAGAGGCTATTTCTTGCTTTGATCGGCTGGACACATTTTGGCCGGATATCCAGCTCATCATACAGGGATTTCGGGTGCTAGCCAGGCTGCGCTCCAACCCTGAGGAGGTCAGTACGCTGGAGGCTGGCAAGGATTGGCTACATTCTTACCATGCTGCTTTGTGTGATTCACTGCCAATTTTCGGATTGGGTCCAGTTGGTACAGCAGAAGCCTTTTATCAAGCCAATCTGAATTGGATGCGGCTTCAGATCCTGCTAGACCAACCTCAGGCCGTTCAGCCTTACCTTGATTCACACATACGATTGGCTATGGATAAGGGGCTGGTGGGGAGAGAAATTGAGTTAATCCTGATCCAGGCTCAGATGTATCACCAACAAGGTCAGACTGGAACCGCGTTGACTATCCTGAATCATGCTGTAGCCCTCAGTCGTCCAAGAGGATTTGTACGTGTTTTTGATCAAACCCCAATTCTGGATGACCTCATTCATTTCACAGTGCAGCAAGGTGATTGTTCGGATTATCTCAGATCGATATTGGTTGCAATCCGGCAATCTAGACGGTGGGGAACCGGTGTGACTTCAAGCGCCACTTCACAGAGAGATGTATATGAAGACATGCTAGCGTTGGAATTAGTAGAGTCTCTTAGCCAGCGCGAAATTGAAATATTGAAAATGGTAGCCACTGGAGCAACCAATCAAGCGATCGCAGAACGCTTGGTAATCACGATTGGAACTGTGAAAAGTCATATTCACCACATTTTTGGTAAGCTGAATGTCCAAACGCGTACCGAGGCGGTTGCCCAAGCCCGCAAACTGGGATTGATATGATAGAGTATAAATCAACAACGTCGAATAAATGAAAGCCCTTATCTTTACTACACCATTCTGTTTAACAACCACTTTTGAAACCACGGAAGGAAAAAACTGACAAATCTGCGAAAACATTAATCCGAACGAATTTATCTCCTTCATTGACCTGAATATTTGTTACGAATCCATGAGCCCCCTGGGCAAGCAAACCAGATTTGTGAGAAGCGCCTCGACATCAACAGCACCTGTTTCAGCCAGATTGCATTTGTTATGAAAATGGTAATCGTTATGCCCGGGGAACAAACGTTTTCTTGGTACTCTACGATGAGCATCAGCCCATTTGGATCGCATTTCGGGTCAAATATCTTTCCGGGTTTCGGGGTTAATTGGTCGCTCATAAAGCTTCGATTCTGAAAGAGGGCCGTCTTCTTATTGAGATTGGGTTTCAATACCATACCCGAAATTATCTAGTAAAATTGGATAACCACATACAAATTTCGACTGGCTATACGGCAAAATTGCTGGATACAGGAATCCGATTAATGATTGGTTGCGTGGCTTTACTCAACATAGGCACCAATTTCGGTTCAGGTAGAGTAAAAGCGTAATCTGTGTTTGTTAATAATTTATTTTTGTGAAAACATATCAAATCCTTACATCTTAAAAAGTGAAATATGACCTCGATTTTAGCGACCAAGACTCATTTTATCCTCTATGTTAAAGATCAAATGCGGAGTACAACCTTTTACTCACATGTCTTTGGTTGTTCTCCTTCCCTAAACGTTCCAGGAATGACTGAGTTTATCTTGTCAGAGAACTGTGTTTTGGGTTTGATGCCAGTCTCTGGCATTAAACGATTACTTGGCAACAATCTACCCAATCCAGAACTTGCTACTGGTATTCCACGTTCTGAAATTTACTTACTCGTAAAATCTCCCATCGAATATCATCGGAGATCTATCGAAGCCGGAGCCAGGGAGTTAAGTGGTCTTGCTGATCGCGATTGGGGCGATCGTGTCGCATATAGTCTTGACCCCGATGGTCACGTCCTGGCATTTGCAGAGCAGATCAAATCGGAACAAAAATGAGTGATAGCGAGAGAAGGTATGGCAAAAATTGTGATGATTATTGCACCTGAACGGTTCAGAGATGAAGAATTATTCGTTACAAAAGAAGAACTTGAAAAGGCTGGGCATGAGATAGTTATTGCAAGTAGCGTCAAAGGAATTTGCCCAGGTTCTCGTGGTGGCTTTGCAACCGCAACCCTGGTGCTGAATGAAGTTCAAGCAAGCGATTATGACGCCGTAGTATTTGTTGGGGGTGGCGGCTCAAAGTTATTGTATGCAAACGAAGAAGCCTTGCGTATTGCCAAAGAAATGCACAGGAAAAAAACAGTTGTTGCAGCGATTTGCCTCGCTCCAGTAATTTTGGCAAATGCTGGCATTCTAAACGGAAAAAACGCCACTGTCGCAGGCACTGAAGCCAAGACAATTGAAAGCAAGGGTGCAAAATATACCGAACCGGGGGTTACTGTGGATGGCAATATTGTTACCGGCAATGCCCCCAAGAGTTCAAGATTGTTTGGGCAGAAAATTAACGAATTATTGAAGGCGCGTAGTTAATTTTTTTTGCATTTTAGCAAGGGGAATTTAAAGGCATAATTCTGGTTTTGAATTTCCCACTGGTGACAGTATCTGCCCCACCCCTATCCGCCACTGAAGCCTGCTGTGGCAATGAAATGAGTCAAAACATGCAGTTCCGCAACTCTGTTTTGAGATACCACATTTTTGGCACCAAAGATGGGTGTAATTCATTCCACAGCACAAATGAATTTATCTGTTGAACACCTTCATTTGTCACAGGCTGGACTGACATCCAGGTAAGTATAGTATTAAGGGTAAGTCACTAAAAATCTAAAATTATTTCTCAATATTCTGGAAAAATCCCTATTCAATCAATCATTAACTACATCCCTTCGAAGCGACGAGGTTTGTAGTGAGTGTAAATCGGTCATCAATCTGCTATGGTTTGGGTACCTGTAGATTTCCAGCACCGGTAAGTGGATCTACCGCCTCGACGGGTTGATACAGCTTCGCATACAGCGTAATCCCAATCGCAAATCCGATCGTGATGAGTGAATAAATCACAAAGTAATGCCGGTTAATTTCCGGGAAAGCATTGAGGTTACTGAAGGTGACATCCGTCTGGAAGAGTACCACCATCATATTCATGGTCAGATGGTAGAAGATGCCAGCCACAAACAGATTGCGCCGGCTCCTCAGATAAATCCAGGTCATCATAATGGATTGGGCAATCTCAGCGACAATGAACAGCGGGTAAAAACCAAGCCCAATCGCATATTGGCTTGAGCCTGGTCGGAAGAATTCAATCAAGTGCCAGGCTCCAAAGTAAAATCCAACGATAATCGAGCTGATCAGCGGGTTATAGCGGTTGAGCAGTCTCGGCAAGGCAAAACCCCGCAGACCAAACAGCTCCTCCGCGATCGGGCCGCCAAGCAATACAAAGAGAGCCAATATGGGGATCAAGTAAGGTTCGGTCCGAATCATCGCCAGCGAAGGCCGGTCGCCGTAAAGAAAATACGCCAAAACAAGTGTAGCAACATTAGCGGACAGGGGCAGTAGCAGGACGAATAGATAATTGGTTAGACTGCTTTTGAAGCGGGTGGCACTTTTCAACTGATCCCGGATGCCCTGTTTGCCGTCTAAGACAGCGGTCAGGACAAGCCCGGAGAGCAGCATGCCATAAATAAACCAGTTCGGTTTTCCGGTAAAAATCCACTGTGAATACCCCAACAAGGTAGAAAGCAGAAAGAAAATTTTTACGGGATGTTTTTTGATGATCGCAGACAGTTTTTGCATTCACATTCCTTGGTATAAAGATGGACGAACCTGAGGCGACGAAAATCTAGGGGTGCTGTAATTTTACATGAAGATTAATTATAGTACTGGAGGCACATAAAGTAATCTGAACGATTTTACCAAAATTAAATTTTCTCAGTGAGGGTCAAAATATCCAACATTTTCCCCAAGATGATCGCATAAACAATTACCTCAATAACCGCTGAAACAATCCAAGACTAATTGCGATTGTTCTCCAGAAGCTTCCCTGGAAATTTTTTTAAATCCAGTAGATCGAAACCCTTGCATCATCCAAGCCAATGGAGACAACCCACCCCCCACAGCCATTAGCCACCCGATCATCGTCAAGAGGGTTAAGCTGTATAGATTGTTTACGCAAGCGTTTATAATTACAACAATTGCTTTGTTTTCCCCGAAGGATCATCCGTTAACTCTGAGAGAACCTAATCACCCTCAAAAAAGTGCGAGTGTAAGTCACCCTTATATTAATTATTCGGTTGTCTTGCTGACATGCTTTCCGACCCGCGTAGTCAGTTTTTATGACCTGTGAGATAATAAAGCCCGTAATTGTTCATTGCATCAAATTCTTCTTTTTTGAGGTATTTTCATGAACTTTGAGAAAATTTGTGTTCTTGGATTAGGTTATATCGGTCTGCCCACGGCCAGCACCTTTGCCACATCCGGTGTGAAGGTCATCGGGGTGGATGTGAATCAGAAGGTTGTCAATCTTTTACAAAATGGTGAGGTTCACATTTACGAACCCGGTTTACGAACCCTGGTTCAGGCAGCCATCCAATCTGAGAATCTAATTATTGCCGACCACCCCGAAACTGCGGACGCCTTTATCATCGCCGTGCCCACGCCTTTTTACGACGAGAAGAAAGCCGATCTTACCTATGTAAAATCTGCGGCTGAATCGATCGTCCCGTTTTTGCGCCGGGGCAATCTGGTAGTGCTTGAATCGACATCACCGCCGCGTACCACCATCGATATTCTGGTACCGATTCTGGAGAAATCCGGATTACAGGCAGGGGAAGATTTTTATCTTGCTTATTCACCGGAGCGGGTGTTGCCCGGTCAGATTCTGAGAGAGTTAATTGAAAATGCCCGTGTGATTGGGGGCATTGACGCCGAATCTGCTCTGGTTGGGAAAGAACTCTATCAAATCTTTGTCAAAGGCGATATTATCACCACCACCGCCACAACGGCTGAAATGGTGAAATTGATGGAAAACACCTACCGGGATGTGAATATTGCCATTGCGAATGAATTTGCCCGTTTGGCAGATCGTTTCGGTGTGGATGCCTGGGAAGCCATCGAAATCGCCAACTTACACCCGCGTGTCAACATCCTGCGCCCGGGGCCCGGCGTAGGGGGGCACTGTATCAGCGTGGATCCCTGGTTTCTGGTCGAAGCAGCGCCGGATATCACCAGTCTCATCCATACCGCCCGGCTGGTCAACGATGCCCAACCGGATTACGTGGTGGACCTGGTCAAACGCATCCTGGGCGCGGGCAGCGGAGAAAAAGTGACCATTCTGGGTCTGGCATATAAACCGGATGTGGATGATTTACGTGAAAGCCCGGCAGTGGAAGTTGCCCACAAACTCGCACAGGTTGGGATGAGTGTCACGGCATTTGAACCGTTTAAACCCGATTTCATCGTCCCAGGGGTCTCTATGGCGACAACACTGGATGAAGCTATCAATCAGGCTGAAATCATCGTACTGCTTGTCAACCACAGTGCCTTCAGAAGCCTGGATCCGTTCGAATTCGCTCGTATCACCCCGGCTCGTATCATTCTGGATACCGTGGGCGCTTGGGAACCTGAGATCTGGCAAGCTGCAGGATTTGCCACCCACCGTCTTGGTGTTTCAGAAAGGGACTAAAGGATGCCAAAGCTAAGACTGCTTAATATCTTCGGAACCCGCCCGGAAGCTGTAAAGATGTGCCCGGTCGTTCAGGTGGCTCAATCACACCCGGATATTGAATCGTTCTTATGTGTTACCGCCCAACATCGCCAGATGCTGGATCAGGTATTGAACGCCTTCAATGTTGTGCCTGATTTTGACTTAAATTTAATGCAGCCAAACCAGAGCCTGCCACAAATCACAGCCTCCATTTTACAAAATTTAGATCCGATTCTATCCAAAATCAAACCTGATTGGATCTTCGTTCAGGGTGATACCACCACGGTAATGACTTCTGCCCTGCTGGCTTTTTACAATCGCATCAAGGTTGGTCATATTGAAGCAGGCTTACGCACCGGTGATAAATGGCAGCCATTCCCCGAAGAAATCAATCGCAGAATTGCCGGGGTAGTGGCCGATTTACACCTGGCTCCCACCGAGGATGCCCGCCAAAATTTATTGAATGAAGGGGTTGAAGACTGGCGGATAGCGGTGACCGGCAATCCGGCCATCGATGCATTAAGAATTATTACATCCTATGCACCGCCTCCGGAGGTTGAGAATCTTTTTGAGCAACATCATATCGGCAAGGATCAAAAACAATTGATTCTGGTCACCGCCCATCGTCGCGAAAATTTCGGGCAGCCTATCGAAGATATCTGCACAGCCCTCAGATCACTGGCGGAACGCTATTCTCACCAATATCATATCATTTACCCGGTTCACCTGAACCCTAATATCCAGGAACCCGTTTACCGCCTGTTAGGGAATGTAGACAATATCACCTTATTGCCTCCATTGGATTATTTACCCATGGCACATTTATTAAAACACGCTGTTCTGGTGCTGACAGATAGTGGTGGAATTCAGGAAGAAGCAGCCGGATTACATAAACCAGCGCTGGTCCTGCGTGAAGTGACCGAACGCCCGGAAGGAGTAAAAGCGGGTGTGCTCCGATTGGTCGGGACTGACCCCGAAAGAATTGTTACAAACGCAATTGAATTGCTCGAAAATAAAGACGTCTATGACGCAATGTCTCATTCGAAAAACCCATTTGGGGATGGCTACGCTGCCGAGAAGATCATCGATTCCTTGTTAAAGATCCACTCTAAATTAGATTTACCGTGATCACATCCAATCAAAAATAATCATGACTGAAACTTCCTTAGAAAGATATCCAAACCAGATAGCCTTAATGCCAAAACTGACAGGGTTGGGAGGCCCCACCTCCTTTCAGGCGAAGTTGATGCAAGGTTTGGAGGAAAATGGAATTCAGGCACATTTTAATCCGCACAATCCGGCAGTAAAAACGATTCTGGTGGTGGGCGGCACAAAACACCTGCCAGCCATTTATCAAGCCCGCCGCCAGGGGAAACGCATTGTACAACGCTTAAATGGGATGAACTGGATCCATCGCAAAAAAAAGACCGGCATCAGGCATTACCTGCGCAGTGAGTACGGTAATTTCATTCTTTCATTCATCCGCAAACACCTGGCGGATGCGATTGTCTACCAGTCTCAGTTTGCCCGCTCCTGGTGGCAGAGCGCTTATGGTTCGTCCAAGGTTGAATCGACTGTTATTTACAATGGGGTTGATCTGGAAACTTATCACCCCCTGGGAGTGAATGAGCGACCCACTGACCATATTCGCATTTTGTTGGTCGAAGGCCATTTAGGGCAGGGGAATGAGGCTGGCTTATCGAATGCTATTCAGCTGGTGGAACAACTCCAGCAAAGCATTCCTCAACCCATTGAGTTGATGATTGCCGGTAAAGTACCGCAAGACATCATCGAAAAAGTAACAGCCACAACCAATATCTGGCTGTCCTGGGCTGGTGTCATCCCGCGCCACGAAATTCCCAGATTGGATCGTTCTGCACACCTGCTCTTTTCAGCAGACCTGAACGCCGCCTGCCCCAACTCGGTCATTGAAGCCCTGGCCTGCGGTCTGCCGGTGGTATCCTATGCAACCGGCTCCCTCCCGGAAATATTAAAGCATGATGCGGGGCGCACTGCGCCGTATGGAAGTAATTATTGGGAGCTACAACCACCAGATGTGACCGCACTCGCTGATGCAGCCAAAGAAATCCTGGACAATCTTGCTTATTTTCAACAAAAAGCCAGAATCCAGGCGGAAACGATGTTCAATCTGGATGATATGGTGGCAGACTATCTGAAAATGCTGCTGCCAGCATCAACCCGATAATGATCTACTCGTGACCGCCACCCTGCAGCATGACTACATCCGGTCCACGATTGATTTCCCAGGGATACAGGATATATGCATCGGTGATAGCTGCAAAATAATCCGGGCGGATATTGCCAAATAGATTTCGGTAAGGATTGAAATGTAATACACAGGTATAGGCTTGTCCCCCGGCGCTGACCACCCGGTTCCGCACGGCTGTGATCGTTCTGCCCGACCCCCAGACATCATCCACCACCAGCACACGTTTTCCATCAAGCAATGAATCCTCTGGAAATTGGACAAACTTTGGCCAGGCTAACAGCCGTCCTTTTTTTCGTTCGCCTTCCATTTGCATTTCATTTGGGAAATCAACGGCAGCTGTGAGGATGGTGTCCAGACGCAAAGCTTCTGATAAGAGCCCACCCGGGATTATGCCCCCATGCGTCACCATAATCATGGCATCTAACTCAGTTTCAAATTGAGGAATCAGATGGTCAATCAATTGATCAACATCATTCCAGGTCAGGACCTCTTTACGTTCCATCATATCCTATCCATTCATTGACTAATTTTGCTTGATTATAGCATTTTCTAATCGTCTATTTTAAACTTCAAACTATTCAAAATCCGGCAAGATGCCAGCTTGATCGTGACTTTGTAAAGTGTACCAGATGGCACCGATACCAATTAATGAAACCAGTACACCTAATATCCATCCAAAAACCGGAATAGCACTCAAAATAACGAATATCAGGATACCGGTGATTAAACTCCAGGCGTCTTTATTTTTAAGGTTGAATTTGACTGTATTCAAGAACAGGCTACCCGCCCAATAGGCAAGCACCAGTTTACTGACGTACATAACCAGGATAACAAATAAAGTCAGGATTAAGATGATCACAGCCAGACCTAGAAAGAATAATGAATTGCTGAGATGATTGAGGGTAAAAATACCTAATAATATCGAAATCACAGTAATGAGTATAAAGATCACCAGAGCACCCAAATTGACAACCAACGTACTAAGAATACCAACTCCTATGGCATTCAGCGGCTTATGGATGGCAATCTGAGTGGCTTCAGAAATATATTTTCTTCCGAATTTCCAACTGATGGCTGCAAAAATCAATAACCCTATTAATTGCCGCATCGTTCTGAAAAGTCGTAAAACAAGGGGGTTTTGTTCGATTATTTTTCCTTCAGAATCTGATGCTGTTTTTTCAGGGTCAGCGATATTCTCAACCACCCCCTGTAAGGGCAAATTGCGTAAATTTTCCTCCAGGCTTTTCGCGCTGGAGTAAATTAACTGCCCTTTGATGCTTGCCTGGTCGCCCACTGTCAGACCGGTTGGTAACAAATCGGGAATATTTAATTGCTGCATATAGGGCAACCAGATGCGCACACCCTCATCATCACCACTTGCGTCTATAGCAATCTCAGCATTTCCCTCGACAGCGCCATTGAGATCAACAGATACTGCACTGACACGAAAATTCTGGTCCACATTGCCATGCATTGCCAGTTGATAGCAGGCTGCATATAGGTTTCCGGCGACTGTGCTGCCATTTTGTTGAGAAAAATGGAAACCACCAAAAAACAAATTTTTACCAATGTCGGCTGCCGGCCCAATATCCAGTGTCCCACTGGCAACCGCAATGTTCACAGCAACCGGCGCATTTACGATGACGTTTTGAGCTGCAATTACCAGATTCCCATGAATGATTGCTTTTTCTGCAATGAATATGCTTTTTCCAAGCAAATAGATGTCGTTATCAATTTCCGCACCAGATTGTATGACGATCTTTTCTCCAATCACGAAAAGCATTCCATGCACACGGCCAGCGACCAAAACCTCACTGCCTTGCAGAAAAAGGTCATCAAATACTTCTTCACCCGGTCCCAAGTCATTTTCAATCGCTGGGAATGCTGCCTCAACCGAATGGCTACTCAGGAGCATGAAGACAACGATCATCAAGAGGATGGAAATAACTTGAGAACGCTGCAGGGGAAGTACTTTCGTTGTCATGGGTTTCCGATACGGTCAATAATTGCCTGTGCGGCGAAGGGAGCGGTGGTTTTCCCAGATAGCACCTGGACCAATTGATCCTGCATGGCCAATCCAATCGTATTCACAATTTCATTACTCGGTCGAATATGCGCTGATAAAGCGATTTGACCCAGGGCGGTCCGCAAACCCGGATCCTCAAACCCGGATAATGTGGAAGGCCGGACAGGTAAAGCACCAGCTAGGGGCGTCCACTCAATCAGGTAATCCGGTTGCACTAAAAATTCTGCCAGGTCAACCGTCAATTCATGCACCTGAACTCTCGGATCAGTCAAACACCATACCCACCCATCTGCGATGGTGGTTGGGGTACTGTTAATGAGCGGAATACTGGCAATATTTGAATCATCTGATGGTTCTGAAAGGTGTCTGGAAAGCCAGGTGATCACCCAATTACTGCGCAACTCATTGTAAGCTGTCCATGCTTCAGCGTCTTTTTGCATCTGGGTTAAACTCAGAGGAAATACACCGGATTGGGCACCATCCACGAACAGTTGATACAACTGGGTAAGTTTTTCAATATCCATCTGAGGCAGTCTGGGAGTACTCTCCAATTCTCCACCGCCGGAGAGATACAGTGCCATGGGTAACAAAGCTTGTGGGTCGGCCGCGGGAAAAGAAATTACCTCCCCTCTTTTGATCAGATCATTCCAGGTAGCAGGCGGTTCACCTACACTGGTTGGCCGGTACACCAGCACCATGGCATCTCCAGCAAATGGCAAACCATATGAACCCCCGCCGACAACGCTTAAATCCTGGGCATAATCGTACCAGTCGGGGTTATCAATTTCGCTTGAGTAGGTGTCAAAGGGAATTAACAAATTTCTTGAGACGGCCGTCTCCAAATCCGAACGGGGCAGGGCAACCAGGGATGGCATTCCCTGAGAAGCGGCTGCACTTGTGATCGTCAGTGATTCCAATAAACCAGTTGCACCACTCATGCTTTTTACACGAGTGGTAACAAAAATATCATCATGGCTGGTTTCAAATTCAGCGATCCTTTGTTTGAATAACTCACTTTCAGGTGTATCTGATTGCGGGTCAAATTGCGGGGGAACCCAAATCACCAGTTCAATCGGCCCCGATAAAGGCGGAGGGGTAGGCGTAACACCGACCACATCCGTTGAACCAGCCGTGGGTGAAGTTTCTATGGGTGTCGCGGTAGTGGTGGGAGGTGGGACAACCTGGGCAATTATTTGATCAACCAATTGTCTGAAATCCAATTGGAACTCACAGCCGCCCAGCAAAATGACTGTCAGCAGGCTGAATAACAAAAATAAAGTTCTTAATTGGATCGCAAATGGTTTTTTCAAATTCATGTTAAATCAATCGGCTCACTCAATAAAGCTGTTAATAATTTTACTGCATTATTGACATCCTCAACATCCACCATCTCTGATGGGGTGTGCAAATAGCGGGTTGGTACTGAAAGGCACCCGGCTGGCATGCCTGCCCGGGAAATTTGCATGGCTTTTGCATCGGTTGTACCACCCAATAGAACTTCTAATTGATAAGGGATATTATGTTTCAGTGCACATTGAATCATCGCCTCAACAACTTTTGGATCTGCCAACATACCACCATCTTTCACCTTGATGGCCGGACCTTTCCCCAACCCAACCTCCATCTTAATCCCTCTGGGAGTATCTCCCGTCATGGTAACATCAGAAGCAATGCCTACATCAGGGTCAATTGAATAAGCGGCTGTCGTGGCACCCCGCAAACCAACTTCCTCCTGGGTACTGAATACAAAATACAATTCATGTGGGCTGTTTTTCACCTGCTTCAAGGTCTCAATCAATACGGCTGCACAAACCCGATCATCCATGGCTTTGGAAACCAATCGCTTTCCCAAATCCTCAAAAGGTCGATCAAAAGCAGCGACGTCCCCAATTTTTATTGGGCAATCTTCGGCACTGCTTGCCCCCACATCGATGTACATCGCTTCAAGCGCATGTACATGGTTGGCATTATCCAGACGTTCACCACCAATCACGCCTACCGTTCCGTTCATAAAACGGACCCGGCTGCCATAACAGGAATGTGGGCGCACACCACCAACACTGGTAAATCTGGCAAATCCATTCTTATCCACATGCGTTACCATGACGCCAATCTCATCCATATGAGCAGAAAGCATCACTCGCAAGCCACCCTCTTTTTTCTCACCTTTTTTAACAATCAAATTACCCATCGCATCCACACGGATTTCATCGGCATACCCCTCCACTTCGCCGCGAATCACCTCTCTGATTTTTGATTCGTATCCGGATGGACCAACTGTTTCTACCAATTTTTTAATCAATGATTTCATTCTTCACTCCTGAATGCGGTTGTTTTAAAAAAAGCAGCGCTTCTTCAAATCTATTTTTCCAAAGGATTAACGATCTGCTAAAAATAAATCTTTAGAGATTTTACATAAAGTGGCATATACCAGCGCCAACGTATTCTTCCAATCTTCTCTCCGGGCAATCAATACAGCTGTATGGGCATACCTCCCCGGAACTGAAATGGATACAGAAGGAATACCACCCCGTTGTTTGTGAATTGCGCCTGCATCGGTTCCACCCTTCCCTGGCTGGCGGTATTGGTATGGAATTCCTAATTCATCCCCGGTATCTGTCAATAAATTAATTAACCGTGGATCGGATAAAGTAGCAGCATCCAATCGATAAATGGCAGGCCCATGGTTCAAGCGCACGTTGTAGCGGGCATTCTCCTCCTCATCCCAGACCGGTAAGTCATTGGCGGGAGTGGAATCCAAAACAAAGGCAACATCCGGATGCATGCTGTATGCAGCTACACGAGCCCCGCGTAAACCATTCTCTTCCTGCACAGTGAAAGCAGCCAGCAATTCGATATTCCCGGGAGTGTGCTTTAATAATTCGATTAATGTAGCCACACCCAAACGATCGTCCAGCGCTTTACCTACCAGGCTGGGTCCCCAGGTTTCGAATCGGGTTGCAAAAGTTGCCCGATCACCCACCTTACATTTTTTGGAATTTCCAGGACCGACGTCAATCCGCAAATTTTCCAGAGGAATAGGATTCTTTCTTTCATCAGCAGTTGTTAAATGAATGGGTTTAGCACCAATCACACCAGGCAGTTTGTCTTTGCCTACCAATACCGGTTTCCCAACCAATTGACGGTTATCAATCCCCCCGACGATTTCAAACTTAAAGAGACCTTCGCCTTCATCATCAACCAGCATGAAACCAACTTCATCCATGTGGGCTGCAATCATGACCCGTATTGGATTCTCCACTTTTGCTTTCTTGGTGACCAGCACGTTTCCCAGGGCATCCACACGCACATCATCGGCAAGCTCTTTGACCGCATCCATGACAATGCCGCGCACTTCGCCCTCATCTCCGGAAACAGAAACAGCATTGGAAAGCGTTTCAAGCAGTTTAATCTGTTCTTCTCCGATTTCAGGGATTTGACTTAAGATTTCTTCATTCTTCATCTTTCACCTCATCCCATGTAATTTTTTCCATAAAATCAACCTCAAGACGCACAATTGTCTCTGCCAATAATCGACCTGCCCGTTCCATATCTTTCATAGCAATCATTTCCACCGGTGTGTGCATATATCGCAAGGGAATGCCGATCACCATTGTCGGGTAACCACTTGCTGTCACCTGCATCGCATAAGCATCTGTCCCGGTATGCCTGGGCGCAAATTCCTTTTGGTATGGTATCTCAAGCTGGTCAGCCACATCCAGAAATTTCTTGTGAATATAGGGGTGAGCGTTCGGTCCCCAAGCCAGAGTGGGCCCTTTACATAAACCAACCGTGCGCCAGTCGTTGGCACCCGGGCCTTTTGCAAATGTCACATCAATGGCAACTGCCACGGTAGGATCAATTTTGAATGGTGAGGTGAAGCCTCCTCCCATGGTTTCTTCTTCCTGCACAGTGGCTACAGCCCACACATCCCAGGCATGCAGCATGTGTTGTAATTCCTGCAAACAATAGGTGATGGCTGCCACTGATATGCGATTATCCAGACTGTGGCCCACAATTGTTCTGCCAGAGAGTTCCAAGGGTTCCTGAGCGAAGGAAGCCAGATCACCAATTGAGACCAGTTGGTTTACTTCATCTTCTTCCAGACCGGTATCTATGAATAAATGCTCCATGGCAACTGATTTCCCGCGTTGTGTCGGGTCCAATAAATAATCAGGTGGTTGGACAACCACCGCAGGTAAGTTGCGGCGTCCATGCACAGTTACCCGTAAACCAGGTAAAATCCGTGGGTCAACACCGCCAATTTCCGTAAAGCGCAACAAGCCATCCTGAAAGCCGGTAATCATTAATCCAATCGCATCCATATGTGCTGCTAATAAGATACTCGGACGCGGCTCTGGTCCTGTGCCACGCCGAAAACCATGTAAACTTCCCATGGGGCTGACACTGATTTCGTCCACCAGGGGCTGCCAGGCTGCTGCGATAACTTCCCGCGCAGGAGCTTCGTACCCGGACAACCCTGGTAATGAGATCAGCTTTTTAAGTGTGTCTTTGAGATCTGTCATAAGCCTTCCTTTTATCAGGTTTTTACCCGCAGATTAAGGAGTGTCCATAACCTCAGGCGTATTCGTGTTGGTTGGTGCAGGTGTAATGGTTGCCGGCGGCATTGTGTTTGTTGCGGTTGGCTGCGTCTGGGTTGCAGTCACGGTTGCAGTTTCGGATGCCGTTGCAGTAGTTGTGCGTGTCCGCGTGGCAAAGGGCGTATAAGTCACCGTTGGTGTCCACGTTTCTGTAACCGTTGACGTTACTGTTACGGAAGGGAAAATTACCGGTGATGGGAGTGTAAGCGGGGGTGCGCTGGTGATTGTAATCGTAGGGGAGGAAGTATTGGTTGGCGTAGGTGTCGGTCGATTGGCACGATTTCCAACCTGTAAAAACATAACACCCACGCAATAACAGGCCACCGAAGCAACAATGATGGTGACTAAAATCGATCGTGTTCGTGTACGTTGTTCTGATTTTAAAGCCATTTTTTCCCTGATCCTAAATCCTAACACGACCAAACAGCTCTGGCAAGGTGCTTCTATCCAGCTTGCAGTCATTCAGACGTATTATGATTTTAACTCATTATTCAGAAACAATCCCCTGTATTATTCTCTCGCTCGCCTCCAGGCGGAATTCTGATATTCTGATGAATTATAGTAATCACTCACATCCTCCGGGTAGCCTGGTATTCGGATCATCACACCTTCAATGGTTCTGTTGAAGCCCTCGCCACTCAGGTTGATGATGACCTTGCGCTGCCCATCGAGCTCCTGATCATTTGTCTGAACGTGAATGACATAGTTTACGTCAAAAGCATCGCCCGTGCCTTCCAGCGTTGAATAATCAACCTTCTCACCTTGCACCCCGCTGCCATGTGCCTCGAGATAGACCGACTTTGCCACCATAACGAAACTGCCACGGCCAACCGGGTTGTCCTGGGTCAAGGGCAGTGGTTGGCCATTTTCACCCAGGATGGAATAATCGACCCATCCCTTATCATCTGTGGTATTAAGAGAAATCAGCAAATTATCCCGGATCGCTTCCCCACCAGCATCAAAACTAATTTCTATTGGTGCGTCTCCGACAATGCTTTTCGTGTACCCCGCAGTATCCAGGCTGGTCTTCATCCAGATGATACCTTCATACGTGCCGGATACTTTTCGGTTGTCATTAGGATCAATTTTGTGTAAATACAAATCAATTTCGTAATCGGCATAATATTCTGGGGCCAATTCTTCGCGCCAGGTATCAGAAGCTTTGATGATAAAAATACTGGGATCATAAGGTTTATTTGGGCTTTCTGTTGCTTCCGGTATAGGGGTAGGTTCAGGCGGTTTGGCAGTGGGTTGGCTCACAGGAGGATTAGTTTCTAAGGTAGCGGTAGTGGTGGACACCGCTGGACTGGTTTCGATAACAACTTCTGCTTTTTTCCCACATGCAGAAGTGACAAAAATAAGACAGAATAAGCATAAAATGACGACTCGTTTCACAGTTAGCCTCCGTATAATATTTATTCAGCTATTTTTTGGTTTGTGTAATAAGGTTTGGATTGAATTATTTTAATCCAAAACACAAATTTAATGTTTTGTCTTTTAGATCATCAAGCCACTATCCTTACAGAAACCGATTTCTTGTTATACCGATTTTGTTTTTTGTTGTATCAAACTAATTTCTTGCTTAACCGCCTGATACAGGCTCTCTGCCTGCAAATCTTCAATCGAATAGCACGGGGATAATAAATTGTCAGCCAATGCTTGAGCCAATCCACGGTCAAAAGCTGGATGTTCCAGGTTGATCACCACACTATGCACATCTTCTTCCGCAATTAAACGAGAGATCTGATACGCTTCTGGCAATGGACCTAATTTACTTCCCATGGCTACATTCCCCGCCCCATCCGTTAATAGAACCATCAGCGGGATTACATCCGGCATGGTGATTTTTTCGCGCATCAATACTTCATAAGCCAACCGCATGCCTGCTGACAAAGGCGTTTTACCGCCGACCGGGATATCCTGTAAAGCCCGTTGTGCCATCATGACTGAATTGGTCGGTGGTAAGACCAATGTAGCTCTGTCTTTCTGAAAGACGATCATCCCAACCCGGTCACGGCGTTGGTAAGCATCATTTAATAACGAGAGGATGGCCCCTTTGGCGGCTGCCATTCTTTCAGCAACTGCCATCGACCAGGAGGCATCCACCACAAACAGAATCAGATTAGCGGTCCTTCTGACCCTGATTTTTCTCATGTAGTCCTGGGGTTGAATGGCAAAAGCTACTTTTTTGCGTTGTTCTGCTCTACGATTCTGGAATGGAGCAGCAGCCCTGATCGTAGCATCAAATGCCAGATCATCCGCTTTCCCCATGGCTGGTTTTGACTGTGTGTAGCGCCCGCGTTTTCGTTGGGTACGTGTCATCGAGCGACGACCAGCACGCTGGCGTAAAATTTTATCGAGCGGGGTATTCAGGCGGCGCGGAGAAAAAACAGTACCTGTTTTAACTTTTTGTCCGCCTTCCCACCAATTGGAATTCGCACTCTGAAATACAGCCGTTGGATCAGGAACAGCATCTCCCATTTCTGGAATCTCAGTTGTCGAATCACCGCCAGTTAAGTTTTTTTTTCCGCTTTGGGTGTCGAGTCCTGGTTTGGATCTGGCTCCATGTCTTCACCATCATTTCCGGCAGCCCGCCCACCGCTCAACTGTTCAATCCGATCCTGCAACTCTTCTATGCTGGCAATTTCTTTTTCGAAGGGACCCCGTTTCATACGGTGAGGTAACGCCAGTTCCGCGGCTTTGGCAATGTCCAGTTCATTGATGGCTGTCCGACCTTCAAAGGCTGCCTGCGCTCGGGCTGTTTTCAAAATTACCAGGTCGGGACGATGTCCATCCACACCCAGAGATGCCGTCAGAGAGGCAATGGTGATCAGATCACGGCTGCTATGCCGGACTTCGGGGATTAATCTTCTGGCAACTTCTATCTGTTCAGATAAATCGATTTCAGCGGCTTGAAAAGACTCACGGAAACCTTCCGGATCGGCTTCAAAAGCCATATTTCTTTCCATAATCATGACACGATCACGTTTATCCAGAATACCGCGGATCTCAACAGACAGGGCAAATCGATCCAAAAGCTGGGGGCGTAAATCACCTTCCTCAGGGTTCATGGTGCCAACCAGAATAAATCTGGCAGGATGAACAAAGGAGATACCTTCGCGCTCAACAATGTTCATACCCATGGCTGCCGAATCCAGCAACACATCAACAACGTGGTCATCCAGTAAATTGACCTCATCAATATATAACAAACCACGATTGGCGGCCGCCAAAACACCTGGCTCAAAACTGCGTTCTCCCTTTTGGATCGCACGTTCAATATCCAGCGTTCCAACCACACGATCTTCGGTGGCAGAGACTGGTAGGTTAATAAACGCTGTAGGTTTTATCGTCACCGGTAATTGTTCACCTTGTTCGTGCCGTTCGATACATTCGGTACACCAGGTATTAGGGCTATCCGGATCACAACTAAAGCGACAGTCCGAAACCGCTTTCACCATCGGCAATAAGGCTGCTAATCCTCGCGCTGCTGTTGATTTGGCAGTGCCACGCTCACCTCGAATCAACACACCACCGATCCTTGGATCAATGGCGTTTAAAATCAGGGCCCGTTTCATACGTTCCTGACCTACGATCGCGGTGAATGGATATATTTGTGGCATATTTTTTCCTTTATGTATTAAATTGACAGGCGATTGGTAGCCTGGAGGTTAGTTTACCATTACAGATCATCTGCGACAACCTGTTTATCCCCTAATAATTATACACCTGCAGAAATTTCACCAGGATTCGATAAAATGGTCAACGAATCATCAATTTTCTGAAAGAAGTCGAACAAAAAACGGTACAATAATGACGAGCTTCCAAACTATGAACAGATCATTTTTTAACCAGACAAAAACCCGCAAACTTCTCGCATTTCTGTTCCCGGTACAACCAGGCGTTCCAGATTATTTAAGATCCAACATACGCCACCTGATTTGGGATATTGGTTGGTGGGGTTTATTAAATGGAAGTACATTGTCTTTCATGACCATCTATGCGGCCAGAATTGGTGCCAACACCTCCCAGATTGGTTTGATCACAGCCATGCCTGCCGCTATTACCTTGATCCTGGCATTACCAGCTGGCAGTTGGTTAAAAACCAGACCTATCGATAAATCTGTTTTCTGGAGCGGTGTTGGCCAACGAATTTTTTACTTCCTAATGATTTTCCTGCCCTGGTTAATGAGGGATGTGCTGCAAGTCTGGATGCTGATTTTATTTACACTGCTGATGAGCATTCCCGGGTCGGCGATTGCAGTGGGATTCAACGCATTATTCGCCAGCGCAGTTCCAGCTCGTTATCGTGGTGGGGTTGCCGGTCGACGCAATGCTGTGTTTGCCATCACTTCCATCATTTCCGCCTTAGGATGCGGTCAAATTTTAACGATCATTCCCTTTCCGTTGAATTACCAGATTGTTTTTGCGATCGGGTTTATCGGTGCATTGATGAGCACAGTGCACTTAAAATTTGTACACCCGGTGGCTGAAAAGTACCAGAGCGAAATCGATACCCCTGGCATTAAGCTGAAAATACTCGACCAGGACGCTAAAGGTTTCCTGAAGGTAATTTGGCTGGAAATCAGTCAAAAATTACATTTTGATATTTTACAGGGCGTTTTTGCCCGTTCTCTGGGTTTGTTAACGCTCTTCCACATGGCGCATTACCTGGCAATTCCAATTTTTCCAGTATTTACCGTTAAGGTTCTGGGGTTATCAGACAGTGTATTAAGTTTGGGAAACGCTCTTTTCTATGTCACCATGTTTTTTGGGTCAACACAAGTTGGCAAACTGACATATCTTTTCGGCAATAAAAAACTAACCGGCATTGGTATTTGTATGTTAGGTCTCTATCCTGCCTTCCTGTCTTTCGCCCAGGGTCCCTTCCTTTATTACCTGGCTTCTTTCCTGGGGGGCTTTGCCTGGTCATTGGTAAATGCTGCCATGATCAATTACCTGTTGGAAAAAGTACCTGCAACAGATCGAACCGGTTATCTGGCCTGGTTCACTTTAGGTGCGAATGCTGCCATCCTCATCGGCACCCTGATCGGGCCGATCCTCGGTAACGCCATCGGCTTATCTGGCGCTTTATTAGTGTATGCAATTTTACGCACAACAAGCGGACTAGCTTTGCTTAAATGGGGTTAACTCAACCTGATATGTGGTTGATTGATCGCTTGATTTTTTAATTGCTTTGCGAGCAGGAAGTAGAAGAATATACTGATAAATCCTGATGCTCCAGCTGCAAACCAGGGGGCATGTGGGGAGATGGTATCACTCAAAATCCCTCCAGTGACCGGGCCAATTCCATTGGCAACACCCCACGTCATTCCATGGATACTCATATAGCGACCACGTTTATCGGCAGGCGCAAGATTTGCTGAAAGGGTGGTGGCAGTCGGGACCATTATCAATTCCCCGGTTGTCATAACCACCATGGCCAGCCAGAACATCCAGAACCCTGCACCAAGTCCAATGATGATGGCTGCGGTTCCATAAAAAAAAGCACCCAGCGCAATCATTTGAATGGGCTTTTTTGTTTTCGTCCAGCGGGTAACAAACATTTGTAAGGTGACCACCATAATTGCATTGGTCGCCGGTATAAATCCATACAGACTTTCCGGAACCCCATAATTTTGTTTGGCATACACCGCCAATAAAACCCAGATCATAGATGCAGTAATGGTTGTGAGTGTAAAGATTAAATTAAATTGGATGAAAGGCTTATCTTTAAAAATTTGGCCATAACCACCATAGCGCTCTTTGATTCTCAGGGCCTCAGCATGCACCGGTAACGTCTCGCGGGCTTTGATGGTCAGCAAAAGACTATACGCAAGCAATCCGATGGCTGCCAGATAAAATGTCAGTGAATAAGATGCCGATGCGATAAACCCACCGATCGCGGGACCCAGGGCAATCCCCAGATTATTGCTCATCCGTAGCACCGAGTACCCATCGCTTCTTTTTTGCGGAGGCAGCATGTCTGCCATCATGGCATCCGAACCTACCTGATACAACGGATTAAAAGCACCCCGCAAAGCCATCAATAAAATAAATTCTGGCATGCTATTTGCCATACTCATGAGAATATAACAGGCACCATTTCCAGCCAGGCTAATCACCATTACCCATTTTCTGCCCAATCGATCAATAACCGGGCCGGCGATGAATGAAAACAACAAACTGGTAATTGAATTAATGGTCATCAGGCTGGTAACAATGGCCAATGATACCGCCAGCGTTTCGCTCACATAAATCATCAGAAATGGCCAGATCATGCTGGATCCTAAGGTGCTGATGAGCATGCCAAACGCCATCAACCAGAATTGACTCGGATATTCCTGTTTTATGTGACGAATTGATGTTAGCATATCTGCTCCTGAATAGGAAAGCAATCGTCTCTCCATGCCCTTGAATTCGGATCAGATCTTTGCTTAACTGCGCTGGAAAATCATCCGGATTTTAACACGCACAGTCAAATTAAGACAGGTATCATTTGCCAAATGAAAAAACCCCTTGTGGTAAAATTCATACAAATCTTCGTAGCATCTCAATAATTTGGGTCTCCGTTTTTTTCGTGAGCCTGCTCACCAAAAACAGAACCCATCCCCATTTATTGCGATGTTAAAAATCTTACTGAATGAGGAGTGAGAATGGTTAGTCAGGATTTATTAGACATATTGCGCTGCCCGGCCTGTGTGCGTGAAAAAGAAGGCTTATTAGAACTGGTGAAAGAGACCTGGCTGATTTGTCAGGATTGTGATCGAAAGTACCCCATCGTCGATGATATTCCCGTCATGTTAATTGATGAGGGTGATAAATGGGTTTCGACCAAAAAGGATGATTTGCCTGTTCCTCCTCCACCAATGAATTAATGATCAAGGTAGCGTTGGTATCAAATGCAAAAGAGATGACTGCATGACGATCCATCTGTCCTATTGAGTCAAGAATGAACCAAAACAACAATATCAAACCAAAAAAAGCATCTTTTCGACTGGATAAAACCAATATCATGATCCTGGTGTTTTTTGTTATTCTTTCCATTTTTTCAGCTTTTATTGTTTTTAGACTGGCAAAGAATATCATTTCAACCTGGACCATGACCAATTTGGAAGGGTTACCTGTCACCACCCAGGGAACAAAAGCTGCTCCCAACAACAATGAAGATTCCGACCCTCTGACGGATATCGCTATTGATCCGATGGAAATTGAAATGCCTGATCCCTGGGATGGGGTTAGCCGCGTGACAATTCTAGTGATGGGTTTGGATTATCGTGATTGGGAAGCTGGAGAAATCCCGCGTACGGATACAATGATGGTTCTAACACTGGATCCGGTTACAAAAGAGGCAGCCATGCTCTCCATTCCGCGTGATATGTGGGTAACCATACCGGGTTTTGAATACAATAAAATTAATACCGCCTACTTCTTAGGTGAAAAGTGGAAACTCCCCGGAGGAGGGCCCGCTCTCGCTGCGGAGACAGTAGAAGAATTTCTGGGTGTGCCCATCGATTTCTATGCACAGGTCGATTTTGGGGCATTTGTGCGCCTGATTGATGAAATCGATGGCGTAACTGTTGTACCGAAAATGGATGTACGCATCGTACCCATTGGCGGAGGTTACAAAGAAACGTTACAGGCAGGCAAAGCTTATACGCTCGATGGTACGCACGCTTTGGCATATGCCCGCGCCCGTTACACCGAAGGGGGTGATTTTGATCGGGCAGCTCGCCAACAGGAAGTCGTTTATGCCATCCGTGATCGTATCCTGAAATTTTCGATGTGGCCCACGCTGATTGCCAAAGCACCCATTCTTTACCAGGAAATTGCCTCCGGGGTAAACACCAACATGCGTTTTGAAGATGCGCTCAGGTTGGCTAACTTTGCCTTGAATATTGATCGTAGTCTGATCAAATCCTTCATTATTGATCCTTCCTATGTTGAATTTGGAAAATCACCGGAAAATCAGGACATCCTAAGACCAATTCCCGATAAAATCCGCTTATTGCGGGATGAAGTCTTCAGAACGGGTGGGCCATTGAGCCCCGTTGCCATCCAGTCTCAGGCTGGAGGGGAACCAGTCGACATTTATGATCTGGTACAAATTGAAAATGCCCGCATCTCGGTGCAAAATGGAAGTTGGTATACAGGTTTAGCAGGTGAAACAGCCGCATACCTGAAGTCAGAAGGTTTTAATGTCATTGAAGAAGTGAATGCACAGCAGACTGATGTCAGCAGTATCACCCTTTATAATGCCAAACCTTATTCCATTCAGGCGTTATTCAAACTGTATGAAGATGCCGGCTTGGGTAAACCCAGGTTAAGCAACAAATTTGATAGCGGTGCTGCCGTAGATGTCGTTATCGTTCTTGGGAATGACTGGGCAAACTACGTTAATAATAATCCCTTACCGCTTGAATGATCCATAGTAACTTCTAAAAATCCCCACTTCGGCGGGGATTTTTCTTTTCTTATCGTTTCCCAAGGGCTCCACAGTAAATTGCCCACAATTCCTGCCCATCCAGCTGAAGTACCTCATTCAGCAAGTCATCATCAAAGGCAGCAATCGCACACACACCACATTGAATAGCTTCAGCTGCCAGATATAAATTCTGACAAACATGTCCGGCATCCAGGTGTAAGTATCGATATCCACGTTCACCATAGCGCCAATACATTCGTTCGGTAACCGCCACCCAGATGAATGTGACCGCGCTTTTTGTTACCTGATTCTGCTGCATGCAGGCGTCTGCCACCTTTTCAGCAATTTCTGCACTCAATTCGACGGGCAATAAGGCATGTTCCAGACTGATATAACGATACAATCCAGGTTTAATGCCTACGACCCGATTAATCACCAGATAGGTCTCAAACGCATGCCGGGCACCAGCCGAAGGGACTGTTCGAAAAGTAACCGGTCTGGCAGTCACTGATTTTACACCCTGGGTTGTCCATAGAAGATAAGACAGCTCATCCTGGGTTAAGGCTTGCTCCTGATACCTGCGCAAAGAATTGCGTTGATCGATAGCTCTGCGCAGATCAATGGGATAAGCCGGGATTGTTTCTGAGTCTGGTAATGAAATTAATTCGGCAGTTGGGTCATAGGGAATTTCCAACTCAGGTTGTGGAACGCCCAGGCGCTGTTTTGATTCTGATAAATATTTATATTTCGTTTTTTCCAAAAATTCTTTTCCAATTCCATCCGTCATTGTTATTCTCCTTTATAAAAAATCGACTACGCACGTTTCCTGTTCAATTTTCTCATGAAATATTTCACCAATACAGTAAAATCCTCCACCCGCAAGGCCAGCAGTAGTCCCGCATATAAACCGCCACCAAGAATGGCTCCGATTACCAATGTTACTCCATCTGACAGCGCTACGCTATTCACCAACCACCCGATCGCAATGCCCATCAGGGAAACTGCTACCGTAACTTTTACCAGTAAAATGAATATCTTTCTTCCTTCCAATCCGTTCATGCGCTTCCGTAAAATGATCAGCAGAACAATCGATTCCAAACCTGTGGCAATACTATTCGCGAGAGCCAATCCCCCGATCGCTAGCCAGCCAATCCGTAGGAACAGGCTGCCTAACAAGATGCTCAGCATAATATTAATACTCATGGCGATCACCCCCACCACCACAGGCGTTTTTGTATCTTTCATGGCATAAAAAGCCCGGCTGAGAATTTCCACCGCACTGTGGCCTACCAATCCAACGGTGTACCATAACAAAGCCCAGGCAACTAATTCTGTCGATTCAGTTGTGAAGGTTGTGCCATTCTCATAAAGCACTTTAATTAATGGATAGCGTAAGATGATCATACCCACGGCAGCCGGGATGGAGAGCATAAATACAGCGCGTAATGTGGTGGAAAGTGAATTGCGCATCTCATCCAATTTTCCCAGAGCAGCCTGGGCTGAAAAAGTAGGCAAAGATGCGATAGCAATTGCCTGGGCAATCAACATTAATGGCATTAACATTAATGTGAAACCATATGTCAGACCAGTCACACTCCCTTCGGAATAGCGGGATGCCAGATTGGTATTCACTAAAAAATTGAGTTGTACCACTGCCACACCTGCCAGGCGTGGTAACATGAGTGTTCCCACCTCTCTGACTGCAGAATTATTAAGCCCCAAAACAGGCCAATAATTACCTCCCAACTTAAATTGTTTAGGAAGTTGCACAATTAAATGAAAACTAGCTCCCAACACCACTCCCCAGGCTAATCCAAATATTCCCATACGGGGAGATAAGAACAGCACCCCAAATATCATCCCCAGGGAATACATGGAAGGTGCCAAAGCCGGGAATAAGAAGCTCTGATGCGCATTCAAAATGCCCATGATTAATCCGGATATGCTGAAAATAACAGTGGAAGGCAAAATAATTCTGAGCAGTTGCACGGTTAACTGGAACTTTTCCGGGTCATCCACAAACCCCGGTGCTAAAATATAGCGCACCACCTGGGGAGCAAATATCGCTGCCAGTACTGCTAAAAGGCTGATAATTATAAATACTAAATTTATGATGGCAGAAGCTAATTTCCAGGCATTTTCTTTTTGCTTGCGTGCCAGAAATGATGAAAATGTGGGAATGAAAGCCGAGGCTAAAGCCCCACCCGCCACCAGATTAAAGAGTACTTCAGATACGCGGTTAGCCGCCCAAAAAGCCTCGTTTTCCATCCCTGTACCAAAAGCCCTCAGAATCACCACTCCTTTGGCCAGATTAATGACGCTGCTGAAGACGTACGCAATCATGACTGTTCCGGCTGCCAGAGCAATTTGACGATTTGCGGATATCGAGCTGTTATTGGGGGATTCCATCAACGAGATTATAGCCCATTTCTGTTCAGATTTAATTTCATAACGATCCTGATTTGACAATTCACAATCCTACTGCTATATTTCATGATAGTTAGAAGCACGTCGTTTTAAAGAAGAAGTTTTAACGGATATCTGTCTGCGGAGTTTTTTTCCAAAAGCAATATTCTCACTTCAGACAAAAACACTAAGCTTCCCCAATCAATAGTTTTTTTTAGGAGGATTTTCATGTCTGAACGTATCCAAGGAACCGTCAAATGGTTCAACGAGACAAAAGGTTTTGGTTTCATCGAACGTGAAAACGGACCAGATGTCTTCGTCCATTATTCTGCCATTCAATCAGCTGGTTTTCGAAAACTGGAAGAAGGACAGAGAGTTGAATTCACCATTGAAGATGGTCCAAAAGGCCCGCAGGCTACACAGGTAACACCAGTATAAATAACCTAGGCCAAAAATAGAAAAACCCCTGCCCACAAAGCAGGGGTTTTTTCATCCCTGTTGTATTAATTTGCACTTCATTTTCAGAATCGCTATACTAGTAAAAGGAGAGGTTTGTCGATGATCCCCTTACGAGACACAATTCAGTCCCGCTCTACCCCGATAATTACCTGGTTAATCATCATCATCAATACAGTTATCTTTCTTTATGAAGTACGTCTTCCGGCAAATAATCTGGCAAATTTTATCGATGTTTATGGATTAACTCCTTCCAGATTGGACCTCTCCTTACCGGCGTCCTGGACACCGCTTGCCACCCACATGTTCTTACATGGTGGCTGGCTGCATCTTATCAGTAATATGTGGATTTTATTCATTTTTGGTGATAATGTTGAGGACCGGATCGGTAGTACCAAATTCCTTCTTTTTTACCTGATCGGTGGAGTCAGTGCAGGTGTCGTCCAATCAATTTTCGGAAGTCCGGATATCCCCTCTGTCGGTGCCAGTGGGGCAATTGCAGCAGTGTTGGGTGCCTATTTTTTGTTCTTCCCCACAGCGCGAGTGCTGACATTGATTCCGATCATTTTCATTCCCTGGTTTGTTCGCATACCTGCCCTGGTGTATCTTGGCCTATGGTTTTTCACCCAACTTTGGTCTGGCTTAATTTCATCATCAATTTCTGAGGGAGTATCAATGGGTGGCGTGGCCTGGTGGGCCCATATTGGAGGTTTTTTAGTTGGCCTATTTATGGCAATTCCCACTGCTTTTTCAAACAGAAAAAAAACACAAACTTTGTATGTTATTTAATGAAAGACTGTTCTTATTGAGTTAATGAAAGGAAAATAAAATGAGCAATAACTCGAAAGTAAATATAAACACGGCAACACTGGACGAATTAACATCCGTTCCAGGAATTGGGCCCGCCCTGGCGAAAAGAATCATCGATAAGCGCCCATTCACAAATTTGGATGATCTGACACGCGTTTCTGGGATTGGTGAGACTTCTCTGGAACAGTTAAAACCGATCCTCACTACTCAGGAGACTGAATTACCGGAAGATTTTCAATCATTTGTCGCTTCCATTCGGGATGAAACAAAAGCTGAGACAATCGTTAGTGCTGTATCAGATGATGATGATCAAGAGTCACCGCTGGAAGAAAACCCGGAAGAAATCTCGAGATTAAATAAGGTGATCGATGAGTCCTTCCTACCGCCCGAAAACAGCACCGATGAGGACCAGGAAATCAAATTTGATGATGACATGATTGAGGCAGAAGTTGAAATCATTGAAGATGACACGAATCTTGAGGATGAGGTTCAAGTTGGATCAAAAATTAAGGACATAGAAATTGAAAGGTCAGACGACGACGAAGTAGAAGTTCTAGAAGTTGATGACGTCATACAGTCCGAACCTGAAACACCTGCAGCAAAGGTTACCACCGAGGAAAAGGTTCCTTCTGTTGTAGCTGAACAGAAAACAACTGAAAAAAGTTCTCCTGATGAATTAATATCCCGATCTCAACTGATTTGGAGCCTGTTAGGAACTGCCATTTTCTCAATTCTCCTGACCGTATTAATCACCCTGGGTATTCTTTCTGCTACCAATGGCGGATTAAAGTATGCAACCGTTTCAGAAGCAAACCGCTTGGAAAATCAAATCTCCATTTTGAATGATCTGACCACCACCATGCAAACCGACATGCAAGGCATCCGCACAAGGTTGGATGCTTTGGAGACGGTAGCAGGCAGAGTCAGCGTTTTGGAAGGTCGGGCAGATAGCATGGAGGAGGATCTGGGAATCATTCAAACGACGATCAAAGAAATTTCAGAAACTCTGACTACCGTGCAGGATGAAATTCTTGCTTTACAGGAATCTGCTCAAAAATCAGAAGATTTCCGCTCAGGATTATTAGAATTGTTACTCCAGATAGATGGTCAAGCACAGGAAGGGGAAAAATAACAATGACAGAACAGAAAAAACAATCTTCCTGGTTTGGCCGATTTCTTAAAGTACTTTTACGTTTGTTTTTAACACTCGTATTCGGTATTCTGGTTGGCGCAGCTTTATATTTTGGATTCCAATTTGCTTACCAGCAACTTGTGATCCCAACACAGCAAAATGCCGCTGATCTACAAAATTTTCAAACACGTGTCGACCAACAGTGGGAGCTTTTACAGGACAAAAATAAGGAGTTGGAAGACCGTGTATCACAAATCGAATCAAGCCAAAAAAATACGACCGATGATCTATCCGAATTGATGGCTCAAAATGATCAGGCTGCAGCCGATCTTGATGCTTACCTGATACAACAGGAAGACCTGGCGGCGCAAATTGATGAAATTAATCAATCGATCATCGCTTTGATGGATCAAAACAAGGATCTCGCCAGCCAAAACGATGATCTGGTTGCCACAGTTGAAGAAATGGAAGTTGAAAAGAAACTTCAACCGGTTTATCAGGATTTGCAGTTATTCAAAGTACTGCTACAGATCAACCGTAGTCGTTTATTCCTGGTGCAGGATAATTATGGTCTGGCAAAACAGGAATTAAACCTGGCAGATGATTTGCTCAACACATTATTGCTTTCTGCCACTGAAGAGCAGGAAAATTTGATTCTACTTTGGGATGCCCGTTTAAACCTGGCGATTGGCCACCTACCGGATAATCCCATTTTAGCGAATGATGATCTCGAAATTCTCTGGACGATGATGGCCAATGGGTTTTCCACCCCAGAGGAGATGGAAATGCTGGAGAATGCAGAGGAAACCAACACAAATTTAACCCCACAACCATCCGCTACAGCTATGGCAACTGCAACACCTACCCCTAAACCTTAAGGAGGTTCTATGGAAAATGATGAATTAATCAAAAAAGAAAATGATAATGAATTTGATCATGAAGAAGATCAAAACAGTGTAGACCAGATGGATTCAAATCAAAAAATCCTTGATGAGACGTCCATTGAGGTCGACCAGAATCAAAATGCTGAAAACCTCCTGGAATCCGGGCAAACCTTCCCCGAAGAATCCGTTGTAGAGGACGAGGAATTGTTAGAACCACCTCTGGATCAGCCCTCTGAACCCGCCCCACCGCCACAGGAAAAAGAAGTGAAGAGGATGCCTGGCTGGTTGCGTACAGGTCTGATTTATGCCGGTGTTGGCATACTGCTCCTTTTGGCTGGTTATTTGATCGCTTTCTTTACCACTACCGTACCGGCACAAAACTCCTATCAGTCTGTTCTCCAGGATTTAAACAATAAAGAAACGGAATTAGATGAGTTGCAGACGAAGTTTGATCAGGTCAACGATGTATTAACGGAAACAAAAAGTGAATTTGACCGCCTGAACCAGGATTATCAATCGCTGGAGTTGGATCACAATCAGTTGCTTTCCAACAGCGAATTTAATCAAAATCTGATTGATTTCAAATATGAGATCGGTCGAGCAAAATTTGCTTTACTCAATGAAGATCGGGTCAGTGCAAACCTGGCAATCAGTCTGGCAAAAGACAAATTAGAAAAAATTCAAATTTTGTTAGGTTCAGATATTTCAACGGGAATGAGTGACCAGTTACAGGAAATTCAAAAATTGGTCAGGACGAATCCAGAGAAAGCACTGGATCAACTGCGCACGCTCAATGAAAATTTAGAAAGAATTCCGTTTAAATAAAATGGGGTTAAGTGTGTTTTGGCGGGTTTTTGCCCGCCAAAACACCAAGCTTAGTAACGCAAAAATGCGCCGACACTACCTGCCTGCGTTAAATCCGGATGACTGTGGACCACATCCACCTCTCCCCCCGATTTCAGTGTCAGGCTTACAGCAGTTGCAACCACATCTTCCACGCCTATTGCCTCCGAACCGCATTGCTTGCAGACAATATCGGACAAAGATGTGATGATATTACAGGTTGGGCAACGAAAACCAGGAACCTGAAATCCTTGTTGAATCACCAACGTCTGGACTCTACCTTCATTGACGGCCTTTAACGTCGGTTCAAGACCCACAATCGCACCAGCTTGTTTAGAGGTCTGGGTGATTAGTTTTACAATCAACTGATTTTCTCTATCTTTTTCAGCTTTTTGTCCTACTTCAAGAGTGCGGTTAAGTATTTCCTGGTGGGAAGCTGTCATGGGAGCTGGGAAAGTTCCAACGATCAGGCTCTGCCACATTTTTGGCAGATAATTTTTAAAAAGGGCTACGTTATCATCCGTGCCACTTAAGACAATTCTGCGTATACGTTTTTCTTCAAAAAATTTGGTGGCGAAGTCGATCACTTCGCGCATATTACGTTCAATTATTTCTTCCACGGCTCTCGTCTGGGAAGAGATGCCACCCCGCATCCCCTTCACACCAGAACCTCCCTTTTTCACCTGGTGAACGGAGGTACCTAAAACACCTTCTTGTTCCACCAGCTGCCCTAAATGGAAATGAAACAAACGAGCTCCTTGTTTATCTATCAGCACCACACCATAGCCACCATAGCTGTCCAATAATCCCGCGAAAGGGCGAATATTGGGGCGCAAGCCAACATGAATTAAGTCGGGAACCGGTACAGCCAGCGGGAATACTTTGAAAAACTGGTTACTTTGGTCAGAAAAAATCGCCACACTTCTGCCAGCCCAATCGTATTCGGTGTCAAAATATTCTTCAACTTTTTTTACATCTGCTGCCAATTCGACTGATTTCAACATATTTCTCAATCGTAATCGGTATGAATCCGTATTCCCCATACTTGGATCTGTGTTCAAATAAATGGTCAACATCGATTGCTGCGCCTGGTGATCAACCAATTCACGCAGATCTTTTTCAGTAAACATATTACCTCCTATATTGATGTTTAAACCAGGCCTTTACGGGCGTTTATCAAGTACTAACGGAACCTCCATTTCTTCCCCCTGTCTTTTAATTGTCATAATTATCTCATCCCCCGGGCTTTTATTGGCCATGATATAACTCAAAAAATCCGAAAACAAGCGTACAGAGCGACCATCAACCGCAATGATTAAGTCACCACCAGCTAATAAACCACTGATGCGGGTCACTTGTGATCCCCCAATTAAACCGGCGTCCGCTGCCGGGCTATCCTCGGATACACCGAGAATATAAGCACCGGTCATTTCTTCAATCCCCAATGCCTCGCGTTCCATCAGGGTTAAATCTTCCTGACTGGTGATGCCCACGTAGGGGTAGTCGTAATATCCATCTTTAATCAAAAAGGGAACTACTCTGCCAACAATATTACTCGAAATAGCAAACCCAATACCGCTGTTGGTTGGTTCTCCATTTTCATTGGTCTGGTCTGTGCGGATGGCACGGTTAATTCCAACTACTTCTCCATTCAGATTGAGCAACGGACCGCCGGAATTGCCGGGGTTAATGGATGCATCCGTCTGAATAAGGTCACCAGCTGAAAAAAATCCTCCTGTGGTAGCCTGGCGAAAGGATGATAAAGTTCTACTCTTCGCCGAAACAATCCCTAATGTCATCGATCCGGATAAATTAAATGGATTGCCGATCGCAACCACAGTTTGACCAATGCGCAAATCATCCGAATTACCCAGCGCAAGTGGCAACAGAAATTCTTCGGGTACGTCGACTTTAATCACAGCCAGATCAGAGTCGATATCACTTCCTATAACAGTGCCGCGTGCTTTGTAACCGGATGGAAAATCAACCTCTAACTCGGTTGCATCTTCTACCACATGGTAATTTGTTATGATATGACCACTTTTATCAAAAACGAAACCTGATCCTAACCCACCACCCGTAACACTGAGTGTTTGAATTGAGACAACACCAGGATTAACCCGTTCATACAGGCTGATTAACAAGCCCTCACGGTCCATTAAATCCAACATTTGGGGGTTATAGGTCACCACATTCGAATTCGGAGGAACAGATACAACAGGTGGGCTGGGCACAACCGGGTTGCTTTCAGGAGCTTGGTTCTGATCAGACGCACTGCTGAAAGGGAAGCTGGCGGAAAATGAACAGGCCATAGCACTAAAGAGCAATATTGTCACCAATAAAATTGTCGCAAATTTTTTCATTTTCTCCACCTCTCAGTAGAAAACACAATTTCTACTTTTTCATCGTACGTAACTGTTCAAACAGCTTCTTTTCTTCGTCTGAAATGTTGGTTGGTACCGTTATGTTTACCTTTGCATATAAATTGCCAAATTGATTTGGTTTCTTTAATAGCGGCATTCCCTGGCCACCCAATCGAAATGTTTTGCCTGATTGGGTTTCAGGTGGAATACTCAACAGAACATCACCTTTTAGTGTAATGACTTTTGCCTGACCACCCAATATAGCTGTATAAACATCAACATCAACATCGGTGTAAAGATCATCCCCTTTGCGTTCGAAACGAGCATCTTTATCCACTTCAACCACCAGATGAATATCGGAACGATTGGGACCAGCTCCGGATGCACGCACTTTGGTTCCCGTTTTTGCCCCAGGTGGGATTTTTATTTCAATCTTCTTGTTATTATCAAACTGAAGGATGCGAATTGTGCCTTCAAAGGCTTCCTTTAATGAAATCCTGACAGGTTGTTCAATCACCCTGGGAGGTTGCGCAGCAGATCTTCTGGAGGTGGTGGTTCTGCCACCGCCTGGATAACCCTGCACGCCGGCAAATATTGCACTGAAGAAGTCTGAAAAACCACCACTGCCACCGAACATATCACCAAAATCACCCACATCCACGCGGGTTCCACCTCTTTGCGATTGAGCGAACCAATCATCCCAATTGAAGTTACTGGCATTACCACCCCCTTGTTGCCATTGTTGGTACGATTCACCCAATTGATCATATCGGGCGCGTTTTTTTGCGTCGCTCAATACTTCGTTCGCTTCATTAATATCTTTGAATTTATCTTCCGCTTCTTTATTACCAGGGTTTCGATCCGGGTGATATTTCATCGCAAGCTTTCGATAAGCCTGTTTGATTTCATCATCAGAAGCATTTCTATTTACACCCAGTGTCTTATAATAATCTTTATATTCCATATATTCATATTATGCCGAACCAGGTATCATTGTCAAGTAAACCGCAAAACTCTTATAAAAAACTTATAAAAATAAGCAAATTGCGTTCCTAACATCTCAATAAAATGGGGCTGGCGCGTGGTTTTTGGATCGTAAATGTCCCCCCAAAAAACAAAATCCCATTTGCTTGAAATGATATTGCATTTCATTATTAGAAAGAATAATTTCGTGCTAAGATAATCTTATGAAGAGCATCAAAGACCGCATCTTAATCGTTGAAAATAAGCCGGAAATCAGTGATTTTCTGGCAAATCAGGCACTGGCAACCTCAAATTATCAGGTGTTTCAGGTGGCGGATGCGAGTAGTGCCATTAACAAAGCCGTTCAAATTAATCCTGACCTGATCATTTCGAATCTGAATTTACCAGGCTTGAGCGGAAAAGATTTATTGATTGCTCTTTCATCACATGGCATCACACCGCCCACCATCATGCTTGCCTCAGACGGACAGGAAGCAGATATTATTCAGGCTTTCCGGCTAGGTGCGGCAGATTACATCACCTGGCCGGTCAGAGAGACCGAAGTCATTTTGGTGGTGGAACGATTATTAAAACAGGTTCATGATCGTCGCGATCACATCGCCCTGGAAAATCAATTAAGAATCACCAACCAACAACTTCAACAACGGGTGAAAGAATTAACAGCGATTTTCTCGATCGGGAAAGCGGTAACCTCGATCACCAATCATAAAATATTATTTGAAAAAATCCTGCAAATTTCCGCTCAGGTAAGCCAATCCAACCTGGGGTGGTTTTTAATGCGCCAGGAGGAAAAAGGCAAGCACTTTCTATTGGTCTCTCAATATAATATGCCAGAAATCTTTATGTCCAAATTGCACAAAGCCTGGGATGACGGCATCAGCCAACTGGTTGCAATTTCAGGCGAAACCCTTAATATTTCCGGCGATCCTATCAAACGATTTAAGGTCAAGGTGTTGGGAGAATCAATCATTATTGTCCCGATAAAAATTCAGCGTCAGGTGATGGGTTTATTGGTATTAATGCGCAAACAACCTGAGCCCTTCTCCCAGAGTGAACAACGATTGTTAGAAGCCGTTGCCGATTATGCTTCCATATCGTTCGTGAACACCCAGTTATTTCGATCCTATGAAGCCAGAGAACAGGCATTATCAAGTCTGGTTAAAAATTCACAAATTAATGAACAAATCATTACCGAGATCTTATTCAAAACCAAAAAGAATCTCGATCAAATTCTGTTTGATGGTCAGAACTCCTGGAGTGAGTTACATAAATCATTTGATTCAAATGAACTGAATAACGCAAAGAAGAATTTTGAGTCATTTGAACCTTTCATGCATGCCATGCACAACCTTTCATCAATGATCCAATCCGATCCATTATCCATCAGAACAAATCAGGATCAGATGTTTGATCTAGGTTTGATGATGAATGATCTTATTGAACATTTTGAATCCATCCTGCAATACTATCAACTCACATTAAAGAAAGAAATCCCTTTGGAATCGTTGAATATCGCTGCAGATCCCATCCATATATATGAATCACTTAAAGGGATATTGGTGAATGCAATTCAATTTTGTGGTTCGCATGGTGAGATTTTTATCAAAATTCATCAAGATTCAAACTCAAAAGTTTTTGTATTGATCAGTAATACCGGAAAAATCCCTGAGCAATCAAAAAACAAAATGCTCACCGCGCAAAACCATACTGAAAAACATCAAAAGAGTCGATTTGGTGGTGTAGGGATTAGTCTCGATCTTATCCAAAAAATTATGTTCCATTATGGCGGCCGAATCTGGGTGGAAAATCATCCGGAGCATGGCACAACTTTCCATTTATCTTTACCGATTGCTGAATAATTATCAAAATGACGACTGAAAATAAACCACTTCAAAAAATATTGATCATTAATGCTGAGATGCAGACAAACCACCTGTTCAATCAAATTGTGCAGACCATGGGTTTCGAAGCACTGGTCAGTGAAAGTTTGGAAAATGCCCGCCAACATTTCTCCGTGAACATTCCTTCGTTGGTGATCATTAATGAAAATATTGCCTCCCTCAATAATTTCAACTGGATAGTAAGCATTCGAAAGAAATATCCTTTACTACCTATCATTCTATATACCAATATTGAAAAGCATCAAGTTCTCAAGCAAGCCTTGCGATTGGGCATCAATGATTACCTTTCTGCACCGCTGACAAAAGAAGACATTCAAAATTCCATTCAGGCAAATTTATCTCACAGCCAATCGTTACGTAATTACGTTTTATTAGAATCACGACGGGCGACCCAACAACTCCAGGCCAGGGTGAATGATCTCGAAACACTCACCGAACTGGCCCGTTTGGTTACCAGCAGCCTGGATGTTGATATCGTTCTACGAACAATTGTTGAGGCAGCTGTTGAACTCACTGGCGCGGAAGAAGGAAGTTTATTGCTCATCGATGAAAAAACCGGTGAATTATACATGCGAGCTGCGCGGAATTTCAATGAAGACTTTGTATCGACATTCCGGATGCCAGTCAATGATTCGATTATTGGTTCTGTGGTTCAAAATGGCAAAGTTGTCATCTTCGATGATAATACCCCCCAAAAAATAAAAACCGCTTACCTGGTGCACAGTCTGATATACATTCCCCTGAAATTTAGGGACCAGATCATTGGCGTTCTGGGGGTGGATAACCGCCATAAACGCCTGGTCTTTTCGCAAAAGGATGTCAGTCTGTTGACCACCATGGCGGAATATGCTGTCATTGCTCTGGAAAATTCAAGCATTTTTTCGGAGATGGTCACCGAACGCACAAAGCTGGAGACGATTATTAATCAGATTGAAGATGGTGTCTTGGTTTTGGACAATGATTTTCGCATCCTGATCATTAATAAGATCGCTCAAACCGTATTACGGGTCAGTGGGGAGAATTTGGTTGGATCACCCATACAAATGTACCCCATCGATTCGGAATTTCTGGAAATCATTAAGAAATTTGAAAATTATCTCGGAAAATCAACCGAAATTAATGCGGATGATGAACGTGTTTTCAGCGCTCATCTTTCAAAAATCACCAATATCGGATACGCTGTGACGTTACATGACATCACCTATCTGAAGAAGTTGGACCGCATCAAGAGTGATTTCGTCAGCACCGTATCGCATGACCTGCGATCCCCGCTGACAGCTATTTTAGGTTATGTTGACCTGGTAGAACGGGCAGGTCCCCTCCAGGATCTTCAAAAGAGTTTTCTGGATCGCATTCAATTCTCTGTCCACAATATCACCACCCTGGTGGATGACTTGCTTAATCTGGGGAGAATCGAAGCCGGATTTGATACCCGCAAAGAGCATGTCGATCTCAGTATCTTCATTCATCAGGCAATTGATGAGTTGAATCCAAAATTTTTGCAGTCGAGAATCAAACTTAAAACCAATGTACCGGATACGAGCAAGCAGATTTATGCCAGCCCAATTCAAATGCGGCAATTATTAACCAACCTGCTGACCAATGCAGTGAAATATTCAGAAGCAGAAACAGCAATATCTGTTACTTTACAAGAAAAAGATGACCAGTTGATTCTGCAAATCGCTGATCAGGGTTTTGGCATTCCCGCAGTGGATTTGCCATATATCTTTGATAAATTCTACCGTTCCGGAAACATCATTGGGACTGAAATCCCGGGCAGTGGTTTGGGATTGGCCATTGTAAAATCAATCGTCGAAAATCATCAAGGCCGGATCTGGGTCGATTCCACAATGGGTCAAGGATCCACATTTACGATTGTTTTCCCAATTTCTGAATAAAAAAACGCCAACCCCCTGTTGATTGAGATGATACAAAAAAAACCTCTGCTAAAGGCGGTGAGGAGATTTAGCAGAGGTTTTACCAAAGGAGGAGACAGTGATGAGATCAATGTTATCCTTATTCAAGCGTCTCCTTCATAACTATAACGCAGTCACGCCTTTCCATGTAGCTATGAAAGTCATGATCGCTGGTGATTTTGATCCTTTTAAACCTGACAAACTACTTGAAAACCAGCTTTCTGGCATTCATAAGCAGATATTCATTCTGGCTTGACGTCAATTATCGGATATGCTACTATTTTGATATCCGGATGTAACTCATGCCATCTGAAGGTTTTTTGGAAGAAGGAGATCTCGCTCATGAAAAAAATCGCTTACCCAATGATCTTAATCATTTTAATGTTAAGCCTGATGCTGGGTGGATGTACACGTTCAGCCACAAAAGGTGGTGGCGGAGATGATATGGTCTCTACGCCCGACATTCCATTTCCAGTAGGTCCAACCAACAACCCAAACCGAATCACTGAAATCATTGCGGTTACCCAAACCGCAGGTGCCCAGGTCACTGAGGAAGTTGATCAACCCGTACAGGAAGCCGCCACAGCAACCCCCCAGGCAGTCTTAGAAGAAACACCCAAATCTTTGCCCACCACAGCAGCCGTGGTTGTTCCCACTGCCACACCGGGGTTACCCAGCACTTATACCGTACAGGATGGTGAATTTGCATATTGTCTCGCACGCCGATTTAATATCAATCCAAATGATTTATTGAGCGCGAATAATATCAGCGGCTTTATTTCACCCGGAACGGTTCTGAATATACCCACCGGCAGCACCTGGCCCAGTGAATTTCCGCGCTCATTAATCGCCCATCCGACCACCTACAATGTTCTGGCTGGAGATACGATTTACAAAATCGCCTGCCAGTTTGGAGATGTCGATCCGAATGACATCATTTATGCCAACAATCTGGTGGAACCCTATACGCTCTCAGCGGGACAGGTTCTCAATATCCCATAACCAAAATCAATCGATTATGAACACCCGGCGGGGGTTAATGCCCCCGCTTTATCCTTTAAATACGGAGTGGTCTTATGGACTTTAAAATACTCAATCGTGAATCAGTCTATCAGGGGCGTGCTTTTAAAGTGCAAAAGGTATTTTTAGAATTACCGAACCAAAAGCAAAGATATTATGACCTGGTGGACCATAACGATTCCGTCACCATCTTACCTGTCGATAATAATGGAGATGTATACTTTGTGACCCAATATCGGCTCGGTTCTCAAAGCCAATTATTGGAACTTCCCGCTGGGGTTATTGAGGATCATGAACCTCCTGAGGTTTGTGCAATGCGGGAAATTCAGGAAGAGATCGGAATGGCTGCTGAAAGTTTACAATTATTGGGTGATTTTTACCTGGTTCCTGGGTATTCTAACGAGCATATGTATACCTATCTGGCTAGCGGTCTGTACCCATCCATTCTCAAACCGGATGCAGACGAATTTTTGAATATCTCCAAAATTCCATATCCGCAGGTGCTGGAAATGATGCGAACCGGCAAAATTCAGGATGCAAAAACACTGGCGACCCTAGCTCTGGCAATCCCGTTGCTTGGATATTCTCCATAGATGATTTGTGAATTTATTCTCAAACCACTCGTTTTTAGACCCTTTTTTCCATTATAATACCTATATCAACTTATCCTGGCTGGGTGGATCAAACCTGAAAGATTATACCGGTTCGGTTGTCTGAAGTTAGTGACAGGGCACTCACAGGATTGTGATCATTATTACTATTATTTTTATGATCAAGCTTTTACACTTAAGAATTGGATGACGAAAAGAATTATGAGAGTTACTCTCATTTGAACAATCTCGGGGAATCCCGAAGAAAAATTAATGGAGATTTATTATGCCCAAAATAATTACAATCGATGCCAACGAAGCAGTCGCCAGAGTTGCATACAAACTGAATGAAGTGATTGCCATTTATCCGATCACACCTTCATCCGGTATGGGTGAGTTCTCGGATGCCTGGTCAGCACAAGAATTGAAAAACATCTGGGGAACCGTTCCGCTGGTTGCCGAAATGCAAGCCGAAGGAGGCGCTGCCGGTGCAGTTCATGGTGCCCTGCAGACAGGTTCACTGACAACCACATTTACTGCCTCTCAGGGATTGCTTTTGATGGTCCCAAACATGTTTAAGATTGCCGGTGAATTAACCCCGACTGTCTTTCATGTATCCGCCCGGTCGATTGCCACGCATGCTTTATCCATTTTTGGAGATCATTCCGATGTGATGGCAGTCCGCACCACTGGCTTCGGCTTATTAGGATCGCGTTCGGTACAGGAAGCCCATGACTTCGCTTTGATTTCTACGGCTGCCAGCTTGAAAAGCCGAATTCCTTTTGTGCACTTTTTTGATGGCTTCCGAACTTCGCATGAAGTCAATAAAATCAGTGAATTAACCGAAGACGATATGCTTGCCATGATCGATTATGACACGATTGCCGCCCATCGCAACCGTGCATTAAACCCGGAACGACCTGTTTTACGTGGTACTGCTCAAAATCCGGATGTATTCTTCCAGGCTCGTGAAACGGTCAACCAATACTACACGGATTGCCCTGCAATTGTCCAAGATGCCATGGATAAATTTGCCAAATTGACCGGCCGGGAATACCATTTGTTCGATTATTTTGGTGCTCCGGATGCGGAACGGGTGGTGGTTGTCATGGGATCAGGAGCAGAGACCGTCGAAGAGACCACCAAATATTTGCTTTCTAAAGGTGAAAAGATCGGCGTAATTACCGTTCATCTTTACCGGCCATTTTCAGTAGAGCACCTGATGAAGGCGCTGCCAGCCACCGTGAAATCAATCGCCGTCTTAGATCGCACCAAAGAACCGGGAGCCGTCGGAGAACCACTCTTACAGGATGTCGTCTCCAGTTTGTTTGAAGGCAAAGAACTTGGCTTGGCACCCTTCAGTCAGATACCGGCTGTAATTGGTGGCCGATATGGTCTCTCTTCAAAAGAATTCACCCCCGCCATGGTAAAAGCCATCTTTGATGAATTAAATAAAGAGCACCCCAAGAACCATTTCACCATTGGTATCAATGATGATTTAACCCACACCAGCCTTGAATTTGATCCATCCTTCTCAATTGTAAAACCGAATACGACCCGCTGTGTGTTCTTTGGATTAGGGGCAGATGGAACAGTTGGCGCAAACAAGAACTCGATCAAAATTATTGGGGAAGAAACTGAATTTGGTGCTCAGGGATACTTTGTGTATGACTCCAAAAAATCAGGTTCCATCACCATTTCCCATCTGCGCTTTGGACCAGGTGAAATGCGCGCACCCTATCTAATTGGAACAGGGGAAGCCAACTTTGTTGCTTGCCACCAATTCAATTTCCTCGAAAAAATTGATATGCTCAAATACGCCGAAAATGGCGCAGTATTCCTGTTGAACTCAGCGTTTTCACACACTGAAGTCTGGGATCAGATTCCCGTTGAAGTCCAAAAACAAATCATCTCTAAAAATTTAAAATTTTATGTCATTGATGCGCACGACGTTGCCGAAAAAACCGGCATGGGAAACCGCATCAACACCATCATGCAAACATGCTTTTTCGCGATCAGCGGTGTTTTACCCCGTGAGGAAGCGATTGCCGAAATCAAGAAATCCATTCAGAAAACCTACGGAAAACGCGGGGAAGCCGTCGTTGAACGAAATTTCGAGGCTGTCGATCACACCTTGGCTGAATTATACGAAGTGAAATATCCCCTAACAGCAACCAGCACAATATCCATTCAACCTGGTATCTCCAGCATGGCTCCCGAATTTGTTAGAGACGTGCTGGGACAAATGGTGATTTTCGATGGTGACAACGTGCCCGTCAGTGCCATGCCGCACGATGGTACCTTCCCGACTGCCACCAGCCAATGGGAAAAGAGAAACATTGCCCTGGAAATTCCCGTTTGGGATCCGGAAGTCTGTATTCAATGTGGAAAATGTGTATTTGTCTGCCCGCATGCGGTCATTCGCATGAAAGTATATGATAGTCAATTATTAGCAAATGCACCCGCAACATTCAAATCCACCGCGGCAAAATTTAAAGGCGTTGTTGGTGACACCTACACACTCCAGGTTGCCCCGGAAGATTGTACCGCTTGTGGACTGTGCGTGGAAGTCTGCCCCGCCAAGAACAAATCCCAGGCAGGTCTGAAAGCCATCAACATGGCACCCCAACCCCCCATTCGCGAATCAGAACGCGATAACTGGAATTTCTTCCTGACCATTCCCGATATTGAACGGGCTGAAATTGAAACGAACACAGTTAAAAATTCACAACTGCTCAGACCACTCTTTGAATTCTCAGGCGCCTGTGCTGGTTGTGGGGAAACACCGTATGTGAAATTACTATCCCAGTTATTTGGAGATCGTACCATTGTAGCTAACGCAACCGGTTGTTCCTCCATCTATGGTGCCAACCTGCCAACCACACCCTGGGCGGTCAATAGCAAAGGCCGCGGTCCCGCCTGGTCGAATTCTTTATTTGAGGATAACGCCGAATTTGGTCTTGGCATGCGCTTAACTGTCGATCGCCAGACGGAATTTGCAAAAGAACTGCTGCAAAGCCTCTCCGATCAGATCGGCGCCGATCTGGTTACAGAAATTCTGTCCGCTGATCAAACAACAGATGCTGTCATTGATGCCCAGCGAGAACGTGTGGCGGGTCTGAAACAAAAATTGGCTGCAATGTCGGACCCCAAAGCACAACATCTGCTCTCTGTGGCAGATTTCCTGGTCAAGAAGACGGTCTGGATCGTTGGTGGGGATGGATGGGCATATGATATCGGATACGGCGGGCTGGATCACGTTTTAGCTTCCGGACGCGATATCAATGTACTCGTCCTGGATACCGAGGTGTATTCGAACACTGGTGGGCAGGCTTCCAAAGCCACCCCACGAGCAGCAGTTGCAAAATTTGCAGCCAATGGGAAAGGCTTACCCAAGAAGGATCTGGGTATGATTGCCATGGCGTATGGCTACATCTACGTGGCGAAAATTGCCATGGGTGCCAATGATGCCCAGACACTTAAAGCTTTCAAGGAAGCGGAAGCCTTTGATGGACCATCCCTGATTATTGCTTACAGCCATTGTATTGCACATGGCATCGACATGCAAAAAGGTCTGGAACAACAAAAATTAGCTGTTCAATCGGGTGTCTGGCCAATTTACCGCTATAACCCGAATTTCATCGCAGAGGGCAAAAACCCCTTGATCATTGACTGCAAGGATCCTTCAATTCCTGTTCAGGATTATGCATATAACGAAACACGTTATCGCATGCTGCTCCAGAGTGATGAAGTCCGTGCCGAAAAACTAATGAATGATGCCAGAAATGACGTCAGTAAACGTTGGGAACTTTATAAACAAATGGCAAAAATTGAGTATAAAGCCACCAACGGAGATGCCGAATAATCAGAACTGAATGAGATGGTTGTTTTAACGAATAAAACAACCATCTCTTATTTTATTGAGAGGAGTAAAAAAATGACAGATCTCACCACAACATATCTGGGTTTGACACTTAAAAATCCGTTGGTTGCTTCTGCTTCTCCACTTTCCAAAAAGGTTGACAGCGTAAAACTGATGGAAGATGCTGGAGTCTCAGCGGTGGTCATGTATTCATTATTCGAAGAACAGATCACCCACGAAAGCAATGCCCTGGATTATTTCCTGAATCGTGGAACGGAAAGCTTTGCCGAAGCACTCACTTATTTCCCCGAAATGGAAAGCTATAATGTCGGGCCGGATTCATATGTCGAGTTGATCAGTAAAATCAAAGAATCTGTGGATATTCCCATCATCGGATCATTGAATGGCGTTTCAACCGGTGGGTGGATCGAATACGCAAAAAAGATTGAGCAGGCTGGGGCCGATGCTTTGGAATTAAACATCTATTACATTCCAACGGATGTAAAAATGCTCAGCAAAGAGCTGGAAGATGCTCAGGTCGAATTGGTTGCCAATGTAAAACAACAGTTGAACATCCCTTTGGCTGTTAAACTAAGCCCCTATTACACAGCTTTGCCAGCTTTTGCCAAAAGATTATGCAATGCAGGCGTGAATGGACTGGTCTTATTCAACCGTTTCTATCAACCAGACATCGATACGGAGACATTGGAAGTGGAACCCACCCTGGTATTGAGCGATTCATATGATCTGCGACTGCCTTTACGCTGGGTAGCCATTCTATATGGCAAAGTTAAAGCAGATCTGGCATTAACCAGTGGCGTGCACAATGAAAAAGACGTGCTTAAAGCCATGATGGCTGGCGCTAATGTGGTTGAGATCACCTCTGAATTTTTAGCCAGAGGAATTGGTAGAACCGGTGAAATTTTGCAAGGTTTGGAAGAATGGATGCTGGAATATGAATACGATTCCATTACCCAGATGCGCGGCAGTATGAGCCACAAATCAGTTGCTGAGCCGGCTGCATTTGAAAGAGCCAATTACATGAAAGCCTTGCAGTCCTACGATAACAAGGTTGTCTAAACTGAAATAAAAATGATCAGTGAACAAAAAAATCCCCTTGATAGGGGATTTTTTTATTCACATTCGTTCGGGTTTTTATTCGGTGGCTGGTAATTGGCCACGTTTCTTGGCACGATAGACGATTCTGCCGCGACTCAAGTCATAAGGGCTCATTTCTACGCGTACGCGATCTCCCAACAAAATGCGAATGTAATATTTCCTCATTCTGCCAGATAAATATGCTAAAACTTCATGTTCATTATCTAAACGTACACGAAACTGAGTACCAGGTAAAGCCTCAATAATGGTACCATCAACTTGAATCTTATCTTCTTCTTTCGCCATCGTCACCTCCGTAACCCAAAACTAACCTCGAAACCCGCAAGAAAAAAACTAATCGTGAGTGACCTGACGTCTCTTCACGCGGCGTGCAGCTTTCTTCTTCTCTACTCTACGTAACTCACTCTTGGAAACAAACCATCGTTTCCGGCGGATCGTGCTTAATACACCACTTTTTACGACCTTTTTGCGAAAACGCTTAAGGATACTATCCTGCGATTCATTTGGGCGTAATGTTACAAAAGCCAATCTAATCACCTCCTCCCGAATTCGAGTTATTTCCAACAAAAAGCCCGGCGAAACGTTCACAGCCGAGCCGTTTTGACCATCAAGAATTGTAAATGTTAAACGTCAAATCTCGCACATAAATTATACCAAACCTAAGGCTAAACTGTCAAATTTCACTTTACTTCACGAAGTTTACCTGTTGAAAAATAATCTGAAAATGTTAAAATGGTAGTGAGGCGGTACTACCGAACACCATGGGTGTCTTAAAATCGTTCATGTCGGGCTAAAACTATTCTGTATCCCCAAACAGTTATTGTTTCCTTGATGGTAATAAAAAGTCTGCTCATAACATTTAGAGGAATACCTTGAGTTCTTAATCCAAAGTTCCTGCATAGGACAGTTTTGTTAATAAATTACACATACCTACATTTAACTTGTTTAGGAAACAATCATGATGAAACAAAACGTATTTCTAAAAGCGACACTTCGCCAACCATTCAGGTCATTTTTATTACTGGTTCTATTTGGCTTGATTACCTTTGGTTTTATCACCAAAGCCGTCCAATTTGTTTTGATCCAGCGTGAAACGGGAGTCCTGGGCAGTTATTACCGCTCGATCGGTACGCTCGAGAATATTGAAGATCCAGTCCTGGGGGATATTTCCGCCGGGGTTGACCTGATCCGCACCAGCCCTTATTTCGCGTATGGTGACCGGCGTGAGATCGTTTCCGGGGTCATGTCTCAATTTTATGATCGAAACACATCCTTTTCCAACAGTACTGCAATTACCAGTGCCTATCCTGAGGAGAAATGGCCGAATGTCCATATGACCGATATGTGGTTCATCGGGGAGTTAATCCAAAAAGAAGAGGTTGTGACCGTGGGCGGAAAATCACTGGGGTATTACCTGGATTTTCACATCGATACCCTGTTTGCCGGCCATCCGGACTATGTCACTGAAGGCAGGACGATTAAATATAAATTTATATCCGAAGATTACCCAGCTTCCATTCCGTTCATCGATGAAATGGCCGTCGGTCAAAGATATTTTATCCGCGGCTGGGAAAATGTTTTGGGAAAGACGTTTAATGTGTATGACAACTGGTTTGAAATCATGCCGCTGGATGATAAGCAGCTCTGGTATATCCAATTGGGGGATGGAGAAACCATTGATTTCAGCGACCCAGCCCTGGCATCAATCAAGAATCAGATCGATATTTTAAACGAGAACCTGCATACGCTCTGGATTTACACAACCGCGGATATGAGCGCCATGCCGCAGATGCAGGAATCCGCCCGGGTTTTTTACCTGCTTGAAGGCCGCTGGCTCACCCACCAAGATCATCTTGACGCGCATAGAGTCATTGTTATACCCGAGGAATTAGCCAGGCTGAACGAGCTGCAATTGGGAGATGACCTGGAGTTTACTTTCCGGCCATTGACCGACACCTATTACGGACGTATTCGGGATGGGGTGGATGCGGAAAATTGGAGGAGCTACCCCACCTACCAGGATACTTTTACCATCGTCGGCATTTATGCCAGGGCAAGTGGCAATGCCGGGATTGCTTACATCCCTGCGAATAGTCTGCCCCCCGGTTTTACCTCAACCATGCAGGATCAGTTCAAATATGAAAGCAATTACAGTTTTGTGCTCGACTCTTCAGACCATCAGAGCGAATTCGTGGATGCGTACAAAGAGCCTCTCCAGGAGATGGGCATACGCCTGACCATGCTGGAAAATAACGGAGAAGCTTACTGGGCATCGGTAACACCCATCCGCCGGTCCCTTTCATCAGACCTGCTGGTCTTTGGGGTTTTAATGGTCGTGGCGTTTATCCTGGCGGTTTTCCTTTATCAGATGCAGCACAAACGCGAATATGCCATCTTGCGAGCCATGGGGGTCCCCACCCGGCAAGCCAACCACCAGTTTGTCCTTCCCCTGTTGCTGCTGGGTGGGATTGGGATCATCGCCGGTGGAATTCCCTCCTGGACCTATGCCCTGGATAAAGCCTCAGAAACCCTATCCACCCTCCCGACACCGGGCGGGGTCACCCCTTCGACTGAGCTCAGTATCCTCACCCTGGTTGGCTTATGTGCTGGCGCAATCCTCCTTCTGGCATTATTTTCCTGGGTGGGAGCTGTTTCTCTGGCCGGCAAACCGGTCTTCGAGTTGCTCCAGGGGAATGTTGCCAAACAGTCAAACCGTCAAAAACAAACCAAAACCGGCGAACTCGCACAGCCCTTACCGGCGATCAATGCAGACCAGGTTAGTGAGCGTGCTGGCGAAGCCCTCCCACAGCCAATCCTGACAGCAGCTACGCTTGACATGGAAGGCAAACAACAATACACACCATCATCCCTTGGGCAGTATGTGCTCCATCATATCCTGCGATCCCCGCTGAAGTCCCTGTTGACCCTGGTGATTGCCCTGGGTTTTGTACTCGCCGCCGGTTGGATCCGGCAGACCATGGAAAACAGTCGGTTGGAAGTGGAACATCTCTATGTTACAACCGAAGTGGAAGCCGATCTTTTAAAGACCAGTTCGACAACCAGGGATATGACCAATATGGGGGATGGCTTCATTTACCGGACAACAATCGATGACGTTTTAGCCAGTGGATATGTGAAACGCAGCATGTTGGAAGCCGATACAGTCTGGTTCAGAATGAATAGAGAAGGTTCTTCACGTGAAATTGGTTCTGATAGCATCTTCCGTGTCTACGCCTTTGACAGCCCGGAAACTTTCCATGCAGGGCTGGCAAACCCGGACTCTCTGAAGTTTGTAGCGGGTTGGGATATGGATCGCTTTGTAACAACACGGACCCAGGCAGAAATCCGAAG
>SWCF01002240.1_pt1 | contig 62273 bp, 60 predicted proteins | sample 4690081 | NCBI WGS metagenome assembly SWCF01 (sample SAMN10267280, study PRJNA491770) | bioreactor metagenome | isolation source: DHS bioreactor inoculated with | place: Japan: off Shimokita Peninsula
GGGGAGACGATGGCACCGATCGAGGCCACGCCGCCGAGCGTGGCCATGAGAATCGGCCGCTGCTTGGCGCCGACCGCATAAGCGATCGCAGAGGCGGTCATCGGGTACGCGAGGCTGCAGCCGGCGGCGAGGCACAGCAGGGCGACGGCCGGCACACCCGACGTCGTCTGGACCAGGATGAAGCAGATTCCGGCCACCAGCGCTGCGATACCGAACGGGACCGCGATCGCGCGATGCGCGTTGTGGCCGTGCTTCATCAACCGGTGGCCGAGGAAGCCGAGCAGCAGCAGCACGCCGGCTCCGAGGATCCAGGGAATGGTGGTGACGGTGCCTACCTGAGGAAGTGACAGGCCGACCACGGTGCCGAGGTACTGGGGCAACCAGGTCGTGACGAAACCCTGGACCCAGAAGTTGGAGGCCCCTCCGATCACCGCGGCGAGGAAGGTCATGCTGAGCAGCGCACGCCAGACGACGACAGGCTTCTGCTCGTCCACATCGGCCGTGGCGACCTCCGCGGTGCGGTCCGCCGGCTTCCGGTCGCCGGTACGGGCGTCGGCGCGATTCTGCTTGCCGTGCCCGGCGAACGGACCGTCGTCGGCGATCAGGAGCCAGGCGACGACCCACACGAATCCGACGATGCCGAGGACGCCGAAGGCCCAGCGCCAACCCCAGGCGACGATCACCCAGGCGAGGGCAGGCGCGGCGATGACCGGTCCCAGGGTCGAGCCGGCAGCAACCAAGTTGGACGGCAATGCGCGACGACGCGGCTCGAACCACGAATGAGCCGAGGTGAGGGACATCGCCGTCGCGGGGCCTTCAGCGCCGCCGAGGACGATGCGGGTCATCAGCAGCACCGCAGCACCGCCACCGAGGAGCATCGGGAACTGCATGACCGCCCAGACGACGCCCATCGTGAGGATGATCCACTTGACCGAGAATCTGGCAGCCAGGAAACCCGTGATCACGGAGACCACTGCGTAGAGGAAGAAGAACGCACTGCCGATGAATCCGAACTCGACGGCGGAGATTCCGAGATCGGGCATGGCCTCGGAGGCCACCAGGCCTAGTACGGCCTTGTCGGCGAAGGCCACGATCTGGAAGAGGACGAGCAGCGCCGTCACTATCCACGCCTTGCGGTTCATCCTGTGGAAGTCGATCCTCTTCTCCCCGTTTTCCGGGGAGGCGGAGACATCGGGCGCCACGGTCGAAGCCATGAGCAGCCACCTTTCCTAGCGAGCCGCGGATGCTGAATCCGTCGGCGAGTCGACAGTGGTTCAGAAGCTATTTCCACGCATCCCTACTGCGGTAGGAGGGAAACCTTTACTGTCGGCTCCCGCCGTGTTCACCCAGAATGAAGGGGTCGAGACCGGAGGAGGACTATGAGCACGCGCGCGTCGGACCTGTCCCTGGGTGAGCAGGTCGGGGCTGTCCGAACCGGGTCGGTGACGGCCGAGGACCTTGCTACGCAGGTCAGACGAGCGATCGAGCTGCGGGAACCGGAACTCGGTGCGTGGGTGTGCCTGTCGTCGACGATTGCGGAGCAGGCCCGTGCCGTCGACCGGGACCCCGGCTCTGCACCGTTGGCCGGGCTGTCCGTCGGAGTCAAGGACCTCATCGACGTCGCCGGGATGCCGACGCGCGGCGGTTCCGCAGTGACCTCCCCGAATCTGGTCGGCACCGACGCCGCCTGCGTGAGCCGCCTGCGTTCCCTCGGTGCGATCGTCCAGGGCAAGACCGTGACGACGGAGTTCGGCTACTTCACCCCCGGGCCCACCCGCAACCCGCACGCCCTCGGTCACACCCCCGGCGGGTCCTCCAGTGGCTCTGCTGCGGCCGTCGCAGCGGGGACCGTGCCCCTCGCGCTCGGCACCCAGACGGCCGGCTCGCTGACCCGGCCGGCCTCGTACTGCGGAGCCGCCGGCATGGTTCTCGCGCACGGCACCACGGACATGTCCGGCATCACCGGTCTGAGCGAGTCACTGGACGCCCTCGGCCTGCTGACCCGGTACGTGTCCGATCTTCGCTTCGTGCACAACGCATTCAGCGGCCACGGGCACTCGGAGGTCCCGGCTCCGGAGCCGGTGACTCGGGGCCTGGTCTGGAACGCCGGTGCCCTCCACCCCGTGGAGCCCCCAATGTCGGCGTTGCTGGAACATGTGCCCGCCCTGTTGGAGGAGATCGGGGTGAAGGCCGAGCCTCTCGACTGGGACGATCATGTCCAGACCTTGTCCGAGGACCACGTCACCGTCATGTCGTACGAAGCCGCGCGGGCGCGGGCCCACGAATTCGACGAACACGCGGGTGCACTGAGCGCGCCGATCCGGGATCTGCTGGAGAACGGCCGCAGGATCGCCGGAACCGAGTATTCCGCGGCCCTGACCCGTCGGGACCGCTCCCGGGAACTGCTGGACGCGATTCTGGCCTCCGATCCGATCATCGTCGGCCCTGCAGCGCTGGGACCGGCCCCGCTCGGTCTGTCCGCAACCGGGTCGCCGATACTCAGCCGCCCGTGGCAGCTGCTCGGATTGCCGGTCGTGGTCGTGCCAGGTGCCCGCACGTCCGCGGGACTGCCACTGGGTCTTCAGATCGTCGGGCTACCGGGGCACGAGGACCGGCTGCTCGCCGTGGGCGAGAAGCTCGAAGTGCTCCTTCGCGAACTGCCGGAGATTGCCGTCTGAGCCGGCAAGCTCGCTCGGCTCGGTGAAATCTGCTCGCTCGGCTCGGTGAATCTGCTCGCTCGGCTCGGTGAATCTGCTCGCTCGGCTCGGTGAATCTGCTCGCTCGGTAGAAAGGACCGCTCATGCTCGAACCCCGCCCGACCAACCATCACAGGATGTTCCTCACCTGCTACGAGGACACCTTCGACCGCGGTTGGCACCACGTCGATCTGTTCGTCCACGACGAGTACGGCCGTGAGGTCAACTGGGTCCACTGGACAGTGGAGGCCGACGGCCCGGAGGCGGCCGACGAGTCGGTTCGCAGAGAGGAACCGCTCCTGCGACGGACCACGGAGTGGCAGCACCGGGTGAGCGCCGCGGGAATGGACTATTGGACTGCCGATGCCTGCTGGGACGACGCTCCGGCGGACGTTGCGTGAACCGGTCGTTCCCGCCCGGCGGGGGCGGGGACAATGTCGGGAGTCGGGGAGAAGCCCTGGCTCCCGAATTCGGAGGTGGTGACGAGCCATGGTGGAAAGCGCGGAAGACCTCCGAGCCGAGACGACGGTGTACGTGGTCGACGACGACTTCGAAGTATGCGAATCCGTCGACTGGTTGCTGGAGAGCATCGGGATCAGACCGGTGGTCTGCCACAGCGGCGAGCAGTTCCTCGACGCCTACGACGGCAGCCGGCCGGCCTGCATCGTCCTCGACGTGCGCATGCCCCGTATGAGCGGGACGCGGTTGCAGGAGAAGCTCAACGAGTTCGCGCCGCACGTCGCGATCATCTTCGTCTCCGCCCACGGTGACATCCGGATGTCCGTCTCCACCCTGAAGGCGGGTGCTCTGGATTTCCTCGAGAAGCCCTACGATCCGCAGCGGCTGTTGGACGCCGTGCAGGCCGGGGTGGAGAAGGCCCGCCTCCGTTTCACCGATCACGTACTGCGAGAATCGGTGCGGAGCAAGGTCTCGTCCCTCACCCCGCGCGAGCGCCAGATCCTGGCCCTGGTGGTCGAAGGTCTGCCCAGCCAGAACATCGCCCGGAAACTCGGCATGAGCGTGAAGACCGTCGACGTCCACCGCGCTCGCATCAAGAGCAAGACCGACGCCGACAGCATCAGCACCCTCGTACGGGACGTGCTCCGGTACGGGGTGGACGTGCCGGTGGAGGATCAGTAGTAGTCCAGCACCAGGCGCTCGCCGGCGGCCCGCGACACGCAGACCGCCATGACCTCGCCGGACTCCTTCTCGGACCGCGTGAGAACGTTGTCCCGGTGGACCGGAGTCCCTGCGACCACCTGCATGATGCAGGTACCGCAGATGCCCTCCTGGCAGGACGTGTCGACGTCGCAGCCGTTCTCCTGGAGCACCTCGACGATGCTCCGGTCGGCCGGGACCCGATAGGTCTCCCCTTCCAGTTCCACCTCGAACGCGGAGTTCTCGGATGCGTCCGGCTGTTCCGTCGCGTGGAAGTTCTCGAGGTGGATCGATCCGGCCGGGACGTGCCGGCTCGCGAGCGCAACGACCTTGGTCATGAACCCGTCGGGTCCGCACGTGTAGACGTGGGTTCCGGGATCCGTTCCCGCAAAAATGGTTCCGAGAATCTCGTCCTGCTCGTCCCGGCCCACCCCGAGATGGGCATGGAGCTTGTCCGGGCAGCGCTCGCGCAGCAGCGGCAGGAAGGCGGCTTCCGTCTCGCTGCGGGCGAAGTAGTGCAGTTCGAAGCTGATGCCGTGGACGTCCATGTAGCGTGCCATGCTCAGCATCGGCGTGATGCCGATGCCGGCCGCGACCAGGACGTGGTGCGTGGCGTCCGCCGCGATGCTCAGCAGATTCCGTGGCGGGCTGATCCGGAGAGCGTCGCCCACCCGCAGCTCGTGGAGGGCCGCTGAACCCCCGCGGGAGTTCTCCTCGCGCTTGACCGCGAACGCGAACGAATCCTGCGCATCGGGTGTGCTGAAGAGCGAGTACTGACGGGTGATCGAGGTGGGTCCGACGACGTCGATGTGCGCACCCGGCCGGTACGTACCCAGTGGCGACCCATCGGTCTTCGTCAGCTTGAACGATCTGACGGTGGGTGATTCCTGAACGATCTCGGCGACGGTGACGTCGATGAGTGCCATGTCCGTTTCTCCTCGTGAATTTCTCCGGACGGAAGTGCCGACCGGACCCTCCCGGGCAGGAGGATTCCGGTCAGCGCAGATACAGTCCGCCGTTGACGTCCCAGCAGGCGCCCGTGACGAAGTAGGCGTCGTCCGAGGTGAGCAGCCCGACCATGTCGGCCACGAACGACGGATTTCCCAAGCGTCCCACGGGGATCCCGGCGACGATGCCTTCGAGTCTGTCGGGGGGCACCGTCGCGCGCACGACCGGGAGGTCGTGCGGGCCGGGAGAGATCGCGTTGACGGTCACTCCCCGGCCCGCCAGCTCGCGCGCGAAGACCTTGGTGGTGGTCAGGATCGCTCCCTTGGAGGCCGCGTAGTGGCCCCCGGTCGCCGTCCCTCCGTTCTGCCCGGCGAGCGACGCCATGTTGACGATCCGTCCGAAGCCCCGCTCGGCCATGGCCGCACCGAACACCTGGCAACCGAAGAAGATGCTGTTCACGTTCGTCGTGAGGACGCTCGTGAAGTCCGCCTCCGCCAGGTTCATCAGATCCGCTGCCTGCGTGACGGCGGCATTGTTGACGACGATCGTGGGGACGCCCCAGAGCTGCCGGCAGGTCGCCAGCGCTTCCTCGAATCCGTCCTTGCGGCTGACGTCGAGTTCGAGGCCACGTGCGGTCGACCCGTCGCCGGACAACTCCGCTGCGAGGGCTTCGACACCGGCCGTGTCGATGTCGGTGAGCAGAACCCTCCTACCGTCGGTGTGGAGTTTCCGGGCGATCGCCGCACCCATACCTCCGGCTGCGCCCGTGACGACGGCGATGCCGGGTCCGGTGGACTGAGAGATCACATCGGCCCCCTACAGCAGGTAACCCGAGGCGCTGACCGCGTCCTCGCTGTCGATGAGCCGCACGACCTTGAGAGCGATCGCGTCCCTGTCCTCGCCGAGAGCGATCCGGTGGGTCAGCTCGGCACCGACGGTCGTGAACTCGTTGCGCTTGAACGCATTGAGGATCTGGGCCGACCGGAGGGTGACCGACGTGTCGGTGACGTCCTCCACGGTGAACCGCGAGACGATCCGCACGGTCCGGGCCGCGGCCACCGCAGAAGGCGAATAGCCCTGCATCATCCGCTCGACGCGCAGGTGCCGCATGCGCTTGTCGTCGTAGACCATGTTCAGGCCTGCGGCGAAGTCGTCGGTGTGCGGATCGATGGGAATCACGTAGTGAGCGTCGTCCGTGTACATCTGCTCCCAGGTCCGATAGTCCTTGGCATCGAGGACCTGTGCTTCCTTCCAGACGAGCTCGATCGCGCGGAGGGTGCGGGAGTCCGTCAGGGTCGACATCGTCAGGGCCTCAGTCATTGCTCATCATCTTCTTCCACATCGCGTAGGCCTCCCGCATGCCCGTCTCGTCGGTGACATGTGAGGTGGGCCAGCCTTCTTCGGTCGTGTACTCGCGTCCCTCGCCGCGGTTGACGAGGATCGGCATGTTCGGATTGCCGCCGGCCCCGATCTGCACCCGGATCCACCCCTCGGCGTCGTCGGGGCTGCCGAAACCGAACGGGCCCTGGAAGTGCTCGTGGATCCTCAGCCGCTCGCGGTTGATGCTCTCGGGTCCGCCGTCCATTCCCAGTGCCATGTGCCAGATCTCGGTCTCGTCGACGGAGAGGGGGATGAGGACGCGGAAGAACGACGACGACATCGCGACGTTCGGGAAAGTGTTGAGATTGAAGCCGCAACCGTGCATGGACCGCATGTAGCGACGGATCCGTTCGGGGCTTTCTCCCGCGGCGGCGAGCTCGTCGACCAGGTGCTGGAACCGAGGCTGGATTTCCTCGCTGCCGTCGTCGATGTCGAGATCCGCGTGGGCTGCGGCCATGATCGCGACGCTGTGTCCGTTGCCGAGGGCGTGGGTCTCGGCCGTGGGGTCGTCCATGAACGACATCATGTCCGCCGTCTCGGCGTCGACCGAGGCCATCCACGACTTGTGCACCATCGGGAAGTGGTAGCCGTCCGTGGTGTTCTCGAGCTGGATCTTCCAGTTCCCCTTGAAACGGAACTTGTGAACTCCGATCACCTTGGTCGGAAATCCGTTGCTCTGCTTGAAGAAGCGCTCCATCCAGATCTTCGCGTCCCCCAGGAAGTCCTCGAGGGGTTCGATGTCCGGGTCGAATGTTGCCCAGATCATTCCCAGGTAGCTCTCGGTACGCAGGGTCTGGAGCGGGAAGTCCTTCTTGTCGACGACGCCCTCGTATCCGTCCGGGTAGGGAATGCCACGAAGGCGTCCGTCGAGTGCGTAGGACCAGTTGTGGTACGGGCACGTGAAGCCGTTGGCCTTACCGCTGCGCTGATCGCAGACCGTCGCACCGCGATGCCGGCACCGGTTCAGCAGGGTGTTGAAGTTGCCCTTGCGATCCCGGGTCACGATGACCGGCTGATCCCCGACCTGGGTGGTCTTGAACGAACCCGCTTCCGGGATCTCGCTCTCGTGTGCCACCCACACCCAGGTCTTGTAGAAGATCCTCTTCATCTCCTCCTGGAAGATGTCCGGGTCGGTGTACAGCCGGCCCGCGACCCGGTCCTTCGCGACGAGGTCCGCGTAGGTGCGTGCGGTGGGTTCTTCTGTCGTCGTCATGTCATCCTTCGTTCGTGAGGTCGGGCGGTCGCCCCGGATAGGTGGGCCATCGCGTCGGTCGGCAGCGGCGCGGCGAACATCCGCCGGGTGCGGAATCGGCTCATGCGGGCCGCCGTCCGTCCGGATGCCCGGTCCAGGTCGAAGTCGATCGTGAGCCGGGCGCAGAGAAGTTCGGCCGTTCCCGTCGGATGGAGCGACAACTGCTGCATGATCCACCGTCCGCTCGCACGGTTGCCGTCGAGACGGATCTGCTCGCTGCCGAGGAGGTGCACGTTGCGGAGGAAGTGGTCGGCCGGCGGCAGGTACCGGGACACGAGAGTGACGACTTCGTCTCGCCCACGGGCGATTCCGAACTTGTCGGCGTACTCCGGACCCAGCCCTTCCCACGTCGCGTCGTCGGTGAACAGGACGCCGAGCTGCTCCGGGCTCTGCAGAGGTCCGGGCACATCGCACAGGTCCAGGTAGCGAGCGATGCAGTCACGGACGGCGTCCTTCGCCTCGACGACCTCGAGGCGCTGGTCGGTGCCGGTCACGGGTCAGACCGCGACGTCCGCGCGGATCGTCAGTTCCCGGCCCATGCGGGCCTCGATCTTGAAGTACTTCCACAGGGCGTACTCGCCGATCATCGTCGTCCGCAACAAGTTGCACGCGGCCCGGACGGTTTCCTGGTCCTTCACGTCGGCCAGGACGTAGCAGGTCCAAGGCCAGCCGTCGGACGGGCCGACCATGTGGGCGTCGTCGTCGAAGGTGCCGATGACCTGGACGCCGTCCATGTTCGCGAGAGCCGAGAGCATGGTGGAGATGCCGACCCACACCGGGCCGATCTCCGCCTTGGGCAGGTCGAAGAAGTTCTGGTTGTTGCCGATGCAGAACAGGGTGCGCAACGGTTCGGCGGTCATGGGCGTCCTTTCGCGGGGAAGGCAGGAACTGGTCTCGAACGGTCGTGTCCCGGTCAGGGGAAGCTGGGAATGCCGGGGTCGAGGCCCAGCAGGACGGCTCCGGCCGCCTCGAAGGTGTTGGTCTGGAGCATGGCGTGCTGGGCCGGGACGAGAGCATCCCGCAGGTAGCGCTGCAGCGGGTGGCTCTCGTAGATCGCCCCGGTGCCGGCCAGGTCGAACGCGGTGAGCACGACGTTGCGGCCGACGTGGGCGGCCTGGGTCGCTCCCAGGCGGAGCAGGGCCGTGTGTTCGGCGGTGATCTCGTCGCCGCGGACCGCCAGGCCCCACACCTCGTCGGTGATCTCGTAGAAGAAGGCCCGAGCGGAGCGGAGATCGGCCTCGGCGCGGGCCAGCCCAGTCTTGTACGCGGGACGGTTTCCTTTGCTGTCACCGCCGGTGATGCTGGATCGCACCGCCCCGACCTCGTGGGCGTAGTCGAGAGCCCCCCGTGCGGCACCGAGAGTCACCACCGCCAGCACCTGGGCCGCGTAGGCGAGCGTCGGATACCGGGTGAGCGGCTCGTCGATTCGGGGAGCGCCGCCGCGGACGAACGTCATCTCCTCGGGGACGAAGAGTCTGTCGGCCTTCACTGCGTGTGATCCCGTCGCCTTCATGCCTGCGACGTCCCAGTTCTCCACTATCTCGACGTCGGCGGGGTCGACGAGGGCGGTCAGCGGCTTGCCGTTCGTTTCCGGACCGCCGGCGAGGCCGATGCCGAGGATGTCGGCGCCCAGGCATCCGCTGGCGAACTGCCAGAGGCCGCTGCACAGGTAGCCGCCGTCCACCTTCTCGGCCTTCTGCATGGGGAACAGCCCGCCGGCATAGGCGACGTCCGGGCCGTCGGAGTAGATCTTCTCCTGGGTTTCGACCGGCAGGGCCGCGAAGTACACGAGTGAGGACCCGAAACTTGCCACCCAGCCGGTGGCCGGATCCACCGCGGAGATCCGCTCGACCTGATTCATGAAGGAGGCGGGGGCCATCGGTTCGCCGCCGAACTGTGCGGGGGTCGACGCGCGGTAGAGCCCGGCGCGCTTGAGGAGCGCGACGAAGTCCCTCGGTACGAATCGTTGCCGGTTGAACTCGTCGCGCCGGTCCCGCAGCACGGCGAGAGCGTCCTCGAAGGCCTTCTCCCGCGCGGGGCCCGCTGTCGCGGCCCGCACTGGATTCATCGTGCTCCGGATCGCCATCGTCGTCTCCATCCACCTCGTCGTGTCGCGCTGAGGAGAACGCTAGGAAAGGTTCGGACGAGGCGGTATCGGGATTTCCTCCGCCGGTCATAAAGCAATCCCCTATGGTCGATCCGCCGATCGTGGGTCGACAATGAACCGTCACGGCACCCGGAAGTGAGGATCGATGTTCCCGACAGGCCGCGACTTCCAGGAGATGGTGGAGAAGACGGAGACGGGGATCCTCATCCACGAGGCGGCGTCGAAGAACATCCTCTGGGCCAACCCGGCTGCGTGCCGGATGTTCGGTTTCACGCTCGAGGAGCTGCGACCGCTGAAGGCCCACCACATGAGCAGCCAGGAGCGTCAGTACCGGCGCTCGGTCGGGGTGGCGTGGCTGCAGGACGCCGTCGTACGTGGTTCGAGCCGCAGACAATGGAAGTACCGGACCAAGGACGGGCAGGACTTCCTGGCCGATGCGGTCGCCTCACGCCTGACGTTCCAGGACGGGCAGGTCGTGATGGTCGAGTTCCGCAACATCGCGGAAGAGGTGGAGCTGCAGGAGGAACTCAGCTGGGTGTCACAGTCGCTGCAGCGCATCATGACGCACACGTCGGCGGGCATCGTGGTGCTCGACGAGACGAACTGCATCGAAGACATCTCGCCGCTCGCGGCCCGGCTGTTCGGCAGAACCCCGGACGAACTGTCCGGGGTGTATCTCGAGGATCTGGGCCGTTGTGAGCCCCGGCTGACCGCCGAGCCCGTCGTAGCCAAACTGGACGCGGCGGCAGGACCGGTGGGCATCATGCAGGAGATCGAGAAGAGCGACGGGACGACGACCTGGTTGTCCGGCTTCCTCGAGGCCGTGGTGCACGACGGAATGACGTCACGGGTGCTGACGATCCGAGACGTCACGGATCGTGTGGAGTGGGAACGCCGTCATGCCTACCAGGAGGCCAACCTCCAGTACCTCAGCCGGTACAACGCAATGGGGGACATGGCCATGATCCTCGCTCACGAACTCGGGCAGCCCCTCGCGGCCTCGACGAACTACCTGAGCGGCCTCAAGGCACGGATCTCCGATGGATCCCTCGACCCCGAGGCCCTGAGCTACGGGCTGGACAGGATGGAGAAGCAGCTCGGCCGGGCGGCGGAGATCGTGTCCTCCGTGAAGCGCTATGTGCGGCGGATCGAGAGCACCAAGGCCGCCATCGACCTCAACGAGACGGTCGACGAGAGCCTGTACTTCGTTCGGCTGCGGGCAGCCGAACGGGGGGTGCACATTTCGCTCGACAGGTCCCGTTCGCCGTTGCCCGTGGTAGGGGAGAGCGTGCTGATCGGGCAGGTGGTGATCAACCTCTGCTTCAACGCGATCGACGAGATCGTGTTGCCCTCGACCGCCGTCAAGGAGCTCACCGTCCGGACCGCTCGGCGTGGAGAGTGGGCCTGTGTCTCCGTTTTCGACCAGGGACGGGGCATGGATGATGCCTCGGGAAACCGGCTGGCCTCCGGGGCGTTCTCGGCCAAGCAGGACAGTTCCGGCATCGGTCTGATCATCTCGGAGCACATCGTCGAGCGACACGGGGGCAGCATCCGCTATCTGCCCAACGACCCGCACGGCACCGAAGTCCGGATGTGCCTGCCCCTCTCCGAATCCGGAGAGGATTGACGGTGCCGTCCTCCGGGCAACACTGCACGCATGAGCATCGACATCGTTCTCGCCACCGTCGGGGTGCTGGGGGTCGGTGTGGCGGCGTTGTCGGCGAAGATGCGCCGCCTGCCGCTGTCCGAACCCCTGCTCGGACTGGCAGCGGGTGTGCTGCTCGGACCGTACGTGCTCGATGTGCTGTCCCTACCGCCGCTGACGGCCGAGCACGGGTTGTTGCACGAGGCGAGCCGGATACTGCTGGCGGTATCGGTGATGGCGGTGGCGCTGCGGTATCCGATGGCGGACGTGCTCCGGCAATGGCGTCCCGTCGCCGTGTTGCTGGCCGTAGCGATGCCGGTGATGGCGGCCGTCACCGCCGGGTTGGGGTGGGCGTTGCTGTCCATGCCCCTGGCCACGGCCGTGTTGCTGGGCGCGGCCCTGTGCCCGACGGACCCGGTTCTCGCCTCGAATGTCGTCACCGGAGAGGCGGCCGAGGAGGATCTGCCCGCCCGGAACCGGCAGGTCCTCTCGCTCGAGTCCGGGGCGAACGACGGTCTGGCGTTGCCACTGGTGCTGGCCGCGGTCGCCGTCGCCGGAGGCATGGGAGCGGGCACGGCGGCACTGGAGTCGCTGTGGCAGGTGGCCGGGGCCGTGCTGATGGGGGCCGCGAGCGGATGGGCCGGTGGCCGGGCCCTGCGCTGGGGTGAAAGGTACGGGGCGACGGATCCGGCGCCGGCCCTGTTCTTCACCGTCGTGCTCGCGCTGGGAATTCTGGGTGTCGCCGGGTTGATCCATGTCGACGGGGTGCTGGCGGTGTTCGTCGGCGGGCTGGCATTCAACCTCACCAGTACCGGCAGCGAACGGACGGCGGAGGTGCCGATCGACGAGGCGATCAACCGCTTTGCGGTGTTGCCGCTGTTCGTCCTGCTGGGGGCGGCGCTGCCCTGGCCGCAGTGGGCCGAGCTGGGCTGGGCGGGGGTTGGTCTCGTGGTGGCGGTGCTGGCGTTGCGCCGGGTGCCGGTTCTGCTGTTGCTGCGCCGTCCGCTGCGCTTGTCGATGCCGGATGCTCTGTATCTGGGCTGGTTCGGTCCCATCGGGGTGTCGGCGCTGTTCTACCTGACGCTCGAAGCGGAGCGGATGGGTGCGGACGAGACGGTGCTGGCGGCGGGGTCGCTGGTGCTGGCGGCGAGCACGGTGATCTTCGGTGTCACCGCGGTGGCCGGCCGGGTGCTGTACCGGCGGGCCACGGCTCCGGCGGCGCGGTCCCCCGAGCGGCACCGGTGAGCGCCGCCCCGGTTCCGAGTGTGATTGCCGGGCCGTTCCCGGGGTATTCGCAGGAGATGTGGTTCGAGACGTGGTCGGAAATTGTGCGGGTGCTGCTGGTGGGCTCGGTGATGCAGCACCGAGTGAGCCTGCGATGACCGACGACTCCCGGACCCGGACACGACAGGGACCGATCGGGGCTGCGCTGAAACGCCGGCAGGTGTTCGTCGAAGCGATACGGTCGCGGCTGTGGCCGGTCCCGGCAGCTGCGGTGCTGGTGGCCGTGCTGGCCGGCATCGGCATACCCGAGCTCGACGCCGCCATCGACGACCGGCTGCCACCGACGGTGGCGGGGTATCTGTTCGGTGGTGGTGCCGACGCCGCCCGCGAGGTGCTGAGTGCGATCGCCGGCTCGCTGATCACCGTCACCTCGCTGACGTTCTCGCTGACCCTGGTGACCCTGCAGCTGGCCAGTAGTCAGTATTCACCGCGGTTGCTGCGCACCTTCGCCGCCGACCGGGTCGTCCAACGCACCTTGGGACTGTTCCTCGCGACGTTCGTCTACGCGCTGACCGTGCTGCGCACGGTCCGCAGCGGCACCGACGACACCGACGACAGTGCCTTCGTCCCCCAGCTGGCGGTCACGACGGCGTACCTGCTCGCGGTCGCCAGCGTCATCGCACTCGTGCTGTTCCTCGGGCATCTGGTCCGGCAGATCCGCGTCGAGGCCGTGCTCGAACAGGTGCGCGCCGACACCTGCGAGACCGCCGCCAGGTTGCTACCTCCGGATCGGCAGGATCGGCCCACACTGCCCGTCCCCCCGCCGGCCCCGCATGTCGTCGAAGCGGACTCGTCCGGATTCCTGGTCGAGCTCGACGAGTACGCGCTGCTCGCGGCGGCCGAGGAGGCCGAGGCCGTGGTGTGGGTGAACCGACCGGTGGGCAGCCCGGTGCTGGCGGGCACGCCGGTCGCGTCGTGGTGGTCCCTGCGTCCGCAGCCCCTGACCGAGGACCAGGCCCGAAGGCTGTGCGACCGGGTGCGCGGTGCCCTGCGCACCGGTAGCGAACGCACCGCCGTCCAGGACCTCGGGTACGGACTGCGGCAGCTGACCGACGTGGTGGTGCGGGCCCTGTCGCCCGGCATCAACGATCCGACCACCGCGGTGCACGGCCTGGTCTCGTGCACCGCGGTCCTGGGCGAGCTGCTCGACCTCGAGCTCGGCCCGTACCCCCTGTGCGACGAACACGACCGGGTCCGGGTGGTGCTGGCGCGACCGACCTTCGCCGAACTGCTGGATCTGGTGTGCACCCAGCCGCGGCTCTACGGCGCCGACGATCCGGTCGTGCTGGACGCGTTGCTCTCGATGCTGCGGGAGCTGGCATGGAAGGCCACCACTGCGGAACAGCGTGCGGCGATCACGGACCAGCTCGGTCGACTGCGGGAGCACATCCCGGGCCACGGTACCGCGACGCGTGGGCACTTCGACGAGCTCACCCGGCAGGTAGGCAACGCCCTCGAAGGACGATGGCAGACATCATGATCTGGATCTCGAGCATCGTGGGCGCGGCGTTGATCGTCGGGGCACTGCGGGACATCTTCGTCACGTTGTGGCATCCCCGGGGATTGGGCACGATCTCCCGGGGGGTGTTCGTCGTCCTGTGGCGTGGGGCGCACCACGCCGGGCGACGAGGGCGGCTGCTGGGCTCGGTCGGGCCGGCCGGACTCGTCGTCACCGCCGGGGTGTGGGCGACGATGATCGTGCTCGGCTGGGCACTGATCTACCTGCCGCACATGCCCGACGGGTTCTACTTCGCCAGTGCGCTGCGCCCGTCGGCCGCGTCGGACCCGGTCATGGCGCTGTATCTGTCCCTGGTGACCGTCGGCACCCTCGGTTTCGGGGACATCACCCCTGCCTATCCGGCGCTACGACTGCTGATTCCGTTGCAGGCGCTGATGGGGTTCGTGCTGTTCACTGCGGCCATTTCCTGGGTGCTGCAGATCTATCCGGCGCTGAGCCGTCGCCGCGCCACCGCCCGCCGGCTCGTGCTTCTGACGGCCACCGGCACCGAGCAGATCCTTCCCGCCGCCGAGGCGAGCATCGCCGTGCAGTGGCTCGACTCGGTCACCGAGTCGCTGATCACGTGCGAACTGGACCTGATGCAGTACGGCGAGACCTACTTCTTCCGCGAATCCGACGCGGACCTCTCGTTCGCCGCCGCTCTGTCGTACGCACCGCGACTCGCGGCCGCGGGCGCCGGGTCGTCCGCGGTCGAGGTCCGCCGAGCCGCGGCGATCCTCGACGAACAGACCCGTCGCCTCGCCGGGCGTCTGGACACCGGGTTCCTCCACACCGGCGGAACCGTCGACGAGATCTGCGAACGCTTCGCTGACGACCACCGGCATCGGCCGGTGAGCGCCTCGTAACAGGACGCCCTGCAACTGGAATCGCCTCGGGGAACGAATCGTGTGTCTGGTGTTATCTCGTCGATCCTGTGGGTACGCGAGTCGGTACCGGATCTCGGTCGACACCGATCCGGATCAGCCGAACAACGAGTCCCCACGAAAGGACGCACATTCATGAGCACTGCAGCGACCATGCTCGACAGCTACCCGAAGGACCTCGGCGGCGTCGACACCGGCAAGCTCGCCGCGTGCATCGAGGCGTGTATCGAATGCGCTCAGGCGTGCACCGCCTGCGCCGATGCCTGCCTGAGCGAGGATTCGGTGGCGGAGTTGATCAAGTGCATCCGCACCGATCTGGACTGCGCCGACATCTGCGAAACCACCGGCCGGGTCCTCTCGCGCCATACCGGCTACGACGCCGACCTGACCCGTTCGGTGCTCGAGACCTGCGCGGCGGCGTGCAAGTCCTGCGGGGACGAGTGCGCCCAGCACGCCTCCCGTCACGCGCACTGCAAGACGTGCGCCGATGCGTGCCGGCGATGCGAGCAGGCCTGCCGGGACCTGATCGGTTCCCTCGGCTGAGAGTCCGCCGTCACCACCCTTGCCGCGAACACCGGACGCTCGGCCGCTGGGCTGGACGATCGGCGGGTGCCCACCGTCATTGCGCCGAGCGTCCGGTGGACCGCCGGCGGTGTGCCACGTGGCGGCGCACGATCAGCCATTGGCTCGCGAAGACGGCTGCGGCCACCACCGCGGTGACAACCACCGTGAACAGATCCGTGCGCACCTTCATGATCACGAACGGCACGAGCACGAGCACGTCGAGCGCGATCGCCACGGCCGGGACCCAGGTCGCGAACTCGACCTCGTCGCGCAGGCGGCGGACCATGCCCCAGTGGATGGCGATGTCCATCGACAGGTACAGCATCGCCCCGAGTGAGGCGATCTGACTCAGGTCGAACACCGTCGCCGTCACCAACGCCAGCGCGGCCGTGATCAGCAACGACTGCCGGTTCACCGACCCCGGCAACCCGGGCACCTGTCCCATCTCCCGCAGCATGTCGTACAGCCGCGACACGGAGAACAGGCTCGCCACCAAGCCGGACAGGGTCGCGACCACCGCCACCGCCACCGTCAGCCACACGCCCCAGGACCCGAACAGCGGCTCGGCGGCCTCGGCCAGTGCGTAGTCCCGGGCGGCGACGATCTCCGGCACCGACAGGCTCCCGGTGACCGCGACGGTCAGCAGCAGATACAGCACCGTGCACACCGCGATCGCGATCACGATCGAGCGCGCGATGTTGCGCTGGGGATCGCGCAGATCGTCACCCTGATTGGTGATCGTGGTGAAGCCCTTGTACGCCAGGATGCACAGAGCGATGCCGGCCAGGAATCCGAGCAGTCCGCTGTCCGGCGGCGTCGCGTCCGCACCCCCGGTGACCAGCCGGGAGAAGGCCGACACCCCGGTGGCGGCGATCCCGGCCACCGCGAGAGCCGCGATCCCGACGATCTTGATCGCGGCGGTCACCGTCGCCGACCCTTCCACCCACCGGTTGCCGACCAGGTTGACCACCGTCGCGGCCGCGATCGCCACCACGGCCAGGACCGGCACCCACACCGCCGAGCCCTGCATCCCGAACGGACGCAGCAGGTACGTGCCGAAGGTCCGGGCCAGCAGGCTCTCGGCCAGGATCATCGACACGTACATGAACAACGAGAACGACCCGGCCACCACCCCGGGGCCGTAGGCGGCTTTCAGGATCATCGCGATCCCGCCCGAGGACGGGTTCGTGCTCGAGTACCGCACGTACGAGTAGGCACTGAAGGCCACCACCACCGCGCCCGCGACGAACGCCCAGGGGACCCAGGACCCGGCCAGTTCCGCCACCTGCCCGACCAGGGCGAAGATGCCCGCGCCGATCATCACCCCGGTTCCCAGCGCGACCGACCCGGTCAGCGACAACTTCTTCTTCTGCTCGGTCTCCGACGGCACGCGTTCCACCTCGTCTCACGTCCACAACCTCGTCACCTCGACCTCCGGGCGACCGGTGATGCGAGCCCCACCGAACGGCGCACACATCGGCGGACGCACCGGGGACGGAGCGTGCGACGGCAACTCCACGGAGGACTGCACGGCTGGATTACCCTCGGTCTGCCCGTCGAACACCTCGACGGACCTCCCGTCCACAGCTGTCCGGACGCCCGGCCGAACCGGTCCGTCGGATCGAAAGGGGAGACGGTGCCCCACAGCGTCCTCGTCGTCGACGACGAACCTCACATCCGTCGTGTCCTGCGCGGCTATCTGGAGGCGGACGGCTACGACGTCATCGAAGCCGCAACAGGCTCACAAGCGTTGACATCGGTGCAGTCCCGCCGCCCCGACCTGGTGTTGCTCGACATCCGCCTTCCCGATCTCGACGGCCTCGAGGTGCTGCGCCGGATCCGCGGGTTCTCGGACGTGTACGTCGTGCTGGTCACTGCCCGCGCCGAGGAGGTCGACAAGCTGGTGGGACTGGCGGTCGGCGCCGACGACTACATCACCAAACCGTTCGCGCCTCGCGAGGTCGCGGCCCGCGTCCGTGCCGTCCTGCGCCGCGCCCGCGGCACCGGCGGGGCGCCCTCCCGGGTCGTGGCCGCCGGTCTGACGGTGGACCCCGAGACCCGGGAGGTGACGGTCGACAGCATGCCCGTGGAACTGTCCGCGCTCGAGTTCGATCTGCTTCTGGCCCTGGCGCAGGCCCCGGGCCGGGTGTACTCGCGGCGGCAGCTGCTCGAGAAGGTCTGGGGCGGAGACTTCTTCGGCGACGAGCGGGTCGTGGACGTGCACATCCGCAGCATCCGCCGGGCGCTCGGCGACGATGCCACCGCCCCTCGTTTCATCGGGACGGTCCGCGGTGTCGGCTACAAGTTCGTGGCCGCGAGCGAGGTCGACCGGTGAACCGCGGTCGCCGGCTCCCGGTGCCGAGCCTGACGATGCGACTGTTCGTCTCCCACGTGCTGGTGGCGGTGGTCGGAGCGCTCGTCACCTTCGCCGTCGTCCGCGCCGCGGCACCGGCGCTGTTCGAAGAACGCGCCGCCGGCCCCGGCAACGGCCGCGGTCGTGCGAACGGGTCTGGGCCGTTGCGGGAGGTCGTGTCCGATGCCGTGACGACGGCATTGCTGCTCGGGGTGCTCGCCGGAGTGATCGCGGCCGCCGCGCTGGGTCTGCTGGCGTCCCGCCGCCTGCTGCGGTCGCTGCGGTCGGTGCGGTCGGGTACCCGGGCAATCGCCACCGGTGACTACCGGCACCGTATCCCGGTGCCGCCGGAGTCCGAACTCGCCGCGGTCGCCGGCGACGTCAACGATCTCGCCGTCCGACTCGCCGACACGGAAGCCCGGCGGGTCCGGCTGCTGTCGGAGGTGGCGCACGAGATGCGCACCCCGCTGACCGTGATCGACGGCTACGCCGAGGGCGTCCTCGACGGGGTCTTCGCGCCGGCAGAGCTGGTCCGGATCGAAGCCGAGGTGGGTCGACTGCGCAGGCTCGCCGACGATCTGTCCACCCTGTCCCGGGCGGAGGAGGGCCGGCTGGACCTGCAGCCGGTCGAGGTCGACCTGTACGGGCTGGTGACCCAGGTCGCGGGCCGGCTGCGCCCCCAGTTCGACGACGCCGGCCTGACCGTGACCGTGCTCCCGCCGTCCCGCCCGGTCGTGGTGTGGGCAGACGCCGACCGGATCACGCAGGTGCTGACCAATCTGCTCGGCAATGCCCTGGCCGCCACGGAGACCGGCGGGGTGAGCATCGGCGTCACCGCCGGTCGGGACGTCGCCACCGTGACCGTCACCGATACCGGCGAGGGACTCGAGCCCGACGATGTGGAACGGATCTTCGAGCGGTTCTACCGTGTTCCGTCCCGGCGCCGGCAGGAGCACGATCCAGGTTCGGGCATCGGCCTGACCATCAGCCGGGGAATCGCCCGCGCCCACGGCGGCGACCTGTCCGCCGAGTCCCCCGGCCGCGGTCACGGATCACGGTTCACACTGCAGTTGCCCACCCGAAACCGCCATCCGGCCGGAGACTGACGCCGGGCCGGTCCGAGTCGGACCGGCCCGCGTGCCGTAGGTTCCCGGCGGGCTGCACTCCGACAGCGAGCCGGCTGCCAGGTGTTACTCCGGGTGCTGCGGCCCCTGGCCGTGCCCCTGCTGCCCCTGGCCGTGCCCCTGGCCGTGCCCCTGCCCCTGCCCCTGCCCCTGGCCGCCGGGTAGCTCCTCGCCGGCCGCGGCTGCCTGGAAGGCCTGCAGGTGATGCTCGGAACCGGTGCGCAGCCTGCCGTACACGCGGTCGATCGCGTCCTCGTCGCTGACATCGATCGCGCGGGACAACTCGGCGATATCGGCGGCCTCGAGTTCGGCGCCGACCGCGTACGCCTCCTCGACGGAGGTCAGACCGCGGGCCAGCCAACTGTCGTAGGCGCCCTGCAGTCGAGAGTCGCCGTAGGTTCCCGCCGCGAGCCCGGCCGACGGATCGCTCACGCCGTACCGGTCGAGCAGACCGCCGACGGCATCGTAGTGGCGCTGTTCGCTGTCGGAGATGCGCTCGAAGGTCTGCACCCCCCACTTCTGCGCGAACTGCTGGTACAGATCTCGCGCCAGCCGTTCCTCCTCGCGCATCGCCACCAGATCGGACTGCTCCTGCGTGGACAGCGCACCGCCGCTCGTATTGCCCTCGGGCGCTTGGGCGGTCGCAACGGCCGTTCCGAATCCGGCGATTCCGATCGCCACCCCAGCCGCGAGTGCGGCCACAGTCCTGCGCCGTGTGTTCATTGCCGGCACCACCTTTCTCTCCCCACCGAGTCAACGCACCGTCGGTGAAGACTTCCCGTTCCGGAATGTGAAGCTTGTGTGAGAGCACCCGTCGTCCCTCCTCCCGGCGGCCTCGGATCCGAGCCCGGCGACACGAGCGGGACCGCCTACGCTGCGGCGTCACCGAACGCCGATCCTCAGGGGCGAACGACGGGCAGGGGCCGAACTGTGGGCTTTCGGCCCTTGAGGGCCGGTGCAGGGATTCGTAGCGTCGGAGTCGGGCATCGTGACGAGGAGGCCGGCGATGACGAAGGCAACCCCCATCCCGCCCGGCATCGAGTCGCCGGACCAGGTGCACACCCGGGTGGGCACCTTGCGGTTCTTCGACGGCGTTCCGGACGACGCGACGGTCCGGACGTTGTTCGACAACCTGGACTTCCAGCGCGCCGTCCAGGCATACCTGCTGGCTCTGCCGGTGCTGAACATACAAGCAATGCGCACGGCCCTGCTGAAGTGGGGCCCGGTCAATTCGACGGCGTACGTCTTCGAAGACCTGATGCACCCGTGCACCGTCTGGCTCACGGCGAACACGAGTACCTCCTACACCGCCATCTGGATCGACCTGCGCGACGGTCCGCTCGTGGTCGAGGCGCCGCCCGGTGTGCTGGGGGCGATCAACAACAGCTGGGGACGCTGGGTGGCCGACGTCGGCGTGTCCGGCCCCGACAAGGGTGAGGGCGGCGCCTACCTGCTGCTGCCCCCGGGCTACGACGGTGAGGTCCCCGACGGCTACTTCGTGGTGCGGACCGACAGCTTCGGGATGGTGCTGTTCGCGCGGGGTTTCCTCGACGAGCACGGCGATCCCCACCCCGCCGTCGAGGTCGTCAAGGCCCGGACCCGGGCCTACCCTCTCGCCCTCGCCGATCGTCCACCGTCCATGCGGTTCGTGAACGTGTCGCCGGAACCGATGGTCGGCGTCCCGCCCGCCGACTTCCGGGCGTGGGAAATGCTCGACGAGGTGGTGCAGTCCGAGCCGGCCGAGTCGTCGGATCCGCTCACCCTCGGATTCTTCGCCTCGATCGGCATCCGGCGTGGCCGGCCGTTCGACCCCGACGAGCGCATGCGGGCGATCCTCACCGAGGCCGCCGCGGTGGGCGACGCCACCGGTCGCGCCCTCACCTACCGGTTCCGGGAGCCGGCGGCCTACCGCCACCCGGGCGGTGCCTGGCGCGCCATCTTCCTCGGCGGCCACCGGTTCGAGGAGGACGGGGTCGCCCTGCTCGACGCGGCCGCGCAGTTCAACTTCTCGGTCATCGGCATCAGTCCGGCAGAGGACGTCGAGAAGGTCGGCGCCGGCTCCCAGTACGTCGTCGCCTGCGTCGACTCCGAGGGGGCCCCGTTCGACGGCGGAAGCGCCTACCGGCTCCGCGTCCCTGCGGACGTTCCGGCAGCCGATTTCTGGTCGGTCCTCGTCTACGACACCCAGACCCGGTCCATGCTGCAGACCGGGCAGGAGTGGCCGTCGGTGACGAGCCAGGACCGCGATTTCACCACGAACGACGACGGTTCCGTCGACATCCACTTCGGTCCGGAGCAGCCCGAGGACGGCCACAACTGGATCCAGACCGTGCCCGGCAAGAGCTGGTGGGCCATGTTCCGGCTGTACGGTCCCCTCGCACCGTGGTTCGACAGGACGTGGCGGCTGCCGGACGTCGAGCCGGTATGACGTCAGATCTCGCGCCAGCTCTCCTCGGTCATGTCGTGACCGTGCGCGGCCATGAGCATCAGCCCCCCGTCGACGGGGATCGAACCGCCCGTGAGGTACGACGAGCGCGGCGAGGCGAGAAACGCGATGGCCGAGGCGACTTCGTGGACGTGCCCGGGCCGGCCGACCGGATTTCCGGGACGGTCCTCGTGAAACGCCTGCGACTCGTCCATGCCCGTCATCGGTGTCGAGATCTCGCCGGGCGCAACCGCATTGACGAGGATCCCGTGCCGGCTCAGCTCCAGTGCGAGGCACTTGGTGAGCATGCCCAGGCCGGCCTTGGCGCTGCAGTAGGCGGCGGCCCCGAGCCGGGGGATGTGCTCGTGCACGCTCGTGACGTTGATGATCCGGCCCCCGCGGCCACCGGCGATCATCCGGCGGGCCGCGCGCTGGGCGCACAGGAACGGACCGTCGAGGTCCGTCGCGAGCACCTCGCGCCACGTCTCGTAGCCGAGGTCGAGGACCCGGTCCATGTGCCCGGTTCCGGCGTTGTTGACCAGAACACCCAGCCCGCCGAGCTTCTCGGCGAGCGTGTCGACGACGTCGGCGGTGTCCGGACTGGTCAGATCCTGGCGGACGACGAAGCAGCGCTGGCCGCGCTCCTCGATCCCCTCCCGGGTGTTCCGGGCGCCGGCGTCGTCGGTATGGAACGTGATGCCCACGTCGAATCCTTCCGACGCCAGCGCCTCGGCCGTGGCTTTGCCGATTCCGGAATCGGCACCGGTGACGATCGCGAGCCGCTCGTGTGCGGGAATGCTCATGACCGGCGAGTACCCACTCGCCGGGCGCCGACACGTCATCGGTGGTCGGCGGGTGGTCGTCTCGAGTAACCTCACGCGGGGGAGCACAGGAGGCGCACATGACCACCTTTGCCGTGACCGACACCGGCGACGGGCTGGACGTCACACTGAACGGCACGACCCACCGTCTCGACGTGGCGGACGCGAGCCGGCTGGCGCACCGGATCCTCGACGTCGTCCATGCCGCCTACCCCGAGCGCACGGGCCGGGGCCTGGAATCGTGGCCCACGGAGCGCGTGGAGGAGTTCGTCGCCGACCTCGAACGGACCGTGAACCCGGACCGGCCCGGGCACATTCTCAGGGCCGCCCGGGTAGAGCTGGATCGCCGTCGGGGCGACGTCCGGTGATCAGGAAGACGACCCGTTCGGCCACGTCCACGGCCTGGTCACCGAAGCGTTCGTAGAAGCGTGCCACCAGGGCGAGGTCGACGGCGGGGGTCACGCCGTGCGTCCAGGACGGGTCCTGCAGGGTCCCGAGGACGCGGGCGTGGACGAGGTCGAGTTCTGCGTCGGTGCTCCGGATCTGCGAGGCCGGCTCCAGCTTCGGCTCGCGGAAGGCATCGCACAGGGCGCGGACCATCGTGGCCGTGAGCTCACCCATCCGGGTGATGTCGCCCCGGACCTGATCGGGGACGAGCTCGCCGGGGGTGCGGCGCCGGGCTGCGCGCGCGATGTGCAGGGCGAGCTGGCCCATACGCGCCAGATCGCTGCTCATGCGCACCGCGGAGAACACGAACCGGAGATCCCCGGCCACCGGATGCTGCAACGCGAGGATCGCCACGGCCCGCTCGCTGCACTCCGTGTGCAATGTCTCGATGTCCTCGCCGAGGTCGAGCGCTTCCTCGGCCGCGACGACGTCGCCGTCGAGCAGCGCGCGTGTCGACAGCTCCAGCGCCTTCGCCGCGAGTTCGGCGAGGCCCCGGAGCCGATCGGTGAGATCGCGCAACTGCTGATCGAACGAAGCCCTCATGTACCGATCCACTGCGCTGTCCTCCGTTGCTGTCGGGAAGACATACCCCGAGCCGGCCGCCGGTATACCCGCATCGACGAGTTGTCCCCGAACCGGCCGTCGACCGTCGCGGCACGAAGTCCGACGATCTCCGCAATACGGTCCGAACGGACGGCCGAGGTTTCGGGGCGACCGGACGGGGATAGCCCGTTCACGATGAGTAAGAACATTTTCGTACCCGGACTGACCGATCTGCAGCGCGGAGAGCTCGGCACCGTCGAGGTTCCCGAAGGGTTCACCCTCCACGGGTTGCTCGACTACGAGTCGCTGGTCTCCGCCGACAGCTTCGACTTCGACGCCTTGCTCGAGAGAGCGGACAAGGAGCTCGATTCCTTCGAGGGCAGTGTCGACGCGATCATCGCCCACTGGGACTTTCCGACCAGCGTGCTCGTGCCCGTTCTCGCGGCCGAACGCGGTCTGCCGTCCCCGAGCCTCGAGAGTGTGATCCGCAGCGAACACAAGCTGTGGAGCCGCATCCTGCAACGCGAGGTCGTGCCCGAGTGTGTGCCGGCCTTCGACGCCTTCGATCCCTTCGACCCCGAGGCACTCGACAAGATCGACGTCCCGTTCCCGTTCTGGGTCAAGCCGATCAAGGCGCACTCGTCCCAGCTGGGATTCGAGGTCTCGAACGCCGAGGAGTTCGCCTCCGCCACCGCCCGCATCCGAGAGGAGATCGGCCGCATCGCGAGTCCCTTCGACCAGGCGCTGGCTCACGTGGACGTCCCGGCGGAGGCGCGTGCCGCGGGCGCACGCACTTGCCTGGCCGAACAGATCGTCACCGGGACGCAGGCTGCACCGGAAGGGTCGATCTTCCAAGGGGAGTTCGGGGTGCACGGCGTGTTCGACATGCGCAAGGACGAGGCCGGCCACAGCTTCGATCATCTCGACTATCCCGCGCGCACCGTCCCGCCCGAGGTGCAGCAGCAGATGATCGACGTCACCGAGCGCTATCTGCGGCACACCGGTTACGACAACGGCTGCTTCAACTCCGAATTCATGTGGGACGCCGACACGGGCAAACTGTGGCTCATCGAGGTGAACACCCGCATCTCGCAGTCGCACAGCGACCTGTTCGCGAAGGTGGACGGAGCGTCCAACCACGCGGTGGCCATCGACGTCGCCCTCGGCCGCCGGCCGCGGATGCCGCACCGGCAGGGCGAGTTCGCGGTGGCGGCCCAGTGCATGGTGCCCCGCTACGACGACGGCATCGTCACCCGCGTCCCGAGCGAGAGTGAGATCGCCGCGCTGCAGGCACGTTTCCCCGGTACGGTCGTGCGGATCGATGTGCGGCCCGGCACCCGGCTGTCGGACCTGCCCAACCAGGACGCCTACCGGTACAAGCTCGCCACCCTCTACCTCGGCGCTTCCGGTCACGACGAACTGGAGCAGCGGTACCGCGACTGCCTCGAGGCACTGCCCTTCGAATTCGAGGAGGTCACCTAGTGCACACGGTCGAGTCGTTCCCGTACGAGGTGCGAGACGTCGAGAACGTGTTCATTCCCATGCGCGACGGCGCGCGTCTAGCCGCCCGGATATGGCAACCGATCACCGACGAACCGCTCCCGGCGGTGCTCGAGTACATCCCGTACCGGAAGCGGGACCTGACCCGGGCGCGGGATGCCCTCAACCATCCCTATCTCGCCGGGCACGGCTACGTGTCCGTGCGCGTGGACATGCGCGGCAGCGGCGACTCCGACGGGGTGCTCGCCGACGAGTATCTGGACGCCGAGCACGACGACGCCTGCGACGTCATCGCGTGGCTCGCCGAACAGCCGTGGTGCGACGGCAACGTCGGCATGATGGGCATCTCGTGGGGCGGGTTCAACAGCCTGCAGGTGGCCGCCCGCCGCCCGCCGGCGCTCAAGGCGATCGTCAGTGCCTCCGCCACCGAGGATCTGTACGTCGACAACATGCACTACATGGGCGGATGCCTGCTCTCGGACAACCTGTCCGAGGCAACGGTGATGTTCGCGTTCAACAGCCTGCCCCCGGATCCGGCGATCGTCGGTGACCGGTGGCGGGAGATGTGGCACGAGCGCCTGTCCGGCAGCGGATTGTGGATCGAGAAGTGGCTCGGGCATCAGCACCGCGACGACTACTGGAAGCGCGCGTCGGTGAACGAGAACTACGGCGACGTGGAGTGTCCGGTGCTCGCGGTGGGCGGCTGGGCCGACGGCTACACCAACGCGATCTTCCGGTTGCTCGAGCATCTCCACGTTCCACGTCTCGGTCTGATCGGCCCGTGGGGGCACCGGTATCCGCACCTGGGCGTGCCCGGGCCGGCGATCGGGTTCCTGCAGGAACTCGTCCGCTGGTGGGACCACTGGCTCAAGGGCCGCGACACCGGGATCATGGACGAGCCGGTGTTGCGGGCCTGGATGCAGGACAGCATCCCGCCGCAGCCGTCGTACGCGGACCGGCCCGGTCGCTGGGTGTCGGAACCGTGCTGGCCGTCCCCGAACATCGGGGACCGGCGATACACCCTGACCCGGCATTCGTTGTCCGACAAGCCCGCCGAGGAAGCCGATCACCATCGGATCCGGCTGCAGTCGCCGCTCAGCGTGGGCATGTTCGCCGGCAAGTGGGCCTCGTATGCCGCGACGCCGGACCTGCCGGGCGATCAGCGGGAGGACGACGGCGGATCGCTGGTGTTCGAGACCGAACCGCTCGGCGACACCTTCGAGGTGTTCGGGCTGCCGACGCTCGAGTTGGACGTGTCGGCGGACCGGCCCAATGCGATGGTGGCGGCGCGTCTGTCGGATGTGGCGCCGAACGGCGAGGCCACCCGCGTCACCTACGGCCTGCTGAATCTCACCCACCGCGACGGCAGCGGCGACCCGCAACCCCTCGAGCCGGGCCGGACGTATCACGTGCGTGTCCCGCTCAACGGAATGGCGCATTCGTTCCCCGCCGGCCATCGCATCCGGTTGTCCGTGTCCTCGTCGTACTGGCCGCTGGCATGGCCGTCGCCGGAACCTGTGATGCTGACGGTGAATACGGGAACCAGCACCCTGACGCTGCCCCACCGCCCCCAGCGTCCCGGGGACGACGAGAGACTACGAGCGTTCGGTCCCCCCGAGGTTGCTCCCGAGGCGCCCGCGACGCACCTGGAACCGGGCAGGCACCACTGGAAGGTCGAACGGGATCTGGCGACCGGGGTCTCCACCCTCGAGATCGAGAACGATCAGGGCACGATCCTGCTCGACGACGTCGGCACGACGGTCCGCCGCGCCACCACCGAATGGTTCAGTTTCCGGGGCAACGACGTCGATTCCGTACGGGGCGAGACGCGGACCGTGCGCCGCCTCGAACGCGGCGACTGGCGTACCGAGATCACGACGAACACCGTGCTGCGCTGCACGGCAGACGAATTCATCATCGACGCGCGACTGGACGCGTTCGAGTTGGGAAATCCGGACGTCGATCCGCGGCCGGTGGAGAATCGGGTCCACTCGCAGAACTGGCACCGCCGGATCCCGCGAAATCTCGTCTGACCGCCGAGGTGGAACCTCGTCCGACCGCCGAGGTGGGATCTCGTCCGACCGCCGAGGTCAGTTCGCTGTTTCCTGCTCGCGCTGCCGGCGCAGCCGCTGTGCGGCCGTGTGGGCGCCCTCCCGCTCGAGGGCGTCGAGCATCGTCTTGACCTTGTCGGCGGAGGCACGCGGTGGCAGCAGCGGGGTGGCCGGGTCGACGACCGCCTGGATCAGCACCGGACGGTCGGCGGTCAGGGCGGTGCGCCATGCCTCGTCGACGTCCTCGGGCCGATCGACCCGGATGCCTTCGAGACCGAGCAGGCGGGCGTAGTCGGCGTAGGGGAACGGCGGGACGGTCTGCGAGGCGGGGATGCGGGCGTCGCCCTCCATTTCCCGCTGCTCCCAGGACACCTCGGTGAGGTCGCCGTTGTCGAGGACGAGGACGGCGAAGCGGGGATCGGCCCAGTCACGCCAGCGGTGGGCGAGAGTGATGAGCTCCGAGATGCCGTTCATCTGCATGGCGCCGTCCCCGGCCAGCGCGACCACCGGGCGATCCGGGTGGGCGAGCTTGGCGGCCAGCCCGTACGGCATCGCGGACCCCATCGAGGCGAGGGTGCTCGACAGGTGTGCCGGCACCCCCGGTGGCAGTCGCAGGAACCGGGCGTACCAGTACACGACCGAGCCGACATCCACGGCCACCTGGGCGTCGGGTGGGAGGTGATCGGACAGGGCCGCGACGACCGCCTGCGGATCGAGCCCGTCCGCGGGCTCCGCGCATCGTGCGGCGGCGATCCGCCGCCAGGTCCGGACCATCTGCTCGACGTCGCGCCGCCACGGACGGTCGGTCCGGTGCAGCCGCGGCAGCAGGGCATGCAGGGTTTCGCGGGCGTCCCCGGCGAGCGGCACCTCGACGGGGTACTTGGCACCGAGGTTGCGGGCTTCGATGTCGATCTGCACGGCCCGCGCCTGGCCCGGAGCGGGATAGAACTCCGTCCACGGGTCGTTGCTGCCCACGATCAGCAGGGTGTCGCAGCCGGTCGTCAGGTCCGCCGCGGCGGTGGTGCCGAGATGCCCCATGACGCCACAGGCCCAGTCCCGGGACTCGTCGATCACCGGCTTGCCGAGCAGCGACGTCGTCACCCCCGCACCGAGCAGGTCGGCGAGTTCGTCGATCTCGTGGGCCGCACCGTATGCGCCCTGGCCGACGAGCAGCGCGATCCGCTGCCCGGAGTTCAGCAGGTCGGCGGCCCGGTCGAGGTCGGCGTCGGTGGGCAGGACCCGCGGGACCGCGACCGTCGCGGCGCTGGGAACCACGCCGTGCGTGTGCTCGTCCTCCGAGACGCCCGCCTGCTGCACGTCGTGCGGGACGATCACGCACGTCGGGCTCGAGGTCGCCCGGGCGGTGCGGAACGCGTTGTCGAGTACCGCGCCGAGTTGTTCGGGGGTGTCGAGAGTCTGCACGTATTGGGCGCACACGTCCTTGAACAGGGTGGGCAACGCGACTTCCTGCTGGTAGCCGCTGCCCTGGGCCGTCGTCACCACGTGCCCGACGATCGCCACCACCGGCTTGCCGTCCAGTTTGGCGTCGTACAGCCCCGTGAGCAGATGCACCGCTCCCGGTCCCTGGGTGGCCAGGCACACCCCGACCTCGCCGGTGTACTTGGCGTGGCCGGTTGCCATGAACGCGGCCATCTCCTCGTGCCGGGCCGTGACGAGTTCGATGTGCTCGCCCGCGCGGTCGAGCGCGGCCAGGATGGGGTCGATACCGTCTCCGGCGTAACCGAAGACGCGGTGCACGCCCCAGGCCCGGAGCCGGTCGACAATCCCGTCGGCGACGTTGGCCATGGTGTTCCTCCCGGTGGTGCCCGCCGTCCGCCGTGGGCATCGTTCGTCGTGTATGCGTTCGTCGCGTACTCGGGGCCGGGTGCCCGGTGGGAGCCGTGCGAAACCTCGGATGTCCCGGTGGGCGGCACACTGGTCGCATGAGGTTGCTGCTGCTGGCCGACACCCACGTCCCCGTCCGCGCGCGGGACCTGCCGGCGCGGGTGTGGGAGGAGGTCGACCGCGCCGATGTGGTGCTGCACGCCGGTGACTGGGTCGACATCGCCCTCTTCGACGCCCTGTCCGAGCGGGCGGCCCGGTTGGTCGCGTGCTGGGGCAACAACGACGGTGCCGAATTGCGGGGCCGGATGCCCGAGATCGCACGCGTGACGCTGGAGGATGTGCGCTTCGCGGTCGTCCACGAGACCGGAGCCTCGGCGGGCCGCGACCGGCGGATGTCGGCGGCGTATCCGGACACCGACGTCCTGGTGTTCGGGCACAGCCACATCCCGTGGGACACCACCACGGCCACGGGGCTGCGGCTGCTGAACCCGGGGTCGCCGACGGACCGCCGGCGACAACCGTTCTGCTCCTTCATGACCGCCGCCGTCGCCGACGGCGCACTGGGCGAGGTCGCACTGCACCGCCTGTGACCGGAAATCGAGCCGGACGACCGGTTCGGGCGTACGGTGGGTGTGCCCCGCCACCGCCCGAGGGAGCTCACATGCCCGCATCCTTCTTCGCGCATCCCCACCAGGCGTTCACGGCAGGTTTCTACCGCGACGAGGACTTCGACTTCGACGTCCGCTTCCTGCTCGGGCAGGCCGTGCACGGCGCGGCGGACGTCGGCGAAGTGCTCGCCACGATCGCCCCGCTCGGCGAGAAGGACCACGAGAAGTGGTTCGACGCCTGGGTTGCGCTCGGCACTCGCGTCCGACGCCTCGCCGATGCCTCCGCCGAGGCCGGGCACGCGGTCAGTGCCGCGGGCGCATACCTGCGTGCGGCAACGTATTTCGCCACCGCGGTCAACTCCGTCGACGGGCTGGGCGACGACGGCCCGCTGCTGCCGACGTTCCGGCAGCATCGGGCGGCGTGGGACCGGTTCGTCGAGACCACCCCGCACCCGGCCGAACGGGTCGACATTCCCTACGAGGACGGCTTCCTGCCGGGCTACCTGCTCCGTCCGCTCGGTGAGGAGACCCGCGAGCCCCGCCCCACGCTGATCCTGAACAACGGCAGCGACGGACCGATCAGCAGCCTGTGGACCGCCGCCGGGGCCGGCGCCCTGGCGCGCGGCTACAACGTGCTGTTCTTCGACGGACCGGGCCAGCAGTCCATGCTGTTCGAGCGCGGCGTGCCGTTCCGGCACGACTGGGAGGCGGTGATCACCCCGATCGTGGACTTCCTCCTCCGATACCCGGAGGTCGACGACTCGCGCATCGCCCTCTACGGGATCAGCCAGGGCGGATACTGGGTTCCGCGCGCACTGGCCTTCGAGCACCGGATCGCCGCCGCAATCGCCGACCCGGGTGTGGTCGACGTGGCCGCGTCGTGGCTCGCCCACATGCCGAAGAACATGATCGAGCTGCTCGAGAAGGGCGACCGGGAGAAGTTCGACCGTGACATGGCCTTCGGCATGCGGCTGTCGGGCCGGCTCGAACGCACCTGGCGGTTCCGGGCGCGCCCCTACCGTCGGATGGACTCGTACTTCGACACCCTCACCGAGGTGCTGAAGTACCGGCTCGGCGACCTCGCCGGCTCGATCACGACGCCGCTGTTGGTCACCGACCCGGAGGACGAGCAGTTCTGGCCCGGCCAGTCCCGCCGGCTCGCGGACGGGCTACCGGGGGTGACGGAACTCGTCGCCTTCACCGCCGCGGAGGGAGCCAACTTCCACTGCCAGCCCCTCGGCCGCGCTCTCACCGATCAGCGGATGTTCGACTGGCTGGACACAATGCTGGTCGACCCGGACCGCGTCCGGGCTCCGGGCGGCGCGTCGTCGCGCGAGGCCGCGGAAGGCTGATCGAGGTGGCAGCCGGCAGGAGCCGGCCCCGCGGCGGTGTCCTGTCCACACCCGCGCGGTCCCCGGGCAGCCGCGACCGCCGTTGCTGTCGCGGCTGACTGCCCGGCGCGCGGTTGCACTTCCTCCGACCGAATGTCACATTCGGGTCGCGGAACCGACCGGATGTGACATTCGGTCAGGCAGGACGCGCTACCCACAGCCGCTAGCATGCGCTAATCTGTGACTCGACCGTGACCAATCCGTTATTGAACGGACTACTCGAACGTCGAGGACAGCAGTTTGGCCCCGTACGCCCGCCCCGATGGTGACAACTTCAGCGAAACACTCGAACCCGCAGCGCCTCGGCGTGGGGCACACCGACGCTCGACCCGGACCGGGCCCGCGCGTCGATTGCTGACCATTCCCCTGGCGGTCGGCGCCGTGCTCGCGGCCGGCAGCGCCGCGGCCCAGGCCGCCCCCGGGCAGCCCCGGGCCGAGGCCGCCCCCGAGCGGCAGCAGCCGACCGTCGGGCTCTCGACCGCACCGCAGGTGCTGCAATTCCCGGACGCCGGCACCGACCGGTACGTCGACCAGTTGCAGCGCGCCGCCGAGCGCGAGACCGCCCGCCTCGCCGCGGAGGCCGAGGAGCGCCGGCGTGAAGCCGAGCGCCTCGCCCGGGAGGAAGCCGAGCGGATCGCGCAGGAACTCGCGAGCCGCCCGAGTGCCGTCTTCCCCACCATCGGGGCGCTGACCTCCGGGTTCGGGCCCCGCTGGGGAACGGCGCACAACGGCATCGACATCGCCAACGCCATCGGCACGCCGATCAAGTCGGTCACCGACGGCACCGTGATCGAATCCGGCCCCGCCTCCGGCTTCGGACTATGGGTGCGCATCCAGCAGGACGACGGCACGATCGGCGTCTACGGGCACATCGACCAGTCGCTCGTGTCGGTCGGCCAGCAGGTGCGGGCGGGCGACGTGATCGCCACGATGGGCAACCGCGGCCAGTCCACCGGGCCGCACCTGCACTTCGAGGTGTGGCAGCCGGGCGGCGCCAAGATGGACCCGCTGGCCTGGTTCGGCTCGCGCGGGGTATCCGTACCACAGTCCTCGCGTTCCTAGTCGGACGCCGGTACGCCGCCCCGTCGGGGGGCGCGGCGCACCGGCGTCCGGCTCACCAGATCCGCACGCGCTGCGCCGGGTCGAGATACAACTCGTCGCCGGGGTGCACGTCGAACGCCTCGTAGAAGGCGTCGATGTTGCGCACCACCCCGTTGCAGCGGAACTCCGGCGGGGAGTGCGGGTCCACGGCGAGCCGGCGCAGCGCCTCCTCGTCGCGGACCTTGGTCCGCCACACCTGCGCCCAGCCGAAGAACACCCGCTGCAGGCCCGTGAGGCCGTCGATCACGGGCGGTTCGGCTCCGTCGAGCGCGATCTCGTACGCCTTCAGCGCGATGGACAGCCCGCCGAGATCGCCGATGTTCTCGCCGATGGTGAAGCTGCCGTTGACGCGGTGCCCGGCGAGTCCCTTCGGTTCGAACTCGTCGTACTGCGCGATCAGTGCCGCGGTGCGCTTACCGAACTCGGTGCGATCGTCGTCGGTCCACCAGTTCTCGAGATTGCCGTCGCCGTCGTACTTGGCGCCCTGATCGTCGAAGCCGTGCCCGATCTCGTGCCCGATGACGGCCCCGATCCCGCCGTAGTTGGCGGCGTCGTCGGCATGCAGATCGAAGAACGGCGGTTGCAGGATCGCGGCGGGGAACACGATCTCGTTCATGCCCGGGTTGTAGTAGGCGTTCACGGTCTGCGGTGTCATGAACCACTCGTCGCGGTCCACCGGGCCGCCGAGCTTGGCCAGGTCACGGTCGTACTCGGCGGCGTAGCCGCTGCGGTAGTTGCCGACCAGGTCGTCCGCGGCGACGGTCACGGCCGAGTAGTCGCGCCACTTGTCGGGGTAGCCGATCTTCGGCGTGAACTTCTCCAGCTTGCGCAGCGCCGCCTCACGGGTCTGCGGGCTCATCCATTCGAGCTCGGCGATGCTGCGCCGGTACGCCTCCTGCAGGTTGGCGACGAGCTGCTGCATGCGGTCCTTGGCCTCGGCCGGGAAGTGCCGTTCGACGTACAGCTTGCCGACAGCCTCGCCGAGCAGGTCCTGGACGAGCGCCACGCCGCGCTTCCACCGGTCGCGGATCTCCTGCGCCCCGGTGAGGGTGCGGCCGTAGAACGCGAAGTTCTCGTCGACGAGCTTCTCGGTGAGGTACGGCGCGCGCGAGTGCAGGACCCGCCAGGTGGCCCAGGCCTTCCAGTCGTCGAGGGCCGCCTCGGCCCACAGCTGCGCGAACGTGTCGAGAAAGCCCGGTTGGCGGACCACGATCTCGGCCCACTGTTCCTCGGTGGCCCCGAGCGCGCCGATCCAGCCGCGCCAGTCGAAACCGGGTCGCTCGGACGTCAGCGCCTCGAACGTCACCAGGTTGTAGGACAGGTCGGCGTCGCGCCGCTTGACCACGTCCCAGTGCCCGGCCGCCAGGCGGGTCTCGAGGTCGAGCACCCGCTGCGGGTCGTACCCGATGCCGGCGAGCTCGAACATGCGCCCGATGTGCGCGACGTACTGTGCCCGGATCTCGGCGTGACCGTCCTCGCGGTAGTACGACTCGTCGGGCAGGCCCAGACCGGACTGCGTCGTGTGCATCAGGTAGCGCGCCGAGTTCTTCGCGTCGGTGTCCACGTAGTGCCCGACGGCGCCGCCGATCCCGACGCGCTGCAACCGGCCGAGCACCGCCGCGAGCGCGTTCCGGTCCGCGGCATCCGCCACGGCGGCCAGTTCGCCGGCGATCGGGTCCAGGCCCGCCGCCTCGACGGTCTCGGTGTCCATGAAGCTGGCGTACAGGTCACCGATGCGCTGCGCGTCGGTGCCCGGCTCGGCCGAGGACGCGGCCGCCTCCTCGATGAGGGTGCGGACGTCGACCTCGGCCTTGTCGAACAGGGTGCGGAATGCGCCGTCGAGGGCACGATCGGCGGGGATCTCGTGTTCGGCGAGCCAGCGGCCGTTGACGTGCTCGAACAGATCGTCCTGCGCTCGGGTGCGCTCGTCGAGGTGGGTCAGGTCGATGCCCGAGTGTCGGGCCCGGGGATGCTCCACGATGGTCATGCCGTCCATCCTTACACCCATTCCCCGCACCCGGCACGGGCCTGCGTACGGGCGACGGGCCGTCTCCGCCCGCGACACGCCGCGCTCGAGTTACCGTGACCGAAGCCACACAGACACGTGGAAGCGGGGTGGGCGAGTGGGTCTGATGGACCCGATCGACGCGGTTCTCATGACGGCAGAGCTGCTGGCGAACCCCATGCACGTCGGGGTGGTGCTGATCCTGAACCCACCCGAGGACGCCGGCTCCCGATTCGTCGACGACGCCTACCGGGACGCGCTCGGCCGGGGCGACGAGGTGGATCCGGTGCTGCGACGCCGGGCGCACCGGGGTGTGGACACCGGCGGGTGGTGGGCCTGGCGCGACGTGGACGACATCGATCTGAGCTACCACGTGCGGCGGGCGTCGCTGCCGCCCGGCGCCGGACGGGACGCGCTGTGGCAGCTGGTGGGGAAGCTGCATGCCGAACCGCTCGACCGCTCCCGCCCGATGTGGGAGGCCCACCTCGTCGACGGCCTTCCCGACGGCCGGTTCGCGCTCTACACGAAGGTCCACCACGCGGTCCTCGACGGGATCGCGGGCCTGCGGATGATCGAGGAGTCGATGTCACCCGACCCCGATCGCCGGTCGATGTCCCCGTTCTTCGCTACCGGCAGGCACCCGCGGCCCGACGCCGGGCACGGTGGTCTTCCGACGCCGCTCGGCCTGGCCCGTTCGGCCCTCGGGGCCCTCACCTCCGGTGTGGGCGTGGTTCGCCGGACCGTCGAGGGGCAGGTCGGGGCCACGGTGCAGGGTCTGACCACCGATACCACCGTGCTGCCGTTCGGGGCGCCCCGCACCCGGCTCAACGGGCCACTCGGAACCGGACGCGCCTTCGCCGCCGCCGGCTGGCCGAAGTCGCGACTGCGCGCGATCGAGCGCGCTGCGGGCGTGACCGGCAACGACGTCGTCACGGCCGTGGTGGCCGGGGCGTTGCGCTCGTGGTTCGGCGAGCACGACGAACCACCCGGCGACTCCCTCGTGGCGATCTGCCCGGTCTCGGTGCGCGGACGGCAGGACGGCGCGACGGCGGGCAATGCGTTCGGAACGGCGGTGTGCACGCTGGGCACCGATCTCGCCGACCCGGCCGACCGGCTGCGGCTGATCCACCGCTCGATGCAGGTCGCCAAGGACCGCGTCGCAGCGCTGGGGCCGGTGCCGTCGCTGGTGGTGACGGCACCGAGCATCCTGCCGACCGTCCTCGCCCCGATGCTTCCGTTCGACCCGGGGCTGCGGCCCGGGTACAACCTGCCGATCTCCAACGTGCCCGGTCCGCGCACCGAGCTGTACTGGAACGGCGCCCACCTCGAGGAGATGTACCCCGTGTCGATCGTCTACGACGGGATGGCCCTCAACGTCACGGTGTGCTCGTATGCCGACCGGATCGGTTTCGGATATGTGGCCGGCGGGGAAGCAATACCGGACATCGCGACGTTGATACCTCTGACGGAGCGGTCTCTGTCGGAGTTGGAGACTGCGGTAGGAGTGGCGTGATGAGTTCCGATACCGGAGCGGCCAGGCGGGTGGACGGCGAGCACCCCCGGACCGAGATGATCGTCGACCCCCGCTTCCTGCCGGTCGCCGACCGCTTCTTCAAGATGTTCCGCGACACCCGGAACGGCGGCGGGGCGCTCGCGGCGTACCTGCACGGCGAGCCGGTGCTCGACATCTGGGCGGGCTGGGCGTCCCGGGACAAGCGGTGGACCCACGACACCGTCGCGCTGTCGTTCTCCACGGGCAAGGGCGTCGCGAGCACCGTGCTGCACCGGCTCGCCGAGCGCGGGCTCGTCGACTACGACGAACCCGTCGCGACGTACTGGCCCGAGTTCGGGGCCGCCGGAAAGGAATCCATCACCGTCCGGGAACTGATGTCCCACCGCGCCGGTCTGCACCGCGCGCGGGGCCTCGTCCCGGGACGCTTCGGGCTGCTCGACTCCGATGCGGTGGCGGCCGCGCTGGCGGCCTCCGTGCCGGACCCGCGGCGGCTCGCCGGCCCCGGCTATCACGCCGTCACCTACGGCAACCTCGTCGCCGAGATCGCCATCCGGGTGACCGGCCTGTCCTTCACCGAGCTGGTCGAGCAGGAGATCGCCGGCCCGCTCGGTCTGCGCGAATTCTGGTTCCACGTGCCGCAGGACGAGCGGCACCGGATCGCCCGGGTCTTCCCCCGGCTGAACCCGACCCCCGCGCCGTGGGCGGTCACCGGCACCGTGCTGTCGCGGCTGCCCGGGCTGCGTGGCGTCGCTGAGGCGGGCATGGCCGACGGGTTCGACGAGCTGGCCCGCAGCCCCGCCGCGCACGACGCGGTGATGCCGGGATGGAACGGGGTCTTCACCGCCCGCGCGCTGGCCCGGATGTACGGGGCGCTGGCGAACGGCGGCGAACTCGACGGAGCGCGGCTGCTGAAGGCGGAAACCCTCGAGCAGGTCCTCGAGGTGCAGACCCGGCGCCGCGACTACGTGCTCGGTATCCGCCCCAACTGGCGGCTGGGCTACCACCCGGGCTGGGTCGCCCTGCGGGAACAGCCGCTGCAGTCGATCGGTCACTTCGGCTTCGGCGGCTCCGGCGCGTTCGCCGATCCGGAGACGGGCTTGTCCATCGCCTTCGTCACCAACCGCCTCGGCAGTGTCACCCCCATCTCGGACATGCGGTTCCCGCGGCTCGGGGCCGCGGGCGTCGTCGTCGCACGGCGGGCGGCCTGACGGCCGACGCCCGTTCCGTCACCGGTCCTCCGTCCGGCCGCGCTCGTGAGCCGTCGTCAGGGCGCCAGCAGCTGCACGCTCGCCTGGGCCCGGACCAGGACCGCGCCGTCGGGTGCGGTGAGATGCGTGTCGATCGAGGCGAGCCGTCGGCCGGCCCGGGTGACCCGGGCCTCGACGAGAAGGTCGGGGCCGGGTGCCGCGGGGGAGCGCAGGTAGTCGAGCGTCAGGTTCAGCAACCGGTACTCCTGTCCGGCAGCGGTGAGGGTCTGCGCCGCGAGTTCGGCGACGGTGCCGGCGACGGAGACCAGGACCCCACCCTGCACGGCGCCCATCGGATTGGCCATCCATTCCGCGGGTGGTACGACCGCGGCGACGCGTCCCTTCTCGACGGCGCCGACGCGCAGATCGAGCAGCCCGGCGAGCGGGCCCCGGGCCACGGTTCCGGCGGCGATGCCGGAGACCGTGTCGAGGCCGGTGCGCTCGGCGAGTTCCGAAGGGTCCGTCCAGGGTTCGGGTGCGGGCCGGACCAGTCCGGACGCGTCCGCGAACGCGTCGAACACGGCGGGACGATCCACGACCATCGACCGTCCCGTCAGCTGGATCACCAGATCGCCTGCGTCGTCGCAGATCTGCGCGGTGCTCAACGCGGTGGCGTCGTCCACGTGGACGGCGCGGCCGGTGCCGTGCAGAGCCCCCCGGGCCGGCATCGGATTCGCGGTCGAGGCGCTGAGCTGGCTCAGGACGGACCGGGTGTCGCGGCCCTGCCCGCGCCACACGAGGTGCGGGGCGGCGCCGAGAAGGACGTCGGTGAACACGCCGACGGATCCGACGGTGGTGCGGCCGCGGTGGTCGACGAATCGGGCGCCCAGCGGCTGGCGGAACGACACCGTGCCCGGCTCCCCGCTCACGGTGTCGATGCCCATGAAGGCGTTGAGACGATCGGTTTCGGGGGCGGTGACGGTCACGGCGACATCCTGAGGTCGAGCGGAGCGAGGGTTCGCTCGGTCACGGTACCGAGGCCGGGGCCGGGCGTTGCGCCCACCCCGGTCAGCCGATGCGGGCGTGCATCTCCCACACGAGGATTTCCGCGGCCGTGTCGGTGTGGACCCGCTGTCCGCCGGAGCCGGTCAGCCGCACGGCGTCGCCCTCCCGCAGGATTCCGGCGCCTTCGAGCTCGGCTGTGCCCTGGGCGACGAAGAGGTGCAGGTAGGGGGCATCGGGCAGGACGACCGGCCGGCCCGGCTGCAGGCGGGCGACCGACAACCCGGCGTACTTGTTGTGGATGCGGATGGCGGCGTGATCGCGGTGCTCGGGGATGCCGGTGGCGACGGGCACCAGGCCGCCGCGCATGAGCTCGTCGTCGATCTCGAGTTGCTCGTAACCGGGGGTGATGCCCGATTCGTCCGGCACCACCCACATCTGGACGAAGCGGACCGGCTCGGCGTGCTCCGCGGCGTGCACGCCGGTGGCGCCGGGCAACCGCCAGGAGTCGTTCTTCTCCGAGTGCAGGATGCCCGTTCCGGCGCTCATCCGCTGTGCCAGGCCCGGATAGATGACGCCCGAGTGCCCGATCGAGTCCTGGTGCACGAGGCTGCCGCGCAGCACCCAGGTCACGATCTCCATGTCGCGGTGCGGATGCGTGTCGAAGCCCTGACCGGGCAGGACCGTGTCGTCGTTGTTGACCAGCAGCAGCCCGTGGTGCGTGTTGTCCGGGTCGTAGTGGTGGCCGAACGAGAACGAGTGCTTCGAGTCGAGCCAGGAGATGTTCGTCGTCAGCCGGTCCTCGGCGCGCCGGATGTCGAGAGTCGTGGCGTCGGTCATGGATTCTCCTCGGTGAGGTGCGGCGGGTTCAGGGTACGAGCGCGTCGGCGCAGCGTCAGGGCAGCTGTTCGTGCCCGGCCGGGATGGTCCCGAGACGTCCCGCCTGGAAGTCCTCGAACGCCTGGATGATCTCGGCCTTGGTGTTCATCACGAACGGCCCGTACATCGCGACGGGCTCGCGGATCGGCCGTCCGCCGAGCAGGAACACCTCGAGGGACGCGGTGCGCGAGTCCTGGGTGCGGTCGGCGGTGAACGTGACGCTGTCGCCGTCCGGGCCGAACACGGCGGTCTGTCCCGCCCGGATGGGGGCGTGCTCGGCGCCGACGGTGCCGTCCCCGGCGAGCACGTAGCCGAGCGCGTTGTACTCGCGATGCCAGGGCAGGGTCACCGACGCGCCCGGCGCGACGGTCAGGTGTGCGAGGGCGATCGGGGTGTGGGTCACGCCCGGGCCGCGGACACCGCCGATCTCACCGGCGACGACGCGGACGAGGGCGCCGCCGTCGGGCGAGGAGGCCAGGGCTACGTGGCTGCCGGCGATGTCCTGGTATCGCGGCTGCGCCATCTTGTGGTTCCGGGGCAGGTTCACCCACAACTGCACGCCGTGGAAGAGGCCGCCGCTGGCGACGACGTGTTCCGGCGGCGCCTCGATGTGCAGGATCCCCGAGCCCGCGGTCATCCACTGGGTGTCGCCCCCGCCGATGGTGCCGCCCCCGCCGTTGGAGTCCTTGTGTTCGAGGATCCCGTCGATCATGTAGGTGACGGTCTCGAATCCACGGTGCGGGTGCCACGGGGTGCCCTTTGGTTCGCCGGGCGCGTACTGCACCTCGCCCATCTGGTCCATGTGGATGAACGGGTCGAGGAAGCGCTGGTCGATACCTGCGAATGCCCGGCGTACCGGGAAGCCTTCGCCCTCGTATCCGACGGGAGCGGTCCGCACGCCGAGGACCGGACGGGCGGTCGCGTCGGGTGCGGGGGCCGGGATGCGGGGCAGGGTGAGGATGTTGTCTACGGTCACCGCGGGCATGGCGGGCTCCTTCGGCATGTAGTTGACTATGCAACTACTCTAACCGACGGGCCGGGGGATTTGTTCCTGCGCTCCGAGCGGTGTGCAGGCGGACCCGAGAGACGACGAAACCCCCTGCCCGAGGGGAGGGAGGGCAGGGGGTCCGCGCCGGGCGTGTGACGCCCGGCGCCACGTCCCGCCTTCGGGGGGAGGGAGGAGGGACGCGGTGTCGGTGGCGGCCGATCGTCTCCGTCGGCCGGGTGAGGCCAGGATACATACCCGCAGGGGTATGGTCCATCACCTCGGCGCGCGGAGCACCGGGCGCAGAGCATAGTTTCTCGCTCCGATGCGTGCCGGGGTTTCGGCGATCCCGTCCGGCGCGATGAGTTTTCCGGAGCCGGACGGTCTACCTTCTCGACACCTCACACGAGGTGCCGGCCGTCCGCTCACACACAAGGAGTTGAAGATGTCCCGCATGCTCTTCGCCAACCTGTCCGTCAAGGACGTGGCTGCCGCCCGCACGTTCTTCGATGCTCTCGGCTTCACCTTCAACGAGATGTTCTGCGACGACAACACCGCCTGCCTCGAGATCAACGACCAGACCTACGTCATGCTCCTCGAGGAGGCGCGCTTCCGCGACTTCATCACCGGCGACATCTGCGACACCGCCACGGCCCGCGAGGTGCTCCTGAGCGTGTCCGCCGAGAGCCGCGACGACGTCGACCGCCTCGTCGATGCCGCGCTCGCCGCCGGTGGCAGCGACTGGATCACCGCCGGGTCGGAGGAGATGAAGACCGACTTCATGTACGGCCGGGCCTTCCGCGACCTCGACGGGCACGTCTGGGAGGTCATGTGGATGGACGTCCAGGCCGCGGCCGCCGCGATGGGACCGCAGGCCGAGACGTCCGCGCAGGCGTAGCGGCCGGCGTCAGGGGTGCTCGGGTAGTCCGAACAGGGCGAACAGATCGGTGTCGAAGAACACGGTCACATGCACGACCCGGTCACCCACGACGTCGAGCACCTGCAGCTGGAACGGATGGTGCTGCCCGTCCTCGCCTCGCATGTAGAGGCCGAGGGCGGGCTGCCCGTTCGCCACCGTGGGCAGCAGAACCTGGTCGCCGGGACCGCTCGCCGGGCAATGCGTCCGGATGAGGTTTCCGATCGCCTCGGCGCCGCGGTACCAGCCCTCGAACGGCGGCATCTCCCACACCGCCTCCTGGGTGAGCATCTCGACGATCGAATCGATGTCGTACTTCTCGAACCCCTCGACCCAGCGCCGCACCAGCGCCTGGGCCTCCGGACTCTCCGGCTCAACCAGATCGTCCTTCGTCACCTGCGCCTGCTCCAGCTGCGCGCGGGCCCGCTGGAGCAGACTGTTCACCGCGGCCGTCGAGGTGTCCAGCGCGGCGGCCACCTCGGTCGCCCGCCACTGCAGGACGTCCCGCAGCAGCAGCACTGCCCGTTGCCGCGCCGACAGATGCTGCAGCGCCGCGACGAACGCCAGGCGGATGGACTCCCGCGAGGTCACGATCGCCGCCGGGTCCGTCGGATCGTCCGGCCGGCCGTCGTCGCCGAAGGACCCGCCGGGAATCGGCTCGAGCCACGGCACCTCCCCGCGCTCGACGAGGTCGTCGGCCGGATCCGAGCTCGGCGCCCCCAGCCCCGTCGGCAGCGGCCGGCGCGACCTGCCCTCGAGCGCGGTCAGGCACACGTTGGTCGCGATGCGGTGCAGCCACGTCCGCAGCGACGAGCGGCCCCCGAAGTTCGCGTAGCCGCGCCAGGCGCGCAGGTACGTCTCCTGCACGAGGTCCTCCGCGTCGTGGATCGAGCCGCTCATCCGGTAACAGTGCGCCAGCAGCTCCCGCCGGTACGGACCGGCCAGCGTCAGAAAGTCGTCCTGCGAGTCGAGAACCTGCTCCGTCATGTCGTACCCCCGCCTGCCCGTCGCTGCCGAAGTGCAGTTACGAGCGTGAGCGTAGTCCCGGGGGCCGACAGGAAACAGGGTCTCGAACTATCTGTGCACTCCGGGTACCGTCCAGTAACTGCCCCGGCCGACAGCCCCGCCGGCAGGCAGAAGGACGAAGGTGACCCGTGCCCGACATCGCGCCCCGACCGACAGGCCCGTACGCCGGGGGACCGCCCGCGTCGGCGCTGCATGTCGACATGCCCCCGCTCGAGCGTTTCGGCCTGCGCGAGGCCGGTCGCACGGTCGTCATCGGTGTGGTGCTCCTCGTCAGCGTCCTGCTGAAACTGCTCGCCTGGCCGCTGCGGCCCGACGGCCGCGGCCCCGCCGATGCCGCTGCAGAGGGCACCGTCGATGCGTTCGAGATCCTCGGTCCCACATTCGTCAAGCTCGGCCAGCTCATGGCGTCGTCGTCCGGGGTGTTCCCCAGGCCGCTGGCCGACGCGTGCCTGCGCTGCCTCGACGACGTCGCACCCGTGCCCGCGGACCGGGCCCGCGCCGTGATCGAGGAGGATCTCGGCCATCCCGTCGGCGAACTGTTCGCCCGGTTCGACGATGTCCCGCTGGCCGCCGCGTCCGTCGGCCAGGTGCATGCGTGCGTCTTGCACGACGGCCGGGAAGCGGTCGTGAAGGTGCAGCGGCCCGGCATCGCCCACCGCATGCTCGTCGACCTGCGGGCGGCCTACGTCGGCGCGCGTCTGCTGCAGGCGTTCGAGTTCTTCCGCATCGCCAACGCCACCGCCATCGTCCGCGACCTGCACTCGTCCACGATGACCGAACTCAACAGCGCGGTCGAAGCGGACCGGCAGAGCCGATTCCGGGAGTGCATCGGCGCGTTCGGGGACAACACGACCGTCACCACGCCGCAGGTGTACTGGGACTACTGCGGCCCGCGCGTGATCTGCATGGAACGGCTCCGCGGTGTGCCCATGGACCGGGTGCCCGCCGACTCGGCGATCGACACCAGTCTGCTCATCCGCCGCGGGGTGAAGGTATGGATCGAATCGGTCGTCCTGCACGGACCGTTCCACGGCGACGTGCACGCCGGCAACCTGTGGCTGCTCGACGACGCCCGTCTCGCCTTCCTGGACTTCGGCATCGTCGGTGAGCTGCCCGAGCACTGGCGCGCCATCCTGCGCGATCTGTTCCGCGCGACCGCCATCGACGGGGACTTCGCCCGTGTGGCGCGCGGCATCCGCGCACTCGGCTACACCAGCGGGCTCGACGCCGACGACGCCGAGATCGGCCGCCAGGTGGCGCAGGCGCTCGCTCCGATCCTCGGGCGCGACCTGGGACAGCTGCGGCTCAGCGACCTCATCGTCGCGCTGATCCGGCTCGGCAAGCAGTGGGGGATCGCCAGCCCGGAGGAACTGGTGCTGTTCGGCAAGCAGCTCGGCTACTTCGAGCGCTACGCCACCGCCCTCGCCCCCGGCTGGGTCATCGGCCGGGACCTGTACCTGCTGCGCAACGTCTTCCCCGAGGAGGTGGCGCGCCGCGCCGCCGAACAGGGGCTCGAGCTACCCGCCTGACACGGAGGCGCCGGGCCGCGGAGCGTGCGGACCCATCGCCCAGCTCCGCACGCCGGCGGCATGGTCCGTTCGCTCGGTTCCAGCCGGCCCGGGCGGGGCGTGGTGTGTCCGGCGCGTCAGCCCACGTGGGTGACGGGGATCGAAGCCCCGGTGACGGCGGCGCCGTCGTCGGAGAGCAGGAACCGGATCACCCGCGCGACCTCGGCCGGCCGCGACCACGAGCGCCGGTCAGCATCGGGCATCGCCGCCCGGTTCGCGGGTGTGTCGATGACGACGGGCAGCAGCGCGTTGACCCGGACACCGTCGCCGGCGTACTCGACGGCCAGGGTCTCGGCCAGTGCGGTCACGGCAGCCTTCGACGCGACGTACGCGGCACCCCCGGCGAACGGCCGTTTCGTCGCCGCGGTGGACATGCAGACCACCGACCCGCCGCCGCCCGCGAGCAGGTGCGGCAGCGCCGCGCGGGTCACGGCGTAGGCGGTACGCAGGTTCAGATCCAGCTGGGCGTCGAGGACCTCGACGGGCGTCTCGTGTACCCGGGAGCCCGAGGTGAACCCGCCCACCAGATTCACCACGCCGAACAGCGGCGCGGAGTCGTCGGCGGCCGCGAGCGCGACGGCCTGCCGCAGCTGCGCGTCGTCCGACACGTCCGCCTCCACGAGATGCAGACTCGGATGGTCCCCGAGCCGCCCGAGTTCGGTACGAGCCACCCAGGGGACCACGACCCGCCAGCCCGCCTCGAGCAGATGCGTCGTGACGGCGGCACCGAGACCGCCGGTGCCGCCGGTGACGAGCGCGGACCGGGTCGTGGTCATCGAAGATCCTCTCGGCGAGCGGACGGATGCCCGTCCACGATAGGCGCCGGGCGCACCCGCGCATCGCGATACCGGGCTACGCGCTCCGGTTCCCGACATCGACAACCGTCCCGACGGTTGTCGACGTCCGGATCTGCACTCCGGTAGGCGAATCCGGCCCGCCGGCGGAGAGGGGGCCCTACGCGGAGCGCGACGCCGCGTACGCGCCCTGCCACACCGTGTCGAACGGGGTGTGCGCCCCGACCCGGCCCTCGATACCGGCGGTGACGAAGTCCTTCGCGAGCGCGACGGCGGCCGGCACGTCGGCGCCCTTGGCGAGTTCGGCGGTCACGGCCGCGGCGAGAGTGCAGCCGGCACCCGACACCCGTTCCCGGCCGACCTTCGGCGCGGCGAGGACGGTGACCTGCTCGCCGTCGAAGAGCACGTCGACGGCATCGTCACCGGCGAGTTCGACGCCGCCCTTGGCCAGGACGTACCGCGGGCCCAGGGCATGGATGCGGCGAGCGGCCTCGACGAGGTCGTCGACGGTGTCGATGCGGTCCATCCCCGCCAGGGTGCGGGCCTCGAACAGGTTGGGGGTGACCACCGTGGCCAGGGGAAGCACGGACTCACGCAGCGCGTTGTCGGTGTCGAGCGCCGCCCCGGGTTCCTGACCCTTGCAGATCAGCACCGGGTCCAGAACGACGTGCCGCCACGACCGGCCACGCAGACCTTCGGCCACTACGTCGATCGTGGCGGGGGTGCCGAGCATGCCGATCTTGACGACGTCGAGGTCGTGGGCCGCGGTGGCCGCCTCGATCTGGTCCGCGACGACCTCGGGCGCGATCGGGACGAAGCGGTGCGACCAATTGTTGCGGGGGTCGAAGGAGACGATGCAGGTCGTGGTGCCGACGCCGTAGACGCCCAGCTCCTGAAACGTCTTCAGATCCGCCTGCAGCCCTGCGCCGCCGGTGGCTTCGGACCCGGCGATGACATAGGCGAGGTCGACCACGGTGTACTCCAATCCGATGGGGGACAGACTGCGTGCCGGACCGAGGAGCCCGCACGTCCGGGGAGACCACGGCTGTCCGCGACGTCGTCGCCGGATTCGCGACCGGTCCCGGCACCCAGGCTAGCGCGCCCGGTCCGGCGTCCCGGCCGGACGGCCCCCGCCGATGACCGGCGTCACACGCGTGTCGGTGCGGTGCGGCACCATGGGAACCGACCGGTCGAGGCCCGACGACGGAAGGTGAGTGCCCATGTGCGGTCGGTATGCGAGCACGGTCACCGATCAGGAACTGCGCTCCCTGTTCGACGTGGTGGAGACGGTGGGCGAGCCGCTGCCCCCGTCGTACAACGTCGCGCCGACGCAGACCGTGCGGGTGGTGCTCGAGCGCGCCCCGAAGGGCGAGCCCGGCGCGGAGGCGGTGCGGCAGCTCCGGTCCGCCCGGTGGGGGCTCGTGCCGTCGTGGGCGAAGGACCCGAAGATCGGCAACCGGATGATCAACGCCCGCTGCGAGACGATCACCGAGAAGCCGTCGTTCAAGGCCGCCGCTTCGCGGCGACGGTGCATCCTGCCGGCCGACGGGTACTTCGAGTGGCAGAAGCGCGAGGACGGCACCAAGATCCCGTACTTCCTGCACGGCGACGGCGTGCTCGCGATGGCGGGACTGTACGAGCTGTGGCCCGATCCGGACCTGCCCGACGACCATCCCGACAAGTGGCTGTGGACCGTCACCGTGCTGACGACGGAGGCCACCGATGCGGCCGGGCAGATCCACGAGCGGTGTCCGCTGGTGCTCCCGTCGTCCTTCCACGACGTGTGGCTCGACCCGGCCCTCACCGACCGCGACGACGTCGACGCGCTGGTCGCCTCGGTACCGGAACCTCACCTGCATCCGTACGAGGTCAGCACCGAGGTCAACAACCCCCGCAACAACCGTCCGGAGCTGCTCGAGCCGGTGTGACGGGGCCGGGTCCCCGGGCGTCCGGGTGGCCGCACCCTCCCGGTCCGGGCAGGATGGGCACGATGCACACTCCTCGATTGGCCTGTCGACGTGCCGGTTCCGGCGAGCCGCTGCTTCTCCTGCACGGGATCGGCGCTACTCGCGACGACTTCGCCGAACTCGTTCCGCGCCTCGCCGAGCACTTCGACGTCCTGGCCGTGGACCTTCCCGGCCACGGATCGTCGCCGATGCTGCCGACCCGTCCCACCGTCGAGTCTCTCGGCGCTGCCGTCGCGGCGGACCTCGACGCCCACGGGCTGGATCGGGTGCACGTCCTGGGCAACTCCCTCGGCGGCCGTCTGGCGTTGGACCTGGCGCGGCGCGGACGCGCCAGGTCGGTGGTGGCGCTGTCCCCGTCCGGTCTCGGGTTGCCGCCGGAGCGGGCGTTCCAGGGACTGCTCATGGCCGTCGCGCGGATCGTCAACAAGGCACGCAGCCCGTTGATCGAGCGGATGTCGGACAGCGCCGTCGGGCGCACTGCGCTCACCGCCGGGCTGCGGGCCCTGCCGTGGCGCACCTCGAAGGCTGAATCCCTGTCCGTGAAGGGAGGTTTCGCGGAATCGGAAGGTTACTGGTCGATGCTGTGGAATGCCGTGCTGACGGACGTGCCGACGGGTCTCGACCGCATCTCGTGCCCCGTCACCCTCGCGCAGGGCGTGCTCGACGTCGTCGCATCCGCGCAGACGGTGCGGTACGTCCCACTGATTCCCGGGGCGCGGTTCGTGCCGCTGCCGTGGGCCGGGCACGCGCCGCAGTCGGATGCTCCCGTCGCGATCGTCGACCTCGTGCGGCGGACCGCGGCGCAAGCATGATTCCGGTGCGGGTTCCTCAGTCGATCCGGACGCCGTCCGTGACGACCCAGATGCCGTCGGCCCCCTCGCGGACGGGCTGGCGCAGCTGAAGCACCACGATGCTGCCGTCCGTCCGGTCGGTCACCTCCACGGTGTGCGGGTCGGCCGTGCGCGCCTCGGTGTCGCTCCAGCCGAACCGGTCCGCCACGAACGCCTGCGCGACCAGGGGCGCATCCAGCCGCCACGGCTGGCTGCCCGCGTCGACCGCACGCTGAAGTTCCCCGGCCTCCTCCGGGGTCAGGTTCTCGCCGGGAAAGGACGCGTCGGTCGGTGAAGTGGTGTCCTCGGTCGCTGTGGTCGGCGAGGTGTTCGGCATGGGGGTGCTCTCGGCCGTCGTCGCCGTCACCGGTGCCGGTGACGACGCGGGCACGCCGGTGGTCGGCGCCGGGCCCGGCGGGGTGTCGCCGCACGAGGTGACCAGTCCGAGCGAGAGGGCCACTGCAGCAAGAGTTTTCGATGCTCTGAGCCGCACGCTTTCGAACCTCACGCCGTCCCCCTCGCGGTCCCGGTCACGAGGTCCTCACTGGCGGTAGGACTCGACCTCCCCGACCGGCCGCGCCTCCGCCTCGTCCGGGTCGTTGCCGAACTCGGCTTTCGCGCGGCGTTGCCGGAGCAGGTCCCAGCACTGGTCGAGGCGTTCCTCGACGGCGCGCAGGCGCTGCCGGTCCTGATCGCTCATGCCGTCGCCGCTCGACTTCGAACGCAGCGCCTTCTCCTCGTCCACCAGTTCCTCGATGTGCTGGAAGAGGTCGTTCTCGTCCATGGGAAGACTCCCTCGCTGTGGTCGTCTCCCCGGCATATCCGGCCTCCGACCCCGGTAAACCTGCGCGTTTCCGCGTTCGCCGGCTCGGGTACGTCACAGTCATGAGTATCGAAGACGGCCCCGGCGACACCCTCAGCCCCAGCGAGGGCCTCGACTCCGACGAAGTCCGCAACGACGACGGTGACGAGGTCGTGGACCCGCCGGAGGGCTGGAGCGGTGCCGACCGATTCGGCACCACGCAGCGGGAGGAACAGGAGGGCGAGTTGCTGGACGAGCGCCTCGCGGAGGAGGAGCCCGACGTGGCACCCGCGGAGCCGCTCGAACGGCCGGTCGCGGCCATGCCCGACGACGAACTGACCGAGGATGTCGTCGACGAGGTGGTCGACGGGGACGCCGCCGTCGCGGGCGGCGGTGGGAAGCACGCCGAGGTGGTCGAGGGTGTCATCGTCGAGGACTCGCGCGTCGATCGAGGGCAGATCGACGGCAGTCCCGAGGACGGCGACTCCCTCTTCCCGATCGTCGAGTGAGTCGGGCCGTGAGGAGGTGCCGAAGCCGACACGGAGGGCGCCGAACCGCCGTTGGGGTGTCCGCGGGCGCATTAGCTGTCATGATCATTTGTTATGAGTGACAACTCGGGAGACGCAGGTCGCGGCGGGCTCACCGTCGGCTCGCGGGTGGTGGTGCGCCGCGGCGACGAGAAGAGCCGTGCACCCGGTGTAGTGGTCGAGGACTATGCCAGCGAGGCTGCCCAGGCCGGCGAGCAACTCGGACGGGACTGGGCGCCGGTGCGCCGTTGGGCCGTCGCGCTGGACGACGGCCGGTTGGTCTTCGCCGACGACGACGAGGTGGAGGCGGAGCCGAAGAAGGGCTGACCGCGTCACCGGAGCCGCCTGCCGAACGGGTGGTACCCGGCAGTACGGAGCAACGCAGGCCCACCGCGGGGAGGGCGCCGGACCCCGGCGCCCTCCCCGCGCTGTGCAGAGCGTGCGACGGGCGTTTCGGACGCGCAGTCCGCAGCCGAAGACCGGCCGGCCTATGCCTAGGTCTGCTAGGTTCATGCCTAGCAGACCTAGGCATAGGAGACCTATGTACATCGAGAAGGACCTCGTGGCCGCGTCGGCGACCCCGCTCGTGCTCGGAATCCTCGCCGAGGGCGATTCCTACGGCTACGCCATCCTCAAACGCGTCAAGGACCTGTCCGGCGGACGGATCCAGTGGACCGACGGAATGCTCTACCCCCTGCTGCACCGGCTGGAACGGTCCGGATACGTGTCGGCATCGTGGGGGAGTTCCGACACCGGACGACGACGCAAGCACTACGCGATCACCGACGCGGGACGGAGCGCGCTCGCCGAACGGCGCAGCCAGTGGGACGTGGTCGCGGACGCGCTCGACCAGGTCTGGCGCTGCGCGGAGATGCCCGCGGCCCCCGGGTGGTCGTGATGGACGCCGCGCTGGAGACGCAGATCGGCCGATGGCGAGGTTACGTCGAACGGCGTCGCGTGATCTCCACCGCCGACGCCGACGAGATGGAAGATCATCTGCGGGACCAGATCTCGGATCTGTCCGCCGCGGGACTGGCGGCCGACGAGGCTTTCCTGGTCGCGGTCAAGCGCATGGGCAGCGTGGACGACATCTCCCGGGAGTTCGCGCGCGAGCATTCCGATCGGCTCTGGAAGCAACTCGTCCTGACGTCCGTCGCCGCGGACGGCAGCGGTCCCCGGCCCAGGCGTGAGTTGCTCGTCGTTCTCGCGCTCGCCGTCGGCGGCGCCGTCGCACTGAAGGCGGGACTGGCGACCCTGGACGAGGGCGTCGTCGCGCGCAACCTCGGCCTGCTCGTGCTCCCGTTCCTCGCCGCCTACTTCGCGTGGAAGCGCCGGATGTCGCCCCGCGGCGCCGTGGCGCTGCTGGTGCCGTTCGCGCTGGCGGCGGCCGTGACTAACGGATACCCCTTCGTCCCGAGCGGTTCGACCGAGGTGATCGTCGCGATCCACACCCCGATCGTGTTGTGGTTCGTCGTCGGTCTCGCCTACGTCGGTGGCGAGTGGCGGTCCGACCGGCGCCGGATGGACTTCATCCGGTTCACCGGCGAATGGGTCGTCTATCTCACCCTTCTCGCCCTCGGCGGGGGTGTGCTGGTGGGTCTGACGATCGGCGCGTTCGATGCGCTCGGCACGGATGCCGAGTGGGTCGTCGAGGAGTGGGTGCTGCCGTTCGGCGCGGCGGGCGCGGTCGTCGTCGCCGCCTGGCTGGTCGAGGCGAAGCAGAACGTGGTGGAGAACATCGCGCCCGTCCTCACCCGCGTGTTCACCCCCGTCACGATCGTCATGCTGCTGGTGTTGCTCGCGGCCCTCGCGACGACGGGAAGCGTCGTCGACGTCGACCGGAATCTGTTGATCCTGATGGACCTCATCCTCGTCGTCGTCCTGGGCCTGTTGCTGTACGCGGTCTCCGCCCGCGAGCCGCATCTGCCGCCCGACCTGTTCGACCGCCTGCAACTCGTCCTCGTCGTCCTTGCGCTCGTGGTCGACGTGCTCATGCTGACCGCCATGCTCACGCGAATCGCGGAGTTCGGCTTCACTCCGAACAAGGTGGCCGCACTCGGGATGAACCTGGTTCTGCTGGTCGGTCTCACCTGGTCGGCTCGGCTCCTGTTCGGGTTCGTCCGTGGCCGCCGCGGGTTCGGCTCCGTCGAACGCTGGCAGACCCGCTACCTGCCGGTCTTCGGGATCTGGGCGGCGCTGGTGGTGTGCGTGCTCCCACCCCTGTTCGACTTCGCGTGAGCGCGGGCGTTCGACTTCGCGTGAGCGCGGCCGGCCCGGCCGTCGCGGCGTCCCCCTCTTTACAACGGGTCCTCGGCACAGTAATTTGAACGATCGTTCGACCTAATCTGCTGCCTGCCGTTCCGTCGGCCGAAAGGACCTCCGCATGAGCGCACCCGAGGACGTCGTACTCTCCAACCGCGAAGGCCACGTCACGACGTGGACGATCAACCTGCCCGAGGCGCGCAATCCGATCTCCGGCGACGACGTCGTCGAGCGGCTGGTGCAGCTCGTGGACGAGGCGAACGCGGACTACGAGACCCGCGTGGTGATCCTCACCGGCGCCGGGAGCGCGTTCTCGGCCGGCGGCAACGTCAAGGACATGGCCGACCGTACGGGGATGTTCGGGGGTGCCCCGCATCAGCTGCGGGAGGGCTACCGTCGCGGAATCCAACGGCTGCCCAAGGCGATCTACCACTGCGAGGTGCCGATCATCGCCGCCGTCAACGGTCCCGCGGTCGGCGCCGGCTGCGACCTGGCCATGATGTGCGACATGCGGATCGCCTCGAACACCGCGTTCTTCGCCGAGAGCTTCGTCAAGCTCGGCATCATCCCCGGCGACGGCGGCGCCTGGCTGCTGCCCCGCGCCATCGGTGCGGCGCGGGCCGCGGAGATGGCCTTCACCGGCGACCGCGTCGACGCCGCCACCGCGCTCGAGTGGGGCATGGTCTCCCGGGTCGTCGAACCCGATCAGCTGCTCGCCGCGGCCGGTGAGCTCGCCGCCCGCGTCGCCTCGAACCCGCCGCACGCACTGCGCATGACCAAGAAGCTGATGCGCGAGGGGCAGCGCCAGGATCTCGACAGCATCCTCGAGCTCTCGGCGGCGTTCCAGGCCCTCTCGCACCACACCGCCGACCACGGCGAGGCCCTCTCGGCGTTCCTCGAACGCCGCGGCGGGAACTTCACCGGGAACTGACCGCCGCGCCCTCGCGGGTCGCCGCACGCAACGAAGGGAATACGGCCGTGGAGCGGACGATCTTCAGCCGGGAGCACGACGAATTCCGGTCCATGGTGCGCGATTTCATCGCGCGAGAGGTGCTGCCGCATCGCGAGGAGTGGGACGAGCTGGGCCGGCCCCCGCGCGAGTTCTTCCACCGCCTCGGTGAACTCGGCATCCTCGGCATCCAGGTGCCCGAGGAGTTCGGCGGTGGCGGCGAGGCGAGCTTCAAGTACAACGCCATCGTGTTCGAGGAAGTGGCGCGGGCCGGGGTGTCCTTCGGCTCCTACACCGTGCACTCCTGCCTGATCCTGCCGTACCTGCTCGAATACGGTACCGACGAGCAGCGGAAGCGCTGGTTGCCGGACTTCGCGTCCGGGCGGATGATGACCGCCGTCGCGATGACCGAGCCCGGCACCGGCTCCGACCTGGCCAGCATCGCCACCACGGCCACGCTGTCCGCCGACGGCTCGCACTACGTCGTCAACGGCGCGAAGACGTTCATCACCGGCGGCGTCACCGCCGACCTGGTCCTCACCGTGTGCCGCACCGCCCCGTTCGACCCGGAGGACCGTCGCGCCGGACTGTCGATCCTCTGCGTCCCCACCGACGCCGAGGGGTTCTCCGTCGGCCGCAAGCTCGACAAGCTCGGTCTGCACCAGCAGGACACCGCCGAGCTGTCGTACCAGGACGTGAAGGTGCCGGTGGAGAATCTCCTCGGCGAGGAGGGCAAGGCCTTCGGCTATCTCGCCCACAACCTGCCCCAGGAACGTCTGAGCATCGCGTTGAACCAGGTGGGCCAGGCCGCGGCCGCGATCGAGCATGCCCTCGCGTACACCCGGGACCGCACGGTGTTCGGCAAGCCGGTGGCCTCCTTCCAGAACACCAAGTTCGTTCTCGCGGAATGTTCCGCCGAGGTGCAGGCGGCACGGGTCTTCGCCGACCACTGCCTCGAGCTGCTCGACCGGGGCGAGCTGTCGGTCGCCGACGCCGCCCGGGCGAAGCTGTTCTGCACCGAGGTCGCCGGTCGCGTGATCGACAGGTGCCTGCAGCTGCACGGCGGGTACGGCTACATCACCGAGTATCCGATCGCCCGGCTCTACGCCGACACCCGCGTCAGCCGGATCTACGGCGGCACCAGCGAAGTCATGAAGACGATCATTGCCAAGGACCTCGGCCTGTAACCGTCCCGTCAGGGCAGGTGGAAGGAGCTCGGATGTATCCCGGACGCTACGCGTCGGTCACCCCGGACAAGCCGGCGGCGATCGAGGCCGCCACCGGCCGTGTGGTGAGCTACCGTGAGCTCGAGGACCGTTCGGTGCAGTTCGCACACTGGCTCCGCGCCCACGGCCTCGGCCTCGGGGACCACCTCGCGGTGCTGTCGGTCAACGACGCCACCGCATTCGAACTGTACTGGGCGGCAGTACGTTCCGGAATGTACGTGACGTTCGTCAACACGCATCTCGCCCCCTCCGAGGTCGCCTACATCGTCGACGACTGCGACGCCACCGCACTCGTGGTCTCCGCGCCGCTCGCCGACCTTGCCGTCGCCGTTACCGACGACACGCCGAAGGTGCGGCACCGCTTGGCATTCGGCGGCGACATACCCGGACACCTCGGATACGAAGTCGAGATCGCCGCGATGAGCACCACCCCGCCGGCCGACCAGCCCGGCGGCACGGACATGCTCTACTCGTCGGGCACGACCGGCCGGCCGAAGGGGATCAAGCCCGCGCTCAGCGGAGTGCAGGTCGGTGAGCAGGCGGCCTCCAACGCGGTCGGCCTGCTGCAGAGTTTCGGCTTCGACGACGGTTGCGTGTACTACTCCCCGGCGCCGATCTACCACGCTGCGCCGCTGCGGTTCGGGGCCGCGGCGCAGGCCCTCGGGGGCACCGCGATCGTCGCGGGCAGGTTCGACGCCGAGACCTGCCTCGCCGACCTCGAGCGCCACCGCGTCACCCACAGTCAGTGGGTGCCCACGCATTTCGTCCGGTTGCTGAAGCTGTCCGAACGGGCCCGCGGCCGCTACGATCTGTCCGCGATGCGGGTGGCCATCCACTCGGCCGCGCCGTGCCCGGTCGAGGTCAAGCGCGCCATGATCGACTGGTGGGGTGAGCGGATCTACGAGTACTACTCGTCCACCGAATCCGTCGGCAGCACCCTCGTCTCGCCGCAGGAGTGGCTCCGCAAACCCGGCACCGTGGGCCGCACCGGTCACGGCCACCCCAGCCGTGCCCGCATCTGCGCCGAGGACGGAACGGAGTTGCCGCCCGGGCAGATCGGGTCGATCTACTTCGAACGTCCCGGGTACAGCTTCGAGTACCACAACGATCCGGAGAAGACGGCCGAGTCGCGCCACCCGCTCCACCCCACCTGGGCGACGACCGGGGACATCGGATATCTCGACGAGGACGGCTACCTCTTCCTCACCGACCGGGCCATGTTCACCATCATCTCCGGCGGGGTCAACATCTACCCGCAGGAGATCGAGAACGCACTCGCCTTGCACCCCAAGGTGTTCGACGTCGCGGTGATCGGCGTGCCCGACGCCGAGATGGGCGAATCGGTCCGGGCGGTCGTCCAGCCGGCGGTGGGCGTTGCCGGCGACGAGGCGCTCGCCGCCGAGTTGATCGCCTACTGCCGCGACCGCATCGCCGGGTACAAGTGCCCGCGCAGCGTCGACTTCGTCGCTGCGCTGCCCCGGACGCCCACCGGCAAGCTCGTCAAGGGGGCGCTGCGCCCCGTGACCGCCGGAGGTGACCGATGAGCGTCCGGCGGGGCACCTATGCACGACAGGGAGACACCGTCGTCCCCTCGGAGCGGCAACGGGTGTTCATCGAGGCGGCCCGTCGCGAGTTCGTCCGCAACGGATACGGGGCCTCGTCGATCCGGACGATCGCCCAGGAGGCCGGCGTCAGCCTGTCCGCGCTGTACTACCACTACAAGAACAAGCAGGACCTGCTGCTGGCCATCCTGATCGACGGCGTCAACGCCTTCGACGCGATGTGCGACGAGGAACTCTCGCGTGTCGGGGACGACCCGGTGGAGCGACTGCGGGCCCTGGTGATCGCCCTCGTCCGGTTCCGCACCACCTGCCAGGAGCAGAGCCTGATGATCGGCACCGAGGTCCGCAACCTGGAACCGGAGAACGCGGCGGTCTACGAGCAGCGGCGACGTTCCGGAAACGAGTTGCTGGGCAGCATCATCGAGGACGGCGTGAAATCCGGAGCGTTCACCACCCCGTACCCGGAGGACTGCCGCCGCTCGATCCTGGCGATGACGACCTCGATCGCGAACTGGTACGACCCGGACGGTCCGGACACCCCCGCCGACATCGCGGCCCGATACGGCGACCTGGCCCTGCTGCTGCTGCAACCGCGACCCTGACCCCCTCACGGAAGAAGACGACGATGCGTACATCACTGGTGCCGTCCGCCGGTGCCCCCGACCCGAGCCTCGCCGCGTTGCGAGCCGAGGTGCGCGCCTTCCTGCGCGAGCAGATCGACGCAGGCGTGTTCACCCCCGGCGTGGACACCTGGCTCGCCCGCTGGAACACCGACTTCACCAAGGCCCTCGCCGCCCGCGGCTGGGTCGGCATGACCATCCCCACCGAGTACGGCGGGCACGGCCGCACCTTCATGGAGCGTTTCGTCGTCACCGAGGAACTCCTCGCGGTCGGCGCACCGGTCGCCGCCCAGTGGGTCGCGGACCGGCAGGCGGCGCCGTCGCTGCTCAAGTACGGCACCGAGGAGCAGAAACGGCGGTTCCTGCCCGGCATCGCCCGCGGCGAGATCTGCTGGGCCATCGGCATGAGCGAACCCGAGTCCGGATCCGACCTGGCGAGCGTGAAGACCAGGGCCGTGGAGGTCGACGGCGGCTGGCGCATCACCGGCACCAAGCTGTGGACCTCCGGCGCCCACCACGCCGACGCCTTCTTCGCGCTGGCCCGCTCCGCGCCGCTCGACCCGGCGCACCGGCACGCCGGACTGAGCCAGTTCATCGTCCTGCTGGACTCGCCCGGCGTGGAGATCCGGCCCGTGCTGTCGATGTCCGGTGAGCACCACTTCAACGAGGTCGTCCTCGACGACGTGTTCGTGCCCGACGACCTCGTGCTCGGCACCGTCGGCGACGGCTGGGCGCAGGTCACCTCCGAACTCGGCTACGAGCGCAGCGGCCCGGAACGCTTCATGTCCACGTTCGGGGTGCTCGCCGGGGCGGTGGACGAGGCCGGCGCCGGCCGTCTGCCGGCCGACCCCCGCATCGGCGCGTTCGTCGGCCGGATCTTCGGCCTGCACCACATGTCCCGCGGGGTGTCCGAGGCACTGCAGCGGCACGAGAACGCGGAGGTCGCCGCGTCGGTGGTCAAGGTGCTCGGCACCCAGACCGAGGGCGACATCGCCGACCTCGCCGACGAACTGGCCGACGAGAGCGACACCGCCGGGGAGGGGTTCGCCGAACTGGTCCGAGCCGGCGTCATGCAGCGTCCCGGATTCACCCTCCGAGGCGGCACGAGTGAGATTCTGCGCGGGGTCATCGCGCGGGGATTGGGGATGCGCTGATGAGTAACGCGACTACTGGCAACGACGTCGAGATGCGCGAACTCGCGCAGATGCTCGAACAGCTCTTCGGTGAGCGCCGCGGCGACGATCACCGCCTCGACGGGCCGCTGCGTCTCGACCGCGAACTGTGGTCGACCCTGGCCGAACTCGGTCTCGCCCGGCTCACCGGTCCGGAGGCGGACGGGGGCAGTGAGGCGGGCTGGGCCGAAGCCGCCTACCTGCTCGGCGCCGCGGGCGCCGGTGCCGCGGCGGTGCCGGTTGCCGAGAACGACCTCCTCGCCGGCTGGCTGCTGCAGCTGTCCGGCTGCGAGCGCGCGGTGACCGATCCGGCGGCGGCACGCACCGCCGCCGTGCTGACCGCCGACGGCTCGGCCCGGCACGTGCCGTGGGCCCGCGACGTCGACGCCGTCGTCGTGCTGTGGGAGGCGGACGGCACGTGGCGGGTCGCCGACGTCGCCCGCGCCGACGTCGAGGTCACCGAGGCGGTCGACGTCGCGTCCGAGCCGCGCGACCACATCCGCGTCGACGTCGCCGCGCTCTCCGGTGCCGAGGTGCCGGACGGCACCGCGGAGGAGTTCCTGCGCCGGGGCGCGCTCGCCCGGGCGCTGGCGATGAGCGGCGCGATGGAGCGGGTGCTCGACCTGGTGGTCGGCCACACCACCGCCCGCGTCCAGTTCGGCCGTCCGCTCGCCAAGTTCCAGGCGGTGCAGCACCTGGTGTCGGACATCGCCGCCGAGGGGGCGCTCGCCCGCGCCGCCGCGCAGGCCGCCGTGACGATCGCCGAGGATTCCGGATTCGGCAGCGACGAAGCGGGATTCGCGATCGCCGCCGCGAAGTCCTGTGCGGGGCACGCCGCGTCGGTGGTGGTGCGCAACGCCCACCAGAGTCTCGGCGCGATCGGCTTCACCATGGAGCACGAGCTGCACCGGCACGCGAACCGGCTGCTGTCGTGGCGCCGGGAATTCGGCTCCGTCCGGTTCTGGGACGACAGGCTCACCGCGGCGGCCGTCGAGGCCGGTTCCCGGGGGCTCTGGCCGCTGATCACCGACGGCCGGCCGGAGTAGTCCGTACCGGGACCCCGCTGGACAGGGACCGCCGGTCGGGTATCGACTGTGGGGCGACGGGGCACGGGGTCCCGGACGAACGAGAAGGGGTGCACGTGCAGGACGAAGAGCAGTCCGGACCCGGGCCGGTGAACCTGCGGGACCTCGGTGGGCTGGCGCTGACCGACGGCGGCCGCACCGCCGCCGGTGTGCTGTACCGCGGCGATGCCTGCTACACCGGCGACGTGGTACGCGGACTCCTCGCCGAGCGGCCACCCACGACGGTCGTCGACCTGCGCTCCGACGCCGAGCGCGGCCACCGCGCCTACACCTGGCCGGACGGCACGCACGTGCACCGGCTGTCGCTGCACGCGGACGCCGCGCCGGGCGGGCGCACCGGCCTCGGCCTCGCCGAACTCTACGGCCGCGTGGTCGACGTGGCCGCGCCGCTGTTCGCCGGGCTCGTGCCGGTCGTCGCGCGGGCCGCGGGCCCGGTCCTCGTGCACTGCACCGCCGGCAAGGACCGCACCGGCCTCGCCGTCGCCGTCCTGCTGCTCGCTGCGGGGGTGGAACCGCAGGCCGTCGTCGACGACTACGTGGCCACCGACACGAACATGCCCCGTCTGTACCGTCGCTGGGAGGCCGTCGGTCTGCGCGTGGGCGGCTCGTCCCCGGGTGGTGGCCGGGCGGTACCGTCGGAACTGTTCCGCGCGCCCGCCGAGGCGATCACTCCGATCGTGGAACGCCTCGTCGCGCATCCCGGCGGGCCGGAGGCGTGGCTGATCGACCACGGCGCGCCGGAGGACGATGTGCGACGGTGGCGCTGCCGTGCCCGGGGAGAGGCCGCGACGGCATACGAAGACAGGAAGGCACACACGCGATGAGCGAGCACAGCGAGCCGAGAAGCGAGGCATCGACGGGCCTGCCGCTGGCGGGCATCACCGTCGTCAGCCTCGAGCAGGCGGTCGCCGCCCCCATCGCGACCCGCCACCTCGCCGATCTCGGCGCCCGCGTCATCAAGATCGAACGCATCGGGGAGGGCGACTTCGCCCGCAACTACGACGCCGCCGTCCACGGGCTGGCGTCGCACTTCGTGTGGCTCAACCGCGGCAAGGAGTCGATCTGCATCGACCTCAAGGCCGCCGAGGGCATCGCCACGGTGCGTCGCCTCGTCGACGACGCCGACGTGGTGCTCCAGAACTTCGCGCCCGGCGCGGCGGCGCGGCTCGGGCTCGGCGCCGACGAGCTGCGGCGCGCGCGGCCCGAGCTGATCGTGGTGAACATGACCGGTTACGGCACCGAGGGCCCGCTGCGCGAGCGCAAGGCCTACGACATGCTGGTCCAGGCCGAGACCGGGCTGTGCTCGATCACCGGCACCCCGGAGACCGCCACGAAGACCGGCATCCCGACCTCCGATATCGCCGCCGGCATGTACGCGCTCACGTCGATCCAGGCGGCGCTGTTCCGGCGCGAGCGCACCGGAGCGGGTGCGACGATCGACGTGTCGATGTTCGATGCGACCGTCGAGTGGCTCGGCCACCCGATGTACCTGCAGATGTATCAGGACACGCAGGTCCAGCGGATGGGTCTGAGCCACGCGTCGATCGCGCCCTACGACGCGTACCCGACCGTCGACGGGAAGATCCTCATCGGCGTGCAGAACGACCGCGGCTGGCGGGCGCTGGTCACCGAGGTGTTCGGCCGCCCGGATCTCGCCGGGCACCCGAAGTTCGCGACGAACATCCTGCGGGTGCAGCACCGCGCCGAGACCGACGCGGTCGTCGCCGAGCACACGCGCCGCTTCGAGACCGCCGAACTCGACAAACGGCTCGCCGCCGCGGGGGTACCCGCCGCCCGGCTGAACGAGATGAAGGATCTGATCGAGCACCCGCAGCTCGAGGAACGGAACCGCTGGCGGGAGGTGGGCACCGAGGCGGGCCCGGTGCGGGCCGTGCTGCCGCCCATGACGTTCTCCGACGTGGAGATGCGCATGGGGGCGGTCCCGGCGCTGGGCCAGCACACCGACGCGGTGCTCACCGATCTCGGCCTCACCGACGAGCAGATCGCCGGGCTGCGTGCCGCCGGCATCGTGCAGTAGCCGGTAGCCGACCCGGCACGGTCATCGACCCGGCGCAGTGCTCCACCGGCGCAGTGATCCACCGGCGCAGTGATCCACAGGTGCAGTACTCGAACCCGAAGGAGCCCGACGTGCCCCAGCTGTTGCAGCTCGATTCGTCCGCGAACCTCGAGACGTCCGTCTCCCGCGAGCTGACCCGTCTCTTCGCCGACACGTGGCGCCGGCGCGGACCCGGCCACACCGTGATCCAACGGGACCTGCACCGAGACCCGGTCCCGCATCTCGGGGACGCGGAACTGCACTACGCGCCACGCCTGCGGGCACCCGGCGCCTCCGTCGATCCCGCGGCGGAGGCCTTGCAGACGGAGCTGATCGCCGAGGTCCGGAGCGCCGATGCCGTCGTGATCGGTGCCCCGATGTACAACTGGTCGCTGCCGTCGACGCTGAAGGCGTGGATCGACCACATCCACGTACTCGGCACCACCGTGCCGTTCGACACCCCGGACCAGCCGTTCGCGGGCACGCCCGTCGTCGTGATCTCGAGCCGCGGGCTGGCCTACGGCCCCGGCGACCCGGACGAGGGCCTCGACCACACCGTGCCGCCGCTGCAGCAGGTGCTCGGCACGTCGCTGGGCATGGACGTCACGGTCGTGACCGCCGAATACACCCTGGCGGGACGTATTCCGGCACTGGAGCCGATGACCGAGCGCTCCACGGCAAGCCTGGACGCGGCGCGCGAACGGGTGCAGCGGCTCGCGCACGGTCTCGGCGCCTGAGCCGGGCGCGGCCGGTCCTCTCGTCGGCTCTCAGGCGAATCCGGCGGCGGCTCCGAGGTCTTCAAAGGTAGTTCCGCGCCAGTGGCTGCGCTGGGAGATGCGTCGTGTGTGGTTGGCCGACGGGCTCCCCTCACGTCCACTCGTTCGGTTCTTCCGGGCCGCGCTCGAGCGGTCGCTGTCGGTGTGATGCGTCCAAATCGCGGGTCGCTCGTCAGAGATGTCGACTTCCCAACCCAGGGGAGCGCCGTCTCGGAAGGACCCTCAGATGACGACCATCCGTGTCCACATCGCGCTCGACGCCGACGACACCGACGCACCGCCCCTCCCTGCGGGGGTGCCCCGACGTTCGGGCCGGCGACGCCGGAGCGCGCCGGCAGTGCACGTGCCCGGCACCGGTTCGGAGGCGTGAGATGAACGCCCCTGCAGTAGTAGTGGACGATCTCCATGTCGCCTACGACAAGACGTGGGCGCTCGACGGCCTCGACCTCGAGGTGCGGGCGGGCACGACGCTCGGCGTGCTCGGCCACAACGGCGCCGGTAAGACGACCTTGATTCGCGTGCTCACCACGCTGGTGCGGCCGACCGTCGGCCGGGCGCTGGTCGAGGGCCTCGACGTCGTCACCGACGCGATGGACGTGCGCCGCCGGATCGGAGTCACCGGCCAGTATGCCGGACTCGACGAGTTCCTCACTGCCCGAGAGAATTTGGAACTGATAGGCCGCCTCGCCGGTCTGCGCGGCCGGGCACGGGCTCGGGCCGACACTCTGATCGACCGGCTCGGGTTGCTCGACCTCGCGTCGCGGCGGGTCGGTGAACTCTCCGGTGGGTCACGACGTCGGGTCGACCTGGCCGCCAGCCTGGTCGGATCTCCGTCGGTACTGTTCCTCGACGAGCCGACCACCGGCCTGGATCCCATCGCCCGCAGCGCGCTGTGGGACGTCGTCGACGAACTCACCACCAACGGCACCACCGTCGTGCTCACGACCCAGTACCTCGAAGAGGCCGACCGGCTTGCCGACCACATTGTCGTGCTCAACCGGGGGCGGGTCGCCGCCCGCGGTACGCCCGCCGAGCTGAAGCGGATTGTCGGCGGCAAGGTGGTGACCGCCACGATTCCCACGCACCAGCTCGGCGGCCTGCCGTTCGGGCCCGAGACCGAGAATCCCGTCGACGGCGGTCGGGTCCGTGTCTCGCTCACCGTCGGCGACGCGATGACCGCTGCCGAACTCGTCGCCCAGCTCGCCCGGGACCGCGTCGACGTCAGCGACCTCGATGTCGCCTCGCCCAGCCTCGACGACGTCTTCACCCACCTCACCCACGACGGAGCCACCCCATGAACGCCATGCTCACCACCCGATCCGGGCGGTCACCCGCCGCAGACCAGCTCGCGGCCCTTGTGGTCCGCAATCTGCGCACCAGTGCCCGCGTCCCGCAGTTGCTGATGTTCTCGCTGACGATGCCGATGGCGATGTTGGTCCTGTTCAGTCAGGTGTTCCGCAGTGTGGCGGCCGGACCCGGTTTCCCTCCCGGGGTCAGCTACATCGACTTCCTCACCCCCGCCATGCTGGCAGTCTCCACCGTGATGGCCGGCACCAACGCGGGGGTGTCCGCGGCGATCGATCACACCAACGGCCTGCACGACCGCTTCGCCGCGCTTCCCATGCGGGCGGCGCTGCCCGGTGTGGCGCGCACGCTCAACGAAGCCGCGTTCACCCTCGCCCGGGCCGCGCTCCTCGGTGTCGCCGCCGTCGTACTCGGGTTCGAGTTCCATGGCACCGTCGTCGACGCCCTGGCCGGCATCGTCGTGCTCGCCGTGCTGGCCGCGGCGATGAGTGCCCTGTTCGGGCTCATCGGTGACCGGCTCCGCCGTCCCGATGTGGTGCAGTTCGCCGGGATGATGGTGATGATGCCGCTGATGTTCGTCTCGAGCGCGTTCGCCCCGCTCGAGACCATGCCGGGTTGGATGCAGGCCGCCGCGACGCTCAACCCGGTCGCCCACGCCACCGATGCCCTGCGCGGATACGAGCTCGGCACCGCCACGTTCGGCGACACGGCCACTGCCGTTGTCGCCGCGGTCGCGCTGTGGGCGACGGTGACGCTCCTGCCCGGCATCGCGCGCCGGTTGCGCGCGTCGGTCGCGCGTTGAGCCTGCCCACCTGGGCGGTGTGCTGCCGGGATGGTTCATCACGCCGTCCCCGGGACTGGGAAGACCGTCGTCGGACTCGGCGTGTGGATCAGCCCGAAGCAGCACGAGGCGCAGAGGACCTCCGACGTGCTCGCAGCGCTCCCGGCCGACGCGCGGGTGCACATCCCTCGGCCCCTCGTCGTTCGGTTCGCTTGCGGGACGGCGTCAGTCGAGGAGGTCGCGCACTTCGACGGCGAGGTGTCCTTCGATCACCAGGGACCGCGCGACGATCATGTGCTCCTGCCAGTGCGCGAACGCCCCCTCGCCGTCGCGGACGCGCAGCAGTTTGAGCAGCCGGCGCTGCGATCGGATGAAGAGGCGGTAGTTCGCCTCGTAGGTCTCGGCGTCCGTCCGGCTGCGGTGGCGTGTGACGCTCGAGGTGTGCCGTTCGAATATCTCGTGCAGCATGCCCGCGATCAGCGCGAGCGTCGCGTTACCCGACAACTGCACCATTCTCAGGTGGAACAACGCCGCGGCCACACCGAGGTTGTCGGCCGCATAGGCAGCGGGGGTCTCCTCGTCCACGATCCGTTCGAGTTCGTCGAATGCCTCCTCGGTGCCGTTCTCGGCGAGGATCCGGGCCGCGGCGGGCTCGATCGCCTCCCGGGCGACGAACACGTCCTCGACTGTGGCATTGGATAATTCGAGAAGTAGCGAGGCGGGACGGGCGACCACCTCGGGGCCCGGCACACACACCCGCGCCCCCGACCGCGAACCGCGGCGCACCTCCACCAGGCGTTCGGATTCGAGAACGCGCACCGCCTCGCGCAGGGTGGGACGGCTCACCGCGAAG